>SAMEA3663208__coassemble_384_pt1 | contig 13816 bp, 9 predicted proteins | sample SAMEA3663208__metabat2_low_PE_018 | metagenome-assembled genome bin SAMEA3663208 (sample SAMEA3663208) | pig gut metagenome | biome: pig gut; feature: pig-associated habitat; material: faeces | place: China | collected 2013
TGAGGTGCAGAGAATGCGATGAAGCCTGCAAGAGCCTCACCGAGAATCCTTCCGGTATATTCGTAAACCTGATTTGCAATCTTGTCTCCGGCAAAAGCTGCCTCCTGGACATCCTTTGCAGTGAGCTTCTCTATTTCACGCAGTGTGCTAGGCTCATCCGAAAGTTCAAGGAGTTCGCGGGCAGTGCGGGTGATTCCGTTGGCAGAGCAATATGTCTCAAGGCAACCTACCCCGCCGCAGCCGCAAGGACGACCGTTGTAGCGCACAACGCGCACGTGTCCGAGCTCACCGGCAAATCCGTCGCTTCCATAAACCAGCTTTCCGTCAATCACGATACCGCTTCCCACGCCTGTGCCGAGGGTAATCACGATGAAGTCCTTCAGCCCTCTCGCTGCACCGTAGTACATCTCTCCGAGAGCAGCCGCATTGGCATCATTGGTAAGTGCTACAGGCATTCCGTCGAGAGCCTCGCTGAGCATTGAAGCAAACGGCACGCTGCGCCCTGCAGCCCAGGTCACATTGGCGGCATTGTCCATAGTGCCCTTGAGGAAGTTTGCGCAAGGAGCACCTGTTCCTACACCGACAACTTCTCCCTCAACACCGGCCTTGGCAATCAGGGCCTTGAGTGTTTCAGCCAGGAAGGCAACGAATTCGTGCTCGTCAGTGTGCTTGTTGGACGGAATAACGGTCTCTGCAACCACATTTCCGCGTCTGTCAATAATGCCGATTTTTGCGGTCTGGCCGCCGATATCGACACCTACTACATAGTTTTTTGCTTTGTACTCCATATAGTGTTATTTCAGTAATTTGGACAATTCTTTGCGGAGAGCCTGCTCTCCAGTGATATTGGTTGTTGACACCTCTCCGTCGGCAATAAGCACAGTAGAAGGCAAAGTCTGGATATTGTAGTACCCGAGTGCCGGACAGGCGGCTCCCAATCCGTCGCACACATTAATCCAAGGGAGTTTCTGGTTCCTGACTACGGATGCCCAGAGGGCCTTGTCGGTAGAAAGGCAGACGGAGTATATCTCCAGTCCCTTAGGATGATATTTGGTGTAGAGTGGCATAAGCACCTCCTGATTGAAGAGCTTCTGTGCAGCATCGTCTGCAGTCCAGAAATGCACGAGTATAGCCTTGGCATCAACCCCTGCAAGTGAGACCTTTTCGGAATTCACGTCAGGAAGACAGAGTTCCGGGAATCCTGCCTCCTCTGCCTGTGAAAGGGTCACCTGAAGGCCGAGTGCGTTCTCCCTGCGCTGAGTTTCCCTCTCCAGAGCCTTGACATAACGCGAATCAGGGTAAGCCATCTTGAGCGAATCGCATATTGCCCTGAAAGTGATGGCATCTGTTGCCTGGCTGAACACCGGGATGCCGGGAGCCAGAGTCTGATAAAGCACAGGGATGACCGAAAGCGAAGAGCTGTGGCCCATCACATAAGAGACCCTGCTGCGGTAGTAATTGATATAGGTCTTGCTGAAGCTTGGAGTGTCTGGAGCGGTCTTCATAGCAGAAATGAATTCGGCATAGTCCTTCTCCACTTCGCAAAGCTCTTCGGATCCCTTTGAGCCGCTTACGCTGTATGAACCCAGTGTATCAGCCTCAACCACAGCTTTTTCTCCCGCCTCAAGCAGGAGTGAAGCGAGCCTTGTGTCTCCCTTGAAAACATAAATGAAATCCGGGTCACCTTTCTTCACATCCACACTGTAGCGGAAGTGTCCCTTTGCATCGGTGCATACAGAATCCAGAAGCTCGGTGGTATTCACATTGAGCTTATGAACTGCCAGTTTGGTTCCGGGCGCGTCCTTAACTGTCATATCGATGCTTGCCTTAGGCGAGCAGGCAGTCAGGGCGGCAAGGGCGGCACAGACTGCGAATAGCGGTTTACAATTTCTCATATTCGGAAAGAATAGCTGCTGCAAGTTCAGCCTTTCGGCTATCGGATACTTCCGGGCGGACCTTGCGGAAATCCATATCCGCTTCGCTCTGCAACGGCACCAGATGGATGTGGGTATGAGGGACTTCCATTCCGAGCACGGCAACGCCTATGCGTTTGCAAGGGATGGCGGCCTTCATTGCGACAGCGACCTTGCGGGCAAAAGCCCACAGGCCTTCATAGGTCTCGGGGTCGAGATTGAAAATATAATCATCCTCGACATCCTTGGGAATGACAAGGGTATGGCCCTCTGCAAGAGGGTTAATATCCAAAAAGGCGTAGAACCTGTCGTTCTCCGCCACTTTGTAGGAAGGAATCTCTCCCTTCGCGATTTTGGTAAAGATTGTCATATCAGACAGTGATTTCAAGAATCTTGAACTTAATCACACCGGCCGGAACCTTGGCCTCAACAGTCTCACCTACGCCGTGACCGATAAGAGCCTTGGCAATAGGAGTTGTAGCAGCGAGTCTGCCCTTGGTGAAGTCTGCCTCGGATTCTCCCACAATGGTGAAGGTCATTACCTTCTTCGCTGCGAGGTTCTCGACTTTTACAGTGTTGAGCATCTGGACCTTATCGGTGGAGAGCATTGATGCATCCAGGACTTTGGCCTTTGCAATCATATCCTGAAGGTTTGCAATCTTGATTTCAAGAAGGCTCTGCGCCTCACGTGCCGATTCGTACTCGGCATTCTCGGAAAGGTCTCCCTTCTCTCTTGCTTCAGCAATGGCTGCAGAGATGACAGGGCGTTGTGCAAGAGCCTCGGCAAGGTCTTTCTTAAGCTTGTCGAGTCCGTCTTGACTCATATAGTGTACTTCTGCCATAAAATGTTAGTAATTAGTAAAATCAATTAAAATAGAGTCCCGTCTTGAAAACGGAACCCTTCAATTGCAAAGATAGTAAAAAATATCTTAATCCAGTCCTTCGTCGAACTTCGGTTTTATCAGTTCGGAGTAAATGAACATCTTTTTAAGTTCCTTTTTCCTCTCCTCCTTGTCCTCCGGGAGAATCTTGGATTGCTTGTTATCTTTATTGTCGGTAGTCATAATGCAAATTTAAACAAAGTTACGCGAAATCCCGTGCGCAAAAACGGCCTTTGTGCGCACCGACTGCAAATTTTCCCCAATCCGTGCGCAAAACAGCCCCTCTTGCGCACCAACTCACCTGAAAATCAGCTTTCCGCTTTCCTGATGTGTAAGATGGGGTGGGAAAAGTGTGTGGGAGGGCGTTTTTGCTCCTGATGTGACACTTTCGGAAAACAACGGGAGAGCCGGCAGGCACCTGCCTGCGGCGATATAATGACTGCAATTTGTGCAGGAGAAGCCTCTCTGTGCTGTACAAACTAGGTTATGTTTTCCTGTTCTGTGAGATGAGGAGGGAAAAGTGTTTGGGAGTGTGTTTTCATACACGATGCGACAGATGAGGAATAGTGAGATGTGGCACAGAGTGCGGCGAGGGGCAGGTCGGAAAATAAAAATGCCCGGCCAGGGCCGGGCAAGCAGGCTATTTTCCGAGCAGCTGCTGGCTGCGGGCTATGAAGTCGGCGAGAGCCTTGCCGGTGAGCAGTCCGTTGGAAAGCAGAGCAAGGTCAACTACCTGATGGAGCAGGTCTGCGGTGCCTTCGCGGTCAGCCCAGATCTTGGCCATAACAGGGTTCTCCATATTGACCTTGATGTCGTACATCTGCGGCATAGAACCGTAGAAGTTCATACCTCCACCGATTGAAGACATCTCGCGGTAACGGCGCATAAACTCGTTCTGGGTGATGAGAATCGGTGCCTCCTTCTCTCCGAGGTTCACAGCCTCGACCTGATACTCCGGTCCCTGAGGGAGCACTCCCTTGATAAGATCGGAAAGTGTCTTGCTGTCCTCCTCGCTCATCTCAGGCTTAACCTCATCCTCCTTAGGAATCAGACGGGAAGCTGAATCGGAATCCACACGGGCGCAGCGCACATTCTCAAGCTTCTGCTCCAGAAGGCCCACAAAGTGTGAATCCAGTTCGCAATCCATAAGCAGCACATTGTAGCCCAGAGCCTTTGCAGCCTCGATTGCGCTGTACTGTTTCTCCGTATCGGTAGCATAAAGGAAAACAATCTTCTTGTCCTTGTCGGTCTGAGCCTCGCTGACGGCCCCCTTGTATTCGTCGAAACTGTAATACTTTCCGTCGGTATCCTTGAGGAGGGCAAAACTCATGCCCCTGTCACCGAACTTCTCGTCTGAAAGCATACCGTACTCGATGAAGAGTTTGATATTGTCCCACTTCTGCTCGTAGGTCTCCCTCTGCTCGCGGAAGATATCCTCCAGACGGTCGGCAACCTTCTTGGTAATATAGGTGCTGATTTTCTTCACATTAGCATCGCTCTGCAGGTAGCTGCGGCTCACATTCAGAGGAATGTCCGGAGAGTCGATTACACCGTGAAGCAAGGTGAGGAAGTCAGGAACGATGTTGTCCACGTGGTCGGTAACGAACATCTGGTTGCAATAGAGCTGGATTTTGTTCTTGTCTATTGCCATACGCTCCTTAATCTTAGGGAAATAGAGCACGCCGGTAAGGGTGAAAGGATAGTCCACATTGAGGTGGATATAGAACATAGGGTCCTCCTCCATAGGGTAGAGGGCGTGGTAGAAGTTCATATAATCCTCATCCTTCAGCTCGCTCGGAGCCTTGGTCCAGATAGGCTCGATGGTATTGATGACATTGTCCTCATCGGTCTCCACGCTCTTGCCGTCCTTCCACTCTGTCTTCTTGCCGAAAACCACCGGAACAGGCATAAACTTGCAATACTTGCCGAGCAACTGCTCGATGCGGCCCTTTGCTGCAAACTCATCGGAGTCGGAATCAAGATACATAGTGACAACGGTACCGCGGTCCTCCTTGACGCACTCGCTCATCTCATAGGCAGGGGAGCCGTCGCAGCTCCAGAATACAGGCTTTGCACCCTCCTTCCAGCTCAGGGTCTCGATGGTCACCTTCGAGCTGACCATAAAGGCTGAGTAGAAACCGAGTCCGAAATGACCGATAATGGACTGGTCCTTGTATTTCTCGAGGAACTCTCCGGCTGAAGAGAAGGCGATTTGGTTGATATATTTCTCAACCTCCTCTTCGGTCATACCGATACCGCGGTCAATCACCTTCAGGGTCTTTGCCTTTTCGTCCAGTTCAACCCTTACCGGGCATTCGCCGAGCTCTCCCTTGAATTCGCCGTTGGAGGCGAGTGTCTTCATCTTCTGGGTTGCATCCACTGCATTGGCAACGATTTCACGAAGGAAAATCTCGTGGTCACTGTAGAGGAACTGTTTGATTACAGGAAAGATATTCTCTGTAGTTACTCCAATTTGTCCTTTCATATTGTATTGTCTTTTATGATTATTCAAAAAACCTGCACGGCTTGCGGCCGTACAGGTCATATGAAAATCAATTATCGTTCCAGTGACAAATTGTCAGAAACTATTTGTAGAGGAAGCGCTTGATTGACATCTTCGGAGTTTTCTCGAAAGGCTTGTCAACAAGCTCCACCTTGAAGATGCGGCTGTAGGCAGGCAGGTCCTTGTTTACGGTAAGGCGGATGACCTCAGGCAGATCGGCCACAGCGGAAATGCTAAGTCCGTCCTTTCTGATTGCTTCCGTATCGACATAAACCAGGGCGTAAATCTTGTTGCCTGCGCGCTCTACCACCACGGACTCAACAACATAAGGCTGACTGTTAATCATAGCCTCAAGCTCTTCAGGATAGATGTTCTGTCCGTTGGCGGAAAGAATCAGGGCCTTTGAACGTCCCTTGATATAGATGTTTCCTTTCTTGTCGATTACACCCAGGTCTCCGGTGCGCAGGTAGCCGTCTTCGGTAAAGGCAGCCTTGGTAGCCTCTTCGTTTTTGTAGTAGCCGAGGCAGATATTGTCGCCCTTCGCTAGAATCTCTCCTGCAATCCTGTGCGGGTCTTCAGAGTCAATCTTCACATCGGCGCAGTCAACGGCCATACCGCAGGAACCCTTGGCATATTCCCAAGGATGTGCATAAGCAAGCAGAGGTGCTGCTTCGGTCATACCGTAGCCCACGGTGTAGCTGAGCTTGATGTCGTGGAAGCATTTCTCGACCTCCGGGTTGAGGGCGGCTCCACCCATAATGTACTCCTGCACATTGCCTCCGAAAGCGGCATTCAGAGAAGAACGCACCTTCTTGAACACGATTTGCCTCAGGCCCGGAATGCGGCTGAGAACCTTCACTGCAGGTTTCTGGAGAGCCGGCTTTACGGAAGACTTGTAAATCTTCTCCATCACGAGCGGTACGGTTAGCACCAGGTAAGGCTTCACCGTCTTCATTGCCTTGAGCAGAAGTGAAGGTGCCGGCGACTTGCCGAGGAAGTATATGCAGGCTCCGCCGCAGATAGGGTAGATGAACTCGAATACAAGGCCGTAGATATGGGCCATAGGGAGCATAGACACAATCTTGTCACCGTCCTTCACCGGAATCTTGCGGAGCGCGAACTCGATGGATGCGCTGATGTTCCTGTATGTAAGCATAACGCCCTTGGGAGCGCTGGTGGTTCCGGAGGTGTAGTTGATGATGGACAGGGCCTCGATGTCTTCCGTGTAGTATTTCACGTGCTCCGGACCGAACCCTTGAGGATATGCAGCCTTGAAAGTCTCGTCCAGTTTCCTGTAGGACTCCGTGAGGGCCTTGTCGCGCGAGAATAGCAGCTCGAAATCGTCGCAGTTGATGACTGCGCGCACTTTCGGCATCTTCTCCGGGTCGAGTTTGTTCCATATTTCGCGGTCGGTGAAGAGCATCAGCGAATCCGAGTGGTCCACAAGATAGTTGACGCTGTCCGGATGGAAGTCGGCGAGAATAGGTACTATCACCGTACCGTATGTTGTCACCGAAAGGAAGGATACTGCCCACCTGTGGGTGTTCTTTGCGCAGATTGCAATCTTGTCACCTACGGCGATGCCGTTCTCCTTGAAGAAGAGGTGAAATCTTGCAATGTGTCCGGCCACCTGGCCGAAGCTTAATTCTTCGCCCTGAAAGAAGCAGAGCGCCGGCTGGTCCCATTTTCTTTTGATGGTAGCCTCAAGGTTTAGGAGATAATGTTGAATCATATAGCAAAAATATCATTTTTTCCGTATATTGTGAACAAATCGTGACAAAAAATGAGAAAACCGATTGTAGCACTTGTCTATGACTTCGACGGGACCCTTTCTCCGGGCAATATGCAGGAGTTCGGATTCATCCAGGCGGTTGGCACAACACCGCAGCAATTCTGGGATATGTCCAACCAACTCGCAGTGGGTCAGGACGCTTCCAATGTACTTTCATATATGAAAATGATGTACGATGAGGCCCGCAGCAAGGGCATCAGCCTGCGCAGCGAGTCCTTCCGCGAATTCGGTAAGGACGTGGTCCTTTTCGAGGGCGTGAGGGAGTGGTTCCGTCTCATCAACGAGTACGGCCGCAGTCAGGGCGTGAAGGTGGAGCACTACATCAATTCCAGCGGCCTCAAGGAGATAGTCGAGGGCACCCCAATCGCCAAGGAGTTCCGTTACATCTTCGCCGGATCTTTCATTTACGATGAGAACGGCGAGGCGGTTTGGCCGGGCATTGCGGTGGATTCCACCAACAAGACCCAGTTCCTGTTCAAAATCAACAAGGGCATATTCAGCGCCCGCGACAACAAGAGGCTTAATGCCTCGATGGCCGAGGAAAAGATGAGAGTGCCTTTTACCAATATGATATATTTCGGTGACGGTGAGACGGATGTGCCTTGTATGAAGATAGTCTCCATGTTCGGAGGCAATTCGGTAGCCGTCTATGCTCCGGGCAACGAGAAGAAGCGCGCCATAGCCCAGAGGCTCAAGAAGCAGGGCCGTGTGCGTTTCACCGTGCCTGCGCAGTACACCGCAGACAGCACCGCCTACAGGCTGGTCTGCGCCATCATAGACAAAATCAAAGCCGATACCGTCCTTCAGCAGTTTTCCAAGTAAGCTATGACTCCATATCTCAAGCAGGTCGCTTCGCACTGGGCAGCGGCGCAGGATTTGGGCAGCACTATGTTCATATTCCCGAACAGGCGCTCGCTCGTCTTCTTCAAGCACTATCTCAAGGAAGAGGCTGTCCTGAGCGATTCGCCTTTCCTCGCGCCGCCCATGCTCACAATCAACGACTTCTTCTGCCGCGCCACCGGCCGCAGCGCCTCCGACCGCATCTCGCTGCTGGTGAGGCTCTATGATTGCTACCGGCAGATAAATCCCAAGGCGGAGTCCCTGGACGAGTTCATCTGCTGGGGAGACGTGCTGCTGGCGGATTTCGACGATGTGGACAAGTATCTCGTGGACGCGCGCGGCCTCTTTGCCAACATAGGGGACCTCAAGAGTATCGAAGATGACTATTCCTGGCTCGATGAGAGGCAGAAGGAGGCCATAAAGCGCCTCGCGGGCTATGCCCTTGACCATAAGGCGCCGCAGGGGGGAGGCCGTGATGTGAAAGGCGAATTCGTGACCATGTGGTCTATGCTGCATCGCCTTTACACCGGGTTCCGCGCAGCACTTGACGCAAACGGTGAAGCCTATGAGGGTCAGATTTACCGCGCCCTTGCGGACAGGCTGGAGTCGGAAAGCATAGTGGATATTCTCGGCAAGGCCCTGCCTCAGGTCAGCAGCTATGTGTTTGTCGGCCTCAATGCCCTGAACGAATGCGAGCGCAAGGTGCTCCGCAAGATGCACACCGCCGGCATAGCGCAGTTCAGCTGGGATTACGCAGGACCTATGATTACGGCAAAGGGCAACGGCAGCACCCACTTTATGGAGCGCAACCTGGCGGACTTTCCGGGCTCCTTCGTGCCTTCTCTGGAGCGCTCAGGCAAGCCTGAGGTAATGGTATGCGGCATCCCGTCGGCTACCGGGCAGGCCAAGATGCTGCCGGAGCTGCTCTCGCAGGTGCCGCAGGAGCAGCGGGGCCTCGACTTTGCCGTGGTGCTGGGCGACGAGACTATGCTGATGAGCGTGCTCAACAGCCTGCCGCAGTGCCCTGACGGGGTCAATGTGACTATGGGATATCCGCTCTCTTCCAGTGAGTTGGCGGCTCTTATGACGGATGTGATGGAGCTGCAGCTGCACCTTCGCAACAAGGACGGGCAGTGCTATTTCTACCATAAGCAGGTGCACGACATCTTCTCCAGCGGGCTGCTCAAAAACGCGCTCGGCGAGGCGGACCGGCAGAAGATTATAGCGGTTGTCGCTGCCGCGAAATATTTCGTGCCGCAGAGCGACTTCGACGGCGCACCGCTGCTGGGCATTATCTTCCGCCCCTGCGCCGATACTCTGCTCGAATACCTGCTGGATGTGATAGCTGCTCTGGCTCCGCATCTTGACGATCTGCAGCGCGAGTTCGCACAGCGCTGGTTCCAGCTTGCGCAGAGGCTCAAAGATATGCACCTGGATGTGCTTCCCCGCACCATGGTACGCCTGATGCAGCAGCTTGTTGCGGGCGTGAGCGTTCCGTTTGAAGGGGAGCCGCTCGGAGGCCTGCAGATTATGGGTCCGCTTGAAACCCGTGCGCTGGATTTCCGCAACCTTGTGATTATGGGCGCGAACGAAAGCGTATTCCCGCGCAGCGCCATTGCCCCTTCCTTCGTCCCTCCGGAGATACGCAAAGCCTTCGGCCTGCCGACCTATGAGTATCAGGAGGATGTGTGGGCGTATTATTTCTATAGGATGATATCCCGCGCCGAGAGGGTATGGATGCTCTACGATTCGCGCTCGGAAGGCCTGAATACGGGGGAGGAGAGCCGCTATGTCAAGCAGCTCCAGTACCTTTACGGAGAGCACTGCACCCTGCACCGCATATCCTGCCAGGCTGAGGTGCGCAAGAGCGGGGAGCAGGAGGCCATCCCCAAGACTGGGGACGATGTCGATAAAATCAAGAATTCGCGTATGTCCGCGAGCGCGCTGCAGAAATACATCAGCTGCAAGGCGCTGTTCTATTATACCTTCATCGAAGGGCTCAGCCCTGTGGACGAGGTAAGCGAAAGTCTGGACCCGGGTATGCTCGGAGATGTGCTCCACGGCACAATGCAGGCCCTGTACTGCGGAGAGGAGGCTATGAAAGGGGATTTCCCTGGCGACAAAAGGGTGTCCGAGCGGGAATTCGGTCCTCTGCCTGTCATCAGCTCCGCCTATATCAAGAGCTGGCTCGGCCGCGAGGACGAAATACGCGCCAAGGTGCACAGGCTCATTGCCCGGCAGATGCGAAGCGTTGAGGTGCGGGGGCGCGACCTCGTGACCGCCGACATCATAGTGCGTATGGTCCGCAAGATACTTGAAGAAGACCTCGCTTTGATACGCGGGCGCGGGGAGATGCGAATCCTCGGTCTTGAGCTTCGCCGGGAGGTGACGATAGCGGGGCATAAGTTTACGGGCATCATTGACCGTCTCGACTCCTTCCCGGACGGCACGGTAAGGGTGGTAGACTACAAGTCGGGAGGGGATTCCCCTGATGTGCTGGGCCCGAAACTCGAAGTTGACAAAGTCTTTTCGGAAAAGGACGGACACAGGCATAAGGCGGCCCTGCAGTTCTTCATCTACGACAAGATGGTGGAGAAGGAGCTCGGAGACGAGGTGCTCAATGCTATGTATGCGATGTCCGACATCTTCAAGAATCCTGTGCCGGAATACGGGCAAATCCCAGAGCGCAACGCTGCCTTCGAGGAGAAAATCGAAGCCGTTTTCGAGGAAATGGAGGACCCGGCAGTGGATTTCACCCTGACTTCGGAGAAGGGCAACTGCAAATACTGCGATTTCAAAATTTTGTGCGGGAGGAATTAGCTATGATGAAGGTTCTCAAAGCGTCTGCAGGTTCCGGAAAGACCTACAATCTTGCAAAAGAATACATCAAATTGCTGCTCCAGGACAGGGCTCGCGAAGACTGCCGCCCATACAGGCATATACTCGCAGTGACCTTTACCAATAAGGCCACAGCCGAGATGAAAGGCCGTATAGTCAAGGAGCTGGATGTGCTGGGAAGGAACCCGGCTGCTTCACCCTATCTGGCAGAACTGATGGCTGAGACCGACCTTAAGAGCCCGGAGGCTCTTGGAGCGGAGTGCCGCAAGGCCCTGTCCGCCATACTCTCCGACTACGGTGCCTTTTCGGTCAGCACCATTGACAAGTTTTTTCAAAGGGTGCTCAGGGCCTTCTCCCGTGAGCTGGGTCAAATCGCTCAGTATCAGGTCGAGCTGGACAAGGCTATGCTCGTTCAGGAAACGGTGGACCGCGTGCTTGACTCGATAGACGGGCAGAAAGACGAGCTTCTCAAATGGCTGTCGCGCTGCAGTATAGAAACCATAGAGGAAGGAAACGGCTACCATCTGGAAAGCCGTTTGGGAGAGTTCGCTTCGGGCTATATGTCCGAGGGCTACCGCAAGAAGGTCGAGGAGCTCGGGATTGATACTTCAAAGGCTTTTGCCGAAGACAGCATCAAGGAGCTCAAATCCATATGCAACAAGATAATAAAGGAGTTCGACGCAGGCTTCGTGAAGGCTGCCGAGGGACTCTGCATCATAGCGGAAGGATGTGACGGGCTCAATAAGAATTTCCAGAAGTTCTGCCTGGCGCTGAAGTCTTACAAGAGCGGGGACGAGCTGGATTTTACCAAGGCGGCCTGGCGTAATGCTCTGGAGGATTTTAACAAGCTTTTCGTGAAGAGTTCACAGGCAAGCGACAGTGACAGGCTTGCCCTTTCCGGGGCCATTGCCCACGTTCAGGAGTATGCTCAGGTATATCCTACGGTGCGCACCGCAAGGCTGCTCCGCTCACAGGTGGATTTGTTCTATGTCGCGGACAGGCTTGATAAGGAGTTTGACGCTCTTCTCAAAGAGAAGAATGTACTCAGCCTTGAGGACAGCAATACTCTTTTGAGGGAAATAATTTCCGACGACAATGCTCCTTTTGTCTATGAGAAGGTGGGCGTGCATTACTGGCATTTCCTTCTGGATGAATTCCAGGATACTTCTGTGGTGCAGTGGGAGAATTTCAAGCCCCTGCTTCTGAACAGCCTTGCTTCGAACTTCTACAACCTGATTGTGGGAGATGTGAAGCAGAGCATATACCGCTGGCGTAATGCGGATTGGGACATCCTGGACTCCAGGGTACAGAAAGAGCTTCCGGATGTTACGCTTCAGAGTCTGGATTGCAACTGGAGAAGTGCTGCAAAGATAGTCGAGTTCAACAACGGCTTCTACAAATATCTCTCCGAGACTCTGGACAGACAGCTTCCGTGCCGTCTGCCACAAATATATAGTGATGTGCAGCAGAAGGCCAAATGCGGCATCAAGGCAGCCGGCTATGTGGAGTCCTGGTTTGTTGCTCCTGACTGCATTGTGCCGGCGGCAGTCAATTCGGTTCTCAGAGCATCCGAGCAGGGTTTCCGCTGGAAGGATGTGGCGGTCATAGTGCGAAGCAACGCAATGGGTGCGGAAGTGGCTTCAGCTCTTGTGGAAGTCGGTGTGCCTGTGATTTCCAATGATTCGCTCAACATAAGCAGCGGAGCGGTGGTGCGAGCTCTTGTGAGCTGCCTGTCAGTGCTGGATGACCCGTCCGACAGAATCGGCGGCTATTTTGCCAAGGGCTTCGACCCTGCCTGCGTGAAAGGCTGCCAGTCGCTATGCGATATGGCCGAGGCCATACTCCGCACTTTCGACAGGGCGGAGGTCAATACGGACACGCTCTATGTCCTTGCGTTTATGGACCTGCTTCGCGATTATGTCGCCCGCAACGGCAATTCGCTCCATTCTTTCCTCAAATACTGGAAGGATGAGGGTGTGGGCAAAAAGATATCTTCCCCTGAGGACTGCGATGCCGTGACCATTATTACCATACATAAGGTAAAGGGTCTGGACTATCCTTATGTGGTGATTCCTTTCCCGCGCAAAGACAGTTTTATGAAGTCCGATTTCAAGGCCTGGGAATGTCCGGCTACGGAAGGCACAGGCTTGGAGGGAACTCGGAAGGCGTTGTACTATACCAGTTTGAGCAAGTCGTCGGAAAGCACCCTGTTTGCGGAGAACTACCGCAGGGAATTGAGGTTGAGCTACATCGATGCTGCCAATGTGTGGTATGTGGCAACAACCCGTGCCTCGCAGACTATGATACTCATTGCCCCGCCTCCTGCAAAGAGCCATATTGTCGGCACCGCTTCCAAGATCTCGGATGCGCTTTATGATTATGTGGATATGCATTTTGTAGAACTGCCGGCTTGCGAGGGGGATTTGGGAGGGAAGCGCTATTGCTTCGGTGTGGAAGAAAGGGCGGCCACAGGGAAGGGCAGCGTGGAGGGCTTGCAGTCGCACCAGCTGCGCTATATGGCTCCCGACTCGGGCCCGGTTGCAAGGGAACAGGTAAGAATCAAGACCTCTTCCGCAGAGTTTTTCGATACTTCGCGCAGGCTGCGCGGCATAGTGCTCCACAAGATTATGGAGAGCGTGCATACTCCGCAGGACCTGCCCGGGAGCGTGGAGCGTGCCCGCAAGGAGGGCCTGCTGGATGCCGCTCAGGCGGCCGAGTCGCTCTCAATGCTTTCTGAGGCAGTGGCCGGCGTTTCGGACAGGGGATGGTTCGCTGAAGGTGCTGATTTGCTCGACGAGCGCGATATCCTTACACAGGATGGTACCTACCGCCCTGACCGCGTGGTGCTCAGGGACGGGAAGGTTGAAATCATCGACTATAAGTTTGCCCAGAAGGACGCTTCGCACCGCACCCAGGTGCAGCGCTATGCGGAGTACTACCGCCAGATGGGATACTCCGATGTGAAGGCTTTCCTCTGGTATGTGGATTCCGGTGAAATTGACGAAGTGCTGTAGGCAGGCCGTGCCCTCCAGAACCGTCTCGCTTCGCT
>SAMEA3663208__coassemble_386_pt1 | contig 13722 bp, 9 predicted proteins | sample SAMEA3663208__metabat2_low_PE_018 | metagenome-assembled genome bin SAMEA3663208 (sample SAMEA3663208) | pig gut metagenome | biome: pig gut; feature: pig-associated habitat; material: faeces | place: China | collected 2013
CAAGCGTATGGACGATATTGCGGAGAGCGGCCTTGCCTCCCACTGGTCCTACAAGGGCATAAAGGGGGAGCATACCCTTGACACCTGGCTGACATCCGTGCGTTATGCCCTTGAGCATAAGGCCGAGACCAAGCCGGAGGACCTGCCTCAGGCCCCTTCCGGGGAAATATTCTGCTTCACCCCTACGGGCGAGCTGAGGATACTCGCAGCCGGTGCTACCGTGCTGGATTTCGCTTTCAATATCCATAGCGGCCTGGGCTGCAAATGCACCGGCGCGCGCATCGGTGGGAAGGCGGTTTCCATCAAGGAGAAACTCAAGACTGGAGATGTGGTTGAAATCCTCACCTCCAAAAACCAGAAGCCGTCCGCAGACTGGCTCAATTGGGTTGTGACTTCAAAGGCGAGGACCAAAATCCGTCAGGAGCTCGATGCGGCTGAGCGCAAACTTGCCGCCGAGGGGCGCGAAATCCTTGAGCGCAGGCTCAAGAACTGGAAACTTTCCTTTGCAGATGACGAGATTCTGGATTTCTGCAAGAAGCACCATTTCAGCGGCCAGATTCAGCTCTTTGCCGCAATAGGCAGCGGGGACCTGGATGTGAATGTAGTAAAGGAATATATACTGGCAGGCGACCAGCAGCAGGAAATCGCTGCCGCTGAGCTTCCTGCGACGGGGAAAAGCGTATATACCGGTACGGGAGACGATATACTTGTGCTCAACGCCAAGGATGTGAAGGGCATACAGTACTCGATGGCCCGCTGCTGCAATCCTGTTTTCGGAGATGATGTCTTCGGCTTTGTGACCAGGGGAGAGGGTATCAAAATCCACCGTATCTCCTGTCCCAATGCCTCCCGTCTGATCAATCTCTACCCTTACCGAATCCAGAAGGTGAAGTGGCAGGAGACCCAGTCCAGCGGGGAATTCCTCGTTACGCTGAGCATCTTTTCTATTCCGGACCCTACGGTGATGGGGGCGCTTATGGATGTGGTTGCCCGTTTCCGCGTATCCCTGCGTTCGGTTTCCATCAGAAACAAGGCCAACCGTGACGGGGATGATGAGATTACAATGAAACTGCTTGTCCCTTCAAATGCTGAATTGGACAAGGTTATCTCGCAGGTCGGCCGCATAGGCCAGGTGCGCAAGGTGCGCCGCGTTTAGTCTATATCTATGTCTATAATGCTGGTGAGCTCAAGGTCCTCAGGAAAAACCGGGACTCTCGGGCAAGCCGTCAGGTTGATGAGCACGTTGCCGTAAATCTTTTTCGGCGACATCTTGCCCACAAGGCGGCAGGCCGCAGCCATAGTGCCTCCGGTTGCAAGAAGGTCATCGTGGACAAGAACCACATCGTCCTCACAGATTGAACCCAGATGCATCTCGATGGTGTCGGTGCCGTATTCGAGCTCATAGGTCTCGGAAATCTTCTCGCCCGGGAGTTTGCCCTTTTTGCGGGCAGGAACAAAGCCTGCGCCCAGCCTTTCTGCGAGAATGGCACCCATAATGAAGCCTCGGGACTCGAGTCCTACGATTTTGGTGATGCCTTTGTCCTTGTAAAGTTCTACAAGACGGTCGGAGAGTTCCCTCAAGCACTCAGGATTGACGAAGAGGGTGGTGACGTCCTGGAAATGAATGCCTTTGACGGGGAAATCCTCGATTACGCGGATATTCCCCCTAAGCTGCTCTGTTGTCATTGCGCAAAGATATAAAATAATTCAATCCGTTGTTGCGCACAGGTCAGCAACCGGGGAGACTTAGTCCTTCCAGACTTTGAGGTATTGCTGGAGGGCCCACATTTCATCGCGATAACGGGCGGCGGTGGTGAAGTCGAGCTCGGCAGCAGCTTTGTGCATCGCGGCACGGTCATCCTCCACGAGTTTCTCCACCTGGGAGCGGGACATTGACCTGATTACCGGATCCTGGAGCACGGCGGCAAGGTCAGCGGTAATATGCTCACCCTTGTAGGCAGCACCGTCCTCTCGGAGCGAATCGTGACCGAGACCCACAGAGATGCGGCCGCGGCCGAGCTCGGACGGATCGGGGATGTAGCGAGGGTCGTCGTAGGAGTTAGGCGCACTGACACGGCCGGAAACGCCTCCGGAACGCGCTCCGCCCAGCTCCCCGGCAAGGACATTGTGCTTCACAGCCACCTGGGTCGGGGTGATATGGTTCAACTCATTGTATTCTATCTGCTTGCGGCGCCTGCGGTTGGTCTCGCGTATGGTAGCTTCCATAGAAGGGGTAATCTTGTCCGCATACATAATCACCAGGCCGTTCACATTGCGCGCCGCCCTTCCCGCAGTCTGGGTCAGAGCCCTTTCGGTACGGAGGAAACCCTCCTTGTCAGCATCCAGGATAGCCACCAGCGACACTGACGGGATATCCAGGCCCTCGCGGAGCAGGTTCACTCCTATCAGCACATCGAAAAGGCCGTTCTTGAAATCCTCGATAATCTCCACCCTCTCGGCAGTATCCACATCCGAATGTATGTAGCGACAGCGCACGCCTATCCCGGCGAGGTATTTGTCCAACTCCTCCGCCATTCTCTTGGTCAGGGTAGTTACCAGCACCCTCTCGTCGGTCTCGGCGCGTTTGCGTATTTCCTCAACGAGGTCATCCACCTGATTCTCCACCGGACGCACCTCTATCGGAGGGTCCAGCAGGCCCGTCGGGCGCACCACCTGCTCCACCACCAAGCCCTCGCTCTTCTGTAGCTCATAGTCCGCCGGCGTCGCGCTGACATATACCTTCTGCCCCGTAATCTGCTCGAACTCATCGAAAGTCAGCGGACGGTTGTCGGAAGCGGCAGGCAGACGGAAACCGTACTCTATCAGTATCTCCTTGCGGCTGTGGTCTCCGCCGAACATCGCGTGAATTTGCGGCAGGGTCACGTGCGACTCGTCTATGAAAGTAATGAAATCCTTCGGAAAATAGTCAATCAGGCAAAAAGGCCTCTGTCCCGGCTGGCGGCCGTCAAAATAGCGGCTGTAATTCTCAATGCCCGGGCAATATCCCAGTTCCTTAATCATCTCCAGGTCGTTCTCCACCCTCTGCTGCAGGCGTTTGGCCTCAAGCGGCTTCCCCACCGACTCGAACCAGTTTATTTGCTGATAGAGGTCGTCCTGGATATGGCTCACCGCGGCTGCGCTCCTCTCCTTGGTGGTCACGAAATTGTTGGCCGGATATATCGCAATCTCCTCAATGCTTTCCAGGGCTGCTCCGCTCTGGGGCTCTATCACCGTAAGGCTGTCGATTTCATCACCGAAGAAATCTATGCGCACCGCATTGTCCGCTCCGCTTAGGTACACATCCACCGTGCTTCCCTTGGTGCGGAAGCAGCCGCGCGTAAACTCCCCTTCAGTGCGGTTGTACAGTGCATCCACCAGCTTGTAGAGCAGCGAAGTCTGGGAAATGGTCTGCCCCACCCGCAGGTTAACCGTCTGGGCGTGGAAATCCTCGGGATTGCCGATGCCGTACAGGCAGCTCACCGAACTGATGACAATCACATCCCTGCGACCGCTGAGCAGAGCACTCGCAGCCGAAAGGCGCAGTTTCTCAATCTGGTCATTAATCGAAAGGTCCTTCTCAATATAGGTGTCTGTAGTCGGAAGATAGGCCTCCGGCTGATAGTAATCGTAGTAGGATACGAAATACTCCACCGCATTCTCCGGAAAGAAGGATTTGAACTCTCCGTAGAGCTGGGCGGCCAGGGTCTTGTTGTGGCTGAGAATAAGCGCAGGTCTCTGCAGTTTCTCAATCACATTGGCCATAGTAAAGGTCTTGCCGGAGCCTGTCACTCCAAGCAAAGTGACATCTCTGACGCCGGCATCAAGGGCCTGTACCAGCTGTGCAATTGCCTCCGGCTGGTCTCCGGAAGGCTTATATCGGGAGTCGAGCTTAAACTTCAAAATTTCGTCTGTTTTTTATGCGCCACAAAGATAATAAAAACAGGGGGCAATTCGGATATTTGCCCCAAGAGCAATTTTGACCACTTTGGGGCTTCTCTCACTGTCATTGAAATTGTGTATGTTTGCATACTGAAACTGATGCCGATATAGGTGTTGTGATTGTAAGCCTGAAATTGGTGCCGGTAAGTGGTGCCCCAATAGGTATTACGATTGTATGCCGGAAACTGATGACAATAGTCGAAGACTGAACACAATATGAGTTTATATGATTTGATGCTGGAAAAGCAGGACCCGCAGCAGGTGGCTGGTTTGTCGAGATTTTTCAAATGCGGACCCGGACAATATGGGGAAGGGGATAAGTTCTTGGGAATCAAGGTGCCGGTTACCCGTGAGGTGGTCAAATCCTGCTGGAGGGAAACCGGTTTTGCCGAATTGAAAAGGTGCATATCCAGCGAGTATCACGAAGTGAGACTCGCGGCTCTGCTCACCCTGGTGGAAATCTTCAAGCACTCCCGCAAGAACGAAGGATTGAAAAATCACTGTGTGGAGTTCTATCTAACGCATACGGCCTATATCAACAATTGGGACCTGGTGGACCTGAGCTGCTATCCTCTTCTGGGACAGTGGCTTATGGATAAAGACCGCAGCATTCTTTATGAACTTGCCCGAAACGGGGCTACGATTTGGGAAAGGCGTATAGGCATTGTCAGCACTATGGCTTTTGTCCGGGCAGGGCAGTTGGATGACACTTATGCTATTGCCCAAATCTTTCTGGAGCCCTCCGGACAGCCTCTTCACGACCTGCTTCAGAAAGCTGTAGGCTGGCTCTTGAGGGAAGCCGGCAAAAGGGATATGTCGCGGCTGGAAGCCTGGCTGGAAGATCGTGCCGCCTCAATGCCGCGCACTATGCTCCGCTACGCAATCGAAAAATTCCCGGAGCCCAAGCGCCGGGAATTCATGGAATGCCGCTGAGTCCCATTCATCCTTGCAGAGTTGTGTTTTTTGAAAATCTTCGCATTGTTGCTGTTGTTATATATAAGAATATATAAGTTAACCTATATTTATAGCATTAAATTATATTATAGTATAAATTATGATTGATTGCGCACTGCCACTGAAGTCCCCAGTCCATTGTGGCAACAGTCCGTGCGCAAAAACGGCTTTCCTGCGCACCGAATGCATTTTTTTGCAAGTTGGTGCGCAAAAACGGCTTTCCTGCGCACCGAATGCGATTTTTCCCCAGTCCGTGCGCAGATCGGACCTATTTGCGCACCGTCGCCGGAATAAACGGCCCCCCTGTTTTTGCGCTTCGACAGTTTTTTATCTCCTGAAAGCAAAAAACACCCCATATTTTTGCTTTCTCCCTTCCCGATGTGATGGATGAGGCGGGAAATGTGCGTGGGAGGGTGTTTTTGCGCCCGATGTGATGGATGGGGGAATGGTAGTCCTACAAGCTGGCCGATTTCGTACTGGAGAAGGGCTTCTGGTGTACACACAGGGTGAAAATTGGTGGTTTGTACAGGAGAAGGGCTTCTGGTGTACACATAGGGTGAGGTGATGTGAAAAAAACGAGAGAGGATGACCTTCCGGTCACCCTCTCTCTCGCTCCCCCTCGGGGACTTGAACCCAGGACCCCCTGATTAACAGTCAGGTGCTCTAACCAACTGAGCTAAGGAGGAATGTTTACCCGTCAAACGGGATTGCAAATGTAGTACATTTTTTTGGTTCTGCAAACGATTTTCACATTTTTTTCAATATCTTTGCTTTTGAGGCTTCGCGAAGGATGCGAAGTGACATTTTGCCTATGGATATCCAGCAACTCTCTACAATGGTGAGAGACCTTGTTCTGCAACAGGACAAGGTCGTGGTTCCGGGACTCGGAGTATTCTGCGCCGAGCTTGTCCCGGCATCTTTTTCCGACAGGGGCTACACCCTCAATCCTCCTTACAGAAAGCTTAGTTTCGAGGCGGAGGGTCCTTCCGCTGTCCCTCGGCAGGAGGATTCCCGTTATCTGGTCAAGGCTGAGGCCGCGGAGCTTCAGCAGTGCATTGCCTCACTTCGCTCCGAACTTCAGTCCAGCAAATGCGTGGAGCTGCCGCTTCTTGGCAAACTCCGTCTGACGACCTCGGGTGAACTGTATTTCATTGCCGATCCGGACCTTGACATCTATCCCGATGCCTTCGGGCTCCACCCGGTGTCAATGAAGAATCACGACCCTCAAATCTCCGAGGCCGCGCTCTCGGCTCTCGATATCGATACTCCTATGATAGAACCGACACCGCAACCGGAATCCGCTCAGCCGGCCCCACAGTCTGAAGCCCCGCAAGCTCCGGCACCTGCTCAGCTGGCCGAAGCCCCACAAATCCCGGTCTCAGAGCCAGCAGAACCGGAACCGACCCCGACCCCGACCGCAGAGACCCCTCAAACCTCAATCCCAGAAGAAAACACTATGCAAGAAGATACTGCAAAGAAGAAACATCCCGCACTCAAAGTGATAGGGATAGTCATCCTCGTGCTGATGCTCGCAATGATAGCCTTCAGGCTCCTTGCCCTCATCGCTCCGGACTTCATAGACTCAATACTATATACGGAAGAAGAACTCAGACTTCTCGGCAAGTAAGTTACCCTACGCAATGGACGAACTCCACAAATTCATCCAGGACCAGCTTTCGGTCTGGCCTCTCGCATCCTCCAACTTCCGCTCGCTCAAGGCAGCGCAGACGCGAACCCTGGATGTGGGCAGCCTCCACTGCACAGCGCAGCATAACCCTTGCCGGATTGGCTCCACTACCGCAAAGGTTGATGAAGCCTCCATCGCCGCAAGGCCTTGTTTCCTGTGTCCGTCCAACCGTCCGCCTGAGCAGTTCCACATCAAATTCGAAGGCCGCAAGGGCAGACGCTACAATGTGCAGGTAAACCCTTACCCCATATTCCCGAGCCACCTGGTGATTGCAAGGGATGTGCACGTGCCCCAGTCCATCTGGCACAACTTCGTGGATATGATGGACTTCGCCCGCAAATACCCGGACTTCCTCGTATTCTACAACGGCCCGTTCAGCGGAGCTTCCGCGCCGGACCATATGCACTATCAGGCCATCCCGAGCGGCCTGCTCCCCCTGCAGAATGCAGTTGACGAGTTTCTCGACAATCCGGGAGAGCCGCCGCTGACCACAGGCCAGGATGCGAAGCTCTACCATTTCACCGGCTTCTGCCGTGGAGTATATGCCCTCAAGGCCGATACCCCCAAGTCCCTCGCAAAGCTGTTCTACCGTCTGGTGGACTGCTCTCCTATGGTGGATGGCGAGCCTGAGCCGAGGCTCAATATGTTCGCATATGTGCGCAAGGGCGAATACCGCTGCTTCGTGGTGCTGCGCCATCAGATACGCTCGCACCATTATTTCAGCAGTGGGGAAGACCATCTGACTATGACCCCCGGAGCTGCGGATATCGCAGGCTTCTTCGTATGCCCGCGGGAGGACGATTTCCATAAGCTCACCCCTCAGCTGCTTAGCGAAATGCTCGATGAGGTGTGCATAACTCCGGAAGACGAGCGTATGGTGTCCTGGCGCCTCAACCGCACCCAGGCTATGCTCGACGTGCCTATCAAATATGGCGACAGCATAGACTTTGAAATCATCTCCGACGGAGCTGGTCCCCAAAGGGTAAGCTTAAGGGAAGGGAAAATAGATTACGGCGGCGTCCTCTACGACGAGCTGTATTTCGACAGTGTCACCAGAAGCACCGCTTTTGCTACCGCTTCCTTCATCATTCCGGGCCCTCAGCCCCTGTGCTTTGCCGGGTCGCTCAAATTCGACATTGATAATGGCACGATTCGTGCTATTAATCACATCGGAATAGAAAATTACCTTTTGAGCATCCTCTCCGAGAGCATTCCTGAAGGAACTGATTTTGAGACAGTCAAGGCCAAGGCCATCGAAGCCAGAACCGCCTTGATGAATGATACTAACAATTGCCTTCCATACAAAGGCTTGACCATTGGAATTACTAACCCTGTCCGAAAGGCGATAGACCTCACCTGGGGGACAACAAAAACCGACACATTATGAAACTGTCAGCACTTATCACTTCGGCCATTTTGGCTTGCACGATGCTCGCCAGCCCGGCCGCCGATGCACAGACACGCAGCCGTGGAACTTCAACCCAAACCAGTACAACCAGCCGCTCAGGCAGCAGCTCTTCCAGCACCCGCTCAAGCAGTTCGACAAGCCGCAGCTCCGCTTCGAGCAGCCGTTCCAGCAGTTCAAGCAGCAAGAGCAGCGTTTCAAGCTCCCGCAGTTCTGTCAGCAGCTCCAGTCCGAGCCGCAGCTCAAATGTGAGCACCAGCCGCGCGGCTACATCAAGCAGCATTTCTTCTTCCCAGACTCCGGACAAGAAGACCACCACTGCTACCCGCAGGCAGACTACAACTACCACGACCAAGCCTGCAAGCACCAGCTCAAGCGCCAGCGACAAAAAGACTACCACTGCTACCCGCAGGCAGACCACCACAAAGCCTGCTTCTTCATCGTCTTCGGGAAGCAGCTCCCAGAGGGTGACAGCAACCCGCAAGCGCGGCACAACCACTACGACCACACAGTCTTCCGGCACCAATGACAACAGGTCAACTGCTACCCATAGGGCCGAGACCCCGGCCACAAGCACCAGCCGTACTCCATCTGGTACTGCTTCAAGCCATAGCAGCAGCGCAACTGCCGGCAGGACCCAGACCACCAGCACTGCCCGTCAGCCGTTGTCGGAGGGATCTTCAGGCGTAGTGAGAAATCCCGGCAGTACAACCACAAAGCCTCAGTACGTTGCGGGACGCGATGCTTCTCCTTCGCAGAATAACGCCTACAAGCGTCCTGTCGCTTCCGACCACGACCAGTACCGCGGCAACAACAGGGTATCTCCATACAACCGTCCGCCAATCGACTACGGCCGTCCTGGAAGGTTCTTTGACCACGGATGCCACTATTACGGCTACAGGGTACACTCCCTGCCTCCGCACCACACCCACCACGATTATTGGGGAAGAAGGTATTACTGCTACGACGGCATCTATTACCACTACCACAACGGTTACTACTATGTATGCCGTCCGCCTTACGGATACTATTTTGATTGCTCGCTCTACTATTACGATCCGTTCCCTTGCCGCTTCGTTTACTACAGCTATGCAGCAAGGCAGTACGATATGATTGACGACAACTGGCGTACAATAGCCGAGCAGAACGAAATCATAGCCCGCAACAACGCGACCATAGCGCAGCAGAACCTTACCGTGGCCCAGCTCAAGAGCCAGAACCTTGCCGCCAATGAGGCATACAACCTCGCCCGCAAGCTTGGCCTTGTCCAGAGTTTCGCCTATGCGGATGCTACCTATTACTATGATGACGGAGTATTCTTCATCATCAACGGCGCCGGCCAGTACGAGACCATAATTCCTCCGGCAGGAGCTCTAGTCGAGTCACTGCCTGACGACTATGAGGTTGTTACTCTGGTTGACGGCCGCGAGTACTACAGGGTGGATGATACCATCTACAGAGTTGTAGTTGTGGAGGGACAGGCCTACTTCGAGGTTCTCGGCCAGCTTCAGAACTACAAGTGGTAATCAGCCGGAGGTACCGGCACCAGCTTAGGGGCTGGGACAGGTGCGAGGCGCGGAATGCGCACCATCTGTTCCAGCTCTTCTTCTGACATATATTCCGCACTGTCGCAAAGAACAAGGTCATCAGCCCTTCTGGACTCCATCTTCTCCACCTCTCCTTCACCCACAATGCGGTCGGAAAGCTTGCCGTTCACGCCCTTGATGGCTATTTGCTTGGCATAAAGCAACTCATCCACATCCTCGTGGAAACTCGGCACATTGACTCCCTTGAACTGAGCCTTCATCAGCCTCCATTTGAGATGGCTGAAATCACTGCCGTAGAGGTTCACTCCGAAGCGTATGAGTATAGGAGAACGCAGCAGGGACACCTTGTAGTCAAACCTGCCGTTGAAATTCTGCCAACCGCCGAGTGCAAGTGAATAGCGGTCCAGGCTGAGCAGGAAAGGATAGAGACGGACCTGGCTGTTGCGCACCGTGCCGCTTATGTACAGGGAATCGATTCTTCCCTTTTTGCGGTCGCGGAACATCAGAATTTTTGCAATTTTTCTGAAAGCACCTTCCTGATTGAGCGAAAGTTCGCTTCCGGTAATCCTGAAAGCACCTTCCATGGTAGGCAGCTTAGGCCTATAGAGTGTATCCAGACTGGTCGTAGCCGCAAGTTCACAGTTCAGATTGCCTTTGAAAGAACTGAGAATAGGAACCAGAGTATCTACGGCCGGGACAAGGTCTATGAGCTTTTCGGCTGTGATATTCTGAAGCTTCACATCGAAGCCTGCATTGATGTTCTTCTTGGTTTTTGTCGAATAGAACGCATCCGCGCTGACCGCCCCGAAGTCCGTGCGGGCCTTCAAATCGACCACCTGGGCCGTTCTCTCCGTAATGCGCACGCGGGCGTTCAAATCCTCTGCGCAGATATTGGAATAGATAGCGCGGTCCGCCTGCAGATGAATCTCCGCATTGACATTGGACGGAATTACAAATAGCTTAAGCTGTCTGGCGGCAGTATCTTCCGGAGAAATATAGTCCTCCTCCAGCACAGCATCATAATCTTCCTCCTCTTCGGCAGCGGGACTGTCCGAAGATGCGCCCTTCCCCTTTTCCAGAGCAGCGAGCAGCTGGTTTGCCTGAATCATCTTGGAATGGATGTCCAGGGCAATATTGTACTCTCCCTGACCGCTGCCGGTGGTGATATCCGAAACTCCCGTGACGGAGCCGGTAAGGTCCAGGTCGGACGCTCCGCAGCGCAGCTTCAGCGCATCTATGGATAGTCCGTTCAAATCTACAGATGCATCGAACTCATCCACGCGGGTTCGCAGCGGCAGGGCCGGTGTGCGTACTGCAGCCTTGGCAAAACGAAGGTTCACCCGCGGATTCCACTGCCTCAGCAATGCCGTAAGCGCACTGTCGAGCTGAATGTTTATGTCCGACGAAAGAAAATCCTGCTCCTGCAGATACTCGTCATTGCGGTGCTCTTTGCGCGCAACCGTACGTACGCCGGCTTTGTTGCCCGCAGCTACATCCAGCACAAAATCCCTCAGGGAAACCCTTCCGGCAGGGGTCACGGCCCGAATCCTAGGAGATGTGAGCAGCAGGGCGAGCCGGGTGTTGTCCCCGTCATTGACTGCAGAAAGCGAAAGCCTCAGCGAAAGGTCTTTGACATAGTCCAGCACATCCAGGTCGGTATCCGAAACGGACAGGTTGACTCTCATTTGCGGAAGCACCAGAGGCTTCTTCTCCTTGAGGGTGTCCTTTGGCTCATCGGAGTGCTTGAGCATAAGGGTGTCAGACCAGTCCAGGTCGGCACGCACGCCCCTCAGGGCAAGCTCCGGCACATCGATAAAGCCGTGGATGACATTGGGTACATTGACCCTCAATGCCAAAGAAGACACACCCAGTACCGTGTCGGAAGGTGCCGGGTATGTCACTGAGATATCGTCTAAGTCCAGAGAAAGTTCAGGCCAGGTGCGAAATACTTTCAGGCGCAGCCCGCCAATCTCCACCTTTGCTTCGAGCGTAGATTCCAAAGCCTTGGAAATAAGCACATTGCGAAGAGGGGTAAAGAGTGCGGCGCACACCAGCCCCACCACCAGCACCAGCAGCGTGAGCAGGGAGATGAGCACTATCTTCAGAACCTTGAACTTCCTTTTCATAGACTAAAGACCTATTTTCTTGAAGAAATCGTTGCCCTTGTCGTCAACGAGGATGAAGGCCGGGAAGTCGACCACGTCAATCTTCCAAATAGCCTCCATTCCGAGCTCAGGGTACTCCACGCACTCTATGCTCTTGATGTTGTTCTGGGCAAGGATGGCTGCAGGACCTCCGATGGAGCCGAGATAGAAGCCGCCGTGCTTGCGGCAGGCGTCGGTAACGGCCTGGCTGCGGTTGCCCTTTGCGAGCATAATCATAGAACCGCCGTGGTCCTGGAACTCGTCCACATAAGGGTCCATACGGCCTGCCGTGGTAGGGCCCATAGAGCCGCAAGGCATTCCTGCCGGAGTCTTGGCAGGACCTGCATAATAGATAGGGTGGTCCTTCATATATTGAGGCATACCCTCGCCGGCATCGAGACGGGCTTTGAGCTTGGCGTGAGCTATGTCACGGCCTACGATAATGGTGCCGTTCAGAGAGAGGCGGGTGCCTACAGGGTACTTGGTGAGAATCTTGCACACCTCGCTCATAGGCTGGTTGAGGTCGACAGATACCGCTCCGCCCTCGCCTGCACCCCGCAGCTCCTCAGGGATCAGCTCGTACGGCTTGTCGTCCATTTTCTCGATCCAGATGCCGTCCTCATTGATCTTCGCCTTGATGTTGCGGTCAGCCGAGCAGCTTACTCCAAGGCCTATAGGGCAGCTTGCCCCGTGGCGCGGAAGGCGGATAACGCGTACATCGTGAGCCATATACTTGCCTCCGAACTGGGCGCCGAGACCTATCTTATGAGCCTCTTCAAGAAGCTGGGCCTCAAGCTCGAGGTCGCGGAAAGCGCGGCCGGTTTCATCTCCGGTTGTAGGAAGTTCGTCATAATAATGTGTGGATGCGAGCTTCACGGTGAGAAGGTTCTTCTCTGCGGAAGTGCCTCCGATTACGAAGGCGATATGGTAAGGAGGGCAGGCGGCGGTGCCGAGGCTGCGCATTTTCTCTACGAGGAATGGAACGAGGGTGCCCGGGTTCTGGATGCGGGCCTTGGTCTCCTGGTAGAGATAGGTCTTGTTGGCGGATCCTCCACCCTTGGTGACGCAGAGGAAGCGGTATTCCATACCCTCTTCAGCCTCAAGGTCAATCTGGGCAGGAAGGTTGCACTTGGTATTCACTTCCCTGTACATGTCCAGAGGCGCGTTCTGCGAGTAGCGGAGGTTCTCCTCGGTATAGGTCTTATAGACTCCGAGGGAAAGGGCCTCCTTGTCGTCGAAGCCCGTCCACACCTGCTGGCCCTTCTCTCCGTGGATGATGGCGGTACCGGTGTCCTGGCAAAGCGGAAGTTTGCCCTTGGCTGCCACCTCGGCATTGCGCAGGAAGGTCAGTGCCACATATTTGTCGTTGTCGGAGGCTTCAGGGTCGCTCAGTATCTTGGCGACCTGCTCGTTGTGGGAGCGGCGCAGCAGGAAGCTGACATCGCGGAAGGCGGTGTTTGCCATAAGGGTGAGTGCCTCTTTGCTTACTTTGAGAACCTTCTGGCCCTCGAATTCTCCGGTAGAGACAAGAGCCTCGGAACCCGGAATCTTGTAGTATTCAGTCTTGTCCTCGCCAAGCTGAAACATCGGTGCATAAACAAATTCTGCCATTGCTATTTAGTTGTTCATCAGATATTCTTTCATAAATGCATTCAGGTCCCCGTCCAGCACTCCCTGGGTATCGGCGGTTTCGTAGCCTGTACGCACATCCTTTACCATTTTGTACGGATGGAGCACATAGGAGCGGATCTGGGAGCCCCATTCTATTCTCTTCTTCTGCCCTTCGAGCTCGGCCTGCTTCTCGCGGCGCTTCTGGAGCTCTATGTCATAGAGCCTGGACTTCAGGATGCGCAGGGCGTTCTGCCTGTTGTCCTGCTGGCTGCGGGTTTCGGTATTCTCTACCATAATGCCGGTCGGGATATGCCTTACGCGCACTCCCGTCTCCACCTTGTTCACATTCTGGCCGCCGTGGCCACCGGAACGGAAGGTGTCCCACTCTATGTCCGCAGGATTGATTTCTATGTTGATGGTATCATCCACCAGAGG
>SAMEA3663208__coassemble_396_pt1 | contig 13457 bp, 13 predicted proteins | sample SAMEA3663208__metabat2_low_PE_018 | metagenome-assembled genome bin SAMEA3663208 (sample SAMEA3663208) | pig gut metagenome | biome: pig gut; feature: pig-associated habitat; material: faeces | place: China | collected 2013
TAATCACTCCCCTGCGGTAAAGGGCCTGGCTCTCACCCAGATGGACGGGCAGATAGTCGGCATATCCCGCGTTGACATTGGCCCTGACATTGGGTCCCACGAAAAAGCCCTGCTCGAAGAAAATGCCTTCGTAACGCGGCTCGCTGTAAGGAGCCGGACCTTCGGTGTGGAAATGGTGGAAATGCAGGTCGGTCACATCGCCCGCATCAGCCCTGCGGCACAGAGCCTGAATCAGGCAGTGCGGCACACTGGCCACGCTGCTCAGATGCACATGACAGTGGGATGGAATGTGGCTGACTGCCTCATCGGCACTGACAAAACGTATATCCTTCATTTGGGAATTATTTCTATATTTGCGCACAAAAATAAGAATAAATAAAGATGCATACAAGGGAAGAAAAGCTGGAGACCTTCGGGAGGCTGCTAGATCTGATGGACAAACTGAGAGAAAAATGCCCGTGGAATGCCGCCCAGACTATGGAGACCATACGCCCGATGACCGAAGAAGAAGTCTATGAACTCAGCGACGCCGTCATCAAGGGGGATATGGATGCAACCGCAAAAGAAATCGGAGACCTGCTCTACCATATGGTATTTTACGCCCGTATTGCTCAGGAGCAGGGAGATTTCGACATAGCCGACTGTATGCAGAAAATTATCGACAAAATGGTCTTCCGCCACCCTCACGTCTTTGGACCTCAGGCCGGGACCCCTACCAGCGCAAAGGAAATTGCAGACACCTGGGAACTGGTCAAAGCCAAGGAAAAGGGAGGCAACAAAACCGTAATGGGAGGCATTCCCGACTCTATGCCTGCCTTGCTGAAGGCTATGTCGATGCAGGAAAAGGCAAGGGGCTGCGGTTTCGACTGGGAAGAGCCCAGACAAGTCTTCGACAAAGTCAAAGAAGAGCTGGGTGAAGTCGAGCAGGCTCTGGACGAGAATGACGCCGACCAGATTGAAGCGGAATTCGGAGACCTGATGTTTTCGGTCATCAACGCGGCACGCCTGCACGGAGTGGACCCGGAGAAGGCTCTCGGCCGCACCTGCACCAAGTTCCGCAACCGGTTTACCTATCTTGAATCAAAGACTCTGAAGGTGGGCCGCAAACTTACCGATATGAGCCTCGCCGAGATGGATGAAATCTGGGACGAAGCCAAGGCTCTCGGACTTTAATCCTGAATAAAGAAAGAGAAATGCACCCTCCCGTAAACACGCTCCTTAAAGAAGCGCGGATGGGAGCTGAAGTCGTGGTCCCCGCCGTGCTCCAGTATGAACCAGCAGTCCGGGTGGAGGATCCCGGCTTCAAACACTTTGTCAGGAATGGTCTCTAGCCCTTCAAGGGCATAAGGAGGGTCAGCAAAAACTATATCGAACTTCTCACGGCAGATGCCGAGGAAATCGAACACATTTTCGTGAACGGCAGTGACATTGCTCAGCCCGAGACGGGCAGCTTCGCTGCGGATAAACTGGGCACTGTCGCGGTTCATCTCTACAGACCACACACGGCCCACACCCCTGGAGCCGAACTCAAAGGCAATTGAGCCGGTGCCTCCGAAGAGATCGAGAACCTTCAGGTCCTCAAACTCCCAATTGTTGTCGATTACATTGAACAGAGCCTCCTTGGCATAGTCCGTGGTGGGTCTTGCCGGGTAGCCGTAAGGCGGATTGATAGTCTTGCCCTTAAGAGCGCCTCCGATTATCCTCATAGCGGCCGGAACTGCTCTACAGCCTTGAAATAACGGTACAGGGAGATTTCCTGCTCCGCGCTGAGCGGCATACGCGTGCAGACGGTAGAAACCTCAGGATTCAGCTGCAGCGACTTCATTGCCAGGAAAAGATAATACTGTGCGGCAGCGAAGTCAGGTGCCTGGTAGGTATTTGCCAAAAGCAGGGTCTTGCCCTGGGCTATCGCCAGATGGAGCGCACCGCTTCGCCAGGTCATCAGAATCTTGTTGTAGTCAGGACAGCTCTGCAGGTCACGGAGGATGTAGTAGAGTTCAGGCATTTCCTTATCCTCAGGGTCCGACTCAAGCTCAAGCACCTCACAGTCGGGAGATACTCCCCAGACCAGCCAGGCCGAATACTGAGGCAGCAGAAGCGAATGAATCTGCTCATTGCCGTCCATAACAACGACTTGTGCGAGATATTCTCCCGCACAATCGTCTTTATAGAAGCCTGAAGGCACCAGAGTGCACTTCGTTGTCAACAATGTCTTAGCCACTATTCCCAGTTGCCGGCGTTATTGTTAGGGGCGGTCACGCTGCCGACCTGAAGTCCTTCGTACCTGTTCTTGTTCTTGCACTCGGAGTCAAGGTTGATGCGGAGCTGGTTGTCCAATCCCTTGAGAAGTGCCCTGTAAGGCATTCTGGCCTCGAAGAGAGGAACCTTCACGCCGGAAACGGTCTTCACTACGGCGTCCATTTCAAGAGGCATACCGCCTGAGAACGGGATAGTAGCAAGAGAATCGACGCAGAAACCAGTGCGGTGTGAGAAGAGAGTGTCGCGTACAGGAATCTTGGTATCCACGGAGAATACGAGATTCTTGTCCCCCTTCTCATAGAGGTTTGCGAGGTACTGGTTCATCTGAGCTCCGCGCAGCCAAGGCATCTTGGCCTTGATGGCCTTGGTGTGAGCCATAGCGAGGGAGTCATCCTTGGAACCCACCTGGCGCTTCACAACGATGGAACCTGTGTTGTAGAAGAGAATGAGGGAATCCATGTCATCGGTGTACTTGCCATTGACACTCTTGTACGCATCCTGAAGTTCGCGCACGTCCTTCAGACGGGCGATTCCGACCTGCTCACGGGCCCTCTGCTCTTTTTGGAAGTTGACAGGCTGCATAATGCTGTCAACAAGCACATAAGCGAGTGCAATGATTGCGAGAGGCAGCACGAGCCAAGTCAGGAGCCTCATAAGAACTGTGTTCTGCTTAGTAGTCATTTCTCAATATGTTTTGTTTCTTTTTTCGTGTTCGAAAGACAGGCAAAGTTAGTGAAATGATTCAATAAATACAATGTTTTTGCTAAATTTGTGGCCGTGACAAAGAGTAGTGAATTATTGGAACTGGACCGGCGGATAGACTCCTGCGGGAGTTTTGTCGTCGTGACCCACACCCACCCGGACGGAGATGCCCTGGGCAGCAGCAGCGCCCTTTGCAGATACCTCCGACAGCTTGGGAAAGAGAAGGTTGCCGTTGTCCGGGAGGACGCTGCGCAAACCATAGCCTTTATAGCTGAAGGAGACCCTCTTCTTCAGGGAGATGCTGCGATTGAGGCAATTGCAGAGGCAGAGATGATTCTGTGCACCGATTTCAACGGTCTCTCAAGGGCAGGAGCCTACGGGCAGGCAATAAGTGAAAGCAAGGCATACAAGGTGCTGTTTGACCATCACCTCAACCCGCAAATGCAGGAATTCGACCTGGTATTCAGCACTCCCGAGATTTCCTCTGCCTGCGAAGTGGTATATTCCGTCCTGAAACATATGCCCCGCAAAGCCGATTTCGCTTCCGGAATAGGGGATTGCCTGATGGCCGGAATGACCACCGACACCAACAATTTCGCGAATTCGGTATTTCCCGGCACCCTCGCGATGGCGTCCGAACTGATCAGCGCAGGGGTGGACAGGGATGCGATAGTCGCAAACCTTTACAACCGCTACCGCAAGAACAGGGTGCTGGCCATAAGCCATATCCTTTCGGAGCATATGCTGCTGCGCGAAGACGGCCTTGCAGTACTTACCGTAAGCAAGGAACTTTGGCACAGATTTGGTTTGGAGGAGGGCGAACTTGAAGGGATGGTCAACATTCCGCTTACCATAGATGAAGTTAAAGTATGCATATACCTGCGGGAATCGGCAGATGAACCTGTTATCCGCGTTTCCATAAGATCGAAGAAAGGCTGGTCTGCAAACAGAATTGCAGCAACCTGGTTTGGCGGAGGAGGACACGAGCAGGCTTCCGGCGGGAAGCTCCGCATTCCGGAAGACATTGCTTCGATGGACGAAGTCGGAACCCTTATTGAGAAAATCAAGATATGAGAAAAAGATACATATTGCTTGCGGCAGCATTGCTCTGCCTTGGCGGCTGTGCTACCGACACTGCCGTGAATTACGGAGAAATCACAAAAAACAGTTTCGATGCCTGGGTTGACAAATACAGGCAGGACAGCTGGGAAGAGACCGAGCTCGGTTCCTGGGTCGTGGAGTGGGACAAGGGAGATGTGCAAGGCTCTCCTGTAAAAACCTACGAGGAGTATCCTTATGTCAGACTTGACTACACCATCTCGGAGCTTGACGGTACGGTGGGCAGCACTTCAGACGAGAATCTTGCAAAACAGCTCGGAACTTACAACAAAAGGACATATTACGGTCCCGTAATGACTTCACGCGAGCCTTCGGTAATGTATGCCGGAGTCGAAGAAGTGCTGAACCTGATGGGAGTAGGCGGACATTGCAAGGTCATCATCCCTGGCTGGCTTCTTACCGGCAGCCGCTACGATAGCCGCGAGGACTATATCCGCGCCATGAGCGAATCCAAATCGGCAAAGATTTACGAGTTTACGGTAAGGGAACTGGTCGAGGACACCTCAGAATGGCAGCTGAGCAAGTTGAAGGAAAAAATGGGAAGCGACTGGGAGAGGGCTGATTCCCTCGCCGAAGGCGTTTATTATGTTCAGGACCGTCCTTCAGACAAGCCAGACACCACCTTCTCAAGCGGCAACAGCGTTTATATCAATTACATCTGCCGCCGCATCGACGGCACCGGAATCGACACCAACCTCGCGGATTCCGCAAAAGTCTTCGGGCATTACAGCAGCTCGAGCTCCTATGGTCCCGTTCTTGTCAACTGGGCCGACACTGCAACCGAGCTCACCATTACTTCCAACAAGAGCAATGTGGTTTCGGGGTTTGCAATGGGAATATTCAATATGAAACCTCACGAGAAGGGGCGTGTCTATATGACTTCAGACTATGCCTACGGCTCATCCGGGTCAGGTACCAATATTCCAAGTTTCTGTCCTATTTATTTCGAACTGGAGTTTACAGATGAGCCGGAAGACGAATAGCGGAACGGCACCAACCGAACTCGGAACCGAGAAAATCAGCAAACTGCTGGCAAAATATGCAATTCCGGGCATCATAGCGATGACCGCATCTTCGCTGTACAATATGGTGGACAGCATTTTCATCGGCCATATTGAAGACGTGGGAGCACTTGCCATATCGGCCCTGGGTGTCACCTTCCCGCTGATGAACCTGAGCACCGCCTTCGGAACCCTTGTCGGCGTCGGTTCATCCACTATGATTTCCGTGCTGCTGGGACAGAAAAACTACGAAAACGCAAACAAGGTCCTGCGCAACACAGTCACCCTCAACACCATCATTGGATTGCTGTTTATGGGCGTTGTTCTGGCATTCCTTGAGCCGATTCTCAGGTTTTTCGGAGCTTCCGACGCCACCCTGCCGTATGCGATGGAATATACCACCATCATTCTCATAGGAAATGTGGTGACTCATCTGTATTTCGGACTGAACAACCTTATCAGAGCCTCAGGCAATCCTAAAACCGCTATGGGCCTGACCATTTTCACGGTCACCTCCAATGCCATTATCGACCCGATTTTCATCTTCGGGCTGGGTATGGGCATCAAGGGAGCTGCAGTAGCAACTGTGCTCTGCCAGTTGCTGGCCCTGTGCTACACGATTTGGTTCTTCTCCCGCAAAAACAATCTCCTGCATTTCGGCAAGAAGGTATTCGAGTTGGAATGGGATATAGCGAAGGCATCCCTGAGCATAGGAATGGGGCCTTTCCTTATGAATGCCGCTGCCTGCATTGTGAACCTTTTCATCAATCAGCAGCTTTCCAAATACGGCGGAGACCTTTCCATCGGAGCCTACGGACTTGCCAACCGGCTGACCTTCATCTTCCTGATGATCAATATGGGTCTGAACCAGGGTATGCAGCCTATTGCGGGATACAATTTCGGGGCAAGACAGTACTCTAGAGTGAAGGAGGTATTCTGGTCCACAACCAAATGGATGACTCTGGTCACCCTGCTGTGCTTCATAGTTTCAGAGTTTCTGCCGGAACCTGCAATCAGGATATTCACCGATGACCCGGAACTTGTGAGCAGATCCGTTGCCGGAATCAGGCTGATGAATATGGCAATACTTGTTGTCGGATTCGGAATGGCCTCAGGAAACCTGTTCCAATGCCTCGGAATGGTGAAAACCAGTATTTTCCTCTCCCTTACCAGGCAACTGCTGTTTCTTGTCCCGCTGCTTTATGTACTGCCTCTGTTCTTCGGAGAGAATGGAGTGTGGTACAGTTTCCCTATATCAGATATAGTATCAACCTTCGTTGCCTTGTTCTTCGTGGGCAGACTGTTACGTAAGTTCGGCAAGATGAACGACGGTGACGACCCGTCCATACTCGGAGGCGCAATGAAATAGAATTATGGAAGAGAAGAAAACTATCATTACTGTCGGAAGACAGTTCGGCAGCGGCGGACTTGCAGTCGCAAAAGAACTCGGAAAGATTCTTGGCATTCCTGTCTATGACGGAGAATTGCTCGAAGAGGCTGCCCGCAAGAGCGGACTGGCAGAACATCTGTTCAACAGCAGCGACGAGAAACGCCGCTACTGGAATTTCGGAGGCGGTCTTGACGATGCCTTCATTTTCAAGTACCAGAGCGAGGCCATAAGGGCCCTGGCAGCAGAAGGACCGGCGATTTTCGTCGGAAGATGCTCCAACTATGTGCTGAGGGATATGGGCTGCACGGATATCTTCATCTGTGCTCCTTTCGGATTGCGTGTCAAGGAGGTTGCCGCCCGCGAGGGCATCAGCGAGACTGAGGCCGAGCGCAAGGTCAACCGTATCGACAGGGAGAGAGCCGACTACTACAATTTCTTCACCCTCAACAAATGGGGCGCCGCTGCAGAATACAATCTCTGCATCGACGCCTCCGTTCTCGGCATCCGCGGCACCGCAGAACTCATCTGCGATTTCCTCGGGCGCAAATAAGCTATTTCGCATCCATAGCCTGGCAGGCTGTGATGGCGACCATCTTGTAGATGTCGTCCACAGAGCAGCCGCGGCTGAGGTCATTGACCGGGCGGGCTATTCCCTGAAGGATAGGTCCGATAGCATCCGCATTTCCGAGCCTCTGGACAAGTTTGTAGGCAATATTTCCTACCTCAAGATTAGGAAATACGAGAACATTCGCCTTGCCGGCAATCTCTGATCCCGGGCACTTCTTCTCGCCCACTGAAGCCACGAGAGCGGCATCAGCCTGGAGCTCTCCGTCAATCTTGAGCTGAGGGTCGAGCTGCTTGGCAAGAGCCGTAGCCTCGACAACCTTATCTACAACCTCGTGCTTGGCACTTCCCTTGGTAGAGAAAGAAAGCATTGCCACGCGAGGGTCCGCAAAACCGGCAACACTTTTGGCGGTCTGGGCTGTGCAGACTGCAATCTGTGCAAGCTGATTTGCATCAGGAGCAGGGGTAACCGCAACATCACCCACAACCAGAACTCCGTCCTCTCCGTACTGAGGGGTCTGGGTAATCATAAGCATAGCGCCGCTCACACAGGTAATGCCTGGAGCGCATTTTATAATCTGAAGTGCAGGACGAAGGGTATCTCCGGTAGTGGAAAGGGCTCCGCTGATCTGTCCGTCAGCATCTCCGCTCTTGATGATGAGGCAGCCGAAATACAGAGGATTGGTCTTCACCAGCTTCTCCGCCTGCTCCAGGGTCATACCCTTGTTCTTGCGCAGTTCGTAGAGAAGATTGATATACTCCGGTGTCTTTTCTGAGGTGGCCGGGTCGATAATGGTAGCCTTTTCTATATGCTTAAGGCCGAGCTTTGCGGCTAGCGCAAGAATCTCTTCACGGTTTCCGATAAGGATAATGTCGGCTAGGTCGTCTGCAAGGGCGAGGTCAGCCGCCTTGATGGTGCGCTCCTCAAGTGACTCCGGGAGCACGATGCGCTGCCTGTTGGACTTGGCTCGCGCGATAATCTGGTCAATAAGTGCCATATAGGTGTTGTGTTAACTGTTCTGTACGAGATGCATAGTGTCGCGGGCAATCATCAGTTCCTCGTCAGTAGGAATGACAGCGACCTTGATTGAAGAATCCGGGGTGGAAATCATCACCTCCTCTCCCCTCTTGACATTTGCCTCATCATCAATTTTGACTCCGAGCCAGCCGAACATTTCGCTGACGCGTTTACGCAGCCAAGGATTGTTCTCCGCAACGCCGGCGGTAAAGACAATGAGGTCGGCTCCGCCCATCTCTGCCATATAGCCCGCAACAAGCTTGGTAATGTCAAGGACGAGCTTGTCCATAATGAGCTTGCAGCGTTCATCCCCTTCCTTCTCAGCGATATCCACCACATCGCGCATATCTGAACTTCTGCCGGAAAGGCCGAGGAAGCCGGACTTCTTGTTCATCAGGTCGGTCATCTGGTCAGGGGTGAGACCTTCCTTTTTCATAAGATAAGGCACAATGCTCGCGTCGATATTGCCGCAGCGGGTACCCATAATCATTCCCTCAAGTGGGGTGAAACCCATTGAAGTATCTATACACTTGCCGTTCTTTACGGCAGTTACGGAACTTCCGTTGCCTATGTGGCAGGTAATGATTCTGCTGTTCTCGAGGTCCAGGCCGGCAAACTTGGCTCCGCGCTGGCTTACATACATATGGGAGGTGCCGTGGGCTCCGTAACGGCGCACGCGATATTTCTCATAATACTCGTAAGGAAGTGCGTACATATAGGAGGCCGGTGCCATAGTCTGGTGGAAGGCGGTATCGAAGACAACTGCCTGAGGCACATCAGGGAGCACTTTCTGCATTGCGCGTATTCCCAGAATGTGGGCAGGGTTGTGGAGCGGGGCGAAGTCGCAGCAGATTCCGATTTTCTCCATCACGTCCTCATCTACGAGAACGGAGTGCTGAAAGAAATCCGCACCCTGCACGATACGGTGACCGACAGCGTCGATTTCCTTGAAATCGCTGATTACTCCGACCTCAGGGTCGGTAAGGATACCGAGCACAAGCTGCATTCCCAGAGTATGGTCCGGTACCGGCTGCATCCTCACTACAGGCTGTTTTCCTGTAGGCTTATGGGTGAGCTTGCTGTCCGGGAGGGCTATTTTTTCGAGATTACCTTTTGCGAGAAGGGTATAGTCTTCGTCGCTGCGCATATCAAGCAACTGATACTTGATAGACGAACTTCCACAATTGATGACAAGAATTTTCATAACGGGGGCAAATTTAGCAAAAAAAGCCGTACCTTCGCACATTACTTGGACTGACTATGGAAAGCAATCTTTCAATCTCAGTTTCCATCCCATTCACTTGCGGAGTCGCTCTTGCAGCAGTGCTGGCAGGAGCGGGAATCAGTGCGTGGGCGGCAGGGGGCGCGAGCTGCGCGCTGTGCGCCGTGCTGCTGCCCGTTTGCGCGGGGGCGCGCAAACGGGAGCGCCTGCTTCTGATGCTGCTTCTCGCCTCTGCCGGCGCCTTCTGCTACTTCAGCGCGCAGCTCGGCTCCCCTGCCGCCCGGGACAGATTTCCATTGATGGAAAGGCTCCTGGAAGGACTGAGAGCATTCATAGACTCCATCCCATTCAAAAATGAGAACACAGGCTCCGTGCTGAAAGCCCTGATGACAGGAGACAGGAGCGCTCTTCCGAAGGAAGTATTGAGCAGTTTCCGCAAGGCGGGAGCGTCCCACCTTCTGGCCCTTTCGGGACTGCACCTTGGCGTGCTTGCAGGCTTTCTGAATGCAGGTCTTATGATACTCGGAAGGTCAAAGACAGCCGAGGTCCTGCGCTACAGCATTGTAATTGCTGCAAGTGCTTTCTATACTCTTTTGTGCGGTGCTTCCCCATCGCTGGTCAGGGCCCTGATATTCATCATATTCGCATCACTGACCAAGCTACTGCCCCACAGGCATCCCGAAAAGGGAGGAATCCTGTGCAGCGCACTCACCATACAACTCGCCTTGGACCCGCTGTGCATCACTTCTGCTGCCTTCCAGATGTCCTATCTCGCGGTGACAGGCATAGTGTTTATCCAACCCATATTGGAGAGCTGGTATCCTGAAGACGGGAAGCTGAGCAAGTTTGACCCGGTCAGGAAGGTTTGGAAGATGCTGGCCCTTGGCATCAGTTGCCAGGCCACCACCGCCCCGCTTGCGTGGCTGCGGTTCCGCAGCCTGCCGGGCTATTTCCTGCTCACCAACCTGCTCGCTATGCCTCTTTGCGAAGTGCTGATGGTAGTGGGGGCGCTGACTCTTGGTCTATGCGCAACAAAGGCCCCGGTTGGCATTTCCGGAGCCTTCATATACTTGTCGGACCAGCTTTGCGCTCTTATGCTGAGGGCGCTGGAGATAATCGCTTCCCTTTGATTACTTTACGCAGCGCAGCTGGGCGGCAAAATCGCTTTCGCTAGGGTTGTCCCAGATATTGATGCGCGGAGCAGCTACATAGATGTAGTAGCAAACCGGACTTCCTGCATTGTCAGCCCAGAAGAAGGCGTAATCGTTGAATCCGGTGAAGCTGTAAGTGTCGTCCACTACGGTCGCATAGCCAAACGGGTAAGCAAAAAACTTCTTGGCATTGGTCACCTTAACATCCGGCCAGAACTCCCAGAGACGATCCCCGTTGTAATATGCATCGCACATCAAGTCTCCTGCCTGGTCTCCTATCGCATTCCATTCATCCACGGTCGGAAGGTGCCAGCCTTCAGGGCAGGCGGTCTTTGCTTCCTCCCAGGTATAGAACCCGCCGAACACATCTTCTGCTGCCTTTGCTTCCATATATGGACGGCCGAAGGAATAAGTGCCTTCATCATCCGTTTCGAAATATGCCAGATTGTCAGCGAACCACCTCTGCCCGTTAATTGAGACTGTGTGATAGCGCTTATTGTCGCGCGGATCAACCTGCTGGGCAAGACTGTTCTTGTCTGCTCCGGTGATGGACTTGTTGCTGACAACTGTGGTTGTAAGTGTAATCGTCTTGGTGTAATATCCCGTTGCAGCAGCTTTTGCCGTAAGTGTGAATTCTCCGACAATGTCCGGAACTACAAGATGATAGGTAGATACCGTATCTGTTTTGGACACTTCCGAGTTGGTATAGGTATAGATGATTTCCAGAGAAGCATCGGTTTCGTCTTCAGGGAAAGAAAGTCCTTCGCTGACAAAATCGAATTCATCTCCCGGGTTTACAAAAGCCGGAAGTTCCCCGACCGAGAAAGTTCCTGAGAGGGATTTGTATGTAGTAGTGGAATCATCTTCCTTTTTGCAGGCGGCTGCGATTGCGCAAACAGCGAGTGCCGTAAAGAGAATTTTTGATAATTTCATCTGTGTCATTCGTTATATCTTGCAAATATGGCGAAATTAGTGGAAATTTCCCGTAATTTTGTGCAAATACTTTGCCACAGAGATGAAGAAGACATTCATTATAATAATGGCGACACTTTGCTTTGCCGCCTGCAAGGATACACGATACTACCGCATCAGCGGTTATGCCCAGGGAGGAACCTGGCAGGTGAAGTACCGCGGAGCCAGGCTGAGGCCTGAAAAGGTGCAGGCCGGAGTGGATTCGCTGCTCAGTGAAATCGACTATACTCTTTCCGGCTACAACAAGGCCTCGCTTCTGAGCAGGCTTAATGCCGGGGACAGTGTGGTGTTGAGCCGACGATTCTTCGAGCTGTACGGGCATTCATACCGGATGTGGGAAGCTTCGCAGGGGGCTTTCGATGTGGCCAGCGGGCCTCTGTTCGACATATGGGGTTTCGGGTTCACTTCCGAGCAGCTTCCTTCCGGGAAGGAAATATCGGAATGTCTATGCAATTGCGGCACCGGAAGGCTGATAAGCCCTTCCGAACTGGAGTCCAAGGTCGGAAGCAGAATCTGCTCAAGGGATTTGCTTAAAGACAGGGAAGCCGAAGTGCTGCCACGGCTGAATTTCAACGCCATTGCCCAGGGTTATTCCTGCGATGTGGTTGCGCAGTACCTGCGCTCCCTTGGCGTGAGCGATATGCTGGTGGATATAGGAGAAATATACTGCTGCGGGCTTAATCCTTCCGGAAAGGGCTGGAGCATAGGAATAGACAATCCGGTTGACGGCAACAATACTCCGGGCGCAGACATAAAGGACATCTGGGTTTCCGATGGAGGCAGTTACGGAGTGGTGACATCTGGCAATTACCGCAAATTCTATGTTCGCGACGGGAAGAAGTATTCTCACACCATTGACCCGCGCAGCGGCTATCCTGTTACCCACAATCTGCTTTCCGCAACAGTGATTGCTCCAAGCGCCTGGGAAGCTGATGCTCTGGCGACCTGGTTTATGGTCATAGGTTACGAGCAGGCACGACGCTATCTTGCTTCCCATCCCGAACTTCACGCCTGCCTCATCACTTCCGACTCCCTCTGGAAAAACTTCTAGCTTCCCTCACAAGCGTGCGGCTGTCTCCTCCGGGACCCGTGCCCACCCTCGGGCGCGTTAGAGGGAGGGGCCCACAAGCGTAGCGAAGTGGGAAGGATGGAGCGAAGCGGAAGGTATCCGGAGGAGAGCAGCCGCACGCTGAAAGGCAAAATGATATAAAAAAATTAAGGATGGCCGGGTGGCCATCCTTAATTTGTATTGCGTTGTTTAACCGATTACTCGGCAGCCTCGATAATCACGGCACGGTTGAGCTCGATTGTAGTGAACTTGTTGCTCTTGCAATCGCTGGTCTCAACTACGAAGTTCGCAGCATCAAGACCGTACTTGCCGGTGAGGAGCTTAACGATGTAGTTGGCACGCTGCTTTGCAAGCTGCTTGTTGCGGCGAACTGAACCGGTGTTCTTGTCTGAGTATCCGGAAACGGTGAACTTCATATTCTTGCCCTGTGAAACCATAGTCTTCACGATGCGGTCGAAGTGCTCGAGCTCCTTAACTGAAAGGGTAGCCTGACCAATCTCGAAGAATACGCAAGCCGGGGTGTTCATAAGGTTCTTTACGATAGCCTCGTTGGCAGCAGCTGCTCCGTCAAGTTCCTCCTTGAGAGCGGCATTCTCCTTCTGGGCAGCTTCCTTGGCGGCAACTTCCTCGGCAGCCTTAGCCTCAGCCTTCTCGCTTGCAGCCTGTGCAGCAGCCTTTGCAGCCTCAGCCTCTGCTACTGCGAGTGCGAGAGGAGCAACTACATCCTCCTTGGTCTGCCAGCCCTGAGCTCCGATACCGTAGTAAACGGAAACGAGAGCGTGTCCGGTAAGGCAACGGCCTACGCCAGTTCCGAAAGTAGCCTCATTGTAAAAAGTTGCACGGAGTTCAGGAGTGATGGTCCAGTGCTCGTTGATGCGGATAGGGAACATCATACCGGCACCTACACCAGCACCACGGAGCTTACCCTTGAGGTCTGCGTGGAGATAAGGCATTACTGAAACCACACGCTCAGGATTGTAGCCTGCAAAA
>SAMEA3663208__coassemble_406_pt1 | contig 13252 bp, 12 predicted proteins | sample SAMEA3663208__metabat2_low_PE_018 | metagenome-assembled genome bin SAMEA3663208 (sample SAMEA3663208) | pig gut metagenome | biome: pig gut; feature: pig-associated habitat; material: faeces | place: China | collected 2013
CAGATCCGTCTTTGAGAACAGCTTTTACGCTGTAACTCTGCGCGAGAGCGCTGGTGCCTGCGAGGATAATGCCTACGAGGAAAATGAAAAATCTCAGGTTCGGTTTCATGCGTCTTATTTGATTCTGTCAGGGTTCGCTTCCAGGAATTTCTTCCACGAGCTGGATGCGGAAACACTTGACAGAGGGCTTGTCAGCTGATAAAAGTGGCACAAGGCTATCGCCAGAGCGTCCGTCGCATCCAGGCGCTGGTTTTCAATTTTTGTGCCAAGGATTTTTTCCACCATCAATTTTACCTGCTCTTTTGAGGCTGCACCATTGCCGCAAATGGCAATCTTTGCTTTTCGGGGAGCATACTCGGTGATGAGCACGCCGAATTGGGAAGCCGCAATGATTGCCGCTCCCTGTGCCCTTCCGAGTTTGAATATCACCTGGGCGTTCTTGTCCATAAACGGGGACTCGATGGCCAGGTCATCCGGAGAGTAGTCCGCGCAGAGCCTGCTTACGAACTGATGGATTTTCTCAAGCTTGAGATAGGGGTCTGTGTCCTTCCGCAAGTCCAGCACCCCGGCATCCACTAACTGGGGATGCTTCTTTTCATCTATACGGATGACCCCGAAACCAAGCACATTGGTTCCGGGATCAATTCCGAGTATGGTACGGCTGTCAATCAATCTTATCGAATCCTGTATATGGCCTCAGCACCTCAGGAATGATGATGCCATCCTCAGTCTGATTGTCCTCCAGAAGGGCGGCAACAACACGCGGAAGTGCGAGGGAGCTTCCGTTAAGAGTGTGCGCGAGCTGAGTCTTGCCGTCCTCATCACGATAACGCAGATGGAGGCGGTTGGACTGGTAGCTCTCGAAGTTGCTGACAGAGGAAATCTCAAGCCAGCGGCCCTGTGCGGCGCTCCAAAGCTCAAAATCATAGGTAATGGCGGAAGTGAAGGACATATCTCCGCCGCAAAGGCGCAGAATCCTGTACTTCAGACCAAGCATATTGACTATTTTCTCAACGTGGGCAACCATATCGTCGAGAGCCTTGTAGCTGTCCTCAGGCTTTTCGATGCGCACTATTTCTACTTTGTCGAACTGGTGCAGACGGTTGAGGCCGCGCACATCCTTGCCGTATGAACCGGCCTCGCGACGGAAGCAAGGGGTGTAGGCGGTAAGCCTCTGAGGAATCTGGTTCTGCTCGAGAATCACATCCCTGAAGATATTGGTTACAGGGACCTCGGCTGTAGGAACCATATAGAAGTCATCGAGGTCGGCGTGGTACATCTGGCCCTCCTTGTCAGGAAGCTGTCCGGTGCCGAAGCCGGAATCCTTGTTGACCATAACAGGAGGTTCAACCTCCTTGTAGCCGTCAGCAGTATTGACATCGAGGAAGAAGTTGATGAGAGCGCGCTGGAGTTTTGCTCCCTTGCCCTTATAGACAGGGAATCCGGCTCCTGTAATCTTCACTCCGAGGTCGAAGTCGATGATGTCATATTTCTTGGCAAGCTCCCAATGAGGAAGGGCATTCTCCGGGAGTTTCACTTCCGGACCTCCCATCTTCACGACTTCGTTGTCCTCGGCTCCCTTGCCTGGCTTTACCAGGTCACAAGGAAGGTTAGGAAGCAGGACGAGCTGGTTCTGGAGTTCCTGCTCAGCTGCTGCCATCTCGGTGAGTATGGCACCGCTGCGGGCTTTGAGCTGGGCAACCTCAGCCTTTGCTGCCTCTGCTTCAGCCGTCAGGCCCTGCTTCATCAGGGCTCCGATATCAGCTGACTTCTTTTTCTGCTGTGCAAGCAGAGCGTCGCTCTCGGTCTGGAGGGCACGGCGTTTGGTGTCCAGTTCGAGAACCTTGTCCACTATAGGCTGGGCATCAAAATTCTTGATATTCAACTTCGCGATTACCAAGTCGCGGTTTTCGCGCAATGTTTTGAGTGTAAGCATAATTTCTGAAAAAAAAGAAAAAGGACTTGCTTTTCGGAATCCCGAAGTGCAAGTCCTGTATTCATAACTCCCTCGAGATTAGTTCTCAAATGGGATAACCGATACGTAAGATTTATCCTCTCTCTTGCGTGTGAACTTTACAGTTCCGTCAACGAGAGCGTAAAGAGTGTGGTCTTTACCCATACCTACGTTCTTGTCCGGGTTGTGGACTGTACCCCTCTGGCGTACGATGATGTTGCCAGCCTTTACAGTCTCGCCACCGAATTTCTTGAGTCCAAGACGCTTGCTCTGTGACTCACGACCGTTCTTTGAACTTGATTGACCTTTCTTGTGTGCCATAATTCAATTCCGTTAAAATTAAGCGAGTACAATGTCTGCGATCTGGATCTTTGTGAGCTTCTGACGGTGACCGTTGCACTTCTGGAAGCCCTTGCGGCGGATCTTCTTGAATACGAGGACCTTGTCAGCCCTGACGTCATCAGCGAGTACGGTAGCCTTAACGCTAGCGCCCTCAACATAAGGAGCACCTACCTTAACATCACCCTCATTTTCTACGAGGAGGACCTTGGTGAACTCCACAGCAGCACCTTTTGCATCCGGAAGACGGTTGCAGAAGATTTCGTTGCCAGCTTCCACTTTGAACTGCTGGCCGGCAATTTCTACGATTGCGTACATTATAAAAACTCTTTTCAAGTTTTCGACTGCAAGCGGATACCTTCCGGGTATCTCTTGGCGAGCTTGACAGCCATCATTTATCGGACCGCAAAAATACTTTTTTTTTCTTTTGTTACCAAAAGTTTTTCTAAATTTGTGAACATTTTTGTTACATCGATGGAAACAACCTTCACCTACGACAAGACAGTAACCGGCCGGAACTTCATCGGAAGAAAGGCTGAGTGTGCCCAACTGAGGGATATTCTCTCCCGCGGGCTCAATGTTTCCATCTATGAACCGGCCAAGACCGGCAAGAATTCCCTTATCTGCCAGACACTTTTCGAGATGAAGGCCTCCGGGCTGAGTTTCAGGACAGCCGAGTTTTCGCTTCTCAACATAAGGTCTATGGCAGATTACTGCATACGCCTCATATCCACGGTTGTAGGGGTTTTTGCAAGCACCCCGGACGAGCATCGTGCAATCGTGCAGGAGTATCTCGGAGGCACCTCATTCAGCTATGACGGGCAGTCTTTCGCTCACGGCGGGGCTGTTGTAAGCCTAACCGACGACCTGAAGGCCGACGACCTTCGAGCAGCACTCAATCTCCCCTACAGGCTGGCGGAGAAGACAGGGACGAAACTGCTGCTGATTGTGCACGAATTCCAGAACATCCTGCTGACCGAAGGTCCTGACACCATTCTCAACATATACGAGGAAGTTGTGCGCAAGGCCGGCCCGCGCCAGAGGGAACTGTGCTCCTGGATATGGGTGGGCAGCCGCGTGAATGCGATGAAGACCATTTTCGAGCAGAAGCGCTATTTCTACCGTATGGTGCAGCGGGTGAAGCTGGAGCCTATATCCTATAGGGAAATAGAAAACCACGTAATCAAGGGCTTCCTTGTGAGCGGAAAGGTGATTGACAATGAGTTTGTGGAGAAGATATGCGCCATACTGCAGAACAATATCTACTATGTAAACCATTTCGCCGCCATTTGCGACGGGCTGAGCCGCGGCTACATTATGGCTCCGGTAGTGGATGAGAGCCTGCAGACTATGCTTGCCATCCATCAGCCGCGCTTCGTGGCAGCGATGAATGAGCTTACGACCTTCCAGCTCTTCCTGCTGCGCGCGATTCTGGACGGAGAGTCGATGTTCAGTTCGGCAGATGTCATCGCGCGCTACAAGCTCAATTCCTCAGCCAATGTGCGCAGGCTCAAGGATGCCCTGTGCAAGAAGGAAATCATCACCTTTACGGAAGATGATAAAGCGGTCATTCTCGACCCGCTGTTCGAGTACTGGATGAGGAAATATTACTTCAACATTTAGCTATTTGGAATTCAAAAAGAATTTCATACCTTTGCAGTCCGAATTTTTGATTTAGGAAAAAGGGGGTGATTTTTAAGGATGATTATCGTACCAGTAAAGGAAGGTGACAATATCGAGAAGGCTCTTAAGAAGTTTAAGAGAAAGTTCGAGAAGACCGGAGCGATTCGCGAGTTGCGTGCCCGCAAGAACTTCGAGAAGCCGTCTGTCCGCAAGCGTATCGCTAAGCAGAAGGCCATCTATGTTCAGCACCTTCGTCTCCAGGACGAGCAGTAATTCCTGCCCCTCATTCATACAGACAGCCTGCCGCTCCCGGCAGGCTGTTTTCAATTTGTCATTTCGCATTATTGTTCAACAGGGCTGTCAATCCAAAGATTTTCACTTTTTTCTATTTTTGCACTATGATTAAACTTTTTACAGAAGTTGAGACTCCCGATTTCAGCAGGAAATTGCGTCTTAAAGACAAAATAATGGTGCTTGGCAGCTGCTTTTCCGACTCTATGGGCGAAAGACTGCTGCGCCACGGCTACAAGGCTGTGGTCAATCCTTTCGGCACTCTCTACAACCCTTATTCGATATCAGAAGCCGTACGCAGACTTGACTCGGGAATGCCTTTTACTCAGGAAGATTGCGTGGAAATGGGTGCCGGGGCGGGGAAAATATGCTCCTTCAGTCACCATACTTCCTTTGCCCGCGACTCTGTCCGGGAGTTTCTGGAAAACGCAAACGAAAGGCTTCGTGAGGCTTCCGCCTTCTGGAAAGAAGCAGGAGTCGTGATAGTCAACTATGATTCGGCCTTCGTATGGAGCCACGACGGCTTTCCGGTTGCAAACTGCCTGAAACGGCCTGCCGGCGAATTTGGAAGAAGGAGGATTTCGGTCGAAGAATGCTCCCGCCTCACTTCGGAGCTGATTGCCGCCCATCCTGACAAGCACTTTATCTTCAGCATCAGCCCTATACGCCATCCGGGCGGAGACGGGGCTCACCTGAGCACCCTCAGCAAGGCTACCCTGCAGCTCGGGGTGGAGGACGCCCTTCGAATGGCGCCGGAGGCGTCATATTTCCCTTCATACGAAATCCTTATGGATGAACTGCGGGACTACCGCTTCTACGCCGACGACATGCTGCACCCGAGCGGCAAGGCTCTCGACATCATCTGGGAGAAGTTCAGCAAGGCCGCACTGAATGCCGACGAACAGCAAGCTGCAAAAGAGTATGAAAAACAGTGGCGAAGGTCGCAACATATTGAAAAAAAGCGTTAAATTAGTGGATTATGAGATTCAAGTTTTCTACCCTTGCGGAAGTGTATGATTACGCGACCGAAAAATTTGCCAAGCGCTACGCCTCAGGTTTCATAGAAGGCGGACAGACATATACCTATGCCCAGATAAAGGAAAGGGCGGACAGCCTCTCAGGCCAGCTCTCCAGTTTCGGAGTCAATGCCGGAGACAAGGTGGCAATACTCTCCGAGAGTATGCCCAACTGGACCATTGCATTCTTTGCAACCACGGCTTTCGGACGCATTCTTGTCCCTATGCTTCCCGAGCTCTCCCCTACCGAGGTGGAGAACATCCTGGAGCATTCCGAGTCCAAAGTGGTTTTCGTCAGCGTCAAGCAGAAGGCCAAAATCAGCTCTGAAAGGATGGCGAAACTCAAACTGGTCATCTGCCTGGACGATTTCAGTTTCATAAAGGTGGACAGCGAGGCATATACCTGCGACGGCAATATCAAGAACCCGAACCCTATGGACATTGCGGCCATACTCTATACTTCCGGAACCACCGGCAACGCCAAGGGCGTGATGCTCTCCCACAGCAATTTCTGCTGGAACATCCTGGAAGCCTGGCACAATTTCCATATCAACCGCAATATGTATTTCCTCTCAGTGCTGCCTATGGCCCATACCTACGAAATGAGCATAGGTATGCTCTACCCTTTTGCAGGCGGCGCACGCGTGTGGTATATCCAGAAACTTCCTACCCCTACCATACTCATAGACGCAATGCGCAAGGTCAGGCCGCAAGTAATGCTCACCGTGCCTCTCATCATAGAGAAGGTGTACCGCAGCAGCGTGGTCAAGACCGTTGCAAAGAGCAAATTCCTCACCTTCCTGAAGGAGCATTTCCCGGGACTGCTGTACAGGCTCGTGGGAATGAAGCTGATGAAGACCTTCGGAGGCAGGATGAAGTTCTTCGGAATAGGCGGTTCCAAGCTCGACCCTCAGGTGGAGAACTTCCTGAAGAAAGCCCATTTCCCTTATGTGACGGGCTACGGACTTACCGAGACCGCGCCTCTTATTTGCGGAGCAAAGCCGGGGCATCCGGTGCTCGGCAGCACGGGCAAGCCCTCCTACGGCATCAGCGTGCGGCTGGACAATGTCAACCCTGCTACCGGAGAAGGCGAACTCGTAGCCAAGGGGCCTAACGTGATGCTGGGCTACTACAAGGACTACGAGCGCACCCGCAGTGTGCTCGAAGAGGACGGATGGTTCCATACCGGAGACCTTGCCAAGGTGGATAAGAAAGGCCGGTACAGCATTATGGGAAGGCTCAAGACCGTAATCGTAGGCGCATCAGGAGAAAATATATATCCTGAAGAAATCGAAAGCGTCATCAACAACATCAACGACGTAACCGAGTCCCTTGTGATTGAAAGGGATGGCCACCTGGTGGCACTCGTGCAGTTCAACGACAATGTGATTGACTGGAACCTCGAAGGCCAGGACAAGTTCATAGAAGATATGGAAGCCCGCACCAAAGCTATTGTGGACTTCGTGAACGAGAACGTAAGCAAGTTCTCCAAGATTAAGGAAGTAGTAGTGATGAAGGAGCCTTTCAAGAAGACAGCAACCCAAAAAATCAAACGCTATCTCTACACGAAAGACCAGAAGAAGGAAGAATCAGATAAAAAATAAGACCTATGGACAGAACGGATCTCGTTAAGGAGTCTTTCGAAAAGAAAGCCATTCCTGCCGACCGTCCGGAAGTAGGGCCCTCCGAATATTTCGGAGAGCTCGTCTTTGACCGTGCCAAAATGCATCGCTATCTCGATGCCGACACGCTCAAAGCGCTTCTGGACTGCATTGAAGGAGGACAGAATCTCGACCGCGCCACTGCAGACAAGGTAGCAGCAGGTATGAAACAATGGGCTCTGGAACACGGGGTAACCCACATTACCCACTGGTTCCAGCCACTCACCGAAGGAACCGCCGAGAAACACGATTCCCTGCTGGACTATGACGGCAAGGGAGGAGTCATAGAGAGCTTCGACGGCTCATCCCTCGTGCAGCAGGAGCCGGACGCCTCATCCTTCCCCAACGGGGGCATACGCGCTACCTTCGAGGCCCGCGGCTATACGGCCTGGGACCCGACTTCCCCCGTATTCATCCAGGACGACACGCTCTGCATCCCTACGGTATTCGTAGCCTATACCGGGGAGGCTCTGGACTATAAAACGCCTTTGAAGAAGGCCCTGAAGGCCGTTTCGGATGCGGCGCTTCCTATCGTTCAACTCTTCGACCCGAAGGCGTCCAAGGTTTACTCCTATCTGGGTTGGGAGCAGGAATATTTCCTGGTGGACGAGAGCCTGTATTCGGCCCGCCCGGACCTGATGATTACGGGACGCACCCTGATGGGCCACAATTCTTCGAAGAACCAGCAGCTGGATGACCATTATTTCGCATCGATTCCTTCGCGCGTGGCCGAGTTTATGCGCGAACTGGAGATTGCGGGGCACAGGCTGGGCATTCCGCTCAAGACCAGGCACAACGAGGTGGCGCCTAACCAGTTCGAGCTGGCGCCTATTTATGGGGAAACCAATCTTGCGAATGACCAGAATCAGATTATTATGAACCTGATGGACAAAATCGCGCGGAGGCACGGTTTCGTCGTTCTGCTTCACGAGAAGCCTTTCGAGGGGGTCAACGGGTCCGGCAAGCACAACAACTGGTCGCTGGGAACGGATACGGGCGTGCAGCTGCTCGCTCCGGGCAAGGACGAAAAGGGGAACCTTATGTTCCTTACCTTCTTCGTGAATGTTCTCGCTGCCGTTCAGAGGCACAACGCCCTTCTCAAGGCATCCATCGCGAGTGCGACCAACGCCCACAGGCTCGGGGCAAATGAGGCTCCGCCCGCAATAGTTTCCGCTTTCCTCGGAAAGACGATGACGGATGTACTGCACAAACTGCTCGTACTGCCTTCCGATACACCTATAGAGATTGCGGGCAAGAAGGGCAAGAAGGTGGGGCTGGTAGAGATTCCCGAGATATTCGTGGACAATACCGACCGCAACCGCACTTCGCCTTTCGCATTCACGGGCAACCGCTTCGAATTCAGGGCTGTGGGGTCAAGTGCGAATTGCGCGGGTGCAATGACCACTCTCAATGCGGCTGTGGCTGAGCAGCTTATTATCTTCAAGAAGGACCTGGATGCCGAGCTGGGCAAAGGCAAGGACCTGCACATTGCCGTTATGGATACGCTCAAGCCTGTTATAGCTTCGGTTCTGGATGTGGTATGCTTTGACGGCAACGGCTATGAAGATGCCTGGAAGCAGGAAGCTGCAAGGCGTGGTCTGGATGTGCAGACCGGCGTACCTGAGATGATAACGGAATTCCTCTCCCCTGCTTCGGTGCAGATGTTCACCACAACGGGAGTTTATACCCTGCACGAACTGCAGGCACGCAATGAGGTGAAATGGGAGACCTACTCGAAGAAGATTCAGATTGAAGCCAAGGTGATGAGCCGAATGGCCGTGAACCATATACTCCCTGCAGCATTGGAGTACAAGAAACGGCTTCTGAAGGAGCTGGCGCTGAATAAGGAGGTTTTCGGCAATCTGGAAGGATGCTCAATCGAGCTGACGACTGTCGGCAGGCTCAACGAGTGTCTTGAAGAGCTGCAGAAGCAGGTGTCGGTGATGAAAGAGGCTATGGAAAGGGCCGGTGCGCAGGACAGCGGATACGCCAAGGCTTCTGCCTACAACGAAGTCGCCCGGCTGCTTTACGCTCTCCGCAAACCGATTGACGAGCTCGAGGAAATTGTTGACAACCGTCTCTGGCCTTTGCCGAAGTACCGGGAACTGCTGTTTATCAGCTAGGTTCGGGGGCAGACAGACAGCTACCCTATTCCCTAAACCAGGAGAAGGAGGCGTGGTACTCATCGGCAGTGATGCTCTCCACATTGGAAGGACGCACTCCGCAGCCTGCCATAACAATCAGCTGCTTTCGCGCTGCAAGTTCCTCAATCAACTTGCGGCCTTTCACGGCATTCTCCTCATGACCTGAGGTAAGAAGCCTGTCACAACCCAGTTCGACTACTCTGTCAAAGGCCGCCAGAGGGTCGGCGCACACATCGAAGGCGCGGTGAAAAGTGACCGACAACCCCAGCTCGCGGGCTTTGCCGATGAGTCTGTGCATAGTGGGCATATCGACCTCGCCATTGCTGTCAAGTGCCCCCACAACTACTCCCGCGGCACCTTTTGCAGCGCAAGTCTCTATGTCACCAAGCATAACGCGGATTTCTTCTTCGTCATAAACGAAATTACCTCCGCGCGGGCGTATCAGCACATTGACCGGAATATCGGCAAGTCGAAGGACCATATCGAGCAGCCCGGCAGAAGGTGTAACTCCTCCAAGTTCAAGCTTCTCGCACAATTCTATGCGGGAAGCACCGTGTTTCTGCGCGAAATTCACTTCCTGTGCACTTGTGCAGCAGCACTCCAGAAATCTTTCCATAATGCAAAGATAATCGTATATTTACACAATGAAAAAGACCATTTTGCTTTACTTGCTGCTTCTGCTCGTTTCCTGTACTCCGGAAAGGGAAGAGTATCTTGCCTGGATGTACGAATCGATGTCTCTGCCGGACAGTCTTGACTACAGCCGGCAATATTGGGAAGAAAACATAGACAAAACCTTGGAAGTAAGGCGGAAAATGGCTTGGAATGTGCCTGAAAGGGAGTTCCGCCATTTCGTGCTGCCTCTCAGGGTGAACAACGAATCTCTGGACAATTTCCGCACCCGCTATGCTGACACCCTCTGCAGCAGGGTTAAAGGAATGGATATGGCGGAGGCTGCTCTGGAAATCAACCACTGGTGCCACGAACAGGCCACCTACCAGCCTTCCGATGCACGCACATCATCTCCCGAGCAGACCATAGCCCGCGGAGTCGGCCGCTGCGGAGAAGAATCCGTTCTGGCGGTAGCTGCACTAAGGGCTGCGGGCATTCCTGCAAGGCAGGTCTATACCCCACGATGGGCCCACACCGACGACAACCACGCGTGGGTTGAGGTCTGGGCCGACGGAAAATGGTGGTTTATGGGCGCCTGCGAGCCTGAGCCGAGACTCAATATGGCCTGGTTCAATGCCCCTGTTTCCAGGGCAATGCTGTTGCATACCCGCGTATTCGGGGACTATCGCGGCAAAGAGGATGTCATCAGCAGAAAGCCCGGCCTTACCGAAATCAATGTCATAAGCGGCTATGTGCCTTCGAGGGAGAACCATATCACGGTGCTCGATACCTGCGGCCGGCCGGTCGGGGGTGCAAGGGTGGAATACAAGATATACAACTATGCGGAGTTCTACACTGTCGCAAGCTATCTTACTGACAGTCAGGGTCATTCTTCGCTCAATACGGGCAAGGGCGACCTGCTTGTCTGGGCTCACAAGGACGGGATGTTCGGCTTTGCCGTAGCCGGAGGCGGGCATACCGAAGTGGTGCTTGCTCACAAAGTTGGCGAATGCTTCTCTGCCGACATCGATATCGAGCCACCTGTCGAAAACCCTATAGTGACTGATGCGGACGCTTCCGACATCGCCTGCAATGCCGTCAGACTTGCGCGCGAAGACTCGATAAGGGCCGCTCACGACCATTCCAACCCGGCGGTGGAAAGCTTCCGCAGGCGCAGGATGGCGGGCGTTCAGGAACTTCTTGCCTGCCTTACACCAAAGGATTTGGGAGATATTTCACTGGAAGTGCTTGAAGATGCTTTGGCGGGTTATGCTTCCGCAGACCCGTATATACTCAATCCCCGCGTTGAACTGGAGGCACTGCGGCCGCTACGTAAAGAATTGCTGGATAGCGGGATAGCTCAAAGGCTCGAAAGCCCTGAGCAGGTGGTGCAGTGGGTGAGGGACAGCCTTGTGCTGGTTGAAGGGCGCAATCCTCAGAATCTGCGCTTACCGCCTCAGAGCGTATGGCGCTCAAGGATGACGGACCGCCGTTCACGGAGGATATTCTTCGTGGCAATGTGCCGCGCTCTGGGTTTCCCTGCAAGAATCGACGAGGTTACGGGCAAGACCCAATACCGCGAAAACGGCATTTGGCTGGATGTGGATTTTGATGGCGCTGCACAGATTGCGGAGTCTCCGAAGGGAAAGGTTGAGTTCGTGTGCGGGAGCAATCCGAAATACTATCGTCATTTCACTCTGGCCAAGCTGGAAGACGGCAGTGCCGTGCTCCGCGAATTCGGGCAGGATTCGGACGATACCCCTCTGAGCAGTCTGGACGGCATACTTGACGTGGGGGATTATGTACTCACGACCGGCACCCGGCTATCCAGCGGAGGCGTGCTCGCCCGTATGTCATTCTTCTCCGTGAGTGAAGGACAGAGCATCAGAGTGCCGGTAGAGCTTCGCCAGTCCGAAGAGCGCCTGAGCGTTATAGGCAATATGAACCCTGAAGAACTGTTCCTTCCGGACGGACAGCAGGCTCAGCAATCAATACTTTCCGCAGTGGGCAGAGGTCTTTTCCTTGTTGCTGTGACGGGAGATAAAGATGAACCGAGCTCGCACGCTGTCAGGGAACTCGAGGCTGTTTCGGATTGCATCAACAGCTGGGGCCGGCCTGTTCTGGTTTTGGGAAAGGCGAGGCCTCAGGGCTTGGAAAATGCCATCTTCGGCCTTGATGCTGATGGCAAGGTCCGCTGTATGTTGGGTAATGCCACGACGCTTCCCGCCGTTGCGCTTTGTGACAGTTTCGGCTCGGTGTTCTTCCTGTCGGAAGGCTACAATACCAGTCTTGGCGAGGCCCTGAAGAGCGCCATTTCCAAACTGTAAGCTGATTTTCGGCGAAGGAGAGGCTTCTCGGAGTGGATTTGGAGCGTGCCCGGGGCGGATTTCTGTGCTCAGTAGGACTCACTCGATGAAACACTGTCTAATGGATGAAGTTATCCGTGTGGAATTCAAAAGCAGCCAGTTTTGAATGTAACTATATTTTAGTTACATTTGCACTATGAATACTTTGAAGCATAAAGGATACATCGGCTCCGTGCAATTCAGCGAAGAGGCCGGGGTGTTTAAGGGAAAAATCGAGGGTATCGACAGCCTTGTCACTTTTGAGGGCAGCAGTATCAAGGAACTGACTGATAATTTTCAAAAGGCAGTGGATGACTATGTTGTGTATTGCAATGAACAGGGCATTCCTGCCAAAAAGAGTTATTCCGGCACGCTGAACATACGCATTTCTCCATCGACTCACAACAGCATTGCGGATTATGCCGCAGCAGAAGGGATTACGATAAACGCTTTTATCAAACGGGCGCTGGAGAAAGCCGTAAAAGATCCCGCATCTGTGATGGCTACGCCAATTTGCGGCTATGCTCCCAGGATATCGGATACTTCCAGATTGGAAGCTCCAAGTCCTGCTTACGGAAGCAGGGACATTGCGGAATTATGGATTCCTTCCAAGGATATTCCGCTTGCAAAAACCATTGCAAGCAGGATGGGGTGGGATTTCTTGGTTAACTACCCGGAATCCGGACTTGAACGGGCATTGTATGAAATGCAAAGCGGAAAGGTTACTGAGTATAGCAGTTTTGATGAAATGATGAAAGAAATCGACGAGGAGGATGGCAAAATATAGATACCTGGTAACCAACCAATTCAAAAAAGATGTAAAGCTGTGTGCCAAACGTGGGAAACCGATGGATGCACTGAAATCGGTTATAGAGCAATTGCTGGAATCAGGGCAATTGCCATCCAGGTATAAACCGCATAAACTCGCAGGTCAATTGAAAGGATTATGGGAATGCCATATCCAGCCGGACTGGCTGCTAATTTGGGAACAAAGGGATGACGAATTGATTATGCTTATGACTCGTACAGGAACACACGCTGACGTTTTTGATTAAGACTGTCCGCCGCGAATCCCTATATTCGCGGCGGATTTTTTTACTGCATAAAATTTTCTATCTTTGTGAGTTCTTGCGGGTATGTTGAAATTGGTAGACAAGCAAGACTTAGGATCTTGTGCCCCGTGCGTGTGGGTTCGAGTCCCACCGCCCGCACATAAAACCCCTCTCAATCATTTGATTTTGAGGGGTTTATCTTTTGCCTTGGTGTA
>SAMEA3663208__coassemble_414_pt1 | contig 13095 bp, 12 predicted proteins | sample SAMEA3663208__metabat2_low_PE_018 | metagenome-assembled genome bin SAMEA3663208 (sample SAMEA3663208) | pig gut metagenome | biome: pig gut; feature: pig-associated habitat; material: faeces | place: China | collected 2013
GATTTACAATCATTGGATTTTGATTATTAAAATCTAATAATTACTTTTGCATAAAAGAATTCGTATGAAGAATCCTTTCTATATCAACGGTCCGATACCGGAGCCATATTTTTGTGATAGGCAGCAGGAAACTGCCAGACTGGTTGACTATGTTCAAAATCAGTCTGATGTTCTTCTTACTTCGCCCAGACGAATGGGCAAGACACAACTTATACGGCATTTCTACGCTCAGCCTGAGATTGCCGGTGAATATCATACCTTCTATGTGGATATCTATGCCTCAACCAGTCTGTCTGAATTTGTGATGCTGCTGAGCAAGGAGATATACTCCTGTTTGGCTCCGAAGGGGAAACAAATGATAGACCTGTTTGTCCGGGTGTTGAAGTCTCTGTATGGTAGTTTCGGATATGACCCTGTCACCGGAATCCCGACATTTGACCTCAAACTTGGGGATATAAGCAGGCCTGAGACAACACTCGAAGAAATTTTCCGTTTTCTGGAAGATGCAGACAAACCTTGCATCGTAACCATAGACGAATTCCAGCAGATTGGCAAATATCCTGAGAAAAATGTGGAGGCATTGCTTCGGACCTATATTCAGAAGATGAGCAATTGTCGTTTTATTTTTGCCGGAAGCGACAGGCATTCTCTTGAGAATATGTTCAACTCGCCTGCAAAGCCATTCTACAACAGCGTGTCACATATGTATCTGGACCGTATTAACAGGGCAGTGTATATTGACTTTGCCGCAAGGTTGTTTAATGAAGGCGGAATAAGTATCCCGGAAGCATTGTGCGGATATGTTTATGACTTGTTTGAGGGACACACATATTATGTCCATCAGACTTTCCACGACTTGTTCGCCCGCCATCAGGAGCCTACGTCGGAGCTGCTTGAGGACACGATAGACCATATCCTTTCAGACCGTGAACATTACTATATGGAGCAGATGTCTATGCTCACTCTCGCACAGAAAGAGACATTGACAGCTGTCGCCCGAGAAGGCGATGCCTCCAGAATTACATCTGCCGCCTTCATCAGGAAGCATTCTCTTCAGTCTGCGAGCATGGTCCAGAACTCCGTGCGTTTTCTTCTGGAAAAACAGATTCTCACCTATCGTCAAGATAAAGGCGTAAAAATCTATTCTGTTGCAGACAGATTCTTGCGCCTTTGGCTTGTGAAAATGTATTAAGTTTACACCTTTTTCGGCGTCCTGTAAGGCTGGCGTTGGATAGTGGCCGGCTTCTTGCGCTTCACCGCCCAAATCCATATCGCAATACCCGCAATCGCAAACGGGAAACTCAGTACGTGGCCCATATTGATAACCACATCCCCGATGGTAAAGAGGGTAACTGAAGGCGCTTTGGTGAACTCCAGCAGGCCTCTCACTCCGAAGCAGAAGGTAAGGAAGATACCGAACAGTTCTCCGCTGTAAAGCTTGTCGAGCTTCTTGCGGTACAGCCACATCATCACTATGCCCATAGTAAGGTAGGTAAACGCCTCATACAGCATAGTCGGGTGCTTCGGATTAGGGTCTCCCGTGCGGTCAAACACGATTCCCCAAGGCAGATTGGTGTTGTAACCGATGATTTCCGAATTGAAGAAATTGCCGAGTCGGATGCAGGCTCCCGCAAAGCAGACTACCAGCACAAGCCTGTCGGCAATCCAGAAGAAATCGAAGCCCTCCTTCTTGCCGTATTTCTTCACATACCATATGATACCTATAATGATACCTATCGCGCCTCCGTGGCTCGCAAGTCCTCCCTTCCAAGGCTGGAAAACCTCCAGAAAGCCTTGCCAGCTTCCGAAATAGTATTGAGGGTCATAAAATATGCAGTGACCGAGACGCGCTCCCACAATGACGCAAATCAGCATAGCATAGAGGAACGGGTCGAGAAGTTTCTCGTCAACGCCTTCCCTGCGGTAGAAACTGCGGAACATATACCATCCGAAGATGAACCCTGAAACGAAAAGCAGGGAATACCACCTCAGGCTAATCGGGCCGAGGTGCAGAAGCACCGGATCGACATTCCAGTGAATTGTAAGAATATCCAGCATATCCGACAAATATAGCTATATTTTTGATATATTTGCCCCCGCTTGCTAAGAGGTTCAATTATTCTTAACAAATGGCACAATCATTGCAAAAACGCCTTGGCTTTTATATTAGTTAGATAAACTATGTTAATACAATCAATCGCAATACTTGCGACCCTGGCAGCATCACCGTCCGAGCCGCAAGTCATTACCCTCGAACAGGCTCTGGAAATTGCCCTTAGCGAAAATGTTTCCGTTAAGGTTGCCGATAAAGAAATTCAGCGCGCGGAATATGCGAAGAAGGGCACCTATGCTGCCCTGTTTCCTCAGATAGACGGATCCGCCTCCTTCCAGAGAACCATCGAGAAGCAGGTGATGTATATGGACTTCGATATGTCCTCCATTATGGGCCCCGGTGCAGGCGGCTCGGAAGGCGAAGGAGGTGAAGAGTCCTCCAAACAGAACAACGGAATGGAAGTCGGCCGTTGGAATTCCTTCTCTGCCGGCTTCAGCGCTGGTATGCCGCTTGTCAACTTCCAGGTCTGGGAGAGTCTGCGCATCAGCGGACAGGACGTGGAGCTCGCGGTAGAAAAGGCCCGCAGCAGCCGTCTTGAGATGGTAACCCAGGTCAAGTCCGCATACTATTCAGCCCTGCTCGCAAAGGAGTCCTATAAGGTTTATAAGGAGGTTTACGACAATGCCCTTGCAAACTTCGAGAAAATCAGTCTCAAACGCGAGGCTCAGAAGGCTTCCGAATTGGAATACGCCCGCGCGGCTACCACCCTTGCCAACGCGGTGCCTAATCTCTACGACTCCCAGAACGCCATCACCCTTACGCTCTGGCAGCTCAAAGCCGTGATGGGGGTTGACCTGGATATGGAAATAGATGTAGCAGGAGAGCTTGCAGACTATGCCCGGGATATGAGCATACTCTTCTCCGAAGACGAACTCACACTTGATAACAACAGCACAATGCGCCAGCTGGCCATTCAGGCCGAGCAGCTAGCTTCCGCTGTCAAGAGCCAGCAGTATGCCTATCTCCCGTCCCTGAACCTCAGCTTCGTCTATAACTACAGTGCCATGGCCAACGACTTCGAGTTCAGTACCTACAACTGGACTCCGTACTCTTATGTCGGACTGAGCCTCAGCATACCTATTTTCTCCGGCGGGAAGCGTCTCAATAATGTGCGTGCTGCCAAGGTGCAGGCCAGCGAGCTTGAGCTTCAGACCGAGAACACCCGCCGTCAGCTTCAGATTTCCATACGCCAGAACATCAACACGATGGAAACGGCTATGCACAGCTACGAAGCAGCAGGCAAGGCCCTCGAATCAGCCGAAAAGGCTTATGACATAACCCAGGCCTCCTACGAAGTGGGCAGCAGCACGCTGACTGACCTCAACGATGCACAGCTTGCGCTTGTTCAGGCAAGAATGAGCGTAAGCCAGTCAATATTTTCATATCTCAACGCCAAGGCAAGCCTAGAGCAGACCCTCGGCTGTGATTTCCTCGAATAAGTGAGTAAAATAATGAATAAGACATTTCCTTTTGTTCTTGCCGCCGCCTCAGTGCTTTGCTTCGCATCCTGCGGAGGCAACAAATCTGCCTCAGTGCAGAATCAGACGGTTGAGCATCTCCCGTCAGTGCGTATCATCGAGACCGAATACTCGCAGGTAAGTCTCGATCAGAATTATTCGGTAACCCTCCAGCCTTATGCGGTCAACAATATTGCTCCGCAGACGGCTGCCCGTATAGTAAAGGTCAATGCCGAGGTCGGGGACTTCGTAAGCGCAGGCCAGACCCTCGCTGAGATGGACCGTCTTCAGCTTGACCAGGCCGAGCTTCAGCTCTCCAACGCCAAGGATGAGTATCAGCGTACCAAGAGCCTCTACGAGAAGGGCGGAGTTTCCAAATCCGACTTCGACGCAGTGGAGCTTTCCTACAGGGTAAAGGAGAGCAGCTACCGCAATCTTAAGGAGAATACCATACTCCTGAGCCCTCTCAACGGCGTCGTGACAGCAAGGAACTATGACCAGGGAGATATGTACTCAATGTCTTCTCCTCTTTTCGTAGTTCAGCAGATCAACCCTATCAAGGTGCTTGTGTCCGTATCCGAAAAGGATTACTCTTATCTGAAGAAGGGAGTCAAGGTGGAAATCACCCCTGAGGCACTTCCGGGCAAGACCTTCACGGGCTCAGTCGTGCGCGTGCATCCTACCGTGGATGCAACCACCCACACCGTGACTGCTGAGGTGCACATCCCGAACAAGGACTCGCAGTTGCGCCCGGGCATGTATGCCGGAGCCAAGGTGGTGTTCGGAACCAATTCCCGCATTCTCGTGCCTGACACCGCAGTCCAGAAGATTCAGGGCTCAGGCCAGAAGTCAGTCTATGTGCTCGGAGAGGACAATACGGTTTCCGTGCGTCTTGTCGAGGTAGGCCGTCACCTGGGTTCCAACTATGAAGTGCTGAGCGGACTTCAGGCAGGAGAAAAAGTAGTCGTTAATGGCCAGAGCACCCTGCGTGCCGGCACAAAGGTGGAGGTTCTCAAGTAATGAGTCTATATCGTTCAGCCGTCAACAAACCGGTGACAACGGCGCTGATTTTCATCGCCTTTGCCATATTCGGAGTATTCTCTTTGATGAATACTTCGATTGCGCAGTTCCCGGACTTCGATGCCAACACCGTTATGGTGATGTCATCCTATCAGGGAGCCTCTGCCGAGGATATCGAAACCAATGTCACCAAGGTCCTCGAGAACACCCTCAACGGAGTCGAGAACCTCAAAAAGCTTACCTCCCGTTCAAAGGAGAACATTTCCATCATAGCTCTCGAGTTCGAATACGGTACGGACATCGAAGTAGCTACCAACAATATCCGCGACAAACTGGACATGGTCAGCTCCCTGCTTCCTGACGGAGCCTCGCAGCCTATGATTATGAAGTTCAGCGTGGACGATATGCCTATTATGGTGCTCTCGGCTACCGCCGAAGAGTCCCTTTCCGGACTGAACAAGATTCTGGACGACAAGGTCGCCACCCCTCTTGCCCGTGTGAACGGTGTGGGTACGGTCTCAGTGGGAGGTGCTCCTACCCGTGAAATCCAGGTCTATTGCGACCCTAACAAGCTTCAGGCTTACGGTCTGTCCGTCAGCTCAATCGCGCAGGTTATCAGCGCTGAGAACCGCAACCTCCCTTCGGGAAATATTGATATCGGTACCGAGACCTACACGCTGCGAATCGAGAAGGAAGTCGGCGAGCCTATGGAACTGCTCGACCTTGTGGTCAGCACCTCCGGAAACAAGGTGGTTTACCTTCGCGATGTCGCTACACTGCGTGACGGCAGCGAAGAGCGCGAACAGGAGTCCTACACTGATGGCAAGCGTTCTGCCCGTATCGTCATCCAGAAGCAGAATGGAGCCAATACAGTCAATGTTATCCGCGATGTGAAGAAAACGCTCAAGAAAATCGAGCCGACCCTTCCTGCGGATGTTCATATACAGACCGTGGTGGACAGCTCCACCAATATCATCAACACCATCAACTCCCTGAAGGAGACCATTATCATTACCTTCCTGGTGGTGATGCTGGTTGTATTCCTCTTCCTCGGACGCTGGAGAGCCACTTTCATCATCGTGCTTTCCATTCCTATTGCCCTGCTCGCATCCCTGGTTTATCTCTACGCTACGGGAAGTACGCTGAATATCATCTCGATGTCTGCGCTCTCAATTGCGATTGGTATGGTGGTGGATGATGCTATTGTGGTGCTCGAAAATATCACGACACATATTGAGAGGGGAGAGAAGCCGAAGGAGGCTGCCGTTCACGCAACTGGTGAAGTGGCGATTTCGGTAATCGCATCAACGCTGACTATGCTCTGCGTATTCCTGCCTCTTACTCTGATGAAGGGTATGATGGGAATTATGTTCAAGCAGCTCGGATGGATTGTGAGCATCATTATGATTGTCTCCACCACCGCCGCCCTTACCCTCGTACCTATGCTTTGCTCCAAGATGCTCAGGGCCAATCCTAAGCACGGCAAGCTGCATCAGGCTATTTTCGGTCCGATAAACCGCTTCCTTGACTGGATTTCAAGGGGTTACGCCCACGTTATCCGCTGGGCTACAACCCATCGCAAAACGGTGATTTTCGGCTTCTTCGGCCTGCTTGTCATCAGCCTTGTCTTTATGGCTCCGGGAATCAAGACCGAGTATTTCCCTCGCAGCGATGACGGTCGTCTGTCTATCGATATCAATCTGCCGGTAGGTACCGCCCAGTCGGTTACTGCAGAGGTGACTGCCTCCATTTACGATGACCTCGTCGAGGCCGTGCCTGAAATGCAGGTATGCAATGTGGTGTACGGTCAGGCTGATTCCGACAATGCTTTTGCAAGTATGCAGAGCAACGGTACCCATATCATTTCGATGAACATCAACCTCGGCTCCATCGATACGCGTGAGCGCAGTACCGCCGAGATTGCAGATGTAGTGCGCGGCATACTGAGAAATTATCCTCAGATCCGCAAGGCAACTGTAAGCGAGGGTGGCGGAATGATGGGAGGTGCCACCTCCGTTCAGGTGCAGGTATTCGGCTACGATTTCGAGAAGACCGACCGCGTTGCAAAGGAGCTGCAGGAGAAGATGCTTGCTTCCGACGACTTCTCGCAGGTGACCCTGTCCCGCGATGAATATACCCCTGAGTTCCAGATGGATTTCGACCGTACCAAACTGGCGCTCAACGGCCTGACCTCCTCTACCGCAGGTGCCGCCTTCAGCGCTGCGATGTCCGGAACCGTAGCATCCTTCTACAGGGAGGATGGCGACGAATATGACATACGCGTGCGTTATGCCCCTGAGTTCCGCCGCAGCATAGAGGATATGGAGAATATTGTGGTGATGAATGCTTACGGCAAGCCGGTTAAGATGAAAGAGCTCGGTACAATTGTCGAGACAAGCGTGCCTCCTACCATTGAAAGACAGGACCGCGAGAGGCTCATCAAAATCAACGCAATCGTTTCCAAGAACTCGGTGCTCAGTGATGCGGTTGCAACAGCCCAGAAGATAATAGACGATACTGACATTCCTTCAGAGCTGACCACCGTGATTGCCGGTGACTACGAAGACCAGCAGGAGATGTTCGGCGATATGCTGATGCTCATTATCCTTATCATCATCCTCGTCTATATGGTGATGGCCGCACAGTTCGAGTCCTTTATGTCTCCGTTCGTGATTATGTTCTCAGTGCCGTTTGCGCTCGTGGGCGTAATCCTCGGACTGACCGTGACCCGGACTGCTCTCGGCGTGATGTCCATTATCGGTGTGATAATCCTGCTTGGTATAGTCGTGAAGAACGGTATTGTGCTGATTGACTACACCATTCTCTGCCGTGAGCGCGGAATGAATGCAATCGACGCTTCCGTCGAAGCGGCACGCAGCCGACTCAGGCCTATCCTTATGACTACCCTCACCACCGTGCTCGGTATGCTGCCTATGGCCCTTGGTCGCGGCGAAGGTGCCGAGATGTGGAGAAGCCTCGGAATGACCGTTTGCTGGGGTCTTTCAATCTCAACTTTGGTCACTCTTGTGCTTATTCCTGCAGTTTATTGTGTATTTGCTACCAGACAAGAAAGGAAAATTAAAAAATGAAAGCTATATTTGTCGCATACAACCAAGCCTATAACGACGAGATAGTCGAACTGCTCTCTGAGCTGGGCCACAGGGGCTTCACCAGATGGGATGATATCAAGGGCCGCGGAATGGTTGACGGAGAGCCGCATTTCGGTTCCCACGCCTGGCCGGTGATGAATCAGGCCGTCCTGACGGTGGTCGAAGATGCTGATGTGGATGCTGTCCTTGCAGGCCTGCGGCAGAAGGATGCGGACTATCCGGAGCTGGGCCTTAGGGCGTTTGTTTGGAATGTTGAACAGTTTATTTAGAAGACCAATGGAAAAGGTAATTGAAAATCACAATGTTGCGGAGGTGCTTGCAAGCTCCCCGGTGGTAGTAGTTGATTTCTGGGCAACCTGGTGCGGCCCTTGCCGTATGCTTATGCCTGTAGTTGAGGAAGTTGCTGCCGAGATGGAAGGTAAGGCCGTTATCGCAAAGTGCAATGTGGATGAGGCTGACGAAGTGGCTCTCAAGTACGGAATCAGGAGCATCCCTACCCTTCTCTTCTTCAAGAATGGAGAACTTGCCGACAGGACTGTCGGTGTGGTTTCCAAGAGTGAAATCATCAACAAAATCAACAATCTCTTATGAAAAAGCTCATTTTGACCGCGTTGGCTGCAGCAGTATTTGCAATCAACGCAAATGCACAGCTCGGACTTATCGGCGGTGTGAACTCAATGTCAACCGACATCGAGTCAGCGATAGCAGAGTACCAGAAGATAGACACCTATCACGCCGGTATCGTTTACAAGCTCAACCTTCCTCTCGGATTCTCAATCCAGCCGGGTGTTCTCTACAATATGAAGGGCCAGGCTCTTGAGACTCAGCTCGCAGATATGGAGCAGTACACTCTCAATGTCAATATGAAGACCGGTTATCTTCAGGTGCCGGTGCGCGTTGCCTGGGGACTCAAGCTCGCTTTCTTCGAGCCTTTCATCTTTGCAGAGCCTTATGCCGGCTACGCAATTACTACCGAGTCAAAGGCTGAGGCCAAGACTACCGCAGAGCAGGCTCTGCTCGAGGCTGCTGCCAATGCTGCAGGCATCAAGCTCAACACCTCCAACTCCGATGCCGACAAGTGGAATGGCCGCAACAGGCTTGAGTACGGTGTGGCACTCGGTGCAGGTTTCGAGCTCTTCGACAAGATTGCAGTGTCCGCAAAGTATATTTGGGATATGGGCACTTTCTTCACTGAGGAGGACGGTGAGGCATCCGTAAAGGATCAGGCAAGTGCTGCGGCAGCTGCAATGTGTGGAGCCATCAAGAACCAGAAGTGCAGCGGTATTTCAGCATCGCTCATCCTTTACTTCTAATCTGGGCTTCTGCCGGAGCAAGGCATGCTTAGAGACGAAGTAATTTCATACCTGGGAGAGTCCTGGGAGGCTACTTGCGCATACATAAGCAAGGCCCTCTCAACGGACATCCCCCTCCTGCAGGCGGTCAATGACAGCCTTCTTTCCCATAGCGGGAAGATGCTGCGTCCCATTGTGAGCCTGCTGGTGGCCGACCTCATAAATGGGGGCGTCGTTCCTGACGACGCCCTGCGTTTTGCTGCGGCCGCCGAGCTTCTCCACAATGCCACCTTGCTGCACGACGATGTGGCGGACGAGAGCGACACCCGCAGGGGCGAGCCTACGCTCCGCTCGAAGCTCGGCCCGGCCGCCGCAGTGCTGGTGGGGGATTTCTGGCTGTCAAGAGCTGTGACTCTTGTGGTGGATTCCGACCATTGCAATGATGTCGTGAAGATATTTTCCAAAACCTTGACCGATCTTGCGGAAGGGGAGATGCTCCAGATGGAAAAGGCCCAGGATGCTGATACGGACGAGCAGGACTATTTCCGCATTATCTACTGCAAGACCGCTTCGCTCTTTGTGGTATCGGCAGAGGCGGCCGCTATTGCAACTGATGCCACTCAGGAGCAGTTGAAGGCTGCAATCGACTATGCCAGCGCCCTGGGCACCGCCTTCCAGATTAAGGACGACATCCTTGATTACGATGGAGACGGAAGCCTCGGCAAGCCTGTGGGCATAGACCTGCTGGAGCAGAAGATTACCCTGCCCCTGCTTTGCGCTATGAAAGATTCCCCTCAGGAGGCTCAAATCCGCAAAATGGTGAAGGATATCCCCCAGCATCCTCAGTATTGCGAACAAATTCGTAAATTTGTGGACGGGCAGGATGGGGTTCGCAAGGCTTCCCTCGTGCTTGAAGAGTATGTAAACAAGGCACTTGCCGCTTTGGAGATTTTCCCGCAGAGTCGTGCGAAGGAGTATCTCTCGCTGCTTGCCCGTTACAATTCCATCAGAACTATATGAGATTTGCTGACATTACAGGAAATGCAGATGTGTGCAGGGCGCTTGCCGGGATGGTTGATTCCGGGCGGATTCCCCACGCTCTGATGCTTCATGAGGATGACGGTGGAGGGGCCATTCCCATCGCCCTTGCTTTCCTTCAGTACCTGTACTGCCATCATCATACGGATGGGGACAGTTGTGATGTCTGCCCTACCTGCAACAAGCTGCGGAAGATGATTCACCCTGATGTGCGTTTCGTCTTCCCGGTCAACACCGGCACCAGCCTTGACTATCTGGCCCAGTGGCGCCAGCTTGTGCTCTCCGACCCTTATTTCACTGAAAATGCCTTGGGAGAAGCGCTCGAAATCGAGGGGAAGAGCGCTATGATCAAGGTGGAGGAATCCAAGGGAATTCTGGATATGCTTTCGCTCAGCGCGCTCGAAAGGGGTTACCGCTCCATAGTGGTTTATCTTCCTGAAAAGATGAACAAGGAGGCGGCCAACCGCCTGTTGAAGGCCATCGAGGAGCCGCCTGAGCTGACGCAGTTCGTGCTGATTACCCACGCTCCGGAAAATGTGATGACCACCATACGCTCGCGTTGCCAGCTCATCAGGGTGCTGCCACCGCGTCGCAGCCTTGCCGCTGCGGATGCGCAGGAAAGGGAGTTGATGTCGGGACTTATGCAGGCCCTGCTTTCCAAAGACCTGCTTGCGGCTTTGGAGGCGGCTGATGCTGTAGGCTCCCTGCCATCCCGCGAGAAGGCGAAATCTTTTTGTAAATTTGCAGCTGACAGGCTGAGATATATCTTCCTGCTTCAGCAGCAGATGGATGTGCTTGCCCCTCTTCCGGAAGATGAACTGGAGGAGCTCAGGCTCTGGGCTTCGAAGTGCCGCAAGAGTTTCCCTCGCAAGGGAGCGGAGGCGTTCAGCCGTGCGCAGACTATGATAGGGCGCAATGTCAATGTGAAGATTGTGTTTACTGAGCTGGCAGGCTCATTGTTTTTGGCTATATGAATGAATCCATACAATACGACTGTTTCCGCGGCTGCGTCAAGGTAGCACGCGAGGACGGAAGCATCGAAACCGCATACAGGGAGGGCTGCTGCAAACTCGGAGACCACAACTATCTCAAGAATGTGGCTCCCGTGGACTATGCTGATGTGTTCGAAGTGCGTTTCAAGAACACCCGCAAGGGCTTCTACCGCAATGCTTCGGGCCAGAGTATCAGGCAGGGAGATATGGTTGTGGTAGAGGCACAGACCGGCTACGACCTTGGAATTGTGACTCTCGAGGGGCCTCTTGTTGCCCGCCAGATGCGCAGCAAACGCCTTGACCCCGCTTCCTATGAGTATCGCAAAATCCAGCGCCGCGCGCGCCAGAGCGATGTGGAGAAGTGGCTGGAGGCGACTTCCCGCGAGCATCAGACTATGATTGAGGCGCGCAGGATTGCCGCAACTCTCGGTCTTGAGATGAAAATCGGAGACGTGGAGTTCCAGGGAGACGGCACCAAGGCTATTTTCTACTATATCGCGGACGGACGCGTGGATTTCCGCCAGCTCATCAAGGTCTATGCGGAGGAGTTCCGCATCCGGATCGAAATGAAGCAGATCGGAGCGCGTCAGGAGGCCGGGCTTATCGGTGGGCTGGGAGTATGCGGACGCGAGCTGTGCTGCGCGAACTATATTACCAATTTCAGGAGCATCAGCACGGCTGCGGCGCGCTGCCAGGACCTTTCGCTCAACCCTCAGAAACTTGCGGGCCAGTGCGGCAAGCTGAAATGCTGCATCAACTATGAGGTTGCGACCTATATGGATGCGCAGAGCCATATCCCTAAGGTCACCGAGCCTCTCGAGTTCGAGGATGGCCTCGTTTACCTGCGCAAGACGGATATTCTCTCGCAGACTATGTATTTCTCCTACGACAAGGGGTCCGACGCCAATCTTTATCCGCTCGCGGCCGATGATGTAAGGGAAATAATAAAGATGAACCGCAACGGCATCAAGCCTGAGTCCCTTCTGCCTGAGCCGGTCGATAGGACACCGGAATTCGTGACAGCGGTAGGAGAGGGAAGTATCTCCCGTTTCGATTCGCCTAAGCGCAAGAAGCGCCGTAACAAGGGGCGCGAGCGCAAGAAGGAGCAGTAGGGGATGCGTAGGCTGCTTGCACTGCTTCTTGGAGCTGTCCTGCTGAGCAGTTGCAGCAGGCCGACGGGTGGAGAGGTGTTTCTTCCCGGGCCCCGCAACTCCTATGATTTCCCTCTGGATGTGGCCGATACCCTGGCCTATTATGATTTTTCTTTTTATACCCGCGTGGACAAGGCCGGAGCAAAGGCTCTCGGTCCCCGGGAAGCACTGTGCCTGTCGATAGTATGGAAAGACCCTTCGGACTCGACTTTCAGGGAAACTGTCTGGATGAGGCCCGAATATGTTGACGGGACTGTGCGCAAATACAGGACTGGAGTTCAGTTCCCTTCGTCCGGACAGTGGGTCCTGTCCGTGGGCATTACCCCCGAGACTGAAGGCCTGCGGGGCTTGGGACTGGTTTGGAATTATTACTATGGGACACGATAAGTTGCGTAAATTCGCGGAGAATGAGACTTTTGCCTGCCTTCTCCAACCTTCTTCGCAGGAGGTGCTCAAAGATGGCTTTTTCAATCTGACCGACCATCCCATAAAGGGCAATTGGGCATCCCGTATGTTCGGACGGGAGAGTGCCGATATTGTGCTTGAGCTTGGTTGCGGCAAGGGGGAGTACACCCTCGACCTTGCCAGGCGCTATCCCGAGAAGTGCTTTATCGGGGTGGATATCAAGGGCGCGCGCCTGTGGAAGGGGGCTAAGACAGCAACTGCGGAAAAACTACCCAATGTGGCATTTCTGCGCACCCGTGTGGAGTTCCTTACGGCTTTTTTTGCTCCGGGAGAGGTTTCCGAGATTTGGCTCACTTTCTCCGACCCCCAGATGAAGAGCGAGAATTCGCGTCTGAGTTCTCCGCTGTTCTTGGAGAGGTACCGGCAGATTCTGCGTCCGGGAGGAGCAGTGCACCTCAAGACAGATTCGCGTTTCCTTCACGAATATACCTGCACCGTGGTTGAGGCCAACGGCCTG
>SAMEA3663208__coassemble_417_pt1 | contig 13062 bp, 7 predicted proteins | sample SAMEA3663208__metabat2_low_PE_018 | metagenome-assembled genome bin SAMEA3663208 (sample SAMEA3663208) | pig gut metagenome | biome: pig gut; feature: pig-associated habitat; material: faeces | place: China | collected 2013
TTTCGGGGAGTACGAGCTATCTCCCAGTTTGATTGGCCTTTCACTCCTACCCTCAACTCATCCAAGCCCTTTTTAACGGAAACTGGTTCGGTCCTCCAGTGCCTGTTACGGCACCTTCAACCTGGTCAAGGGTAGATCACTAGGTTTCGCGTCTACTCATGCTGACTTAACGCCCTATTAAGACTCGCTCTCGCTTCGGCTCACGACCCTGAAGGTCTTAACCTTGCCAACATGATGTAACTCGTAGGCTCATTATCCAAAAGGCACGCCGTCGCCCTCTCGGGCTCCGACCGCTTGTAAACGAACGGTTTCAGGTTCTTTTTCACTCCCCTATTCGGGGTGCTTCCCACCTTTCCTTCACAGTACTGGTTCACTATCGGTCTTCTAGTAGTATTTAGCCTTGCGGCATGGTCGCCGCAGATTCAGACAGGATTCCACGTGTCCCGCCCTACTCAGGTGGCGCTCTCAAGCTGTCCTCTTTACCAGTACGGGACTTTCACCCCCTACGGCCAGACTTTCCAGACTGTTCCTGTTCATTGACAGCTCTTTATGAGCACTCCTACAACCCCGGTGGCGCCTCAACGTCGCCGGTTTAGGCTCTTCCCATTTCGCTCGCCACTACTTTGGGAATCGATTTTTCTTTCTCTTCCTCCAGGTACTAAGATGTTTCAGTTCCCTGGGTTAGCCCACGCATATGCGTGTGTATGGTCTTCAACCATACCGGTTTCCCGATTCAGATATCTCCGGATCACTTCCTGTTTGCAAATCCCCGGAGCTTTTCGCAGCTTACCACGTCTTTCATCGCCTCTAGAAGCCAAGGCATCCTCCGTTCGCTCTTCCTTACTTTCTCTTTCGTGAATCAATCGAAACTACATAGTCTCAATTTTCTTCTTGCCTTGAAATTGTAGTCCTCTTTCGCAACTCGAAAAAACTCGAATTTACTCTTTTAGACTAATCATATTTCTTCTAACTTTACCTCGTTATCTCTCTCAATAAGTCAAAGATCTGTGTTTTCCGTTCCGCATATCGCGAAAGGGATTGCAAAGGTACGCATTTTTTTTAATCCTGCAAATATTTCGCAGAAATTTCTTTCAAAAAATCACAAAAATTTTCTGCGCATCTCCCCGGGCAGGGTTTTCATCAGTTCCGGGGAGTCTGTTTTCCGTCTTTCCTATTTTTTGTATATGCACCAAGTGGTCGGAACTGCACGGTTCTCCGTTGCTCCGGCTGTATTCTTCTCAAGGGAATTGACGCGTCCGGTGGACAGATGCATTGCGGTGGAACCGCCGCCGTCCATATTCACCGCCTCAACACATCCAAGGCCACGCATTATCTGCGCAGTCTCGACTATTGTAGCTCCGTCGCTGCTCTTGATGCGTCCGTCACAGACAAAGAACACGACCTTGCCGTCGGCGGTGAGTCCGATGGCTGTACGGTCAGGGCTCACACCTCTATTATATATATCGTATGGAATGAGTTCGTTGTTGTTGATGAAATACTCCACTCCCCTCGGGCTTTCGCTGAGCTCAGGCAGAATCTTGCCGCCGTAAACGAGCATAGGTCCGGCACCGATGGCATCCACAGGAGCCCAGTCCACTTTGTGCTCCGCCCAGCTGATGTTAGGAGCGGAATACTTCTGGTCTCCCACGAACTGCGGCAAAGGAGCGTCGAAATAGTGGGTGGTCCAGTTCCAGATGGCCCTGGCCTTGCCGGAGGCATCAATTCCGAAGACGGCGCGGGTTACATTGTACATCTGGGAGTACTCGTTGGCTCCGATGTCGTAGCCGGAGTCAGGGGCGCGGAGAGTGCCCCTCACGCTTTCCGTCTGCGACTTGAGTGTGGAGCCGATGACGGCCAGTCCCACAGGGTTGGTGTTGTAGAAGTAGCCGGCATTGATCATGGCAAGGCAATCCGGGCTCCACTGCTCGTCCAGGGTCTTAAGTCCTCCAGGGCAATTGGCTCTCAGGCCCACCTTGCCGGTGGAAAGGTCGGCGCTCACATACCAGGCATTCAGAGGTGCTCCGTCAAGGGTGGTGGAAACGCTGTAGGCCTTTACTTCGGAAGGGTAGCCGGAAGGGGTGATTTCCTTCCAGTCGAAGGTGATGGCTTCCGGCTGCGGGGCCAGGCAGGTGGTCAGATCTTCGCTATAGCAGGTCTTGAGCTCAGTGGTGGCGTAGGCCCTGAAATGGTAGGTCTTCCCCTCTTCGAGCAGCACGCCCGGCACCGTCTGCTTCTGGGCTCCCTCGCGGTAGAGGGATGAAGGGATATGGGCATCCGTCATCTCGGGGTTCGGGTCCTCACTCCAGCAGATTCCCAGCTCAAGCACTTCCTTCTCGAAGTCGCGGGTGTCGTAGCTGAAGACTATCGAGGCGTAGGTGGCCTCGGGTTCGCAGGTCCAGATGACTGCCGAAGGGTCCAGGTCCTCGTGGAAATAGACTTCACTATAGACAATGTCCGAATTCAGGGATTCCTTGATGGGGCTTTTCGCGCTGACTCCAAAGGTGTAGCTCTGGCCCACATTGATGTACTTGGAGGTCAGCAGGCTTGTCTCATCCTTTTTGGTAGAGCCGAGAAAGACCGGCAGAAGGGCCCCTTCCTTCTTGTAATAGACAGTGAAACCCGCCTCATCCACACTGTTGTCGGTCCAGGTGATGAGGACATCCTTTCCCTGACGCTCCGCCCTTACCTCGGAGGGCGCAGCCAGTTTCTGCGTCTGGACATGAGCCTTGTCTTCCGTTTCCTTGGAAACGCAGCCGGCCGCCAACAGCAGAGCCAGCAGTGCTATAGTGCTTTTCTTCATAATGCTTATTCTTGGTGAAACTTTTCCCAGCGGTCTGCCACATAGGTGGACAAACGTTTGTAAAGGTTGTACCATCCTTCAGCAACCCCCTTGGAGTTTTTCAGGACGGTGAAATCGTAGCCTCCCTGATAGTAGGCGATGTTGTTGTTTTCCCATACGCCTTCCTCTTCGAAGACATCGAGGTAGTCCGTCATCCTCTGGTAGCCCCAATCCAGATACGCACACGGATTGAACTCCATCTCAAGGTCCATCCCGTAGCGCTTGGCCATCGCACATGCGTCGTAGAGCCTCTGCTTTTCCACATTTTCGTAGAAGAAGTAGTTAGGCTGGAGGTAGCAGTAATTGAAGCCGTACTTCTGCCACACTGAATACACCGAGTTTTCGAAGCTGTTGCTGTAGTACGGGATGAAATAGAACTCGAGATTGCGGGCATTGATGTACTCGGAAAGCTGAATCATCCTGGTCGCCGCCACACCGGCACTCTCCACAGGCCAGTACAGGCCGACGAGTTCGAGGTTCTTAAAGCCTTTCCTGAGGAACCTTTTCATCATCTCGTTGATTTCCCATTTGTAAATCTCAAGCACCTTGTCCCAATTGCTCCAGTCGGAGGTGTCGTAGCCTTCGATGTAGCCCCACTCCGCTTCCCCTTCCGGGAACGGGAGGACCGGGACCATAAGCACCACTTCCTGCTTGTAGAAAGGCTGGGTGCTCATGGACTTGGAGCGCTCCAGGGCGTTGTCGAGACGCGGAAGGATGACATCCATCCAGGTGTCAAACAAATCGCTTATTTCCGAAAGATAGCAGTAGCGTCCGTAGGCGTTGCCCATGAAGCTGACTTTGTGCTCGGGATCTTTCCATATTTCGAGGAGCAGGGCTCCGTCGAAAAGTCTGCGGGGCGGCTCCTCGTCCGAAATCAGATAGTCGAGGAAGACATCTTCAGGGTAATAGTCCCTCAATTCAGTCACTCCGCAGTAGTAGAGCATCAGGTCGCGGGGATGGGATTTGCGTATTCCGCTCGAGCCGTTTTGGGCTATTGTGAAGCTGAGAGACTTTCCCTGGTTTTTGTACTGATAGGAGAATTCCAGCCGGCCTTCCCTGGCCTCTTCGAAAGGGTTGACCTCAACGGTCAGGGTGACAAGTCCGGGGTTAAAGCCCTTTGCCTTGCTGAGCCTGATCCAAGAGCAGTCGGAATTGATCTGCCAAGGCTCCTTGTCGTCAACCTTGAGGATAATCTGACCTCCGAATTCATCGATTTCGGCTCTATTGACAGTCTCACCCTGCATGTCCACGACATTGGGGGTTTCCCTGTCCTGAGGAAGCTCATCCTGCGGCTTTTCGACGCAGGATGAGCTCAGTAAAGTCAACAATACCAGAGCGGAGAGAATACTATTCTTCACCATATTTCCATACACAAAGCTCGGACATGGTGATGGTGGAAACCCTGGCTGACCAGTTAGGATCCATCTCATCCTTATAGACTCCGTAGAAGCTGTTGACCACCACAAACCTGTAGTACTGCGAAGTCGGGATGTCGCTGCAGTAGTCGGCAATCTGGAATTCGGCTCCGTTGACGCAAGGGTCGTATTCAGGATTTCCGACATTGCTTGTGTCGGTCAGCAGGTCCTGAATCTGGAGCCAGAGTCCGCTGATGTCCACATCGGCAAGCATCTGCCAGCTGCCGTTGGTGCGCCAGTCTGCAGGAGTAGCCTCAGGCAGTTCTCCCGCTCCGGTGTAGGCCCAAATCTGGAACTGGCAAGGATCGTACTGACGGAAGCCCCAGTAAGGATAAACTCTGGCCTTGAACATCTTGAACGGCTCTTTGCTCTTGATGGTGAACCAAGGATTGTCCTGATTCTTCACCCAGCCGAAGTAGTGGTAGGCAATCTCGCCGAAGCACTGATAGCCTGACATCCACAGTCCGTCGAAGAGTTCGTAGCCGGAGAAGGTGATTCCGTAACCGTTGTCAAGATCGATCTTGGCATCTCCCGGCCTGCCGTAGAGCACGGAAAGGTCGTTTCTGTCAACTGCGTAGAAATTTGGCAGTTTGGCAATCATCGTGTAATGGATGTCAGTTTCGAGATTGTTCACCACAAAGGCATAAGGCTCGGTGAGGTTCAGCGTGGTGTCGGTAAAACAGCCGGTCGAAGCCACGGCACGGGAGACGAGCTCCATATGGACTTTGATGGCTGACAAATCCACACCCTCCTTTTCAAACTGGAAGGTGATGGTGTGATTGACGTTGTCAATCGCACCCTCGAAGGCATCGTCGCCCCAGTAGGCTACAGCCAGACGCACGGGTGCTGTAATCGGACGGGCGGGAATCTCCGTCTCGAACGGAGCCGGAGTTTCCTCGCAGGCCGCTGCCATAAGCAGGGCAGCGGCTGCTAGCATTATACTGTAGTATCTTGTTTTCATATAACGAGCAATTCAATTAATTCCACATCGGATTCTGCACCAGACCGGCTGACACATCGAGTTCACCCTGAGGGATAGGGAAGAGGTAGAACTTGTCCTCCCAAACCCTCTCCTCGAAGGCAACTCGTTTGTGGAAGGCCTCGCAATTGAGGAAGGACTGGGTGTTAGGATCTCCGCTTTGTGTGTCATAGCCCCACATTCGGCCTCCGTCTCCCCACTTGCGGTCATCCCTTTCGCCTCCGAGGTCCGGCTCACCGCTGAGCAGACGGGCGCGGGTGGTGTAGTAGCGGTCACCCTCGAGGCAAAGCTCGATCTGACGCTCGCGGATGATGTATTCCCTCTGGAGCACCTTGTTGCCCTTGATATCAGGATAAACCTCGAAGATGCCCGGAATTCCGGCGCGCTCGTGAATCTGGTTCCAGTATTTCTCGATATCCGGGTTGGTCGGGTCGTACTCGTTGAGAGCCTCGATGTAGTCCAGGAGCACCTGGGCGTAGCGGATATAGATGGAAAGATAATGGCCAGGCAGGCGGCTTTCGTAGAAGTCGGCGTTGATTACCCTCTTCTGAGGAGCGAATCCTGTGATAGGATATGAGTAGGTGCCGGCGGTGGTGTTGGCGTGTGATGCTCCGCCGAAGTAGAACTCTACCCTACCCCAACCGTCCTTCTGGTTGACAGGTGTGGAAGAACTGAAGCCGTTGCGGCGGGCAGGGTCTGTGTTTCTGCAGAGGATGACCCTGTGGTTGTAGTTGACGGATGCGTAGTAGCGCGGTTCGCGTCCCACATTGATTCCCCAGTCATTCTTGGCGTGTCCCCAGGCATCGAGATTGATGATGTCGGTGAGCCACTCCTTCTGCTCGGCCTCGGTATAGCCGTTAGGGTTGTAGTGAGGTCCGTCAGTTGCAGAATACATATTCTCCACATATCCTGACTGAGGGTCATCGATTCTGCGTCCGTTCTCCATGTAGAAGGCATCGATGAGACGCAGGGTAACTCCCAGTCCGCACATTCCCTGTTTGTCGTTGATAGGGGTGGTGTGCACCATCCAGGTGTAGCGGGTTCCGTTGGCTCCGCTGTCGATGGAACCGAAGATGATTTCCGGATTCCATCCGTTGTTGAAGAGGGTGTAGTAGCTCTTGAAAGGATTGTACTTAGGGTTGGAACCTATTCCTTCGTAGTAGATGTTGTCTTCGGTGTCGGCCACGAAGAGACCGAGTCCGGCAGTTCCATCTTCAGCAAGGTCAATCACACTTCTTGCGGCTTCGGCAGCCCTTTTCCATTTGTCTTCACTGTATTCGTTGTTGGCGAACGGGATGGTCTGCTCCTTGTCAAGGTAATAGTTCTCGTACATCTTGTTGCCGTTCCACTGAGGGGAGGCGGCAAGCAGGAGGGCCATTTCCTTCACGGCGCGGCAGGCAGGCACTGTGGCTCGGCCCATGCCGGCAGGGTCGGACTTGTAGGAAAGCGGGAGCAGAGGCTCTGCAGCGTCCATACACTCGCAAATGTAGTCAATGCACTCATCAAAGGTGGAACGGTGCATATTTGCAAAATCGTGGGAATCCGGGAAATGCTCCTTCACGAGAACTACGGGGCCGTACTGGCGGCAGAGGAGAAAATAGTAATATCCCCTCAGGAAACGGGCTTCTCCTACATATCTCTTCTTGAGATCGTTCGAGAGCTCGGCACAGCGGTCGATGTTCTCCTCGAGCACGAAGGTGGAGCGGATTGCCTTGTAGTAGGTAGACCATTTCCTGTAAAAATCAGTGCCCGGGTCCCAGTTGCCCTCGTTGATGGCATGGGTGCGGTAGGCTGTCCAGATGATGTCGAGCTCATCGGCACAACCGAGCCAAGGGTCGTCCTGATGGAGATTGTCTTCAGGAAGGGCAGCGTAACAGTTGTTGAGATACTTGAGGACCTCGTTCTTGTTGGTCCAAACCATCTCGTCAGTCTTGTAGTCGTCCGGGGTCTTGTCAAGATAGTTGCATCCGGCAAGAGCGAGGAGGGAAAGCAATATAATGGAATACTTTTTCATAACTGCCAATGTTTAGAAATTCATCTTCACACCCAAGTTGATTTTGCGGGAGAGCGGATAGGCGCTACCGTTGGGGGAGCCTGTTTCAGGGTCCCACATGTCCCAATTGGAATGCATCCATAGATTGTTGCCGACAAGGTAGAAGCGGATTGAACTGCAACCCAGGTCCTTGAGTTTGTCGGAACGCAGAGTGTAGCCAACCTCAATGTCCGAGAGACGGATAAGACTTCCGTCGTAGATGGTGCGGGTCGAGGCCTGGCGGTTGTTTGAGGCACTTTCTGCGGAGAGTCGCGGATACCTTGCATTCTGGTCAGGGTTTTCCGGAGTCCAGCGGTCCATGGCGGCAGCGTAGGCATTACCCTTTCCTATTCCGTAGTAGAACGGGAAGTAGAAGCCGCTGAGCTGGTAGGTCACCCTGCTCTGGCCGCGGAAGAAGCAGCCGGCGTCAAAGCCCTTGTAGCTGAGCTGAAGTCCGAAACCGTAGTTGATCTTAGGGATGCGGGAGTCACCGATGGCGGTCATGTCGTGGATGTTGACAACTCCGTCCGGGATAGGATTGCCATCCTCATCCCAGGCTCCTGCGATGTCCTTGTACTTCACGTCTCCAGGTCTGACTATCGAGCTGAAAGTCTGCTTCGGAGAGTTGGCGATTTCATCTTCGGAAGCGAAGAGGCCTTCGGCAATGTAACCGAACTGCTGCCCTACGCAGTGTCCTGTCTGGGCACGCCAAGGGTCGATTTCAGAGCCTTCGTCCATGTCGATAATCTTGTTGTCAGCGTAGGAGAAGTTGCCGTAAATCCTGTAGTTCACCGGTCCGATGTGATGGTTGATTTCGGCAGTAAGCTCGAGTCCCCTGTTGTCCAGCACACCCATATTGGCTGAAGGAGCGGAGTTCAAACCGGCGATTCCCGGGATGGTCTGGCGCTGGATGAGAATGTCGCTGCGGGTTTCCTGGAAAACATCGATATCCAGGGAAATGGCCGACCTGAAGAGCTTGAGTTCCAGTCCGAGGTCTTTCTTGAGACCCTTCTCCCAGGTAAGCCCGTAAACACCGATCTGGTCCTCACCAATTCCTGTGCCCCAGCTGCCTGAAGGTCCGAAATAGTGTCCTCCCAGACCGCTTCCCCAGGTGCTGATGTACATGAAGCGGCGTCCACCTATCTTGTCTGAGCCGACAAGACCGATAGAACCGCGGAGTTTCAGGTGGTTGATGGCCTTGAGGCCCCAGAAAGGCTCGTTCGAGATGAGATAACCGAATGCTGCTGCAGGGAAAAGACCGAAGCGGTTGCCCTTTTCGAAGTTCTCGGTACCATTGTAACCGGCATTGCCTTCGAAGAAGTAACGGTCATCGTAGGAGTAGGTCAACCTTCCTGCAAATCCCTGGGTCCGGTAAGGCAGGGCGGCAAGGGAGGTGTAGGCACTGGTCATCACCTTGTGGGTCTGATAGTACATTGCCATCGCTCCTACCCTGTGCTTGTCTGCGAACACTCTGTCGTAGAGCAGCTGGGCCTTCAGCTCGTTGGAGTTGTAGTCTCCCCATCCGTAGTATTTCTCGTAGTTGAGATATTCGTTGCCTTCGGTGGTCTGCGTCAGTTTGTAAAGACCGGTTTCATCGTCCACACCTGTCACGGCATAGAGACTGACATTGCGGTGTCTTGCCTGGAAAGTGGAGAAGAGCACGTCGTAAGCGAAGGAAGTCGAGAAGGAGAGTCCCGGGGTAATGGCGGACAGGTCCTGCTTGAGGGTAATCTGGCTCATCACCTGGGTGCTGTAGTTCTGGTTGTAACCTCCGGCATACAGACGGGCTGCAGGGTTGACCTCGTTGGCACCGATGGTGGTACCGAAGCCCCACTGAATGTTGCCGTCCTCATCGTAGCCGAGAGGAACGCGTACAGGCATAGAGACAGGGTCATTCTGCAGTGAGAGGCTGAACAGATGCGCAGCCGTCGACTGGACATTGGTCACTCCGTTGGCAACGCCCGGCTGGTGGGTGTCGGTCATGTTGGCGCCGATTTCCAGAGTGAGGGTGGTTGTCTTGGTGAGAGTCATATCCACATTAGAACGGAAGTTGTAACGGGTGAGGTGGATATTGCTGCTGTAATCGTTGTCAGGATTGTTGTAGAAGTTTCCGTTGTCCTTGAGGTAGGCGAAGGTCACATAGTAGCGGGCACGCTCGCCGCCACCCCTGACGGAAACGGATGCGGAATAGTTGTTGGAGTAAGGCTTGAACATGGTCTTCACCCAGTCCACATCAGGATAGAGGAAAGGATCGGTGTGGTTCTCAGTGTGGTAGATGGCTTCCTCGGAGTACATCTCACTGCCCATATACTCATTGGCAAGGCGCATGTAGTCCGCACCTGAGATCATCTTCGGAAGATTCTGCATCGCAGTCACACCGCCTTCGATCTTCACGCTGATTTCAGGCTTCTGGGCAATACCTTTCCTGGTGGTGACGAGCACTACTCCGTTGGCGCCGCGCACACCGTAAACCGCTGTTGCGGAGGCATCCTTGAGCACTGAAATCGATTCGATTTCCTCGATGGCAAGGTCGGACATGCTGCGCTCCACACCGTCAACAAGCACCAGAGGTGTACTGTTGCTTGTGGAGAAGGTGGAGATACCGCGAATCCAGAATTCGGCATTGTCCAGTCCCGGCTCACCGCTGCGCTGCACCACAACTGCACCCGCCACCTTTCCGGCGAGGGCGTTGGTGAGGTTGCGCTGAGGAATCTGCAATTCGTCGTTCTTGACGGCAGAGATGGCACCGATCACACTGGCCTTTCTCTGGTAACCCATACCGACTACTACAGCCTCTTCCATTTCGAGGGTGTCTTCATCAAGGAATACATCGAGGTTTAGAGACTTCGGCACTTTCTGCACCTGAGTCTTGTAACCCATACAGAGGAACTCCAATTCAGTTCCGACGGAAGGGACATCCACAACATAGTAGCCGTTGATGTCAGTCATCGAACCGACCTGTGTTCCCTTGATAAGAACAGCCACACCCGGCATTGGCTGACCACTGCGGTCACGCACAGTACCTCTACAGGTTAGGCTCTGCTGCGCAAAGGAGACGCTTACCGACAGGAAAAGCATCAGCGCGCAAAGAAAACTTTTAGGCTTCATCATTTGGAATAATGATTGGTTATTGATTTTTGTGCTAGACAAATATAGGGAGAATAGAAACATTTTCCTACATTTGTGCGGTTTAAAACGGAATAATCTATGTCAAAAAACAAAAAGGAAGTAACTGTCTATTCAGTGGGCGTGGGTCTGCTGATGACCGTACTCTTCTCTGCAGCAGCCGCTTATCTCGGGCTCAAGGTGGGTCAGGTATTCGAGGCGGCAATTCCTATCGCCATCATTGCGGTCGGCCTGACCGGAGCTCTCAAGAAGAGTGACGCCCTGGCCCAGAACGTGATTATCCAGAGCATAGGAGCCTGCTCCGGCGTAGTCGTTGCCGGTGCAATATTTACCCTTCCGGCCATCTACATTCTCGGGCTGGAGGTCAATTTCTGGCAGATGTTCCTCTCCTCCCTGCTCGGAGGCGTGCTCGGCATCCTCTTCCTCATCCCTTTCCGCAAGTACTTCGTAAAGGAAATGGACGGAAAATATCCTTTCCCTGAGGCCACAGCTACCATCAAGGTGCTGCGCAGCGGCGAAGGCAGCTCGTCAGGCGCCAAGACCCTTGTCACCGCGGGTGTCATCGGAGGTCTGTACGACTTCGCCATATCTACCTTCGGTGCCTGGGCCGAAACCCTCAGCACCACGGTGATGCATTGGGGACAGGTGGTCGCCGACAAGGCAAAGGTGGTGCTCAAGCTGAACACGGGAGCCGCCGTGCTTGGACTCGGCTACATAGTGGGACTCAAATACGCATTCATCATCTGCTGCGGTTCCCTGCTGGTATGGCTGCTCATCATCCCGGGCCTCAACCTTCTGATGCCTGCCGAAGCGGGAGCGCTCTCCGCTGACCAGATATTCAGCGGATACGCGCGCCACATAGGTATCGGAGGCATCGCGGCTGCGGGTATTATAGGCATAATCAAGAACGCGGGTGTCATCAAGAGCGCCGTCGGACTGGCTGTGGGCGAGTTCTCCAAGAAGGGAGGCGCCGCTCAGGCAGTTGAAGACAGCGACCGTGACATAGCGATGAAGAAGGTGGTGACCGGCGTGGTAATTGCGCTCCTCTGCATCTTCGCATTCTTTGCCTTCGGCGGAGTGGTCAACAATATATGGCAGGCCATCATAGGCCTCGTGATTGTGGCTGTCATCGCCTTCCTTTTCACTACGGTTGCAGCCAATGCCATCGCGATTGTAGGCTCCAACCCGGTCAGCGGTATGACCATTATGACCCTCATCATCACCGCCCTCGTGCTCGTAGCGGTGGGCCTCAAGGGGGATAAGGGTATGGCTGCCGCAATGATTATAGGCGGCGTCGTATGCACAGCCCTGTCTATGGCCGGAGGCTTCGTAACCGACCTGAAGATAGGATACTGGGCAGGCACCACCCCTGCCAAGCAGGAGACCTGGAAGTTCGTGGGAACCCTGGTTGCAGCCCTGACCGTGAGCGGAGTGATGCTTATTCTCAACAAGACCTACGGCTTTACGGGCGAGGGTGCGCTGGTAGCCCCTCAGGCCAATGCAATGGCGGCTGTCATCCAGCCTATGATGAACGGCGGCCAGGCTCCTTGGCTGCTCTACGGCATAGGAGCAGCTCTCGCCATTATCCTGGACCTCTGCAAGGTGCCGGCTCTGGCCTTCTGCCTCGGAATGTTCATTCCTATAGACCTCAACCTGCCTCTGCTCGTGGGCGGCGCCATCAGCTGGTTTGTAAGCACCCGCAGCAAGGATGAGGCAGTCAACAATGCACGTCAGGAGAAGGGTACCCTTATCGCCTCCGGCTTCATCGCAGGCGGTGCCCTGATGGGCGTGGTATCGGCAATACTGCGTTTCGCAGGCGTGGACTGGTTCCTCAGCGGATGGAACAGCGTTGCTGCGGGAGCTACCTGCAGCGGAGCCGAAGCAATTGCCATCGTGCCGCTGCTCCTGCTGATAGGCTATATGATATGGGCATCGCTCAAAAAGGATTGATATGGACTATCGCATAGGACAAGGCTATGATGTGCACCAGCTGCGCGAGGGACTTCCGATGTGGCTGGGAGGCGTACGCATAGAATCGAATATAGGCTTTGTGGCGCATTCGGACGGGGACGTGGCAATCCACGCCCTGTGCGATGCGCTGCTGGGAGCCCTTGCTCTTGGGGATATAGGGCACCTCTTTCCCGATACTTCCGACGAGTGGAAGGGCATATCCAGCTCCATTCTTCTTGAAAAGGTGATGGCTCGCATCACCGGACTCGGTTGGAAAGTGGTCAATGCGGACATTACCATTGCGCTCCAGAGACCGAAAATCGCTTCCTATGTCGGAGCTATGCGCGAGCATCTTGCCGCTGTGATGGGCGTGGATTCTTCGAGAGTGAGCGTGAAGGCGACCACTACCGAGCGCCTGGGCTTCGTCGGAAGGGGAGAAGGTTGCGAGGTCTGGGCGGTGGTGATGCTCTGCAAAGACTGAAATTGCAAGATTTATTAAAAAATTTTTGCATTTTCAACAAAGCATTGTATCTTTGCACTCCCGATTCGGGAATTGACATAACACATTGAGATATGGTGTAATGGTAGCACTACAGATTCTGGCTCTGTCAGTGAGGGTTCGAGTCCTTCTATCTCAACTGCAAAATCTGGTCTCTGACCAGTCATGGCGGGATAGCTCAGCTGGTTAGAGCGCATGATTCATAATCATGAGGTCCGCAGT
>SAMEA3663208__coassemble_421_pt1 | contig 13020 bp, 13 predicted proteins | sample SAMEA3663208__metabat2_low_PE_018 | metagenome-assembled genome bin SAMEA3663208 (sample SAMEA3663208) | pig gut metagenome | biome: pig gut; feature: pig-associated habitat; material: faeces | place: China | collected 2013
AGAAAGGGCAGAAAGGGCAGAAAGGGCAGAAAGGGCAGAAAGGACAGAAAGGGCAGAAAGGGCAGAAAGGACAGAAAGGGCAGACGGAACAAACAGAACAGACAGGAGAGAAAGGAGAAACAAGAGGGACAGGGCAGATTCGGGGTGAGGACGAGTGTTTGCTTCGGGGAATGAGTGCGCAGGTTCTGCGGGGGTATGAGGTGTATCTGATGAAGGAGCGGAGACTGAGTGCGAGGTCGGTGGGGTTGTATATGAGTGTGCTCAGCAGCTTTGCGAAATATCTGATGAAAAAGGACCTGCTGAGTGCGAACCCGGTGCGCACAGTCGCCCGTCCCAAGGTGCCGAAGCGCCTCCCCGAATTCTACCGCAAAGACTCCATAGACAGCTACTTCGAACAAACCCGTCCATACGGCACAGACACCATCCTGGACCTCCTCGGCCCAACACAAACATACACACAACAACCAGCCTCACAGCAGATACCTGCCGCTGGCACTGCACAGGCAGCAGCCTCGCAGCAGATACCTGCCGCCGGCAAGACAGGAACGGAGGGCCCTGTACAGGACACTGGACAGACAGCAGTCACCGACCCGGCCACAAGGGAGCTGTACGCCAAATGCCTCAGACGCCTGATAATCAGCATACTCTACAACACCGGCATCAGACGGAGCGAACTCATCAGCCTTGACCGCAGCAATTTCGACCCCGCAAGACGGGTCCTACACGTCCGGGGCAAAGGAGACAAAATGCGCGAAATCCCCCTCACCGCTTCTTTATGTGAAGAGATTTTGCTATATTTGGAAGTTATCCGAAGATGTGGATTTGACATAGACCGACAGGACTCTCCCCTGCTCCTCACCCCCACGGGAAGGCGCCTCTATCCCCAATTCGTGGACAAGGCTGTCAAACAGGAACTGGGTTCGGTCCCGGGTATAAGCGGAAGGAAATCGCCCCATGTTCTGCGGCACACGATAGCCACGGAGCTGCTCGATGAAGGCACCGACATCAACAGCATCAAAGAGCTGCTCGGCCACTCCTCCCTCGCCGCCACCCAGGTCTATACCCACAACTCGATAGAAAAATTGAAAAAAGTATACAACCAGGCCCACCCCAGAAGCCGGACAACGGAAAGAACAAAGGCTGAATACCTGAAGCCGGACAACGGAAAGAACAAAGGCTGAATACCAGAAGCCGGACGGCGGGGAAAAGACTGAAGCACAAAAGACAAGCTGAATGCCGATACTCGAAAAAGCAGTAGTACAGAACTGGCGCAACATAGAACTCCAGGAACTCGAGTTCTCTCCCAACATCAACTGCATCAGCGGTAACAACGGAGAGGGCAAGACCAACCTTCTCGACGCCATCCACTGCCTTTCGATGAGCAAGAGCGCATTCAACTCCGGCGACAAATGGAACTACCGCCGCGGCACCGACTTCTACGCCATATCCGGGACCTATCTTATGCACGAAGGCCAGCAGGCCCGCTTCAGCATACGCAGCAGCGCCGGGGAGGACAAAAAGCTCACCCGCGACGGCAAGGCCTATACCCGCATCAGCGACCATATAGGCGTGCTGCCGATTGTAATGGTCTCCCCCGGCGACACGGCCCTGGTCAGCGATGGCAGCGAGGAGCGCAGGCGCCTGGTGAACGCCGTACTATCTCAGATGGATAAAGAATACCTCTCCGACGTGCAGCGCTACACCCGGCTTCTCACCAACAGGAACGCCCTTCTGAAGAGCGGCCGCACCGACGAAAGCGTAATGGAGACCATAGACCTGCGTATGGACAGCCTCGCGGGGCGGATATACAACAAACGCTCAGAGCTCGCCTCACAGCTCGAACCCGTAGTGGCACGTTTCTACGCGCAGCTTAGCGGCGGCGCCGAGAGCGTCGGCATCAGCTACCGCTCCGAGCTTGGCGAAGCTCCCCTTATCGACCTGCTGCGCGGCGCCGCCGCCAAAGACCGCCAGCTCGGCTTCACCACCTGCGGAGTGCAGCGCGACGACTTCATATTCACAATGAACGGCGACCCTATACGCAAAGTCGGCTCCCAGGGCCAGCAGAAATCCTTCCTGGTCGCCCTCAAATTTGCCCAGTACGAGATAATGAAAGCCACCTACGGCTTCCCACCCGCCCTGCTGCTCGATGACCTCTTCGACAAACTCGATATGGACCGCACCGGCAACCTTCTCAAAATCGTCGCAAGCGACGAATTCGGCCAGATTTTCATCTCCGACACCGACAGCGCAAGGCTCAAAGGCATAATCAGCGGCATCACCCAGGAATCCGGCTACTACCAGGCGAAAGGAGGCGTCTTCACAAAGCTATGAAGCTTGAAAAGAGATATGCCACCGATATGCAGACCCTAACGAAGGGCTACATCAGACTTATGAACCTCAGCTCAGCGCTCAACCGCCGCCGCATCTATGCAGCCTGGGACGAAGCCTCAGGGGCCGGGCAGCACACCATAAGGCGGAGTTTCAAGGACGGCAAGCTGTATATCACCCTCGGCTCATCCGTAATGCGCAGCATACTCTATATGCAGCGCGACATCTATGTCAAGAAAATCAACGCCATACTCCGGCAGGACGAGCTCTTCACTCCGGAAGACCCGAAGGTAGGATTTGTAAATGAGATAATACTCAAATGAAACTGGTCATCGACAGCACAGTACCCTTCATCGAAGGCGTTTTCGAGCCCTGGGCCACGGTAGTCTATAAGCCCGGGAACGAGATAACCCATCTGGACGTCATCGATGCAGACGCCCTGATAATCAGCAATATGTGCAGAGTAAACGAAACTCTTCTGGACAACACCCTCGTCAAGATGATAGCTGTCAACACCGTCGGTATGGACCGCGTGGACCAGGCTTACTGCGCAGACAGGGGCATATTCGTCCAGAATGCCAGCGCTTCCAACTCCGGCGCCCTGTGCAACTACGTATTCTCGGCCCTTTACGGCTGCGCATCACGCAAAAGCATTGACCTCAAAGGCAAGACCATAGGCATAATAGGAGGAGGCCCCGCCGGCCAGAGAGTCGAAATGACCGGCCGCACCCTGGGGTTCAACATTCTTATGCGCGACCCGGTGCGCGAAGCAGCTGAAGGCTCCACCCATTTCTGCTCGCTGGACTATCTTCTTGAAAACTCGGACATAGTCACCCTGCACTGCCCGCTCAATGACAGCACCAAAGGGATGTGCGATGCCGCCTTTTTCGAAAAGATGCGCTTCGGCGCCTTCTTCATCAACACCGCCCGCGGCGAACTGGTGGACGAAAAGGCCCTGCTCCAGGCTATACCCAAACTCGGTCCCGTCATCATAGACACCTGGAACAACGAGCCTTACATCAACCAGGCCCTGCTCGAAAAGGTGGATATCGCAACCCCGCACATAGCCGGATTCTCCTATCAGGGGAAACTCAACGGCACCAGGGCCGCCGTGCGCTCCGTGGCACGCTTTTTCGGGATAACGGAACTGTATGATTTCTTCCCGAAGCCTGACATAGACAATATGGAAGCCTGCCACGTAGATGTAGCCGGGATGTCCCAAGGCCAAATCGCCAGCACATTCCAGTACAACTACCCCATCTTCACGGATGACTTTATGCTGAGGATGGACCCGGACAACTTCGCGAAGCTCAGGCAGGAGTACAGGTACAGAAGAGAATTTTATGTTAACTAACCATACATTATTATGACACAGGAAGAACAAATCGCAAGATTCAAGGAAGGCTTTCCAACCCTTGACATTGTAGCAGCAGCCACCCCTGAGCGCGGCATCACCCGACTCGATGCGGACGGCATCAAAGAAGCTGTAGATTACTGCCAAAGCGCCAAGGTTGCAGGCAGAGCCAAATTTGTCCCTGCATCAGGAGCAGCATCCCGTATGTTCAAGGATGTATTCGCCCACAAACCGGAGACCATCGGTACACTTGCCGACAATCTTGAAAAATTTGCATTCTACGACAAGGCTATCTTCGGCACTGCCCCTCACGATCCTGTAAAGACTGCCGACACCCTGCTCGGCACTCCGGGCCTGGGTTACGGCACCAAGCCTAAGGGAGTACTCAAATTCCACTCCTACCCTGACGAAAAGCGCACCGCACTCGCAGAGCACCTCGTGGAGGGAGCAGAATATATGCGCAACGACGACGGCAGCGTAAATCTCATATTCACCATATCTCCTGAGCACCGCACCCTCTTCGAGCAGGCCCTCGCAGAGGTCAAGGATACTTACGAGCAGCGTTACCACGTCCATTACAACATCAGTTTCACCTACCAGGACAAGGCAACCGACACAATTGCCGTAACCCCTGACAACAAGCCTTTCCTCAAAGAGGACGGCACCATTCTCAAGAGACCTGCAGGCCACGGAGCACTGATTTACAACCTCAACAAGGTGGATGAAGAGCTCGTCAGCATCAAAAACATAGACAATGTATGCGTAGAGCGTATGCTCCCTACCACAGCTCTCTACAAGAAAGTGCTTATGGGTAAGGCCCTTATGCTTCGCGACCGGGTATTCGGTCTGATTGCTGAGTTCGACCAGCTCACAGCTGCCCGCGTGGCAGGCAATCCGGTCGGCATAGACCTGCCGGGCTATATTCCTTCCGATGACCCTTATGCAACGGAAGAGTGCCAGTCCCTGTGCAACGAAATCGAAGAGTTCCTCAGCCGAGAGTTCTGCATCGAAATGCCTGAGTTCAAGTCCTGCAAGGAGCGCGCACTTGCACTTCGCGCAAAGCTCGACAGGCCGCTTCGCGTCTGCGGTATGGTACGCAACGAAGGCGAACCGGGCGGCGGTCCGTTCATCGTACGCGCTGCTGACGGAAGCACCTCGCTCCAGATTCTGGAAAGCGTTCAGATTGCTGACCCTCAGATGATGGCGACGGCGACGCATTTCAACCCTGTTGACCTCGTATGCTGCCTGCGCGACCACGAAGGCAGGAAGTTCGACCTCCTGCAGCACGTCGATCCCGAGACCGGCTTCATCAGTTCCAAGAGCTACCAGGGACGCGAGCTCAAGGCCCTCGAACTGCCAGGCCTTTGGAACGGCGCAATGTCCGACTGGCTCACCGCATTCGTAGAGGTTCCAATCGAGACTTTCAACCCTGTAAAGGTAGTGCTGGACCTGTTGAAGAGCGCCCATAGACAATAGCTTTGAAATGCCGCGCAGATTTGCTAAATTTGCGCGGCATTTATCATTGCACGATAATATCATAAAACACCAAATAACATTATGCAGAACAAACTACAGGAACTCACAGACAAACTCTATCAGGAAGGCTTGTCCAAGGGTAAGGAAGAAGGCGCACAGATTCTCGCCGACGCCAAGGCTCAGGCAGAGAAACTGATTGCCGACGCACAGGCTCAGGCCGCCTCCATCACCGCCAAAGCCCAGGCTGATGCCGACAGTCTCCGCAGCAAGGCCGCTTCCGATGTCAGGATGGCATCTGAGCAGGCTCTCCAGGCAACAAAGAAAGACATAGAGAACATTCTCATCGACTCAATAGTTAAGGATGGCGTAAAGAGCGAACTCGCCTCTGCTGACCTGCTGAAGGAAATCATTCTCGCGGTTGCGAAGAACTTCAGTGCCCAGGAAAGCTGCGACCTTGCCCTCGTACTCCCAGAAAGCCTCAAGGCCGAAACCGAGCCTTGGCTCACCAAGGAGCTCTCCACCAAGCTCGGAGCTGGCGTCAAAGCAGAATTCACAAAAAAGATTGCGGGTGGCTTCAACATCGGCCCTGCTGACGGAAGCTGGTTCGTAAGCCTTACGGACGAGGCTTTCAGTGCCCTGATTTGCGAATACCTCCGTCCTGTAACCAAAAAACTTCTCTTCGGTGAATAATTATGAATACATAGTGGCCAGCCTCCCGGTCATCGCCAGCGACTACCGCGGACCTCTGGACACTGACGCGATAATCAGCGAAATCCGCTCCCAGCTTTCCCCAAAGGACGAAGCCGTGCTGGACACTCTTCTGAAAGGTTTCGATTCGGACAGTCTGGATGCGGAGTTCTACCGCACGGCCCTCGCCTCCAAGAACCGCTTCATAGCCGGCTATTTCGGCTACGACCTGGATGTGCGCAACTGCCGCGTAGCCTATCTCAACAAGGCCCTGGGACGCCCCGAGGGACAGGACCTGCTGGTCCTGGACGAGGATGAGCCGCGCGAGTTCGAAGACCTCGAAAAGGTTAACGCCGTACTGGAAGGAAGCGACATACTTGAGCGTGAGCGCGGCCTGGACGACATTATGTGGGAGCGCATCGACGAACTCACCCTTATGGAGGTCTTCACCCTCGACCAGATTCTCGGATTCGTAGCGAAGCTCCAGATTGTCGCAAGGTGGCTCAGGCTCGACCCTCAGACCGGACGCGAGCTCTTCCGTCAGCTGGTCGAAGAAATCAGAAACAATAAAAAATCAATAGAATAATGAATACAACAGGAAAAGTAACGGGCATCGTATCCAACCTGGTGACAGTGCAGATAGACGGTCCTGTAGCCGAGAATGAGCTCTGCTACATCGACCTCAAGGGCACCAAGCTCCTTGCGGAGGTCATCAAGGTAAACGGAGACAAGGCTTCCGTACAGGTATTCGAAAGCACCCGCGGCCTGAAGGGCGGCGACAAGGTCGAATTCCTCGGCAGGATGCTCGAAGTATCTCTCGGTCCGGGCCTTATGTCCAGCGTCTATGACGGACTGCAGAACGACCTCACCACTATGACCGGTGTCTTCCTCAAGCGAGGCGAATACACCGACCCTCTCGATCACGAAAAGCTCTGGGACTTTACCCCGCTCGCCGGCGAAGGAGACAAGGTTCAGGCCGCAAGCTGGCTGGGAGAGGTCAAGGAAGGATGGCTGCCTCACAAGATTATGGTTCCGTTCAGCTTCAAGGGCGAATATACCGTAAAGTCTGTCGCAGCTGCCGGACAGTACCGCATTGACGATACTGTCGCCGTGCTGACCGACGACCAGGGCAACGAAGTGAAGGTGACTATGGTGCAGAAATGGCCGGTAAAGGTTGCCGTGAAGGGCTATCGCGAGAAACCGCGTCCGCAGAAGATTATGGAAACGGGCGTGCGCGTCATCGATACCTTCAACCCTATTGCCGAAGGCGGAACGGGCTTCATCCCGGGGCCTTTCGGATGCGGCAAGACGGTGCTTCAGCACGCTATTGCCAAGCAGGGCGAAGCCGACGTGATTGTAATGGCCGCCTGCGGAGAGCGTGCGAATGAGGTCGTTGAAATATTTACCGAATTCCCTGAACTCATCGACCCGCACACCGGACGCCACCTGATGGAGCGTACCACCATCATCTGCAACACCTCCAATATGCCTGTTGCAGCCCGCGAGGCTTCCGTTTACACGGCTATGACCATTTGCGAGTACTACAGGGCTATGGGACTGCGCTGCCTGCTGCTTGCAGACTCCACTTCCCGCTGGGCCCAGGCTCTGCGTGAGATGTCCAACCGTATGGAGGAACTTCCGGGCGCCGACGCATTTCCTGTGGACCTTTCTTCCATCATCTCCAACTTCTACGCACGCGCAGGTATGGTTGTGCTCAATAACGGCCGGACCGGAGCCATCACCTTCATCGGTACCGTATCCCCTGCCGGCGGTAACCTCAAGGAGCCTGTAACGGAGTCCACCAAGAAGGCGGCCCGCTGCTTCTATGCCCTTGAGCAGAACCGCGCCGACCAGAAGCGCTACCCTGCCGTCAACCCGCTCGATTCATATTCGAAGTACCTCGAGTACCCCGAAATCCAGGAGTACCTCGACGAGACCGTGCAGAAGGGATGGGTGGATATGGTCATAAAGGCCAAGAACATAGTTCGCCGCGGACGCGAGATGAAGGACCAGATCGACATCCTGGGCGACGACGGAGTTCCTATGAGCTACCATATTGCCTTCTGGAAGAGCGAGATGGTCGATTTCGCCTTCCTCCAGCAGGATGCCTTCGACCCGATTGACGCCCTCTGCCCTCTTGAAAGGCAGAAATATATGCTGAACCTGATTCTGTCCATCTGCGACCGCGACTTCGACTTCGAGGATTATGAGCGTTGCCGCGAATATTTCAAGCAGGTAATCAACGCCCTGCGCCAGATGAACTACAGCGAGTTCGGCAGCGACGATTTCAAGGAGTACAACAACCAACTCACAAAACTTCTCGAGAGCAATGGCAAGTAAAGCATATCAGAAAATCTATACCCACCTGGAGGCCATCACCAAGGCCACTGTCGCCCTGAAGGCTCCGGGTGCATCCAATGACGAGCTTGCTACGGTTGCAGGCCGTCTCGCACAGGTTGTGAAGACCAAGGGCGACCTCGTTACCCTTCAGGTATTCGCAGGAACCGAAGGCATCCCTACCGATGCGGAGGTAAGCTTCTTCGGTGCTCCTCCAACCCTGAAGGTCAGCGACCAGCTCGCAGGACGCTTCTTTGACGCTTACGGACATCCTATCGACGGAGGTCCTGAGGTTGAAGGAGAAGAAAGAGAGGTAGGCGGTCCTTCCGTCAACCCTTACAAGCGCAAACAGCCTTCCGAGCTGATTCCTACCGGTATTGCCGGCATCGACCTCAACAACACCCTCGTGTCCGGCCAGAAGATTCCTTTCTACGCCGACCCTGACCAGCCTTACAACCAGGTTATGGCAGATGTTGCGCTGCGTGCCGATGTGGACAAGATTATCCTCGGAGGAATGGGTCTTTCCAACGACGACTACCTGTATTTCCGCCACAAGTTCGAGAATGCGGGCGCGCTGGACAAAATCGTTTCCTTCGTCAATACTACCGAGGAACCGCCTGTAGAGCGGCTTCTGATTCCGGATATGGCCCTCGCTGCCGCGGAATATTTCGCCGTGGACAAGAACGAGAAGGTGCTCGTACTCCTTACGGATATGACCCTGTACGCCGAGACCCTTTCCATCGTGTCCAACCGTATGGACCAGATTCCTTCCAAGGACTCTATGCCTGGCTCCCTGTATTCGGACCTTGCAAAGATTTACGAAAAGGCCGTACAGCTTCCTGACGGAGGTTCCATCACCATCATCGCGGTGACCACCCTCAACGACGGAGACATCACCCACGCTATTCCGGACAACACCGGTTACATCACCGAGGGACAGCTGTTCCTGCGTGCGGATACCGATTCCGGCAAGGTCATCGTGGACCCGTTCCGTTCACTTTCCCGTCTGAAGCAGCTCGTGCAGGGCAAGAAGACCCGCGAGGACCACTCACAGGTGATGAATGCGTCCGTCCGCCTCTATGCCGATGCCCAGAACGCCAAGACCAAGCTGGAGAACGGTTTCGACCTCTCCGACTACGACCTCAGGTGTCTGGACTACGCCAAGGCATACGCAACCCGTCTGCTCTCTATCGATGTGAACATCTCCATCGAGGAGATGCTAGACACCGCCTGGGAGCTCTTCGGCACCTACTTCAAGCCGGAAGAGACAGGTATCAAGAAGGCACTTATCGATAAATACTGGAAAGCCTGATGGCAATCAAATTTCAATACAACAAGACATCTCTTACCAACCTCGAAAAGCAGCTGAAGGTAAGACGCAATGCCCTCCCTACCCTGAAGAACAAGGAGTCGGCACTGCGTGTGAGCGTCAGCGCGGCGAAGGCTGAGGCGGAGAGACTCGAAAAGGCCGTGACGGAGGCGCTCGACAGGTACGACTACCTGGCAGCCCTGTGGAACGAGTTCGAACCGGGCCTTATCCGCATCACCGACATCCATCTTTGCACGGTAAAGGTGGCGGGCGTCAAAATCCCTGAGCTCGACGGCATCGACTACGAGCTAAGGCCTTTCAACGCTTTCACCAAACCGGCGTGGTATGCGGACGGAGTAAGGATACTCCAGGACATCACCCGCATAGGCATAGAGTCGGAGATTTTCGAGCAGCGCCGCAGAATCCTGGACTACCAGCGCAAGAAGACCACCCAGAAGGTGAACCTCTACGAGAAGGTCCAGATTCCTGGCTATCAGGAGGCTATACGAAAGATTAAGAGATATATGGAAGACGAGGAGAATCTCAGCAAGGCTTCATCGAAGATTGTCAAGACCCGTCACGCCGAAGAAGAAGAGGAGGAGCAGACAGTATGATAGAGAAAATGACACGCTACGACTTTGTCCTGCTGAGCAGCGACAAGGAAGGCTTCCTCGAGCAGCTTCGCGAGCTCGGTGTTGTGGACATCAAACGCAGCGACAGGGCTGTGGACGAACGCTCCGAGCAGATGCTTGAGGGCATACGTCTTGCCAAGAAAGAGATTGAACTCGTGGAGGCGGGCACAGATGCCCATCTCGAAGAACTGCTCACCCGGCTCTCATCTCAGCAGGAACTTGCTGCTGCAGTGGAGCCTTGGGGAGATTTCGACCCTGCACGCTTCGAGGAGCTCCGCTCCCTCGGAGTTGACTGCGGATTCTACTGTGTTTCCCGTAAGGAGTTCAAGCCTGAATGGGAAGATAACTACGCTCTGCAGACAGTCAGCGACCCTGCTGATGCGAAGGTATATTTTGTGGTCTTCAACCCTGAGGACTTCCCTCTCAAGAGGCTTCCTGAGCCGAAATGCTCTCTGAGCGAGGCTCAGAAGGCTGTACGCGATACCGAATCCGAGATTGAAGCCTACCGCAAGGTACTCGAAGGGCGGAAGAGCGAAATTCCTGCATTGGAGGCCGCTCTGAAGGAGCGCACCGATGAGCTTAATATGTATCTGGCATCCCAGGCCGGGCAGAGTGCTGCAGAGAATCTTCTGTGCTGTTTCGAGGGCTATGCCCCTCAGCAGGACAGGGAGAAGATACTCGCGGCTGTCGCCAAGATGGATGTGGTGGTCCTTGATGCTGCCGCAGTTGTGGAGGATAATCCACCTATCAAACTGCGCAACAACAAGTTCGTCTCGATGTTCGAGATGCTCACCGATATGTACGGCCGTCCGGCTTATGACGGATTCGACCCTACTCCTTTCATCAGCATATTCTTCCTTCTGTTCTTCGCCTTCTGTATGGGCGATGCGGGCTATGGACTTATTCTCATTGTCATAGGGCTGCTGCTTAAGAAGGTGAAGAGTTTCGCTTCATTTTCTCCACTTGTGGTGACTCTGGGATTAGCTACTACGGTGATTGGATTCCTGTTCCACACTTTCTTCAGCTGCGACATTGCAAGTTGGGCGTGCATCCCTGATGCCGTCAAGAAAGTGTTCCTGCCGTCCAAGATTATGGGCTTCGACGGGACTATGGTTCTTTCGATTATCGTGGGTATCGTGCATATCAGCCTTGCGATGATAGTGAAGACCGTGATGGCTACCCGCAACAAGGGTTTCCTGAATTCCCTGAGTACCTGGGGATGGACCCTGCTGATTGTGGGCGGAGTGGTTGTCGGACTGTTCTCGCTTATCGGAGTGCTCAATGCTGCTGCCACCAAGTGGGTGATTATCGTGCTTGGAGTGCTGTCCGCTTTGGGGATTTTCCTTCTGAACATCCTTCACCGCAATCCGCTGCTCAATATCGGCAGCGGCCTGTGGGAGACCTACAACACGGCAACCGGCCTGCTGGGAGATGTATTGAGTTATCTTCGTCTTTACGCCCTGGGTCTTGCCGGAAGTATGCTGGGTCTTGCTTTCAATTCCATCGGAATGATGATAGTCGGCGACGGAAGTTCTGTCCTGATGTGGATACCGGCTGTGCTGGTTTTCATTGTGGGTCACACACTCAATATCGCTATGGCAGCTCTCGGAGCATTTGTCCACCCGCTCCGTCTCAATTTCCTGGAGTTCTTCAAGAATTCGGGCTATGAGGCCAACGGACAGAAATACAATCCTTTAAAGAAATAATAAAACAAATCAATAAAAATTAATTCACTATGTTTGAACAGATTTTAGGTTATCTCGGACTTGGTCTGGTACTCGCACTTTCAGGTATCGGCTCAGCAATCGGAACCACTACAGCAGGCAACGCCGCCGAGGGTGCCCTCAAGAAGAACCCTAAGGCTTCAGGAAGCTATATGGTGCTTTCCGCACTCCCTGCTACCCAGGGTATCTACGGATTCGTGGCTTTCTTTATGATGCTCGGCAAGGTGGCTGAGTCCGGTGCCCTGGTTTTCGGTATCGGTGTTTCAGTCGGTCTTGTTTGTATGCTTTCAGCCATCCGTCAGGGTCAGGTTTGCGCCAACGGTATCGTAGGTGTCAGCCAGGGACACAACGTCTTCACCAATACCCTCATCTACGCCGCTCTCCCTGAGTTCTACGCAATTCTCGGTCTCGTCGGCGCGCTGATGGCGTAATCTACCGAAACAGCCACAGCAACGCCGCTCTCCCGCAGTTCACGGGGCTCTCGGCCTCGTCGGCGCACTGATGGCGTAATCCGCTAACGGCTTCCCCGGACCACCGGTGGTATAGCCAACAAGAATGCCCGGCCCCGGCCGGGCATTTTTGTTGTCCACCCCAGTTTGTACACCAGAGACCCTTCTCCTGTACGAACCGCCGGCTTTCCCGTGGTCTTCCCCATTCTACACATCAGGCACGATAACGGCCTCCCACATGCAATTCCCTCCTCATCTGACAGAACAGGAAAACCACAACCTGCCCCACAGCCCTCTCCAGACCACATCCCCCCTTTTCCCCATCCTACACATCAGGCACGATAACGGCCTCCCACATACAATTCCCTCCTCATCTGACAGAACAGGAAAACCACAACCTACCCCACAGCCCTCTCCAGACCACATCCCCCCTTTTCCCCATCCTACACATCAGGAAATCACCAAACTGCCCTACACTGCCCTCTACGCCACATCCCCATTTTCCCCATCCTACACATCAGGAGAGAAATCGCCCTCCCACACACTTTTACCTCCTCATCTGTAACATCGGGGCAATCACACTCCGCAAAAGCAAAGCGCGGAGCGAGCCGCCCATCGAGCTCGGCTCCGCGCTTTGCTTTAGCCGCCGGAGGTCGTTCATTCCGGCGGCGGTGCGCAAATAGGTCCGCTCTGCGCACGGACTGGGGAAAAATTGCAACCGGTG
>SAMEA3663208__coassemble_422_pt1 | contig 13003 bp, 4 predicted proteins | sample SAMEA3663208__metabat2_low_PE_018 | metagenome-assembled genome bin SAMEA3663208 (sample SAMEA3663208) | pig gut metagenome | biome: pig gut; feature: pig-associated habitat; material: faeces | place: China | collected 2013
CCCTTGTTCCAAATCGTTTTGGGATTGATGTGCTCTGGAGAGCCCTCTGGCGGGGTCGAATCCCAAAACGGCGACTTGTTGCCCCCACTCTGGGATTAACCGGCCACAGAGTGCCTTCTGGAGGGGTCGAATCCCAAAACGATTTGGAACAATGAAAAGAGCACCTGCAATTACGCAGATGCTCAATAACTGACATAAGGTTCCCGGGACTAAAGGCCCTTCTTCAGTTCCTCAACCTGTTCTACACTCAGTCCGGAATACTTGGAAACAATGCTACTGTCAAGACCATCCGCGAGCATGGCCTTTGCTACTTCAGCGCGACCCTGAGCGAGCCCCTCTTCACGACCCTCGGCGCGTTCGCAATCCATTTCGTAAAAGTAATCAATTTCGCTCATCTTCTCATTGTCGTATTTGATTCGTTTCTCCTCATTGAATCCGGCAACCTCACAAGCGTCAAGCAGTTTGTCCACGACCCCGGTCTGAGCTTCGAAAGGCATTCCGGAAAGGAACTCGGAGTGTTTGATAATGTACAAGCACTGATCCTCCTTGGTCTTGCACTGCTGCGCTGTCTTCGTGAAATTGCCCAACTGCACAAATTTACAAGAAATTGTCGGAACTCCTCGTATCAAGTCGGTCCTTTCGATGAATTCGTAGTGTGAAATTACTTTGTTGTCCCTGGAGGCGCCATCCGCGAAACTTTGCGGGCTGAGTCTTGTCTCCATCAGACCGATGACATAGATGGGCTGGTAGTCATACTCCCTCTTGCCGGCCTTCATTTGCAGAGAGAGGGCTCGAGCTCCGTAGTACACCGACCTCTTGAAGAAATGGTCGTTGTGTCGTGCCTTTTGCATCTCCACGATAAAACCAGCCCCCATCTCGTCCCGGCAAAAGAGGTCAAGGCGTATGCCTTTCTTTCCCGTGACATCCGCTCCGAGCTCGACATTGCGGTATTCCAGGTCGTGGACTACCCGTTCTCCGTCGAGGATGATGTTGATGATACTGATGAGGAGTTCTTTGTTGTCGGGGTCTCCCAGGACCGCCTTGAAGCCAGCATCGGACAGAACCGAGGCATAGCGTTCTTCTGTTTGGTTTATCTTTTTCATATTTTAAGAATTTTACGGCTTCAAGGAAGCAATAATTATCCGTTTAAAAACCTAAACGTTTATTTATGTACGATTCTTTAACTCCTGAGCTGTTTCTTTAGATACAAACACTCGGTCTTGTGCTCAAAAGGCTGCTTATTTGTCTGACTCGTAGGCAAATCACCTCTCCGGGGTCCCTCAGTTGCCCTTGTTCCAAATCGTTTTGGGATTGATGTGCTCTGGAGAGCCCTCTGGCGGGGGCGAATCCCAAAACGGCGACCTGTTGCCCCCACTCTGGGATTAACCGGCCACAGAGTGCATTCTGAGAGGGGTGAATCCCAAAACGATTTGGAACAACGCCTAAGAATCAGTTTCTGGGCTTGCTTACCCTTACCCTGCTCTGCTATCAGAGGGAAAACTGAGAATAGGCCGGGGGTATTGCAAAAAAAGGCTGCCTTCCCGGCAGCCTTATTTGCATACAAGTATATTTCAATTATTTGACAATGAGAATATTGTCAAGATAGAAGCGGTGCTGACCGGACATTTTGAAATCGTTGTCAAAGCCTTCCTTAACACAAATCTTCACAACAGTGTCAGCAGTAACGTTCTTGATTACGAATGAAGAGTGGGTGAAATTGTGGTCATCCAGAGTTGTCTGCTCAGATGTGGCAGGCTCGCTGCTCTTCGTACCGTTTTCGAACTCACCGTCTCCCTCAATCACAATCTGAAGATGTGACTCATCAAGTACAGTTCCGTTGTTGTGAACAGCCCAATCCACTGAGATGGTTACGCTTTCGTGAGCAGCCTTGAAAGGCTTGAAAGAGAGACCATCCTGAGTCTTGCTCTTGCAGAACTTCATATAAGGATTCTCAGGAGTACCCTGTGCATACTGGCAGTATGTGCTCGCGTGCAGGTGAGCATATCCCTGCTCTGCAAGGAATGACGGCCAATCTGCTATGTAGGCAGCGTTGGAGTTGAGATTAGGGGAATTGGAATCGCTATAATCCTTTCTCGCCTTGGCATCTGCGTAGTCTCCATATACGAAGTCTGAAATAGGATTGGCTTTGTCCGCATTGTATGCGGTGATGAAATCGGAAAGCCAATCGAACTTATCCTCATAGAGAACGGTGCCAACCGGATCATCTCCACCGGCTGAAGCGGCCTTAACGGTCACAGCAACCTCGGCGGTAGCGGCGGTGTAGATGCCTGTAGCCGGAGCGGTGACGGTGATGGTGGTGGTTCCCTCCTTAACGGCGGTAACGACACCCTCAGCGGAAACAGTAGCGACAGTCTCATCGGCTGAAGCATAGCTGAGAGCAGCTCCGGAGTTAACGGTAGCGGCAAGCTCGGCGGTAGCGCCGACCTCAAGGCTAACGGTGCTCTTCACGGTAATGGCACCGGCGATTTCTGTTGCCACGAAGCCGCTGTCCTCCCAGAAAGTAAGCTGCTTGGTAGTCTCGTTGTAAGCAACAAAACCTACGAAGTTACCCTTTGCTCCTGTAGGAACGGAAACGGTGATGGAATTGCTGTAATTCTTCACATAGAGAGGAATTGTGGTTCCTGCCTGCTCTATTTCACCATTCTTGTCAGATCCAGACCATCCGTCAGTTACGGTTACATCTGAAATCTTCACCTTGCAGTTGAGATATTTGTCGAAGTCGGCAAGAAGCTCTGCAATGGTAAGGTTCAGGCAAGGGAACTTATTGGTAGCGGTGAGGTTGGAAGCACCGACCTCAGCTGCGGTAATCTCAGGAAGTCCGTTGTACACAGTAGCGGTAGCGGTGAACTCACCCTGGATAGCGTAACCTGCAACAGCACCTGCTCCGGAAAGCATAGTGTAAAGGTCAGCACTGTAAATGAGCACTGCACCGGTCTCATCCTGAACAAATATGCTCTTCTTGTCAGCACCCATAAGGGTAATCTCTGCAGGGGCGTCAAGCTTAATGTTCAGTGCGGTCTCGCCTGCGAGAATGGCAGCGTTGATTTCGCCGCAGTTCTTCAGGGCCACAACCGGCTCCGGTTCTGGTTCCTCACCTGCAACTTCCTCGATGGAAACGAGGGTTGTGGTGATGGTCTGGTATTTGGCGCCGGCAGTTCCGTTGGCATAGCCGTAAACACTAACCTTCTTTCCGGCATAGCCCTCGGTAGCGATGATGTAGATACCCCACTCATTAACTTTGACGGTCCTGTTGTCGTCGCCCATCACACCGGTAAAGTGGATGTACTGGTACTGAGGTACTCCGCCCCAGTTCTGAACATCCTCGTCAGTTGCAATCTCAACTGCGGTTCCGTGCTCAGGGGTAACGGTCTTGTCGAGAAGCTCATACTCTGAATCGGCAATCTGGAGAAGTCCGTTGCGCTCAGATACTACAGCTTTGGCAAACTTGATAACCTGACCAGGGAGAAGCTCGTTATCCTTCAGGTAATACATCATATTGGCTGTACCGTCGCTGACAATCACATTGCCGGCAGCCTTAGCCATAACGGTGAGTTCTCCGGTAGCATAAGTACCTGCACCCTTCTCGAAAATCTCTGCGAGTGTAGCGGCCTCAGGGGTCGGTTCCGGGCCCGGCTCCTCACCGCCGATTGCCTCAATGGAAACGAGGGTTGTGGTGATGGTCTGGTATGAGGTAGCCTTTCCGTTTGCATATCCGTAAACGCTTACGGTCTTGCCTGCATATCCTTCTGTCTTAACGATGTAGATACCCCACTCGCCAACCTTGATGGTCCTGTTGTCGTCACCCATCACACCGGTGAAGTGGATGTACTGGTACTGAGGCTCGCCACCCCAATTCTGCACATCCTCGTCGGTTGCAATCTCAACTGCGGTACCGTACTCAGGAGTTACAGTCTTCTCGAGAAGTTCAAACTCTGAACCGTTAATCTGGAGGAGGCCATTGCGCTCCTGAACATCAGCATTCGCAAACTTGATAACCTGTCCTGGAACAAGCTCGTTGCCGCTCTTGTAGTACATCATATTGGCTGTACCGTCGCTGACAATCACATTGCCGGCAGCCTTGGCCATAACGGTGAGTTCTCCGGTAGCATAAACGCCCACACCCTTCTCGAAAATCTCTGCGAGTGTAGTAGCAGGGAGTTCCTCAGCCTTAGCCTGAATTATCTTCACAACATACTCTGCAGTCTCAACGGCAGCAGTTGTCTTGAAGGTAACGGTGTACTCCTTGACGTTCTCCATATCGGTATTTTCAGGAACAGTAACGGTAACGGTGAGACCACCCTTACCCTCTGCAGGCTCAACAACAGCACCCTCGGATGCAACTGCGGTCCAGTCAACATTTCCGGAAACCTTGATGGTAGCCTCGGTGTCGAATGCACGGATGTTGATATCCTCTGTAGGAACGCTGAACTTAGGGCTTGCGTCGTTGGTAACAACAACAGTCTTAATCTCCCAGGTAGGAGCGTCAGCATCGGTAGAACCGTAAACGAAAGCAATCTGAGCCTTCTTTCCGCAGAATGCGGTAAGGTCGATATCTCCGGACTCTACGAAATCCCAGCTTGAGCCGGTGTAGCTTCCATCCTCGTTTGCAGTACCCGGCCAGGTAGGAACATCAAGTTTAACCCACTCTGCAGAATCGGTTGTCTTGGCCATAACTGCGCACTTGGCGTTGCTTCCCTTGTTGAGTGCATGCTCGATATTGAGGATAGCTACCGTCTCTTTGGTAAGATCGAATACAGGAGAGATAAGCCAGCTCTCAGTAGCATAGCACTGATTCAGGTAAGCGGATGCCTTCATACCGTATTTCTCGGTCTGCGCCCAGACATAGGTGAGGGCCTCAGGAAGGGTCTTATCTTCGATAGTCCAGGTACCCTGTCCTTCGCAGAAATTGATCTGATAAGGAACAGCCTCGATGAGAAGGTCCTCATTGCCTGCCTGTGCGATAGCAAGGGTCTGTGAACAGGTGGCTGCACCGATGAAAGAGATTTCTCCAGATCTTGGAGCAAGCTGCTCTCCGTCCTTTTCATTGGCAGCGACTGTTACTTGTACGGTAGCGTCACCCTCTCCCTTGTTAGGTTCAACTGTCACCCAATCAAGAGAGTTGACAACAACCCAGGTACCATTGGCCTTCACCTGAACATCGAATGGTCCGTTAGGAGCAATCTCAGCCTCAATGGTGGTCGGCTCAATGGAGAGTGTGGTAGCCTTTTCTGCAGGCTTTACCTCCGAGTCCTGAACGCAGGCAGCAAACATTGCAGCAGCTGCGAGGACGACTCCAAAAAGTTTGATTGTTTTCTTCATTTGCTTTATGAGTTAATTATTTAAAAAGTCAGTTTGACTCCAAGCTGGCAGCGCCATCTTGAGGAGAAATCCTCAAGATAGATTACATTGTCGTTGCGGAACGAATACTTAGGGGTAATGTTGCCGGCAGCGTCAACAGTCTTTCCGTCCACGGTAAGAGGGGCACGGTAGATTGAGTTTGCGTAGTAAAGGCCCCAGTTGCGGTTGAGCATATTGCTGAGGTTCACAACATCAAGTGTAACCTGGAGCTTGCGCTTGTTGGCCTTGTCGTAGAAGATGTCCTGGGCAATCTGCATATCGATATGATGCTCGAACTTGGATATGCCCGCATTGCGCTCACTCCACTGTCCGCGATGAGTTCTCAGATACTTGTCGGAAGCAATGAATTCCTCAAAAGCGACTGCATCTGCAGTCTTAGACCAATTCATTGAAAGAATCTCATCCTCGGTAGGAATGTAAAGGAGGGTGTTCAGAGCGATGCCGTCTCCGTTGATATCAGTATCGGCGGTATCATAGAAAATGTATGAATACCTCTGTCCGGATGTGCCGGAGTAAGTAAGTGAAATGCTGGTGCGCATCAGGCCTCCGGCATAGCTTGGAGAAGTGTACATCGCAACTCCGCTGACCTTGTGAGGCTGATCGAAGATGGAGTATGAGAGCTCAGGGTTGTTGATATCCACAGACTTGAGGGTACTGAGGTTGGAATGTGCCTGAGAGCTGAGTCCGTCGTTGCAGGTATAGCTGTGACCATAGGTGTAAGCTGCCATAAGGTCAAGGCCGAAGTTGAAATGCTTCTCCAACTTTGCACTGAGAGAGTATGAATAGCCCTTATTGGTATTGCCGAGAGCTATGATAGTCTTATAATCGCTGGTCTTGGCTCCATAGAGCGGAGCTGCAACATCCGGATTGGAAGAGCCGACAGGAAGGATATTTCCCTTCTGCTCAAGAGCAATATTCTTGAAATAGATATTGTTGAAAGTCTTGCTGAAAAGAGCATCGAGAGTTATCTTCCATCCTCCCTCGAGCTCCTGGTCGAGACCGAGGTTGGCGCGGAATACCTGAGGATACTTGAAGTTCTTGGAAAGGGTGTTGATGGTCTGGCCTGCGCCTGAACCCTGAACTCCCTTGACAGCTACTATTCCTTCCTTGAGATTGCCGTTGGCATCAAAGGCATCTGCCTTGGCAACGCTCTTTCCGGTAGCCTCGTTCTGGTACCAGGTAAACTTGTTGCCGAGCACGATATCGTTGTACGGGTCTGTCGTTATAGGAAGGAGGGCAAGCATATTCTTGTCGGTGATATCTACAGACTTGGTCTCGATTCCGGTGTTGTTGTAGGCATTGGACAGCCATACGAAAGGCACACGGCCGGTGAAGAGGCCGACGCCGCCGCGAAGAAGAGTCTTATGCTCTTCATCCGCAAACCAGCGGAAACCGACACGCGGTGACCAGAGAATCTTTGCGTCCGGAATAATGCCGACCTGCTCGGAAGGGTCCGTTGAATAAACATCAGCCTTGGCATTGTAGTCAGGATTGACGGTCGGCTTGTTGAGCAGCATAGGGACATCTGCGCGAATACCGTATGTGAGGGTGAAGTCACGGCTTGGCTTCCATTCGTCCTGGAGGTAAAGTCCGAGCTGCAGAGCATAGGTGGTTGCGAACCAGTCCGGTCCGGCAACTCCCTCTACTGTAGGGTCTGCGTAGTTGTAGCGATACTCGGAAGCTGTGATTTTGTCCGGAGTCTGCAGGAAGTAGTCATTCATTTCACTGAAATAGAACTGACCTGTCGCATAGGTGCGGTAAGCATTTGCAAAGGAATAAAGCTCATTGTGAGTTCCTGCGGTAATGGTGTGATTGCCAAGGGCAACGGTCAGGTTATCCGTGAGAGTGTAGGTATTGGTCAATATCTTGTTGATATATGAGCAATAGTGCGTACCGAGGTCAAGGACGGTATTGTCACCGGAGGTATAGATGGTAGGTGCTGCATAAGGAGTCGTGCGCACTTCATTTACAAGCACCGCCGTCGCACGGAGCTCATTGGAGATATTGTCGCTGATGCGGCTATTGAGCTCACCTACTATGGTATGAGTCCTGTTGACCCTATCGTAATTGGAGTTGTTGAAGTAATATGTCTTCGCTCCCTGGGCGCGGCTCTCGTTGTTGGCATCCAGAAGCTGGTAGCGCAACATCAATTTGTTGTCTTCATTGATGTTCCAGTCGATACGGGCAAGAGTGTTGAGGGACTTCTTGTGCTTTTTCTGAAGATCAAAGCCTTCTACAACCTTTACTCCATTGGCGTCCAGGCCATTGTTGGTGTAGTACTTGAGATAGAGGTCAATGGCCTCCTGGGCGACCGCAGAGTCGAAGTATTTATGCTCTTCTTCACCAATTGTAATAGGAGTCTTGAGGAGTCTGGTGTCCTGGTCTTCGTAAGAACCGGCGACAGGAGAGTAGATATTCGGCTGGGTATTGTTGTAATACTCCGCACTCAAGAATATGAAAAGCTTGTTCTTGACAATAGGAGCTCCGAGGGTAAAACCATAGGTTTCGGTCAGCTGCTGGTCATACTTGGTACGCCTTCCCTCCCCTGTCTTGTTGCCTTCTGCATCGAGAATAGGGTCAAGAGATGAAAGTGCGAACGGGTCGTTCAAATCGGTAGGACCAGGGGTGGTTCCGATGAAATTCTGATCATAGTAACGGCTGTAGAAGGTTCCCTTGACCTTGTTGGTACCGGACTTGGTGATGGCATTGATTCCGCCTCCGGTAAATCCGCTCTGACGCACGTCGAAAGGAGCTACGACAACCTGAATTTCCTCGATAGCGTCGAGAGAAATAGGGTTGGCGCCAACATTCGCACCGTTCATACCGTCACTGGAAAGTCCGAAGGAGTCATTGGCTACAGCACCATCTATCTGGAAGGAATTGTAGCGCGGGCTGGCACCTCCGATGGACATACCTCCCTGCTTACTGGAAGCTGCCTGAGGGGTAAACTTTACAATATCGAGCACGCTCTTGCTGATTGACGGCATCTGCTCCACCTGGCGGAGACTGAAGCTTGAGCCTGCGCCGGTCTTGCTGGCGTTGAAACTGCTTTCGCTCACCACCACCACAGCATCGAGCTCGTTGCTTGCCTTGAGGGAAGCATTGATTTCGTAAGTTTCACCAAGCTTGAGAGTGATGTCAGTGTAGCGACGCGCCTCCATTCCGAGGAAGGAAATCTCCACCTCGTAAGGGCCGCCGGTACGCATACCGTTGATGAAGTATTGGCCGGAGCTGTTTGCTACGGCATAGTACTGCGAGCCTGTCGGGGTATGGACAGCAATAATAACGGAACCCTCAAGTGGGGCTCCGTTCTCATCTGTCACAATACCGCTTACAGAAGATGTCGTCACCTGGGCAAATGCAGGCGAGACGCAAAGGATAGTGGCCAGAACGGCAACCAGGGCCTTCAAAATTTTATTCATTTGTCAGTCAGTATTGATTTGCCGCAAAGATACAAAAAAAAGACGGACGCCGCAAAGGCGCCCGTCCGAACAATCAAATCATTTGATTAGTTGAAGAGGTACTTGATTCCGAGCAGAACCTGCCAGCACTCGGTAGGATCAGTATAGAGCTTGGAATAGCTGCTCTCCGGCATAGCGCACTGTCCGTCAACAGCAGTCATATAGAATGTCGGCTTGCCGCTTGCATCGGTTCCTGCATAGGTAAGAGGAGTGATGGCGGTGATGTCGGTACTTGTCTGATATGCAGACCACTTGCGTACACCCCAGTTGCTGTTGAGCATATTTCCGAGATTCTCGATGGATACGCTCACCTGGAAGTTGTGCTTGGTGTTTCCGATCTTGAAGCTGAAGTCCTCGGCTACGCGGAGGTCGAAGCGGTGAACGAATGGGCTGCGGGCTGCGTTGGCCTCTGCATACTGTCCCTTGTGGCTGCTGAGGTACTTGTCCTGAGCAAGGTACTTGTCATAAGCAGCGATTTGATCAGCTGCACTGATGAACTGAGAATACTCGTTCTTTTCAGTATCCTTCCAGGTGTAGGTGTGGTCAACGAAGTTCACATCAGCACCGGACGGATAGATGTACATCAGGTCAGCAGTGTTGCCGTCACCGTTCATATCGTTTGCATAAGCGTAGCTGTAGCCGCCTGCAGAGTATGCGGTATAGTAGAGGTCGAGGTGAAGGCCGTTGCCGCCGAAGAAGGAGAATGGAAGGAAGTAGTTGATGTTTGCAGTAATCTTGTCAGGAATTACATAGCGGCTGCGCTGCAGAGTAGCGTAGTTTGCTCCGTTGACGGTGTAAAGACCCTCGAATGCGGAAGCTGCTGCAGAACCAGGCATAGTGGATACCTCCTTGCCCTCAGTGTGAACATAGGAAGCGCTGATATTGAGGTTCTTCACAGGCTGAGCCTTAGCGGAGAGTGCGAGGGTGTAACCGTAACCCTGATTGGAGTTGGTAAGCACATAAGCACCCTTGAGGTCCTGATACTTGTGGTCGGTAAGGTTCTTGTAGTTTACACGGCCATCTGCACCGGCGAAACCGTACTTGTAGCTTCCGTCATCGTTCTTTGCGAGAACTACCTCATCCTTGAGGTTGATATCGGCAAGACGAACTCCGTAAAGGTTCTTGGTGAACATTCCTTCTGCGGTAAGGGTGAGAGGGAAGTTTACAGGAACAGTGTAGTCAGCTGCAAGGGAAATCTTGGCCTGCTGAGGCATACGGAAGTTTGCGTCAACACCTACAATGCTGTTCTTAGGACCGAGGGATACACGGCCGTCCTCAGGGGTAACAGTAGTGCTGACTCCGAGAGCCTTGATAGCCTCGTCCATAGAGGTGATAATCTTTCCGCTGGCAGAGTCATAGAGTTTGTCGATAGCTGCTGCACCTGCCTCGGTGTTGTATGCGTAGTTGAGCGAGGTCTGAATCATACCGGCGCTCTGAGGCATATTGGTAAAGAATACAAGAGGGAGACGGCCCTGGAAGAGACCTGCACCACCGCGAACGATGAGGCTCTTGTCATTCAGGACATCCCAGTTGAAACCTACACGTGGAGAGAACTGAACGCGTGGAGTAGGGTAGAGTCCGGTGTCGATGTGCTGTCCGCCGAAGTCAAGAGCCTTGATGGCGTTGTTGGTCATAATGGTGCTGTTGTCGTAAGCAATCATATCGGCACGCAGACCGTAGGTAAGCTTGAAGTTGCTTGCAACTGCCCACTCGTCCTGGAGATATGCGCCAATCTGGCTGTATGCAACCTCTCCGCGAGGGTTAGGGTCACCGTTGTTACCAAAGGTAAGGCAGGCTGACATAGGCTTCTTTCCGCCAATGAAGTCATCCATACTTGCGAAGCGGTAGTAGATGGTACCGTTACGCATATAAGAGTTGGAAGCCTTCTGGAACTCGTAGCTTGCACCGGCAACGATGTGGTGGTCACCAAGAGTATAGGTAATGTTGTCCTGGATGCTGAACACATTGTTCTTCACACCGTTGTTGTAGGTAAAGAGCTCGTATCCGAGGGACATCATAGGAGAGTTGCTGTAGGTAGCGCCGTTCTGGATATCTTCGAGGTTCGGTCCGTCCATAATGTCGATGGGAGGGAAGAGGGCAGAGTTGGAACCGCGCTGGTCGTTGATAGCGGTGTAAGTAGCTATGAAGCGGTTGGAAAGCCTGTCGCTAAGGCGGCTGTTGAGCTCTCCTGCAACGGTCATAATGTCATTCTGCTGGCTGTACATATTGTTGGCGAATGCCATTGACTCAAGGCTTGAACGGTTGAATGCCTTGTTGCGGAATCCGTCATCGCAGGAGTTTCCGTTAGGAGCGAACCAAGTGGTGTTGGTTGTGTTGTTGAAACGTACGCTGAGCTTGTGCTCGTCGCTGATGTTCCAGTCGATGCGGGCGAGGAGCTTGGTATTCTCAACTCCACCAGGGAAATCAGTCCAGGAACCTGTGTCGTAGCCGTAGGTATTCTTTACATACTCGGAAACCTTCTGCATATCGGCAGCGGTAGTCTTGGAGACATTGCCTTTACCTACTTTGCCGGCTGCTATATCCTTGTCGGTAGCAGCGCGATATTTGATAGTCTGCTGAGGCTGCTGTGTGGTCTCGAAGTTTACGAAGAAGAAGAGCTTGTTCTTGATGATAGGACCGCCAACGGTCAGACCAAAGGTCTTGTTCAGCTCAGTAGCCCTTTTACCAAGGTCGTAATCGCCAATCTTGTTTCCGCGGAGCTTCTCGTCGTGATAATAAGTGTATGCAGTAGCCTTGAAGGTGTTGGTACCGGACTTTGTGATAGCGTTGATACCGCCGCCTACGAAGTTGCTCTGACGTACATCATAAGGAGCGACAACGAGCTGGATTTCCTCGAGGGCGTCGATTGAGATTGGAGTGCCGCCGCCAGGAAGGTTGGAGGTAAGACCGAAGTTGTTGTTGAGGTTTGCACCGTCCACAGTGAAGTTGGTAGAACGTCCGTCACCACCTGCGAAGCTCATTCCGTTAGCATAAGGAGAAAGCTTTGTGAGGTCGGCGATGCTGCGGCTTACAGAAGGAAGCTCGTTCATCTCCCTGTTGGAAACGTTTACGGAAGCACCGGTCTTCTGCTGTGAGAAGCGGGTGTTGGCCGTAGCGGAAACGACAACCTCGTCAAGCTCGAAGGCTGCTGTTACGAGGTAAGCATCCTGATTGTAGCTCTCACCGAGTGCGAGGGTGATATCCTCGAACTTTACGGTCTGGGAACCGATAAGGGAAATGGTAAGCTCGTAAGGTCCGCCAGGACGCATACCCTGGATTGAGTAACGACCTTCAGAGTTTGCCACAGCGTAGTACTGGGTTCCTGAAGGGGTGTGGAGAGCCACTACGGTAGCACCTGCGAGAGGCGCACCGGACTCATCTGTCACCTTACCACCGATGGAAGAGGTGGTAAACTGTGCTGATGCTGCGACTCCGATGAGGAGGGCTGCAACGGCAGTGAAGAGTTTTTTGAACATTTTTAACATAAATTAATAAAGTTGGTATAATGTTGTCCGAGCAAAAAAAATCCGACTGCAGGGAGTGCAGCCGGTATGGGTGTGATATGCATAAAGATAGCAGCCCGAAAGCCTATCCGTCTCATTCTTGAAGAAATAGATAAATCGATTCAACATAATAATGACTGCTAACCGGGCGCAAATTTACTGCATTTTTAGAAATTAAAAAATTTTTATTGCTACCTTTGTGGGCGAAATTGAAATACGAGAGGACAGATTTGAATGCTTGCAACCTCGTACAAAAAATGCTAAAAAATTATGAACTATCTCTTTACATCGGAGTCAGTCTCCGAAGGTCACCCAGACAAAGTCGCTGACCAGATTTCAGATGCCATCCTTGATGAATTCCTCAGGCAGGACCCTGAGGCAAAAGTAGCGTGCGAAACCTTCTGCACCGCAGGACTCGTGGTAGTCGGCGGCGAGGTTCGTTCCGACCACGCCTATGTGGACATTCAGGAAACCGTGCGCAAGGTCATACGCCGCATAGGCTACACCAAGGCAGAATACAAGTTTGACGCAGATTCCTGCGGCATTATCTCCACGATTCACGAGCAGAGCGCGGACATCAACCGCGGAGTCGTACGCACCACTCCCGAGGAGCAGGGTGCCGGCGACCAGGGAATGATGTTCGGCTATGCCTGCCGCGAC
>SAMEA3663208__coassemble_427_pt1 | contig 12872 bp, 13 predicted proteins | sample SAMEA3663208__metabat2_low_PE_018 | metagenome-assembled genome bin SAMEA3663208 (sample SAMEA3663208) | pig gut metagenome | biome: pig gut; feature: pig-associated habitat; material: faeces | place: China | collected 2013
CTGCCAACGGTGCGCCTATTACCGTGCCTTCACAGGATATGGTACTCGGACTGTACTACATCACCAAGGTGCGTCCGGGTGCAAAGGGAGAGGGAATGTGCTTCTATGGCCCTGAGGATGTGATTATCGCATACGATGCCAAGAAGATTGATATGCACGCCCTCATCAAGGTGCGTCTTCCTAAGGACAAGATGGACCCGAGCAAGGGTACTGAGCTTGTGGAGACCACCGCAGGCCGTATCATCGTGAACCAGTATGTTCCGGATGAGGTTCCGTATGTGAACGTTCTTCTCGGAAAGAAGCCTCTGCGTACCATCATTACCAATGTCATCAAGAACACGGGTGTAACACGCACCGCCAAGTTCCTCGACGACATCAAGAACCTCGGATACTATCAGGCATTCCGCGCCGGTATTTCCTTCAACCTCGGTGATGTCATCATCCCTGAGGAGAAGAAGACCCTCATTGCAGATGCCTATGAGAAGATTGAGGAAATCAAGGGCAACTTCGCGATGGGATTCATCACGAACCAGGAGCGTTACAACAAGGTTGTGGACCTCTGGTCAGCCATTGACAACAACCTCACGGCCATCGTAGGAAAGCAGATTTCTGCCGACCAGCAGGGCTTCAACCCTGTATTTATGATGCTCGACTCCGGAGCCCGCGGTTCAACCCAGCAGATCAAGCAGCTCTGCGGTATGCGCGGACTTATGGCCAAGCCTCAGAAGGCAGGCTCATCCGGTGCGGACATTATCGAGAACCCTATTATCTCCAACCTTAAGGAGGGAATGACGGTGCTCGAGTACTTCATCGGAACCCACGGTGCACGTAAGGGTCTTGCAGATACCGCCCTCAAGACGGCGGATGCAGGTTACCTGACAAGGCGTCTGGTTGACGTATCCCACGATGTGATTATCACGGAGGAGGACTGCGGCACCCTCAGAGGTCTTGTGGCTACTGCCATCAAGGACAAGGATAATGTTGTCGAGTCACTCGGAGAGCGTATTCTCGGACGTACATCAGTACACGATATCTTCAATCCTCTTACCGGCGAGCTCATCATCCGTGCGGGTGAAGAGATCCGCGAGAAGGAGGCCGATCTCATCGACCACCTCCCAATCGAGAGCGTGGAGATCCGCTCAGTGCTTACCTGCGAAAGCCGCAGGGGAGTCTGCGCGAAGTGCTACGGACGCAACCTGTCCACCAGCCGTATGGTCGAGAAGGGTGAGGTTGTCGGTGTGATTGCCGCACAGTCCATCGGTGAGCCTGGTACCCAGCTTACCCTTCGTACCTTCCACGTCGGTGGTACCGCTTCTTCAGCCGGTGCAGATTCAAGCATCGATTCGAAGTATGACGGACGCCTTAAGTTCGAAGAACTCCGTACCATCGAGAGAGTATCCGATGACGGTACTTCCCAGACAGTGGTTGTCGGCCGTATGACCGAGCTCCGCATTGTCGATGAGAATACCGGAATGACCTTCTCACAGTATGATATCCCTTACGGATCAGTCCTCTATTTCAAGGATGGCGATTCAGTACGCAAGGGTGACAGAATCTGCGAATGGGATGCTTACAATGCAACGACCATCGTTGAAGTTGCAGGTACCCTGAAGTTCGAAAACATGGCTGAGGGTGTTACCTACCGCAAGGACAGCAACGACGAGTTCTCGGCTTCTTCCGACAAGGTCATCATCGACTCCAAGGACAGGACCAAGAGCCCTGCAATCGATATCGTAGGTGAAGACGGCACCATACTCAAGCAGTACAACCTCCCAGTAGGTGCGCACGTTATGGTTGAGGATGGAGCAGAGGTCAAGATTGGTGATGTTATCATCAAGATTCCTCGCGCCTTCGGTAAGGCCAGCGATATCACCGGAGGTCTTCCTCGAGTTACCGAGCTCTTCGAGGCCCGTAACCCTAGTGCAAGTCCTTCAGTCCTCTCAGAGATTAACGGTCAGGTAATTATGGGAACCATCAAGCGTGGTAACCGCGAGATTATCATCAGGAACCGTTCAGGCCTTGAGAAACACTATCTCGTGCCGCTCTCAAAGCAGATTCTCGTTCAGGAGGATGACTATGTGAAGGCCGGTACTCCGCTTTCAGACGGTGGTATATCTCCTTCCGACATTCTGGCAATACTCGGACCTGTCAAGGCTCAGGAGTATATCGTGAACGAAGTTCAGGCCGTTTACCGCCTCCAGGGTGTGAAGATTAACGACAAGCACTTCGAGATTATCGTCCGCCAGATGATGCGCAAGGTGGAAATCACCAACCACGGTGATACCCAGTTCCTTGAGGAGGAGCTTGTGGACAAGATGGCATTTATGGATGCCAACGACGCTATCTTCGGAAAGTTTGTCGTTCTTGATCCGGGCGATTCCGAAAAGTATCAGGAGGGTCAGATTATCGGAGCACGCGAGCTTCACTCAGAAAACGAGTCTCTCGCACGCCAGGGTCTGAAGACCGTTAATGCCCGCGAGGCACGCCCTGCTACTGCACGTCTTGTGCTCCAGGGTATTACCCGCGCAGCACTGCGTACCAACAGCTTCATCTCCGCAGCTTCCTTCCAGGAGACAACCAAGGTGCTCAGCGAAGCCGCTATCCGCGGTCGCGTAGATCACCTCGAAGGCCTCAAGGAGAACGTTATCTGCGGTCACCTGATTCCTGCCGGTACCGGTCTTAAGGACTACCAGGATATCGTTGTCGGCCGCAAGGACGAGGCAGTTGACGAGCTCAACGAGCTTTAATCGAAGATTGGATATTCAACAAACAGGGTGACCGCATGGCCACCCTGTTTTTTTCTTTGAATGGTATTGCCGCTGTCTATACCAGTCCCTTCTCCAGAAGGAATATGTCTTCGAAGCGGGTGGCCCAGCTGGTCACGAAACGGCAGAGTTTGTGGGTGTCATCGACCGGCTCCCAGATTTCGAAGAGAATGCCGCGTGACTTGAGCCTCTCAATCATCTGACGGTCAAGCACAACGAAAATCTGGTTTGTAGGAGAATCGTTCCACAATTGTATGCCCGCCTTGATAAAAATGCCTTTCATCGTGGTGGCCATTGCAATTGCGTGCTTTGATATCTCAAAATACAGATTGTCGGTAAACAGAGCCTCAAACTGAGCTCCTACCAGGCGGCTCTTTGCAAGCAGGGCACCGCGCTGCTTGGTCATAGTGAAGAAATGCTCCGGAGCATTGCCGCGAGGAAAAACCACAGCCTCACCGCACAGGGCACCGACCTTGGTTCCTCCTATATAGAAACAGTCGCAATGGGATGCGAGGAAAGGAAGGGAAACATCATTGACAGCTGCGCTCAAGCCATAGCCAAGACGGGCTCCGTCTATGTACAGAAGCAGATTGTGCTCCCTGCAGATGCTGTAGATGGCCTCCAGCTCCTTTGCGGTATAGAGAGTACCGTACTCGGTCGGGAAAGTGATATATACCATACCCGGTATGACCATATGGCAGGCATTCGGGTCCTGTTCCATTTTGAGAATCTCAGCCTCCAGATTTTTCGGCACAATCTTGCCTTTGCGTCCAGGAATCTCCAGTACCTTATGTCCGGTAATCTCGATAGCACCTGCCTCGTGGACGGCGATATGACCGCTCGGAACTGAAATAACACCCTCGTATGGCCTGAGCAGCGCACTGATTACCGTCGAATTGGTCTGAGTACCTCCTACAAGGAAGAAAATATCGGCATCCGGACACTGGGTTGCTTCGCGGATAAGCCTTCTGGCATTTTCGCTGAAACGGTCTGAACCGTAACTGGAAGATTGCTCGTCATTGGTTTCGACGAGGTGTTTGAGCACTGACGGATGGGCTCCGTTGTTGTAGTCGCTTTCGAAAGAAACCATTACTGTCTGTTGATGAAACAATCGACGGTATTTTCCATAAGGGAACAGATGGTCATAGGACCTACGCCTCCGGGAACCGGGGTAATCACTGACGCTATGTCTTTAACCCCCTCAAAATCCACATCTCCGTGGAGTTTGCCGTCCTGGCCGCGGTTGATACCCACATCTATGACAACCGCACCGGGTTTGACCATACCCTCGCGCACCGTCCCGGCCTCTCCGACCGCGACGACAAGAATGTCGGCTTCTTTGGTAATGCTTCCCAGGTCTTTGGTATGGGAATGGCAGATGGTTACTGTAGCGTTTTCGTTCAGAAGGAGCTTGGCGACAGGAAGTCCGACGATATTGCTTCGTCCTACTACCACGGCGCGTTTGCCTTCAATCTCCACATCCGCTGCCTTCAGCAGGCGGATAATGCCGCGCGGGGTGCAAGGGACGCTGTATTTCGGATTATCCTCCGGCTCTGTGCGGCGACGCCACAGGGCCGCCACATTTTCCGGATGGAAACCGTCCACATCCTTCTCTCTCGCGATGGCATAGAGAGCCTTCATCTCGTCTATATGGTCAGGGAGCGGGAGCTGAACGAGAATGCCGTCGACACCTTCATCTTCGTTCAGCAGCCTTATCTGCTCCAGGAGGGACTCTTCAGAAGTGTCCTGAGGCAGATGTATAGTGGTATTCTGTATTCCTATGAGATCACAGGCCTTCCCCTTGCTCCGTACATAGGTCGCGCTGGCAGGGTCATCGCCTACGAGGACAACTGCCAGATGCGGCACTCTTCCGTATTTTTCAGGAAAAGTGGCCACTTCCTTGGCAAGTTGTGCCTTAATATTGTCCGATAATTGTTTTCCGCTTAAAATCACGACGCGAAGATAGCAATAAAATTCGTATCTTAGCAGTCTTAATACCATAGAATCAATGAGAGTTCTCCGACTTACCAATACAATGACCCACCGGAAGGAGGTCTTCAAGCCCATTAACCCCGGCCATGCCGGAATGTATGTGTGCGGTCCAACCGTTTATGGCGATGCCCATCTGGGCCACGCCCGTCCTGGTGTAACCTTCGATGTACTCAGCAAACTGCTCCGTCATCTGGGCTACAAGGTGCGCTATGTGCGCAACATCACCGATGTCGGCCATCTCGAGCATGATGCTGACGAGGGTGAGGACAAAATTGCAAAGAAAGCAAGGCTCGAACAGCTCGAACCTATGGAAGTGGTGCAGACCTACACGCTGCGCTACCACGAAGCTATGCGCCTGCTCAATGTGGCTCCGCCTTCAATCGAACCGCGTGCCAGCGGTCATATAGTAGAGCAGATTGAGGCGGTGAAGAAGATACTTGACTCAGGCTATGCCTACGAGAGCAACGGAAGCATATATTTCGATGTGCGCAAATACAACGCCGACCATCACTACGGAGTGCTGAGCGGCCGCAGTCTGGATGACACTCTCGAAGGTACACGCGAACTCGACGGACAGGCCGACAAACGCGCCCCATACGACTTTGCCCTTTGGAAAAAGGCTGAACCCGAGCATATTATGCACTGGCCGTCCCCGTGGAGTGAAGGCTTCCCGGGCTGGCACCTGGAGTGCTCCGTGATGGGCGAGAAATATCTCGGCAACGAGTTCGACATCCACGGTGGAGGGATGGACCTCATGTTCCCTCACCACGAATGCGAAATAGCCCAGAATGTGGCCTGCCGCGGTACTCAGGGCGTGCATTATTGGGTACACAACAATATGATTACCATCAACGGACAGAAGATGGGCAAGTCCCTGGGCAACTTCATCACACTTCCGCAGATGTTCTCCGGAACCCACCCGAAGCTCGACCAGGCCTACAGCCCTATGACCGTGCGTTTCTTCATACTTCAGGCGCATTACCGCGGCACTCTCGACTTCTCCAACGAAGCTCTCAAAGCCGCAGAGAAGGGCTTGGGACGCCTTATGCAGGCCGCACGCGACCTCTATGCCCTTGCAGGCACCAAGGCTCCGCAATACGCTTACGGAGATCCTCTGGAAGCAGTGGCTCCGGACAGCTGCCCTGCAACTTCCGCCGAGGTGAAGGCCGTGTTTGAAGGAGTATATGATGCGCTTTGCGATGATATGAATACTCCGGGCGCCATTTCCCAGCTCTTCGAAGCAGTAAGGCTCATCAACTCCGCAAAAGCCGGAAGCTTCAAACTCAGCAAGGGCGACCTCGACACTCTGGTGCAACTGTTTGACGACATAGTTTTCGGTGTTCTCGGACTGAGGGACGAAGAGTCGGCCGGCGGCAACTCGAAGGTAATCGAGGGGCTTATGCAAATGGTGCTCGAAGAGAGGGCAAAGGCAAAAGCAGCCAAGGACTGGGCCACATCAGACCATATCAGGGATTCCCTGAACGAACTCGGAATCAAGGTTAAAGACACCAAGGACGGTGTAGAGTGGTCTCTGTAGGATGAAACTTGTCAGCTGGAACGTAAACGGCCTGAGAGCCGTTGTGGGCAAAGGATTTGTCGATATTTTTGAGAGTATCGATGCGGACTGCGTATGTCTGCAGGAGACGAAGCTGAAAGCGGGACAGATAGACCTGGAGTTCCCCGGATACGAATCCTATTGGGACTATGCGGACAAACCGGGCTATGCCGGCACCGCCATCTATACCCGAAGGCATCCGCTTTCGGTGAGAACTGGGATAGGCATTGACGAACACGACCACGAAGGCCGTGCCGTGACTCTTGAGTTCGGGGACTTCTTTCTTGTCAACGCCTATGTGCCGAATTCCCAGAACGAGCTCAAGAGGCTGGATTACCGTATGCGCTGGGAAGATGATTTCAGGGCATATCTCAAGACTCTCGAACAGACCAAGCCTGTGGTGGTTTGCGGAGATATGAATGTTGCCCACGAGGAAATCGACCTCAAGAACCCCGCTGCCAATCATTTCAGCGCAGGATTCTCTGATGAGGAGAGAGGCAAGATGAGCGAGCTGCTCGCCTCCGGGTTTATCGACACCTGGCGTTACCAGCATCCTCAGGAGGTGAAGTACTCGTGGTGGTCATACCGTATGGCGGCACGCCAAAGGAATGTGGGTTGGCGTATCGATTATTTCCTTGTAAGCGAATGTTTGAGGGACCGCATAGTTTCAACGGAAATTCACGACCAGATTCCCGGCTCCGACCACTGCCCGGTGGAATTGGTGCTGGCGGACTGATTTCCCTTGATCAAATCTTTACCTGCCCTATGGCGTCACGGTCCGGTGCTTCACCGGTCATAATTTCGTATCCCAGAACGGCTTGGGCGCGGAGCCACTCCCTTCCGCCGACATAATGACCGACCCCGACGAGGCCCTCGCATTGGGGGTCCCGGTAGTTCGCCTCTATCAGCGTATTGCAGAGTATGTTCTCCATACCCGGAGCTGCTTTGGGCAGGGTAAATATTACAAGGTCGGCGCACACTCCGCCAGTGAGCTCGGAGTGCCGCTTCACCGTTGTGCTGAGCCCGCAGTCGAGAGCAGCCCTGAAGGCAGCCTTGCCCGCGCCTCCGAAACCCACAACCACGGCAGTGCGTGCCTCCGGTGCGTGGATGCGTATCAGCTGCTTGACTGCAAGGTAATCGGAATTGTAGGCCTTGATGCCATCATCTGTCTTGACCAGAATATTGGCAGCCCCTATTGCCTCCACCTCCGGACTGCGCCACGCTGCCGCCCGTGCGGCTTCCATCTTGTGCGGCGCGGTAACATTGACAGCGCGGTAATCTCCTTCTGTGAAGATGCGCCAGGCTGTAGCCCAATCCTGTTGCTCTATGAAGCCGTATCCGTATTTCCCGCCATATGCGGCCCCGAACAGCAGGGGACTGAGGGAACCGGCTGCCGGCCAGCCGATAAGTGCGAATTTATCCATTTCTTTGTCTTACTGCTTCATACAATAGTATAGCTGCGCTGACCGATACATTGAGGGAATCGAGCAGGCCCAGCATAGGGATGCGGATGTGGGCGTCAGCGGCCTTGCGCCAAATCTCGGTCAGGCCCGTTGCTTCGGTGCCCATCACAATGGCTGTGGCCGGACGCATATCCGTATCATAATACAGCTCCGAATCCTGAAGCTGCGCCGTGAGTATCCGCACGCCGCGTGCTTTGAGGAAGTCAATGCATTCCTGCGAACTGCAGGCTACGCAAGGGACGCTGAAAATCGCACCGGTGGAGTTGCGTATAAGGTTGGGGTTCCATATGTCCGTAAGCGGGTCGCATACAATTACGGCGTCCGCCCCGGACGCGTCGGCACTGCGCAGCACCGCTCCGAGATTGCCCGGCTTTTCTACGCTTTCGAGCACCACATAGAGCGCATCCTCCTTTGCAGGCAGGACCTCAAGTGTCAGCTCGCGTGTTTTGACTTCGGCAATCACTCCTTCAGTACCCTCCCTGTAGGCAACTTTGTTGTAAACTTCAGGGGAGAGCTCGAAGCATCGGGACCTTGGCGGAAAACTCAGTGCGATTTCCGCACCCTGACCGGCTCCGAGAATGGATGGGCAATAAAAAAGCGAATCTATTTCGAATCCGGAGCTGATAAGTCTGGATATTTCCCTCCTTCCTTCCACAACAAACAGACCCTCGCTGCGTCTGAGAGAGGATTTCTGCTGCAGTTGCAGAAGATGCTTGATTTTGGGATTATGCGGACTGGAAATATAATTATCTGTCATAATGGTTGTTTTGTTGCAAAAATAGCCTATATTTGTGGAAAGAGAAAACTATTTGCGACAAGTACTATTAACTCATAAATCAAATCAGTATGAAAAAAATTCTCGTTAGCCTTTTTGCAGTTCTTGCTATGGGCATCGCAGCTAGCGCTGCAAACTATTCAGTAGATGAGGCTTCCATCGACGCAATGATCGAGGCAGCTGCCGAGGTTTCTCCTCTCGCAATGGAGTCTGCTGCTCCTGCAGTAACCGATGTTACCATTCATATCGGTTCAAACCCTCAGCCAATCGTAGCATTCGTGCTCTCAGTTATTCCTGTAACCGGCTGGCTCGCTTGCCATCGTATGTATATGGGAACATCACCGCTCGCTGTTATCCTCAACATCGTAACCGGTGACGGCTTCGGTATTGTTTATGTTATCGATGCTGTTATGCTCCTGCTCGGTGTGCTGGATGACAATATAGCACCATATTGCAACAACCCTCGTTGGTGGATGTGGGCAGACATTATCTAATAGCTTTTTACACAAATGATTAGGAAGCACGGTATTCTCACCGTGCTTCTTCTGCTCTACGCACTTACGGCCTCCGCCCAGAAGCGGGTCAGCGCCGACGTGGAGACGAAGACACTGGTGGGAAACAGCGTAGTAACTGCAACGAAGACCGTTTATTGCTCCAATAACGGCCGTCTTGTCGTAGCTGTCCACAAGCCTCTGGAATACATTATGGAGACCAATGTGAACAGGGAGACCAGGTTCTATTTCCCTAATACAAATGAGGTTCTTGTGGAAAACTCGGGAATGGAAGGAGCTTCCGACGAGTTGCTTTCGCTCTTCCTGTTCGGAAGACTTGAGGACCTGGGGGTTGGACTTGAGGGCTACCGCCTTCTTGCTACAGAAAATGTGGAGGACGGAATGGTCAAGAAGACCTTCCGCACCGAAAAGAAGGAACTTCCTCCATTCTGTGAGATTGTCTATAAGGATTATCTCCCTATTTTCAGTGCCACTCTTGACGCAGACAGGAATTATATCACCAAAGTTTACTACTCCCAATACAGGGAAGTGGGCTGGATGCCTTTCCCGCACAGGAGTACAATGATTACCTACACTTCCCCCAAAGACTCTACCATTACGAGGACGATTTACTCCAATGTGGTCCTGGACGGCGACGACCCTATGTTCGATTTCACCGTTCCGTCCAACGCAAAACCGATGGATATGAGTGACAAAAACCGCAAATGAAACGCCTGCTGACCATAGTTCTGCTGCTTTTTGCCTTCCTTCCCGCTTTCAGTCAGGGAGGTGGAGACAGGGCTTTGGTGTCAGAGGCTCTTGCTGCCGGAAGAAAGGCGCCCTCCGATTCCTCTGCCCACCCGGCGTGGGACCTGGTACGCCACCAGATCAGCGGCTCCTGCAAGTTCGAGACGGAATGCATAGACTTTCTGCCCGCAGCGGTAAAGGCCTATGGCCCGGTTCGCGGTTTCTTCTCATATCTTGACAGGGTCACGAGGTGCAGCCGGGTCGGCACAGCCTCCTATCCCGCATCCCTTAAGACAAGGCAGGGACGCATCCGGGAAGATGAAAGAGCCTACAGGAGGAGGCGTAAAGATGCGGAAGACTAAGCTCCTTCTTGCCCTGCTGCTTGTCTGCGCGCCTGTTTGCCGTGCCCAGCAGCGCCCTATTTCTCAGGATTTGGGCTTTATAGATTACCTCATCGGGAACAATTTCACTACCGATGCGCTCAGCTGGCTGGACGGCAATGCCTACCAGCCTTCCGATACACTGGCGTATCTTCGCGGACTCACCCTTTATACCGCAGGCAAGCTCGAACTCGCTGCCGAGCAGTTCTCCAAGGTCCCTGCAGAGTCCGGCTACTACGACAGGAGCGTGTTTTATGGTGTAGTTTCCGACGCCTATTCGGGCAGCTACGACAGGGGCCTGGGGCGGCTTGAGGCCTATAACGGTCCGTATCAGGAACTGAAATATTTCGAGATGGCAGCGCTGTCCCTGCTGAAGGACGACAAGGCAGGGTACAAGGCGGCTGCATCCGCTTTCACATATTCCGATTACACTATGACCGAAGGGGAGAGGCTGTTCGACAAGGTTTATGACGAGCGCTATGCCACCCCGCAGAAAAGCCCTTGGCTTGCCGCCGGACTTTCTGCCGCGATTCCCGGACTCGGGAAGATTTATGCCGGACGCAAAGACGAGGGAATAGCCGCCCTGATGACTGTCGGGGTGCTTGCCGGTTTCACCGCCGAGGCCTGGGTCAAGAAGGGCCCTACGGACTGGAGGACCATAGTTTTCGGAACGCTCGGCTCTTTATTCTACATAGGAAATATCTACGGAAGTTATATGTCCGTAGGCATATATAACGATACACTCAAAGATGCGCAGAACACTGCTGTTGTTTTCAATCTTCATCTTCCTGTCCGCAGCATTTTCAAGTAGAGCCGACGCTCAGACTGCCCGCAGGGATTCGCTGCTTTTCGAGGCTGCGAAGTGCGAGAGGATTGTCTATGAGGCGCAGAATCCGCGTGAGGTCAACGCCGCGCTCAGGCGCAAGGCGGAACTCTACAAGCAGGCGGGGCTCTACAAGGAAGCGGGCGCTACGCTCGAGCGCGTGCGTATGTACCTGGTGGCTGCGCCTGAGCGCGGCGACGTGCTTGTACAGAAAGCCCTGTGCGCCTTCCTTGCGGAGGATTATGATTCTGCGATGTCACTGCTCGCCGAGGCAGGGGTCGAGTGCAACTATGTCCAGCCCAAACTTAAAAATGAATGGGCAGCGATGCTGCTTACCCTTCTTGTGCCGGCAGGCTATTGCTATGTCGGAGCGCCGGGGGAGGGATTGGTGTCCACTGCTCTCAACGCCGCTTCCGTCACCTGGGCGGTGACCCAGATAAGTGCCGGGCTTCCTGTCATCGGCATTCTCGGAGGTTGCCTTTGCCTCAGCGAGACCTATATGGGTGCACAGGAAAGAGTTGCCTATCTTCTTGAACTTCACAACCGGGAGGCCCTTCGCGAGGCCAAACGCAGCGCTGTCGGCAAAGCACTTCTGGACTGCCTGCAGTAAACAAAAACGCACCGGCCTTTGCCGATGCGCTTTGGTAGTCTCTACAGGAATCGAACCTGTATTTAAGGTTTAGGAAACCTTCGTTCTATCCGTTGAACTAAGAGACCGGGTAAAAGAGCGGGATTACTCTACGCTCTTCTCGATAATCTGCCTTCCTCTGTAGTATCCGCACTCTGGGCATACACGGTGATAGATAACGGTAGCGCCGCAGTTAGGGCAGGTAGCAAGAGTAGGTACCGGTGCGAAATCGTGGGTACGTCTCTTGGCAGTTCTCTGTTTTGAGAATTTGTGTTTCGGATGTGCCATTTTTTATACTTTTTTAAATTTCTTCGTTCAAATACTTTATAGCTTCTTCGTTGCATCCGCCCTCTTCGTGCACCCTCCGCAGAGGAAGCGATGTGCAGATGTAGTCATAGACATCCTGGCTTATGTCCAGTTCGCTCTCTTCCGGCACATAGTGCTCGTCAAAGAAAGTGTCCACAGGCAGAACCAGAGGCTCCCAGCATCTGTCGCATCTTACCGTCACGGTCCCCCTAAGGGTAGCCTTGACATCCACGGACTCACCGTGGCTGAAGATGTCAGCTTCAACATTCACCTCAGCATCAATTATATCCTGATTGCCGAAGCTTTCAAAGAACTCCATCCCGGCGACCTCGCTCAGCTTGCCTGAGCCGCGGGTCAAACCATTGAGATTAACTATAAAGGGTTGCAAAGTTAATAAATATTTTTCTAATTTCAATCTTCGTTGTCACTATTTCTTTTTCTCGCAAGCGGGTCGAGCAAAATCTTGCGTATGCGCATATGGTGAGGAGTGATTTCCACCATCTCATCTTCCTGTATATACTCAAGCGCTTCCTCAAGTGAGAATTTGATTGCCGGAGGCAGCTGGACCTTCTCGTCGGAACCGGAAGCACGCACATTGGTGAGCTTCTTGGACTTGCAGATATTGATGTTGAGGTCCCTCTCCCTGGTGTGCTCTCCCACAACCTGTCCGCCGTAGATTTCCTCGCCCGGCTCCACGAAGAAGCGGCCGCGGTCGAGAAGCTTGTTCATCGAGTAGGCGATGGCGGTGCCCGTCTCGAGGGAGACGAGGGAACCGTTGTTGCGGCGCTCTATTTCTCCTTTGTAAGGCTGATAATCCTTGAACCTGTGGGCAACTACGGCCTCGCCCTGGGTTGCGGTAAGCAGGTTGCTGCGCAGTCCCATGAGGCCGCGTGTCGGAATCTCGAACTCCAGCAGGGTGCGGTCTCCGCGCGGTTCCATATGGACAA
>SAMEA3663208__coassemble_432_pt1 | contig 12702 bp, 13 predicted proteins | sample SAMEA3663208__metabat2_low_PE_018 | metagenome-assembled genome bin SAMEA3663208 (sample SAMEA3663208) | pig gut metagenome | biome: pig gut; feature: pig-associated habitat; material: faeces | place: China | collected 2013
CGGAGGCGGAGCCTCTGCCAAAAGTGCCGAGGGTGGCACAGGTTCTCGGAGGGCAGCTGCCTGCCGTCTCTCCGAAGTATCCCAATGTGTCACATCAGGAGCAAATCGGCCTCTCACGCACTTTTCTCTCCTCTTCTCACACATCAGGAAACCACTAACCTGCCCGCGGTGCAAAAAACAGGGCAAAAATTGCTTTTGGGGCGGAAAAACCGAGTCAAAAGCAAAAAATGAGGCAAAAATTTCACCGGGGGATACAGTGAGTATATTTCCAGAAATCCATCCCGAAATTTGACACAGTCGGGAATTGTTGCGATATTTGCCGTATGGCAAAACAAAGTACGGACGCTGCGGCCCTGAGCCGCCAAATGATTGATGACATCAAAGCCGGCAGTTTCAAACCGGTATATCTGCTGATGGGAGACGAGCCCTATTACCCGGACCTCGTTTGTCAGGCCATTCTCGACAATTGCGTTGACGAGATGGCACAGGACTTCAACCAGACCGTGTGCTATGGCGCTGATGTAACTGCCGATTCGGTTGTAAGTGCAGCCAGGCAGTATCCTATGATGTCCGACCACGTGCTTGTAGTTGTCAAGGAAGCCCAGCTGATGAAGACTCTGGAGAAACTCAGCGTCTATACCGAAAACCCTCAGGACACAACCGTACTGGTAATTCTGATGCACGGAGCCTCAGCAGACAAACGCAAAGCCCTCTACAAATCCATTCAGAAAAGCGGAGCCGTTCTCGAAAGCAACGCCCTCAGGGACTATGAGATTCCCCGCTGGATAGACAATTATTACAAGTCCAGGGGCCTCACCATCGAGCCTGCCGCTGCAGCTCTTATGGCGGAAAGCATAGGCACAAGTCTTTCCACCATAGTCGTGGAGACCGACAAGATGCTCAAGAATCTGCCGGAAGGAACCACCTCCATCGGTGTTTCCGATGTAGAGAAGAACATAGGAGTCTCCCGCCAGTACAGTATTTTCGAACTCACCAAGGAACTCTCGGCACGCAATTCCGCCAAGGCGCTCAAAATCGCTTCCCACATAGGCAACGCCGCAAAATTTGCTATGCCTATGGCCGTCAGCGCATTATATACCCACTTCAACAGGATTCTGCGCTATGGTGCACTGCTCTCCCGCGGCGGCTACCCTTCGCCTGAAGACAAAGCCAGGGCCCTCGCAGGAGTGAATCCTTATTTCTATAAAGAATACGACCAGGCCGTCCGCAACTACTCCGTGCGACAGGCTATGGAAGCCGTTACCCTGCTCTGCGATTACGATTATCTGGGCAAGGGTGGCGATGGAGGCAATCAGAACCCGGGGGAACTGCTGGTGGAGCTTACCGCGAAACTGCTGAGCTTGTGAAGCCCCTCTTGCCGTGGTAGCCGTCTGCGCATCCCACGCGCTGCACGGTAAGTTGTTTGCTTACAGGGTCATATGTAACCAGATTGAAGGCGTCGGCATTCTCGCCGCTGCGGTCGCTGTCCAGCATATAGCGGTCCAGCTCTCCCGCCTTGTCCACCAGAATCTGCAGCTGGCGCCCGTGATTCTTCACATAGCCCACATAGTCATTGTGGTTATGGCCGCTGAGCCAGCATACGAAGGTACCTCCCTCATCTATAAACTTGTCCACCGGGTCGAAGGCGCAGTCGGGCATACTCTCGATCTGCACCGCTCCCGGGTTGGATGAGGCCGGATAATCCCTGCCGTCCGGAGTGAGGGCCGGATCGAAAGGTACCATACCGAACTCCGCAGGATAATGGGTAACTGTAATGACAGCGAGGCCAGCTTCCCTGGCAGAGGCCAAAGTGGCGGTAAACCAGTCAGCCTGGGCATCGTCGTAATGGATGCAGTCCAGCACAATCAGGCGGGTGGCGCTGCAAGGATAGTCTTTATAATAATAACAAGCTTGATAATCAGGCGACTGCGCATCATTAACCCCCGCAGGCTGGCACACTCCCCATCCGCTAATGGTAGGATGCTGAGGGTCCAGGCCCACGAAGAAGCGCGAGTAGGCTTCCTCCTTGGTGGCATCGTAAGGCTTGTCGGTCTGGGACCATAGCAGATGGCCCTTCCAGCAGTCGTGGTTGCCTATTGTGTTGAGGATGCGTCTGCCTCCGGGCACGCTTTCGAAAACATTTTCATCATCGTAATAGCACATCACTCCGTCTCCCGTGTGGATGGCGTCGTCCACATCGTGGCTGTCCATGTATTCCACTATTCTCTGAAGATGGAGCGCCGAGCCGTGAAGGTCGGAGAAATGAAGCAGCTGCAGGGGTCTGAGCTGCCCGGCGTCTGTGCCGTGGTTGCAGGCGGATGCCGCGATGCAGGTGAGTGCAGGGCTAATGGCGGATGCAGGGCTAGTGGCGGATGCCGTAAGCAGGGCGGCGAGGCAAAGTCTTAGTGTCAAAAGCATAATATTTTTCTTATATACTGCAAATTTAAGGAATTGTATTCTTATTTTTGCAAATATGGAAAAAGAGATTCTGCAGATTCTTGCCGAGGAGATTGTTCCGGCAGAGGGTTGTACCGAACCGATTGCACTGGCATATGCCGCTGCGCTGGTTAGTGATGCACTCAACAGCAACAATAGCACCACCAGCACCAAAGCACCGTTACTGGACAAGTGGCCGCAGATGGATGTGTATCTGTCCGGGAATATGATTAAGAACGTGAAGAGCGTACATATTCCGAATGCTGAAGGGAAGGTGGGTATTGAGACGGCAGTGGCGATGGGAGCCTTGCTGGGTTGCAGTGCCAAGAAGCTGATGGTGATTGCGGACGTGGACCACAGCCGGCTGGACGAAGTCTATCAGTATGCAGAATCGGGACTTATCAAGGTGCATTTCCAGAAAGACTGTCCAAAGCTTTACATCCGCATCGAGGCGGAGGATGTGCTGGTTGAGATTACCGATTTCCATACTCACGTCAACAGGTACAGCCGGGCCGGAGTGTCACTGCTTTCGGAAAGCGATGCATCTTGTTCGGATAGCGTCAAGAAAGAGGAACTCACCGACCGAAGTTTCCTCACTATCGATAACATCTGTCACACGGCCGACACCATAGCACTGGAGAAAATCGAGCCCCTTTTCAACAAGGTCATAGAGCTCAACACGGAGATTGCGCGCGAAGGTCTTCGCGGAGACTATGGAATCTCCATAGGCAAGACCATTCGCGAGGGAATAGATGAGGGGATATATGGCGCTGACCTCAAAAACATGCTGTCCTCCTTTGCTGCAGCAGGCAGCGATGCCCGAATGAACGGTTGTCCTCTCCCGGTTATGACGACCAGCGGCAGCGGAAACCAGGGTATGACCTGTTCCCTGCCGATTATCGAGTTCTGCCGGATGCGCGATCTGCCTCACGAGAGACTCATCCGCGGGCTCTTCGTTTCCCACCTCATCACGATTCATATCAAGGAAGTAATAGGACGCCTTTCGGCATATTGCGGCGCTATGGCTGCGAGTGCTGGAGTGAGCGGCGCGCTGACCTATCTTGACGGAGGCGATGCCAAGCAGATAAAAATGGCCGTAGAAACGACTCTGGCCACGGTTTCGGGAGTAATATGCGACGGAGCGAAGAGCAGTTGCGCCACCAAGATTGCTACCGGCATCAGCGCGGCGGTCGATGCTTTCGTTGCTGCCCGCAAGGGACGCGGACTGAGCTATGGCGAAGGCATTGTCGGCTGCGACATCGAGAAGACCATTGACCACGTCGGCACCCTCGGTTCCGATGGAATGCGCCTCACCGACGATGTCATCCTCGACATAATGCTTCACGAATAAACTCTATCCTCCCATTCCGTACAGGAGAAGGGTCTCTGGTGTACAAACCGGGAGAGAACCTGGCCAATCGCGCCTCAGTACCTTCATCGTGCAATTTTTGCCTCATTTTTTGCTTTTGACTCGGTTTTTCTGCCCCAAAAGCAATTTTTGCCCTGTTTTTTGCACCGCGGGCAGGTTAGTGGTTTCCTGATGTGTGAGATGAGGAGATATAAGTGCGTGAGAGGCCGATTTTGCTCCTGATGTGACACATTGGGAAACTTCGGAGAGCCGGCAGGCAGCTACCTGCCGGCGGTTATATGGGAGAAGAAGCGGGCTGCTACCAGCCGGCGAAGGGCGTCAAAGGAGGGCGGAGCGCAGGTCTGCGGCGAACTGGGCGGGGCCCCGGAAGAGTATGGCGGTCATTCCGACGGAGCGGGCGCCGTCAATGTTTTCGGGGCGGTCATCGGTGAAAAGGCACTCGGCAGGGTCCAGGGAGAACTTCTCGCAGAAACGGCGGAAAATCGCCGGGTCGGGTTTGATGAGCTTCTCTTCTGAAGAAATGAGGGTACCGTCCATCATCTGAAGAATATCGTACTTGTCCCTCACCTCATAAACAGCCTCACTCCAGTTGGTAAGGCCATAAATCCCGTAACCCTTGGCCCTGTACTCGTTGATAAGAGACCTCATCCCATCAATCTCACCTATAATGATTTCCATATGCCTGTCGTGGAACTGCTGCAGATGCCACGCAAACTGAGGATACTTGGCCTGAAGTTCGGCAGTAAGCTCTGCCGTATTCTGTTCTCCCTTGTCAAGACGGTTCACAAAATGCTCCCTCTCGGTCATAGCAGCAAACTGGAGCAAATCCTCCTCGCACCCGAAAAGCGAATAGAAAAACTTCTCTATATTGTAGTCCACCAGGACCTTGCCGAAATCAAAAACAAGATTCTTTATCATAAAAAAACTATTGCTGGGCACCTCCAGCCAAATCCAGAATCTCAGCAGTAATCTTGGCCTGGCGTCCCTTGTTATACTCAAGTGTAAGTTCGGAAAGCATTTCGTTGCCGTTGTCGGTCGCTATCTGCATAGCAACGGTGCGCGCCGCGTGCTCGGCAGCATTGCTGTCAAGAAGCACGGAGTAAAGCTTGAGGCGGAGCACCTGAGGAAGCAATTGCTCGAAAAGTCTTTCCCTTCCAGGCTCAACAATATAGTCCTCATAAGTCTCTGCACCGTTGCCGCTGCTCAGGTCTGCAAGCAAAGAAGTATCGAAAGGCAGCAGGGTCTCGACTTGAGGCTTCTGGCTTGATGTCGAAACGAAATGGTTCCAAACCATTATCACTTTGGAAAAGCGGCCGTCAACATAGCCCTTAATCACCTTTTCTGCAAGTTCGCAGGCCTTTGCATAGCCAGGATGATGGGCCATCTCGCTCCAATCCCCCTCACTGGCTATGCCCGCCGCGGCAAAAGACTCGGCCATCTTCTTTCCTACGGCATAGAGCACAACCCCATCCTTTCCGCCACAGAGGTCAACCATTTTCAATGCTTTCTTGAAGACATTGGCATTGAAGGCACCGCATAGCGAAGAGTTGGAACTGAATGCAATAATTGCAACAGGAAGCGACTCAGCCCCTTCCCTGCACAGGGCGGAGAGCGAAGACGGTTTGGCGATACGAAGGATGGAAGCGAGTTCCTGCTCATAGATGGCACAGCGCTCGGAGGCCTGCTGGGCCTTGTGAAGCTTGGTGGAGGCCACCATCTTCATCGCCGAAGTAATCTTCAGCGTGCTGCGTACAGACGAAATGCGCCCCTTTATTTCCTTCAGCGAAGCCATATCACTTCAGTGAACTGCAAACTATTTCGGCTACTTCTTCTATTACTTTTGCCTGTTCATCGCCCAGCACTCCGGCGGCAAGGGCATCCAGCACATCGGAGTGGGAAGCCCTCATAGTCCCGAGGAAGCGGCTCTGGAACTCGGCAACCTTGTCAATGGCTATGGACGACATCAGGGCGTGGGTGCCGCAGTACAGCACTGCCACCTGCTCGCCCACAGGCATAGGGGAATACTGGCTCTGAATCAGGAGCTGATTGTTCTTGCGGCCCTTGTCAAGCGCCATTTCCGTCACCTTGTCCATATCGGAGGAGAACTTGGAGAAGGACTCGAGCTCGTTGTACTGGGCCTGGTCCATCTTGAGGGTTCCGGCAACCTTCTTCATGGACTTCACCTGGGCGGCACCTCCCACACGGGAAACGGAAATGCCCACGTTGATTGCAGGGCGGAAACCCTGGTTGAAGAGGGAGGACTCCAGATATATCTGACCGTCGGTGATGGAAATCACATTGGTCGGAATGTAGGCAGACACGTCGCCCGCCTGGGTTTCGATGATAGGAAGTGCGGTAAGCGAGCCTCCTGCCTTCACCTTGCCCTTCAGAGACTCCGGCAGGTCATTCATCTGCTCGGCGACCTCCTGCTGGGAAATAATTTTCGCGGCCCTTTCCAGAAGGCGGGAGTGAAGATAGAACACATCTCCCGGATAGGCCTCACGGCCGGAAGGACGGCGGAGAATAAGGGAAACCTCGCGGTAGGCCACGGCCTGCTTCGAAAGGTCGTCGTAAACCACCAGCGCGTGCCTTCCCGTATCGCGGAAATATTCGCCTATGGCGGCACCGGCAAAAGGGGCATAATACTGCACCGCAGCAGGGTCGGCGGCAGTAGCAGAAACCACTATGGTATAGTCCATTGCGCCCTTGCTGCGAAGGGTCTCGACTATGTTGGCAACGGTGGAACCTTTCTGCCCAACGGCAACATAGATGCAATAGACAGGCTCTCCCTTGAGATAGTTGTCCCTCTGGTTGATGATGGTATCGAGAGCAACTGCGGTCTTGCCGGTCTGGCGGTCGCCGATAATGAGCTCGCGCTGTCCCCTTCCGATAGGAATCATCGCATCCACGCTCTTCAGACCGGTCTGAAGCGGCTCGTTTACAGGCTGACGGAAGATAACTCCCGGAGCCTTGCGTTCCAGAGGCATCTCACACAATTCACCTTCGATTTGCCCGAGACCGTCGAGAGGGTTGCCAAGAGGGTCCACCACGCGGCCAACCATCTGCTCTCCTACCCGGATGGAAGCAATACGTCCCGTTCGGGATACCCGCATACCTTCCACTATCTGGTCGGTAGGTCCGAGCAGCACCGCTCCGACATTATCCTCCTCAAGGTTCATAGCCACCGCCATCACCCCGTTCTCGAACTTGAGCAGCTCGCCGGCTTCACAGCAGGCAAGACCATAGATACGGGCGACACCGTCGCTCACCTGCAGCACATAGCCCGTTTCTTCCCAATGGAGGGAATCATCGATGTTTTTGAGCTGCTCCAGAAGGATTTCCGAAATTTCACTTGGTCTGATTATCTGCGCCATTATACTATGCGTTTGTTCAATTCATCAAGCCTTCGGCGGATATTCTCCAGATGGCTCCTGGCACTTGCGTCCAGGACCCTGTCATCCACCTCCAGCACAAATCCCCCGATAAGGTCGGGGTCCACCTTGGTAGTGAAGAGCATCTTGCCGGCAATTGCTTTGCCGAGAGCCTCGCGCAACCTGGTTTCCAGCTCCGGAGCGGGGACGGCCGAAATCAGCCGGGCCCTTACGACTCCGTTCTGCCTGTAATATTGTTCGACAAAGCTGCGGAGTATGTACTTCACATAAGGGAGCCTTCCGTTCTTGCGAAGCAGGACCACCAGCCTCTGGAGTTCATCCTCCAGCGGCTCGCAGACGCTGTCCGGATTCTCCAGCAGCGCAGTGGCCTGGGCACAGACGCGCTCGCCGCCTCCGGTCTGGCGTACCAGTTCCAGAAGCGCCTTTGCGTACCTTTTCGAAATGGCTCCGGTATTCATATTCTAACTTTGCCGTTCAATCTTTCTTACCTCATCCACGAGAGTGTTCAGATAGTCCTTCTGGGCCTGGTCGGAGGAGAGCTCCTTGCGCACAACCTTCTCCGCAATACTTACGGAGATGCTTGCCACCTCCCTGCGGAGCTCGCGCATAACGCCTTCCCTCTCGGCCTGAATCTGAGCCCTGGCGTTTTCTATCAGCTTTGCAGCCTCGTCCTGAGCCTGCAGCTTTGCTTTTGCCACTATCTGTTCACTCTGAGCGGAAGCCTCCTTGAGAATGGCAGCCTGCTTTTCCTTTGTTTCCTTGAGCATAAGCTCACATCTGGTGGAAAGCTCTTCGAACTGTTTCTCGGCTTCTTCCGCTTTGCGCAGTCCCTCTGCAATCTTGTCGGCCCTCTTCCCGGCCATTCCCGTAATCACAGGGAAGCCGAACTTCGCCACAATGAAGAACACGATGGCGAAAATCAGCGTCATCCAGAAGATGAGACCGAAATCAGGAGTAATGAGAGACATAGCCTTTTATCCGAGAATACCGAGCAGGCAGACGAGGATTGCGAAAAGGCAGGCACCCTCGACGAGCGCACCGATGATGATGGCGATAAGCTGGTACTTGCCCGCATATTCAGGCTGGCGTGCGCCGGCCTCAAGTGCGGACTTACCGATTTTTGAGATACCGAAAGCGGCTGCAAAGGCTGCCACTGCCGCTGCGATTGCAATACCTGCTTTTCCGAGAGCTGCGCCTGCAGCTGCCTGAAGAATCATTGTGAGTAACATAATCTTGCTATATTAATTGTTTATACTATTCGTGTTGCGGATGCTGCCGCGACATTCCTATGAATACGCTGGAGAGCATCGTAAATACATAAGCCTGGATGAATGAGACGAGCAGTTCGAGCACGTCCATAAATACTCCGAAAACCACTGACAGCACACCGAGCCCGCTGTTGAGGGCAGCGCCCAGCTCCGCAGTAAGGAAGACCACCGCGATGACGCCGAGCAGCATTATGTGGCCTGCCAGCATATTGGCAAAGAGCCTGACCATAAGGCTGAAAGGCTTGGTGAACATACCTATGATTTCAATCAACGGCATCAGAGGAAGCGGGACCTTGAGCCAGGTCGGCACCTCCGGCCAAAGTATATCCTTCCAGTAGTGTTTGTTGCCGAAGAGGTTGACGGCAAGGAAGGTGAAAATTGCCATACAGAAGGTGACGGCAATGTTGCCTGTGGTGTTCGCACCTCCCGGGAAGAACGGGAATATTCCCATCAGGTTGTTGATGAGTATGAAGAAGAATGCGGTCAGAAGATACGGGGAATAGCGGCGGTAATCCTCTCCCACGCAAGGCTTGATTACATCGTCTTCTATCATCATAATAATCATTTCCATAACTCCGGGCAGGCCCCTCGGAGCCTCCTTCAGGCCGTCGTGCCTGCGGTACCAGCGCGCCGTGCCCAGCACCAGCAGGATGAGAATCAGGCCGTTGATCAGCAGGCCCAGGGCGTTCTTGGTAAAGCTCAAATCCAGAGGCCGCACCAGAGTGCCGTCCGGCTGAATCTCTGCCACCTTGCCGTTCTCATCGTAGGTGAAACCGTCCCAAGGCTCCCCGTGCGCAAGGTGCGACGAGCTGAAAGCATGCCAGCCCGTGGTTTTGCTTCTTACGATAATGGGAAGAGGTATGGAGATATGGTGCCCGCCTACCGTGGTGATATGCCACTCGTAGGCATCGGAGATATGGCCGAAGATATAAGCGTTCACATCCAGCTCCTCCGCCCGGGCGCCCGCAGGCGTCAGAAGCAGCAGAGCCAGAGCTCCGAGCACTATGCGCATCAACTTCTTCATCCCAATTCCACACAAACCATCATACGGTCAGAGTCAAATTTCACAAAGCCGGAAGCAATCCCTATGGAATGCATCTTCCCGTCCATACGGTAACGGACGGCTCCCCTTTCGAGGGAGGAGACAATAGGGGCGTGATGCGGCAGTACCTCGAATTCTCCGAGGGTACCGGGCAGAAACACCGCCTCAACCGTTTCCAGAAGGATTCTGGCTTCGGGAGTTATGACCTCAAGTTCTATCATTTCCTTGCGGCTTCTTCCATTATCCTGCGGCCCTTCTCAATGGCCTGCTCTATGGTTCCGACATTGAGGAAGGCCTGCTCTGGCAGGTCGTCGAGTTCGCCGTCCATAATCATATTGAAGCCCTTGATGGTATCCCCTATTTCTACCATAACTCCGGGCACTCCGGTAAACTGCTCGGCCACGCTGAAAGGCTGGGAGAAGAATCTCTGCACCTTGCGTGCCCTGTTTACCGTAAGCTTGTCCTCGTCCGAGAGTTCGTCCATACCGAGAATCGCTATGATATCCTGAAGCTCCTTGTTGCGCTGGAGTATCTGCTTTACCCTCTGGGCTGTGTTGTAATGTTCCTCGCCCACTATGTTCGGGTCGAGTATGCGGGAGGTGGACTCGAGAGGGTCCACGGCGGGATATATTCCGAGCTCGGTAATCTTTCGGCTGAGCACCGTAGTGGCGTCAAGATGCGAGAAGGTGGTAGCCGGAGCCGGGTCGGTAAGGTCGTCGGCCGGCACATAAACCGCCTGCACGGAGGTGATGGAGCCGTTCCTGGTAGAGGTGATGCGTTCCTGCATAGCTCCCATCTCGGTCGCAAGGGTAGGCTGATAACCCACTGCCGACGGCATACGGCCAAGAAGGGCGGACACTTCGCTTCCCGCCTGGGTGAAACGGAAGATATTGTCTATGAAAAACAGTATGTCCTTAGGGTCGCCGGGGTTCTTGCTGTCGCGGAAGGATTCCGCAAGGGTTAGGCCTGAAAGGGCAACGCTGCTGCGGGCTCCCGGCGGCTCGTTCATCTGGCCGAAAACCATTGCCACCTGGCTCTTGCAAAGTTCCTTTTCATCCACCTTGCTGAGGTCCCATTCGCCGCGCTCCATCCCTTCGGCAAATGCCTCGCCGTAGCGGATGACTCCGGATTCTATCATCTCGCGAAGCAGGTCGTTACCCTCCCTGGTACGCTCTCCCACTCCTGCAAAGACGGAGAAGCCGTTGTGTTTCTTGGCAATATTGTTGATCAGCTCCTTGATAAGCACGGTTTTGCCTACTCCAGCGCCTCCGAAAAGGCCGATTTTTCCTCCTTTGAGGTAAGGTTCCAGCAGGTCTATGACCTTGATGCCGGTAAAGAGCACCTCCTGCGAGGTCTTGAGATCCTCGAACTTGGGCGGTTCCCGGTGGATGGGGAGTTCCCCTTCGCGAGAAAGCGCTCCCAGGCCGTCGATTGCATCGCCCGTGACATTCATCACTCGGCCCCTTATCTGGGCACCTGACGGCATCGAGATGGCAGCACCGGTTGCGATAGCTTCCATACCCCTGCTCAGCCCGTCTGTAGAGTCCATTGCTACGCAGCGCACCGTATCTTCACCTATGTGCTGCTGGACTTCGATTATGAGCCGTCCACCGTTTCTGCGCGGCACTTCAAGGGCTTCGTGTATAAGCGGAAGAGCCTTTTCGTGCCCTTCTGCCAGTTCAAAATGAACATCGATTACAGGTCCTACAATCTGGGATATGCATCCTGTGAGTTTCTGCGACATATTATTTCTTGATTAGCGGGTCAATTTTTGCGTAACCGCGAGCGTCTTTTACGATGGTGACCATATATATGATTGCAAATATTGCTATTATCGCCATACCTGCAAGGTCAAATGCGGTAAATACCATAGGGCGGCCCATTATGCTGGTATGCATCCTGAACCGGGTAATGGCAGGAACGCAAATCAGCAGGGTGTTGATGATAATTACAATCAGACGCAGTTCGGTAGGACCGAGTCTGGCATAGGTCAGCTTGAACTCGCCTTTGAGGTGTGCATTGATGGACACATTTACTGTCATCAGAAGGTAAAATATGTGCGCAACCAGCGCAATAGGCAGATACACTAGGTTGGAAAGTCCCAGACCGAGTAAAACGAGTCCTTCACAAATACCGTCCACAGTGTGGTCCAGATAATATCCATAAGTTTTTCTCTGGCAATTGCGCACTCTGGCAAGGGTGCCGTCGAGGGAATCACCGTACCAATTCAGCAGCAAACCGAAAGAGCTCAGCCATAACCAGGCTATATTGAAATCCGACAACCAGTATCCCAATCCGGTAATCAAAGCGCCAAACACTCCCAGATATGTAAGAAAATCGGAAGAAACCCACTTGGGCTGTCTTTCAGCGAGCCAGACAAGAGCTTTCTTTTCAGCTGCATTCAGGATTGATGTCTGTATTCTGTTTGCCTGTTTTATATCTTCATTCATTGCTATATGATATTAGGTCTTGCGGACACAAAGTTAACAATTTTAATTTTGAAAAAAAGTTGTACCTTTGCGTTGCAAATTTTTCAACTATGTCGTTTGCCGAAGAAAAAATCATTCAGGAAGGCTTGACCTTCGATGATGTCCTTCTGGTCCCGGCGTTTTCGGAAGTTCTTCCGAAGGAAGTGGACCTGAAAACCAATTTTTCCCGAAACATAACTCTCGACATACCGCTAGTGTCCGCAGCTATGGATACAGTGACTGAAGCGCCGATGGCCAAAGCTCTCGCAAGAGAAGGAGGTATCGGCGTTATTCATAAAAATATGTCGATAGACGCCCAGGCCGCCCAGGTTGCCGAGGTCAAGGCCGAAGGCCTGAAGGTAGCTGCCGGCATAGGCATTACCTCCAATGCCCTCGAAAGGGTGGAAGCCATGGTGGCCGCGGGAGTGGATGCCGTAGTGCTTGACTGCGCACACGGGCATTCCCTCAATGTCGGCACCCTGTTGCGCAAAATCAAGCAGACCTGGCAGGGACTGGATGTGGTGGTAGGCAATATTGCAACCGCTGATGCGGCGCGCTACCTCATCGAAGGCGGAGCCGATGCGATTAAGGTGGGAATAGGACCGGGCTCAATCTGTACCACCCGCATCGTGGCGGGAGGGGGAGTTCCCCAACTTTCGGCGATTTATGAATGCTCGCGCGTGGCTGCCGAAGCGGGAGTGCCGGTAATAGGCGACGGAGGACTGCG
>SAMEA3663208__coassemble_435_pt1 | contig 12667 bp, 7 predicted proteins | sample SAMEA3663208__metabat2_low_PE_018 | metagenome-assembled genome bin SAMEA3663208 (sample SAMEA3663208) | pig gut metagenome | biome: pig gut; feature: pig-associated habitat; material: faeces | place: China | collected 2013
TATGTATGCTGCCGGCGATGTGCGCCGCGATGCCACTTGCTACAATGCGACTGTCAACGCTTACGAACCCCGCTACCAGGACACCGGCTACTTCCTTGAGAAGTATCAGGGCAGTCAGGCTGACTATGCTACGGGAGATGGTGCACCGGACATGCGCTTCGGCAACAACTACCGCATCTACCGTTATGCCGAGACTCTTCTTAACGCAGCCGAGCTTGCTCTTCAGAGCGACCCTGCAAGCGCCAAGGCCTGGCTCAACCTCGTTCACAACCGTGCAGGCCTGAGCGACACCGTTGAGGCTACTCTTGAGAACATACAGAAGGAGCGTGCACTCGAGTTTGTGGGTGAAGGCAAGCGTTATTGGGACCTCATCCGCTGGGGCCTTGCATCAACGGTGCTGGTTCCTGACGAATTCGGCTACCGCACCAACACCTGGAGCGAGTCAAAGAAGTATCTGCCAATCCCTCAGAGCGAAATCGATGCCGCTCAAGGCACACTTGTACAGAACAATTATTAACATTTTATAAACAAATCCAATGAAAAAGTTTTTCTCAATTCTTGGAATTGCAGCGCTTATGATGGCCTGCAATCCAGTTGAAGACTCAAAGCCTGAGCTTCCTTCAGCAGCCGGAATCGTCCCTGTTGTCACAGTTGACGGTGCTTCCGTTACCTTTGCCCTGCCTGCTGGCGTATCCGGACTTATTCCGATCTGGGAAACCAACGAGTCCGGAGACTTCGTGTTCGCAGGTTCCGGCAATCCGTTCACAAAGACCTTCCTCGAAGGCGGACAGTTCAAGGTTCGTATGTATGTCAGCAATGCAGCTGGCCAGTCCAAGGACTACACCGAGGCTGATTTTGAAGTGAAGATCGAAACCACCGGCTTCAACGGCTATGACTACAATTCAGAGTACAACATCTGGAAGAAAGGTGAAGATGCCGGAATGTCAAACAGTTATACCTACTACAACCCGGATCCTAACTGGGGTGCGGAGACTCCTCTCCCAATCAACTTCGGAGCAGGTTCCTACAACATTACTTTTGAGAAGGGTTGCTACCAGCAGTGGCAGGCTCAGGTTCACCTCGTTCCTACAGGTGCCGTGGCCCTCTCCGCAGCATGCAACTACGACATGTCCGTGCTCGTAACTACCAACAAGGCAGTGGGTGGAGTTACCTTCAAGCTCACAGACACCACCAGCGACGACAACTTCCTCTTTGTTGAGCAGCAGGATCTCGTTGAGGGCAACAATGTCTTCTATGTAAAGAACCTTCCTGGCATCGATGCCGCTGCAACCAAGCTCGTTCTCGACTTCGGTTACTGCACTGACGGAACTGAGGTTACCATCTATCGCATCACCCTCAAGGATCACGCAAACGACGACGGAACCAATGCTCCGGACAAGGATCCTGTAATTCCGGAGGGACCGAAGGAGGATGAAATCGCCGACACCAACTGCAATATCGACATCGCAGGTTCAAGCAACCTCTGGAACACCGCCACTATCGAGATGAAGAACTGGTACTCAGCCGCAGACTGGGCTGGAACTCTTACCGCAGATTACAAGTGGGTTAAGGAGTACAGCGAGTATCAGGTAGTCATTCCTGAGGGAATCGGCGGAGCCGAGTGGCAGGGACAGAACCAGTTCGCAACCAACATCCCTGTTTCTGCAGCCAAGAAGTACGACTTCCACTGCGTGGTAGTCTCTACAGAGGATACCTGGTTCACAGTCAAGCTCGCAAAGCTCGGAGAAGACACTGCACACCAGTTGTGCTACTACGGAAAGCTCTTCGCTACCAAGGACACTCCTCGTGAGATTACCATCGCCAACCTCCAGGCTGACGTGGACTACGAGGCTCTCACTCTCTTCATCGACCTCGGACGCACCCCTGCAGGCGCAAGCGTTACAGTTAAAGACTTCTGCTTCCAGGAGCACAAGTAGAGTTGAATCCCAAGGGCGGGAAACGAAAGTCCCGCCCTTTTTTTTAAATTGTATTAATTATGCATGCATACGCTTTGATTCTTCCTTTAATGTTTCTGATTTCCACCTGCACCCCGCAGCTGGCAGACACACCCCGAATAAGCCTTGCCTACGCTCCGGACAGTCTGGTTTTCGACCAGGCCGGAGGCGAAAAGACCTTTTATGCTACATCCTCCCAGGCTGGTTTTTCCCTGATAGGGGATATGGATGGAATCGTGAGCGTAGAGCCCCCTTACTGCTCCGGTACGGAAGGTACTTTCACCGTCAAGGTCAAGGCCAATTCCACCACCTCTGAAAGGAAGGGGAATATAGTCATCAACTGTGCGGAAACCCGCGCCTATCTTCCGGTCCGCCAACCCGGCCTCAGCGAGGAGGAAGTGGGAATACAGACCCCGGAAGGCTACACTCTCGTGTGGCACGACGAATTTGACTATGAAGGACTGCCTAACTCGGCCTGGTGGAAGTACCAGACCGGCGACGGAGGCTGGGGCAACAATGAGCTCCAGGATTATGTAGCGGGAAGCTACAAGAACACCAACATTGCCGATGTCAGCGACGGCACTCTGAAAGTATGGGCAAAGAAAATTGACGGCAAGGTGCGTTCCGTGCGTCTGAACACGCGCAAGAGCTGGACATACGGATGGTTCGAGGCCAGCCTCAAGCTGCCTGCAGGAAAAGGCACCTGGCCGGCTTTCTGGATGATGCCTGCAAACTTCACCGCCTGGCCTAAGGACGGAGAATTGGACATTATGGAAGAGGTGGGCTGCAATCCCAACTACTGCAGCGCCACAGTTCACTGCCTTGCCTACAACAACGGAGGAACATCAATCGAACATTCGGAGAAATACATTTCCACCGCACAGACACAGTTTCACGTCTATGCAATGGAATGGACCCCGGAATTCATAAGATTCTATCAGGACGGCAAAGCCATTCTGACTTACAACAACACAGGGAAGGGCTATTCCTACTGGCCTTTCGACAATCCATTCTACATCATACTCAATGTGGCGTGGGGCGGAAGCTGGGGCGGAATGTGGGGTGTTGACGAAAGCTGCCTTCCTACTGCTATGGAAGTTGACTATGTGAGAGTATTCCAAAAATAGTTAACTTTGGGGCTCTTTGTGAGGAGCACTATGGAATACATCAAAATCAGGGGAGCTTCGGCTCATAATCTCAAGGGTATTGACGTGGACATCCCGCGTCACAAGTTCACGGTTATCACCGGGTTGAGCGGCAGCGGCAAATCATCTCTCGCCTTCGACACCATCTACGCCGAAGGGCAGAGGCGCTATCTCAACACCCTGTCCCCCTATGCCAAGCATTTCATAGGAATACTCGAAAAGCCCAAGGTCGAAAGCATAGAAGGGCTCAGCCCCATCATTGCAATAGAACAGAAAACCACGGGCACCAACCCGCGTTCCACAGTCGGCACCATTACCGAAATCTCGGATTTCCTGCGCCTGCTCTTCGCCCGCGCATCCACCGCCTACTCTCCCGTTACGGGCAAGGAGATGGTCCGCTACACCGACGACAAAATCGTAGAACTCATTCTGCGCGAATACGAAGGCCGCAAATGCCTGCTTCTCGCTCCCCTGGTAAGGGGCCGAAAGGGCCACTACCGCGAGCTCTTCGACACTATGCGCCGCAAGGGATACACCCAAATCCGAATTGACGGTGAAATATGCGAACTCGCCGAAGTCGACCAGCTTGACCGCTACAAAAACCATTTCATCGAGCTGGTCGTAGATAAGCTCAAACCCGAAGAGGGGGACACCCTGAGGGTGCGCAATTCAGTCTCCAATGCCCTGGGCGTTGGAAAGGGCTCAGTGGCTGTGCTTGACTTCGAAACAGGGGAGTTGAGGCATTTCTCGAAGCATCTGATAGATCCGGAAAGCGGAGTGTCCCTGCGCGACCCTGCTCCGCACAGCTTCTCCTTCAATTCCCCTGAAGGCTACTGCCCTCACTGCAAGGGCCTTGGGATGATAGTGGATGTCGACATGGACACAATCATCCCCGACCGCGGCAAAAGTGTAGCGGACGGAGGCATCGTGCCTCTGGGCAAGCTCCGTCAGACCCGCAAGTTCGAAATAGTCCGCGCCATAGCCCGAAAGCTCGGATTCTCCCTTTACGACCCGATAGAGGAACTGCCGGACGAGGCCGTGAGCCTTCTGGTCTTCGGCTCGGATGATTATTTCCGTATAGGCGAAGGGCTTCAGACAGAGATGGTTACCTGGCCGGGAGTGGTGGATGACATAGACGAGAAGGTGGTATGCCCCGTCTGTCACGGCACCCGCCTTCGCGAAGAGACCAACTGCTTCAAGATCGACGGCAGGACCATAGCCGAGGTAAGCGCGATGGAAATGACCGAGCTAAAGGCCTGGGTTGACTCCCTGGAAGGCAAACTCAGCGGCAAGGCTGCGGCCGTTGCTCACGATGTGCTCAAAGAGCTCACCGACAGGGTGCAGTTCCTGCTGGATGTGGGGCTCGATTACCTCACCCTCGACCGTCCTACCGCAACTCTGTCCGGCGGCGAGAGCCAGCGCATACGCCTTGCCACCCAGATAGGCTCCAAGCTGGTCAACGTTATATATATACTCGATGAGCCGTCCATCGGCCTGCACCAGAAAGACAACCGCAAACTGCTCGCTTCAATCAAGAAGCTGCGCGACGAAGGCAATACCGTAATCGTCGTGGAGCACGATGAGGAGACTATGCTTGAGGCGGATTGGATAGTGGATATAGGCCCCGGAGCGGGGGAGAAGGGTGGAGAGCTCTGCTACTGCGGCCCTGCCAGACAACTCGGCAGCGCTGTGGCCGTTCCGCAGCAGCGCCGTCCCGGCAGCGGGCGTTTCCTCACTCTGAAGGGAGCCCGCGGCAACAACCTCAAAAACATAGATGTGGATTTCCCTCTGGGGTGCCTGATTGGCATCAGCGGAGTGTCCGGCAGCGGCAAATCCACCCTGATAAACGAGACCCTGATGCCCATACTCAAGGGCAAGTTCTACCATCTCGCCCAGAAGCCTCTGCCTTATGACGAGCTTATAGGCATAGAGCATATAGACAAGGTTGTGGAAGTGGACCAGAGCCCTATAGGCCGCACCCCGCGCTCCAACCCTGCCACTTTCACCGGCGTGTGGAGCGACATACGCAGCCTCTTCGAACAGACTCAGGATGCCAAAGTGCGCGGCTTCAAGGCGGGGCGTTTCTCCTTCAATGTTGAGGGTGGCCGCTGCGAAGAGTGCAAGGGGGCCGGCATCAAGGTTATAGAAATGAATTTCCTTCCTTCGGTCAATGTCCAGTGCGATGTCTGCGGAGGCAAGAGATACAAGGAAGACACCCTTGCAGTGCGCTACAAGGGAAAAAACATCAATGATGTGCTGGAGATGTCCGTCGAAGAGGCCTACGAGTTCTTCAAGACCCATCCCAAAATCGCCCCCAAGCTCAAGGCTCTGCTGGACGTGGGCCTCGGCTACATAAAGCTCGGCCAGTCCTGCGTGACCCTGTCCGGAGGGGAGAGCCAGAGAATGAAACTCGCTGCCGAACTTTTCCGCAAGGCAACGGGCAATACCCTCTATATGCTTGACGAGCCTACCACCGGACTCCATTCGGAGGATATCAAAACCCTGATGGGAGTACTCCAGAGGCTGGTGGACCAGGGCAACACGGTAATCATAATAGAACACAATCTGGATGTGCTCAAAAGCGTGGACTACCTCATAGATATGGGCCCCGAAGGGGGCCGCAGGGGAGGACTCGTGATTTCCACCGGCACTCCCGAACAGATTGCACAAGACCAGGCGTCCGTGACCGGACGTTTCCTCAAAGAAATATTCATCAGAGAAAAGACGATATGAAAAAAGCATTCGCACTGCTCTTCGGCACCATTCTGCTTGCCGGAGCCTGCTGCCCTAAGGGGGCAACAACGAGGGCCATCCCTCAGGACAGGGAAATCGAGCGAAGAATCGATTCCGTAATGAAGAATCTCACCCTTGTCGAGAAAATCGGTCAGATGGGACAGATCAATGCCGACATCATCCTGCTACCCGGCTCCACCGAGCTTTCGCCTGCAGCCGATGTGGTTCTGCGAAAGTACAAGGTATGATCCATTCTCAACACCCTCCACGGCACCGCTTCCACTCCGGAGGTTTACCGCGAGTTCATAGGCAAGATCCAGCAGATTTCCCTTGAGGAAACCGGCATCCCTTGCCTCTACGGTCTGGACCAGATTCACGGAGCGTCATATACCACCGGTGCCATACTCTTCCCTCAGGAACTTACTCTCGCAGCTTCATTCAACGATCAGCTTGCCTACGAGATGGGACGCATCTGTGCCTATGAGACCAGGGCCTGCAATGTGCCTTGGGTATTCACTCCAACCCTCGACCTGAGCCGCAACCAGTGCTGGCCGCGTATGTGGGAAAGCTACGGCGAGGACCCTTATGTGCAGGCCAGAATGGGCGTGCAGCAGACCCTCGGCCTCCAGGGACCTGACCCTAACCATATCGACGGAGAGCACGTAGCCGTTTCCATCAAGCACTTTATGGCCTACGGCGCTTCCATCTCCGGCCAGGACCGCACCCCTGCAATGGTATCGAAGCGCGAGCTCAAGGAGAAATATTTCGCGCCTTTCAAGGCCTGCATCGAAGCCGGCGCACTCACCCTTATGGTCAATTCTTCCTCCAATGACGGGGAGATGCTGCACGCCAGCAAGGAGCTCCTCACCGGCTGGGCCAAGGAATCTACCGGCTGGGACGGAATGATAGTGACCGACTGGGCGGACATCCGTAACCTCTGGGACAGGGACCACGTGGCAGCAAGCTACAAGGACGCCCTCTGCATGGCCATCAACGCGGGTGTGGATATGATTATGGAGCCTTACGACTGCACCGCCTTCGACCTTCTGCGCGAACTCGTTGAGGAAGGAAGGGTGCCTATGAGCCGCATCGACGACGCCTGCCGCCGCGTCCTTCGCGTGAAGTTCCGCCTCGGCCTCTTCGACGACCCTTACGGCCAGAGGGGCGACTTCTCCAAGTTCGCCTGCGAGGAGTTTCGCCAGATTGCCTACAATGCAGCCGTCGAGAGCGAAGTGCTCCTCAAAAATGACGACAATATCCTTCCTCTCAGCAAGGACACCCGTATCCTGCTCGTAGGCCCTAACGCCGACGTGATGCGTCCTCTTGGCGGAGGCTGGAACTACAGCTGGCAGGGAGATGCCGCCAATGATCCTCAGTTCACAGGACAGTACAACACCATCCGCGAAGCCCTTGAGCAGAAGTTCGCCAAGGTGACCTATGTTCCTGTGCTTGAGTACGACCCGGCGGGAGACTTCCAGGCAGAGAAGAAGGGAAATATGGCAAAGGCCATCGCTGCCAGCGTTGGCTGTGATGTGATTGTAGCCTGCATAGGAGAGAATACCTACTGCGAGACCGTCGGCAACATCAACGAGCTCACCATTTCCCGCAACCAGATAGAGATGGTGCAGGCCCTTGCCAAGACAGGCAAGCCTGTAGTGCTCGTCCTCAATGAGGGACGCCCTCGCATTGTGCGCGAAATCGAGCCTCTTGCAAAGGCAGTTGTGGATGTCATCCTTCCGGGCAACTACGGCGGTGATGCACTCGCTGCCCTGCTTTGCGGAGAGGAGAACTTCAGCGCCAAGCTGCCATTCACCTACCCTAAGTACACCAACAGGCTCAACACTTACGACTACAAGCTCTCCGAGAACAGAACCACGATGGGAGGCCTCTACAATTACGACGCCAATATCGAGTCCCAGTGGTCATTCGGACACGGTCTGAGCTACACCACCTTCGAGTACTCCAATATTAAGGTTGACAGGAAGGATTTCAAGGCCGGAGATGTGCTCAGGATAAGCGTCGATGTAACCAACACCGGAAAGCGTGCCGGCATGGAGCCGGTGCTGCTGTTCAGCTCCGACCTCACCGCGAGCGTCACCCCTGAGGCAAGGCGCCTTCGCAACTTCACCAAGATTGAGCTGCAGCCTGGCGAAACCAAGACGGTTGTATTCGAGCTCAAGGCTGAGGAGCTCGCTTTTGTAGGTCATGACCTGGAGTGGACCCTCGAACCGGGAGAGTTCCGTCTTGCCGTTGGCACTCAGGCAGTTATGGTCAACTGCGTCGAATAGTCAAATTAGTACATGTCCAAAAAACCCCTTGGAAGCCACTCCAGGGGGTTTTTACTAAATTGGCACAAAATGTAATTTTTTTGTGCCAACGTTTGCAAAAAATTCCGTTAAGTGCTACATTTGGCACAAAATAGCCACGATAATGAAAAAGCTAATAGCTATGTGCGCGGCGCTTGTCGCGCTGACAGGTTGTTTTTCGCAAAGAAAGGCAGCCGAATTTCCTGAAATTGACCACAAGGGGCAGGTAGCCATTGCGGCCCACAGAGGGTATTGGAAATGCGAGCAAGCCGTTAACAGTCAGAACAGTATCGCAAGCCTCACCCTCGCTCAGGACAATGCTTTCTGGGGCAGCGAATGCGACATCCATCTCACCGCTGACGGAGAAATCATAGTCAATCACGACCACGACATCGAAGGTCTGGTGATAGCTGAGCACAGCTATGCCGAGCTTTCTTCGCATCTTCTTGCAAACGGCGAGAAGCGTCCTACTTTCGACGAATACCTCACTCAGGCCGCAAAAGCTCCAAAGACCGTACTGGTAGTGGAGTTCAAGGCGCAGGGATCGGACGAAAGGGACGAGGCTCTCGTTCGCAAGGCAATGAAGAAAATTCGCAAACATGGACTTTGGGACCCGTCCAGGGTTGCCTTCATCTCCTTCAGCTACTGCAGTTGCAAGACTGTGGCAAAGCTCGCTCCTGCATTCACCAACCAGTATCTCAACGGTGACATTGCACCTGCCGATCTTGCCAAGGCCGGAATCAACGGCATAGACTACAAATACAAGGTGCTCTACGAGCATCCGGAGTGGGTTAAGGAAGCGCACGACCTGGGGATGAGTGTCAATGTCTGGACTGTCAACAAGGCCAAGGACATGCGCAATTTCATTGAAATGGGCGTGGATGTAATCACCACCAACGAGCCTTTGCTGCTCCGGGAAATCTTGGGAGAAAAAGAATACAAAAACTGATATAATGGGTAAGAACAGAAAGAATTTCAAAGCGTGGCAGTGGCATACCATCGTGGTATCGATGATTGTCTATGCCATCTACTATTTCGTCCGCAAGAATTTTTCCATTGCCATGCCGGGTCTTACGGCTGAGTATGGCATTTCCAACACCAGCTTCGGTGTCATCATTGCAATAGGCTCTCTGATTTACGGCCTCAGCCGTTTTGTCAACGGCTTCATCGTGGAGAAGGTCAGCACCAAGGTCTTTATGGCTATAGGTCTGCTCCTCTGCGCCCTTGCCAATTTCGGATTCGGCTTCGGAGTTGACCTCAGCTACCTGATTACCGGTGTGCACGAGGGTCCTCAGTTTGTCAACATGCTCATTCTGGTCATGGGTGTTACCATAGTGCTCAACCAGTATTTCCAGGGCTTCGGCTATCCGCCTTGCGCCCGCATGCTCCCGCAGTGGATTGCTCCGGGTGAGCTCGCCACAAAGATGAGCATATGGAACACCTCCCACTCCATAGGAGCATTCAGCGCTGTGGTGATTTGCGGTCTCATCATGACCAATATGGGAGCCGACATGAGCGGAGACAGCTCTGTGGTTGCCCGCATTACAGCCAACCTGGCTGCCACCATCAAGGGCTGGGACACTATGAGCGCTGCCGACCAGAGTGCGAAGGTCATGAGCTATGCCGCCCACGTGGGCGCATGGCGCTGGTGCTTCATCATCCCTGGCATTGTAGCCATAGGTGGTGCCGCCATCAGCCTTCTCGCCCTCAAGGACACCCCTCAGAGCGTAGGTCTCCCGGAGCTCGAAGGAACCCACACCGGAAAGGAAGAAACCGGCAGCAAGAAGGGTGCCCACAAGGCATTTCTCGCACATATGGTATTCCGCAACAAGTGGGTATGGATGCTCGCCATTGCAAATATCTTCGTCTATGTGCTCCGTATGGGAGTGCTTGACTGGGGTCCCAAGTTCCTTACCGAGGACAGGGGTATGAACATCAACGGTGCCGCCTGGTCCGTTGCGGTATTTGAGCTTACCGCAATAGTAGGAACCATTTTCGCAGGTTGGGCTTCCGACCATATCTTCAAGGGCAAGAGCCACCGTATGTGCCTCTTCTCAATGATTGGCGCCTGCCTATTCCTTGCAATCTTCGCCCTCGTTCCGGGCCTTCCGACAGTTGTCTCCACCCTCGTGCTTGCAATGTCCGGCTTCTGTATCTACGGCCCTCAGGCCCTGATAGGAATCGGTTCCGCCAACCAGGCAACCAAGGAAGCTTCCGCAACTGCCAACGGACTTGCAGGTATCTGCGGTTACGTAGGTTCTGCGCTTTCGGCTCTCGGAGTAGGACTCATTGCCGACAACTTCGGCTGGAAATGGGTGTTCATCACCTTTATAGCAGTCGGTATCGTAGGTGCCCTGATTTTCCTCGCTATGTGGAAGGCTCCGCGTGACGGCTACGACCGTGCAAGAGAGTTCACGTCAAAACTGAGCGAAAAGAATGACTGATGAGTTGAAAGCAAGACTGCGCGCAATCAAGCACGTGGCTCTGGATATGGATGGAACCATATATCTTGGTTCCACCCTTTTCCCTTACACCATACCTTTTCTCGAGAAGTTGGACAGGTTGGGGATTGGCTATTCGTTCCTTACCAATAATCCTACTAAATCTATAGATGCCTATCTGGAAAACCTTCGGAAGAGGGGAGTCCCTTGTCGGCCTGACCAGATGTACAGCAGCGCCGTAGCAACTGTTGACTACATCCGCACGCACTTTCCCGAGGCACGCAGTCTTTTCCTTCTCGGTACACCTTCAATGATTGAGCAGTTCGAACAGGCCGGCTTCCGATCCTGCTCTGTGGAGCCCGAAGACAGGCCTGATGTTGTCGTGGCAGCCTTCGATATGACTCTGCAGTACGACAGGCTCTGCCGCTGCGCCTGGTGGGTGTCCCAGGGAGTCCCATACATTGCCACAAACCCTGACTGGGTTTGTCCTACCGACCAGCCGACAATACTTGTAGACTGCGGTTCCATCTGCGCCTGCATAGAGGCTGCCACCGGCCGCAAACCGGATGTGGTTATAGGCAAACCGAATCCTGACATACTCTACGGCATACTCGACAAAAAGGGCCTCAAGCCTGAAGAAGCAGCTATGGTCGGAGACAGGATTTATACTGATGTGAAAACCGGAATCAATGCCGGCGCTGTCGGGGTGCTGGTGCTTAGCGGAGAGACCACTATGGAAATTGCCCGGGCTTCCGATGTGGTACCTACCCTGATTTGCCGTGACATAGAAGAACTGGGCAATCTGCTCGAAGAAGCAAGAAAGTAGAATTTTCCTTATGAAACGTTTGTTTGCGACCTTGACGTCGCTTCTCCTTGTATTTTCCGCATTTGCCCAGCCGAAGCCGGGTTCCTTTGAACAGACCTGGCAGAAGGGACCACAGTGGCTGGAGAATGCTGTCATATATCAAGTTTATCCTTCTTCCTTCAAGGATTCGGACGGCAACGGAATCGGCGACATCCCGGGCGTGCTCTCGAAGCTCGACTATATCGAGAGCCTCGGAGTGAATGTCGTGTGGTTCAATCCTCTTTTCGAGTCCGGCTGGATTGACGGCGGATACGACATTCTGGATTACTACAAGGTGGACAGCCGTTTCGGAACCAATACCGACCTTGTGACTCTCATATCCGAGTGCCACAGGCGCGGAATCAAAGTCCTGCTTGACCTGGTACCCGGCCATACCTCGATGGACCATCCTTGGTTCAAGCAGAGTATGCAGGCGGATGCCAACCAGCAGTATTCGGACTATTATATCTGGAGCAATGAGCTTCCGGACGAGAAGGCCGAGAAGGACCTTCAGAAGATGCTGGCCTCAGAGAATCCTTTCCAGGACACAAGAGGAAAGTGGATGCTTGCCTCCGAGGTCCCGGGCGCCGAGCGTGCGAAATACTATATGAAGAATTTCTACGCCTGCCAGCCTTCCCTGAATTTCGGCTTTGCCAATCCTGACCCCAACCATCCTTGGGAGCAGGGAGTTAATGACCCGGGGCCTCTTGCCGTAAAGCAGGAGCTCAAGGACATACTTGCCTTCTGGTTCAGCAAGGGCGTGGACGGCTTCCGTGTGGATATGGCAAACAGCATCATCAAGAACGACAAGGACAAGAGCGCAATCATCGCTTTCTGGCGCGAAATCCGCGGCTGGATGGACGAGAACTATCCGGACAGGATGCTGATGGCCGAGTGGAACAATCCTCGCTACTGCCTTGCTGCCGGTTTCAATGTGGATATGTATCTCAACTCCACGGGCTCCAGCAACCGCCGTATGTACTTCGACAAGAAGCACCAGGCTGACGGAGGAGTATATTTCTCGCTCAACGGAGGCAAGGAGTCGCTTAAGGACCTCTACGGCAATCCTTGGCCGGAGGACAAAATCGACAGGAGTATGGATGCCGAGGCTATGCTGCTCAAATACTATGACAGCTACTCCGAAAGCATAGATTGGACAAAGGACTGGGGCTACTTTGCTACCATTACCGGCAATCACGACCATCTGCGTCTCAATACCGGTGCGCGCAACAGCGCCGACCAG
>SAMEA3663208__coassemble_453_pt1 | contig 12182 bp, 9 predicted proteins | sample SAMEA3663208__metabat2_low_PE_018 | metagenome-assembled genome bin SAMEA3663208 (sample SAMEA3663208) | pig gut metagenome | biome: pig gut; feature: pig-associated habitat; material: faeces | place: China | collected 2013
AAGGATTGGGTTACAACCGATGCCGGCAAGACTCTCAAGACTCTCGGCAAAATCAATTCCCACTACGGACTGACCGAATTCGGAGTTGCCGCCCAGCCGTTCTATGTGATTCTTTCACCTTCGGGAGAAGTGCGGAGCACCCGCAGCTACAATCTTGATGTGGATGCTTTCAAAGCCTGGCTTTCATCTGTAAAATAGTGTTCTTATGAAGAATCTTGCGAAATCCCTCTTTTTGGGTTTAGCCCTCGTTGCTTTTTCCCTCAATGCTTCCGCCTGGGGACAGAAGGGTCACGATGTGACCTGCGCCGTTGCCCAGAAGCACCTCAGCAGAAAAGCTGCAAAGAAGGTGGCCGAAGTTTTTGACGGCAAGTCTCTGGTGTACTGGTCCAATTGGATGGATAACGCCAGCCATACTCCGGAATACAAATACACCAAGACCTGGCATTACAAGAATATAGATGCGGATGAGACTTTTGCGAATGCTGTCCAGAATCCTGACGGGGATGTGCTGACTGCTGTGGAGTCTCTGGTTGCCGCACTCAAGAGCGGTACTCTCAACAAGGAGCAGGAGGCAATCAACCTGCGTATGCTGATTCATCTTGTGGGAGATATGCATTGCCCTATGCACATGGGCCACAAGTCCGACCTCGGTGGTAATCAGGTGCAGGTGCAGTTCTTCGGTAGGGGACGCAATCTCCACGGGATTTTCGATACTGACATCATCGAGGGCACCCACAAGTGGACCTACACCGAGTGGGCTCAGGAGATTGACACAGTGAGCAAGGCTGAGGCAGTTGCCATCGCCAAGGGCACTCCGGCCCAGTGGGCTGAGGAGACCTACGGCATCACCTGCCTCATCTATGCCGGAACTCCTGCCGGCTCCAAGCTCTCCTACGATTACGAGAACTATTGGACCCCGACCATCGAGCAGCAGCTCCTTCGCGGCGGCCTCCGCCTCGCGGCCCTGCTCAATGAGATTTACAGGTAGGTGAAAAGGAGATTTTTCATATTGCTTTTGGTCGTACAGGCCTGTCTGTCCTGTTCTAAAGTAAACGGGACGAAAGATTCCGCACTTAAGGAGCTTGATGAGACTATTGCAACCCGTCAGCGCTTTGAGAGTGAAAAGCAATTGAAAATCTCCCGTTTGAAAGAGGGGCTGTCCAAAGCAGAGAATTCACTTGTCAAGGCAGAATACTATTCAGCGTTGTTCGACCAGTACAAGAACTACCAGTATGATTCTGCCTTCGTATATGCCAAACTGCTGGAATCTTTTGCATCTGGCCCAAACGCAACGCCTGCCTATCGGGCCAAGGCACAGATTGCCCTTTTGCACTGTTTCAAGAGTGTAGGCTTTTTCAATGAAGCTGTTGATGTAATCAGGGAATTTGACCCCGAAAGCGTACCAGCACCTCTTTGTGCTGAATTCTACTTCCTTTGTGCTGAGACTTGGCAGAATCTCAGTTCGTACGTAAGCGGTACTGAGGTCTTGTCTTCCAGATATGATGAGCTGAGACTTTCCTGCTATGAAAAGGTCTTGGGATATGCAGACAAAGATTCATATCTCTATGGATATGCCAATCTGGAAATCAATCTGATTGAGACTTGCTCAGATTCTCTGGCAATATCAGGCCGTGAGAATTTTATCCTGATGAATGACTGGGATGAGCATCAGAAGGCTGTTCAGTATTCAATCCTTGCAGGTGCATACAATGAAATAGAAAAGTATGATGAGGCTGTCTATTATCTGGCGCTCTCTGCAATTATGGATATCCGTTCCTGCACTCACGAGACGACCTCAGCCAGAGTCCTTGCAGGCCATATGTATGCCAGAGGAGAAATAGAAAGGGCATACAGATATATTCAGCTTGCACTCTCTGATGCTGAATTCTATAACAGCAGATTGAGAAAAACTGAAATCAACACAATTCTGCCTGCCATTGAGAACAGCAGATACAATTGGCTCAACAATCAGCGGCTGTTGCTCTTTGTGATTCTGTTTGCGATTGTGGCGCTCTTCATTATGACTGTAGTTCTTCTGTTTGTGCTTAGGACAAGAAACAATGACTTGAAGAGAACGCATTCGGAATTGGAGGAGAAAACTGAACTTCTTGAGCAGAGCAACAGCTCTCTTACCGAGGCTATTGCCAAACTTCGGGAGGCAAACGAAATCAAAGACCAGTACATAATACAGTCGCTATATGGAAATACGGCTTTTGTAAATGAAGTTAACGAGGCTGTCAACGAAGCCGCCCGAGACATTACCCTCAAACGTCCGGATGAGGCCAGAAGTGTCTTATATCACATAGGTATCAAGAAAGAGCGAGCGAGGATTGCAGCCAGTTTCGATACCGCCTTCCTTAAACTGTTTCCGAACTGGCTTGATGAATTCAATGCCCTCTTCCCGGAGAATATGAAAATACATCTTTCCGAAGATGGTACTATGCCTATGGATGTACGCATTTTTGCATTGATGCGTCTTGGCTTTGACAATCCGGCAGAAGTTGCCGAGTACCTTAACCTTTCCATCGACACGGTCTATGTTTACAAAGCAAGGCTGAAGGCTCGCTCCGTTGTGGATAAAGAAGAGTTTGAAAGCCGTATAATGGCCATCCCCAAACCCTAAACAAATCTTAATTTTTGCCGGGGGCTTTACTTGTAATTAATTGATTATTAGTTGGTTGCTATAAGCGGAAACCTTATTTTCCGCTTTAATTCCTTCCATATGCTAATTATGGAAGGTACCTTTGCTGAGAAACCCTAATAATCAATCAATATGAAATCACAGCAAAGAAGCTTATTTGCCTTGGTTTTGACTTGCCTATTGTGCTTCTTGCCTGCAAAAGCATTTGCACAGAATGGTCAAATCCAAGGATGTGTTACCGATGCCTCCAGCGGTGACCCCATTCCCGGAGTGTTTGTAATTGTTAGAGGCACTGACAACGGAGTGAGCACCGATAATGAAGGACGCTACACTCTGTCCTTGAGAGGCTTGGATAATCCTGTCCTCGTTTTTAGTTGTCTGGGCTATTCGTCCCAGGAATTCTCTGTCGGGAAGCGCAGCACAATCGATGTTTCTTTGACTCTGGATTCTGAGTTCCTGAATGAAGTTGTTGTAATCGGTTATGGCACTTTGGACAAAAAAGAATTGACCTCTGCTATCTCACACGTTTCAAGCAAGGAGTTTCTGGCAACATCTGGCACTGACCCGTCAATGATGATTCAAGGAAAGGTAGCAGGTGTATCAATTGAAAACACCGGTGCTGCTGACCCGAACAATCAGGCCAGCATCCAGATTCGCGGCATATCCTCAAGGAATGCAGGTCTTGGACCTCTTGTAGTAATAGATGGTATCCCAGGTGGGAATCTGTCCAATGTGAATCCCAATGACATTGAATCAATAGACATCCTTAAGGATGGTGCCGCCTCTGCAATCTATGGTACACGCGGAAGCAACGGCGTCGTTCTTGTCAACACCAAGAAGGGCTCCCGGGACGGTTCCTTTCACACTACTTATGATATGATTGCCTCAGCCAATGTGATGGTGAAGGACCTTGAGATGCTGTCAGCAGATGAATTCCGTGAAAATAAGGTCGCTAGCGGCTCGGCAGAGGACTTCGGAGGTAATGATGACTGGCTCAAGGCGGTGAGCCGTGTCGGCTTGTCCCATCAGCACACCCTTACCCTTTCGGGAGGCAATATGGACAACAACTTCCGCGTCAGTGCCGATTACAGAAAGGCGAACGGAATAGACAAGAGGTCCGAAAGGGAAGAATATGGCGCACGCGCCAGCTTCAACCACAATTCAAAGGGTGGCCTTTTTACTTTTATGCTCAATATGGCCCCAAGGCTGGTCAAAAGCAAGTCCGCAGACTGGCACGTTTTCCATTATGCCATTGAAGCAAACCCTACAACTCCGATTCATGATCCGTCCAACCCGTCCGGATATTTCGATTTCACCGGTCAGCGTGCAGACAAGAACCCTGTGGAAATAATCAATACTGAATTGAATGACCACGAGTACAAGCTGCTGGACTGGGATGCAACTGTACGATTGAATCTTATGCCCGGTCTGACTTCCCAGCTGACTTATTCTGACCAGTACATCGGAAGTGTGGGCGGCTATTTCATTCCGTCAACGAATAACAAGACTCACCGTTCTGAGGCAAGCAGGTCCTACGACCAGACCGAAAAGCGTGCTGTCGAATGGGTTACCAACTATCAGCATTCTTTTGGAAGTCATAATCTGAAGGCTATGGCTGGATATTCTTGGCAGACAGTGATGTACAGCGGATTCAGCGCTTCCAACAAGGAGTTTGCAAATGATGGAATGTCCTATGATGCCATAGGCAAGGGGGAATGGGGCCTGGAAGAGGGTCAGGACGGAACATCATCATATAGAAATGATTCCAGGCTGATTGCTTTCTTCGGTCGAGTGAACTATGACTATCAGGGCAAGTATCTGTTTACTGCTTCTCTCCGCTACGAGGGTTCTTCCAAGTTTGGATCTAATCACAAATGGGGTTATTTCCCGGCAGTTTCTGCCGGATGGCGCATATCCCAGGAGGAGTTCATGAAGGGGTGTTCTGGCTGGCTCAATGACCTTAAGCTCCGTGCAGACTTCGGAATCACCGGCAATCAGGATTTCAACAGCTACATGTCTCTGAGTACAATGACCGGATATGGGCAGTACTATTATCAGGGCAAATGGCTAACCGTCTGGGGTCCGTCAAAAAATGTAAATCCTGACCTCCGTTGGGAAAAGGGCATCAACTGGAATGTCGGACTTGATTTTGCGGTACTGAACAACAAGCTCAGCGGTTCCATCAACTATTTCAACCGCACCCAGAAGGATTTGCTTGGAGACTACAATGTCTCCGTCCCTCCATATCTCTTTTCAACTACCTTCGCCAATGTGGGTACCATGAAGAACAGCGGTGTGGAGCTTGAATTGCAGGCAGACATTGTCAACAACAAGGATTTCGGGTATAGCATTTCTCTTGTTGGCGCAACAATGGATAACCGCTTTGTTTCCTTCTCCAATTCCGAGTACGAGGGGCAGAAGTTCTACTATGTTGCTCCGACCGAGGATCCGTTCCCTTTCCATTATCTTCAGAGAATTGAAGAAGGAGAGCGCGTAGGTAATTTCTATATGTGGAAATTTGCCGGATTCAACTCTTCCGGAGAATGGGTCGTTTATGACAAGAATGGAGAGTACAAGCTTGGAATGGATGCCACTGATGAAGATATGTACTATGTCGGCAATGGTTTGCCAAAATTCACCGCAAGCTGGTCCAACTATTTGAGGTATAAGAACTTCGATCTCAATGTCTTCTTTAGGGGTGCCTTTGGATTCGATATCTTCAACATACACGAGTTTTACTATGGCATTCCAAAGTTGACGAGTAATGTGATGAAGATTGCATTCACCAAAAATGCCCAGATAAAAGAGAATCCTCTCGTTTGTGATTACTATCTCGAAAAGGGAGATTACCTGAAGCTTGATTTGGTGTCCCTGGGATATACATTCAAATTCAAGAACAAATATGTGGATTCTCTCAGACTCAGTTTAACGGGGAAGAACCTTCTTACACTCACTTCATTCTCCGGTGTGGATCCTTCCACTTACTCAACAAACGGCCTTACCCCGGGAGCGACGGGTTCAAGGAACTATTATCCTACAACGAGGCAGTTTCTGTTCGGTTTGCAGCTTGGTTTCTAAATATCAAAGGATATGAAAGCATATAAATATATATTGGCTGTCATTGGCTCGTGCATCGTTTTTTCTTGCACGGATTTGAGCGAAAACCTGTATGACCAGGTTGATTCAAAGAACTACTACAACACGGAAATGGATGTCATCAGAGCTGTATTCCGTCCGTTTGAACATGCATACTGGAGTGTCCAGCCAAGACATGTGCTTCAGGAACTCACCGCCGATCAGGTGGCTACCTGGAAAAAGGATGACTGGTGGGAAGACGGTGGACGATGGAGCCGCCTCCACTATCACACATGGACTATTGAGGAGGAAACATTCAAGACTGAGTGGGAAGCCTGCTATCAGGGCATTATGCAGTGCAACTATGTCATGGATGATCTTGCTAATCTTGATTGTAAAGCTCTTGGAATGACTCAGGAAAGGTTTGATGCCCTTGCATCACAATGCCGCACACTTCGCGCTTGGTTCTATCTGCGACTTCTTGATGAGTTCAGAAATGTTCCATTGGCAGTGAGCTCCGATGTCACCAAAAATTCGGAAAGCAATGTGAGCCCTGAAGAACTCTTCTCTTTTATCGAGTCCGAGCTTCTTGAGAGCGTGGAATTGCTTCCGAAGAAAGCGGGAGCTGCCGGAAATGCATTGGATCAGGGTCAATGGACCAAGGCTGCCGCAGCTGCCCTGCTTGTACGCCTGTATCTGAATGCCGAAGTTTATATCGGTATTCCGATGTACGATGAATGTGCCGGAATTGCCAGAAAGATTATTGACGGAGAATATGGTTCCTATTCAATTGAGCCAACTTGGGACAAGGTGTTCGATTGGGATAACGAAAATTCGCCTGAGGTCATCTTCGGATTCCCTTCCGCAAAGGGTTATGTGCATTATGTTTATGCCGGTGACACTTTCTGGTGGACTGTTCCTGCCCGTCAGGTAAGCTACTATTTCAATGATGTTAAAGCGATGTCCAAAAATGGTGACCACAACTGTAAGTACCGCCTTGCGCCAAGCCTGGCTCCTGACGGCACACCATATACTACACAGCTCGGACGCCCTGTTGCAAAGTTCAAAAAGTACCCGCAAGACTATCGTCTGAAGATGTACAAAAACCTTGGGAACAGTACGCGTGAAGGAATGATGCTCTTCGGCTATCTTGAGTACACTGACGGGGGAGCTGTTAAGAGAGTTACCAGCCCTGAGGGTGGTTATGACCTTTACCTTAGGGATGCTGTTGCCCAATTCAAGGGAGCTGCGCCGGAAGAGACTCCTTCAGGTCTGGTTTCCGACATGTTGCACGGAGACCACAATAGCGGTTGGGGCTATGTAAAATACCCGTTCTATACCGATGAGGATGAAGGACAGCTTGAGGCAGACTGGGTGGAAATCAGACTCCCGGAAATCTATTATTCTCTTGCGGAGTGTGAGTTGAGGGGCGGTAATCCTTCTGAAGCAGCCAGATTGCTGAACTATGTCCGCAAGCGCAACTATCCTGCTGATGCTGTTGAGGATTATTTGTATGCTCCTGAAGGTTCTGTCATTCTGGATGAAGCTGAGATGCTTGACGAGTGGGGACGCGAATTCCTTGCTGAGGGCAGAAGAAGAACTGACCTTATCCGTTTCGGGGCTTTCTGTGGCGGAGACTGGTGGGACAAGACAGCTGACCAGGACAAACACTTCGAAATATTCCCTCTTCATAGGGATGTGCTGAATGCCAATCCAAAGTTGAATCAGAATGAGGGATATCCAAGACCAGAATAACAAACACTTATTAATAACAAAAAATCTATCATTATGAAAAAGACTGCATTATTCGCAATTATTTGCGGAACATTATCAATTGTTTCCTGCAACAAACCGGAAGACAATAAGAAGCCCGTGGGCCCGATTGAAATCGAAAAAGAGTACACTGAACTCTATGCTTTGGGCGGTGCTGTAAACAAATGGGATTCAATGGATCCTGCACCTATGACCAATGTAGGCAAGAATCTTTTCACTATTGAAGTTGACCTTATCAAGAGCAACGAAAACAAGCTCATCAAGTTCTGCACAACAGCAGGAAAGCCTTGGAATGAGACTGATTTCCTTGTTCCTGCTACCGTAGAGACTGATATGCAGTACTGCTATCTCAGAGAAGGTGAAAACAAAATACAGCACACCAGCGAGAAGGCTGACGGCGTGGGAAATATTAAGGACTGGTTCTTCGGCCTGGAAGCAGGCACCAGCGGACATTATCGTCTTACCGTTAACCCTTATGAACTCACCGTTGTTGCCGAGAAACTTAGTGACCTTGAGGACAAAGCTGAGGCAGTATGGAAAGAAGGTTGGGTTTATATGGTAGGAGATGCCACTCCGGCAGGCTGGGATATCAATTCTCCAACCGAAATGACCAAGGACGGTGATATCTTCACCTATGAAGGAGGTCTTGCTCCGGGTGAGGTTAAGTTCCCTGTAGAATTCAGATGGAATGGTCCTACCTATATTGCAGAGGAGGCCGGAACCGATATCACAGCAGGTGGTGAATTCAATGTAGTGCTTGCTCCGGAAGGAGATCCGGACAATAAGTTCAGGGTAACTGAGGCAGGTACCTATAAACTTACTCTCGACACTGCAAATCTCAAACTTACTGTTGAGGTCAAATAATTGAAAAATGAGAATCAAAACACTTTCTGTTATTCTTATCCTGTCTCTGGCGAGCATCAGCTTGTCCGCCAGAGACAGTAAATTTACTCGTCAAGGAACTGGCCCGAAGTACTGGATTGCATATGAATGGTGCTGGGTCAACAACAAGGCTATTCCTGAGTACCAGTGGAAAAAGAACATAGACTGGGTCGCTGAAAATCTGAGGGATTACGGTTACGATATGATTTGTAATGACGGATGGATTGAAGCTGCCCAGACTATAAATGAAAACGGTTATATCACAAAATATAACAGTGACTGGCAGAATGGCTTTGAGTATTGGAACAAGTACATCAAGGACAAAGGCATGAAAGTCGGGGTTTACTATAACCCTATGTGGATGTCAAAGGCGGCCTTCTTTGCCAACTGCCCTGTCGTGGATACCGATGGGATTACGACAATGAAAATTGCCGGAAAAGTCAATTTCAACAGTGAACTTTATTGGGTTGATGTCAATAAGGAGGGAGCGGAGCAGTGGATAAAAGGCTATGTCCGATATTTCAAAGAGCTTGGTGTAAGCTATCTGAGAGTCGATTTTCTTGAGAATTATGAGCGAAACTACGGAACTGACGCCTATGACAAGGCCCTGAAGTGGATTTCTGAGGAGGCCGGTGATGATATGTTCATAAGTCTGGTCATGCCGAATTGCTACAATCATGGTGCAACGGAATTGAAATACGGGGATATGATTAGAGTCTCTGATGACTGTTTTGACGGCGGATGGGATTTTGCCAGCTCAAGAAGACGCGGGGAGCATAAATCCTATTGGCCTCAGTATGGCAATGTCTTTGACGGAATGGTTTCCTTTTCCGATATAGGGCTGAAGGGCCAAATGATATTGGACGGAGATTTTATGCGTTTGAATACTATGGCCTCCAAAGAAGAAAAGAAGTTTCTGTATTCATTGATGGTTATGGGTGGTTCGGCTCTGGCTGTTGCGGACCAGTACAATACGGTCGGAGATGCGCTTGAAATCTATCAGAACAAGGAGATGATTGAGTTGAACGACTTGGGCTTTGCTGCTAAACCATTGAGCTGCAGGCTCGGAACTGCAAACAGTTCCCGTTGGGTTGGACAGCTTCCGGACGGTGATTTTGTGGTGGGCCTTTTCAACAGGGAAGAGACGCCACAGGATTTTGGCATAGATTTCTTCAAAGAACTGGGGATTGAGAGTGGAGTTGCCGAGAATGTCAGGGATTTGTGGGAGCACAAGGATATGGGTTCTATGAATGGCAGTTTCTCAACCCGCCTGGAGCCACATTCCTGCGTGGTGATTCGGATCAAACCCAAGGGGAAACAACGCTTTCAGGCAGAATTTGCTTCTGTAAGGAACGGTGCATCAACAAATATTTCAGATGAAAAATAGCTTAGTTTGGTTAATAGTTATTATGGTGTGTGGAGTTTCCGCTGCTCTTATAGCGTCTTGTGAAAAGAGCAGCGGGAGTCCTTATGTTCCCGAAGTCCAGAAAGATGATGAGCCAAGTGGAATAGGCTATGCAAGGAAGCTGTTTCCAGGCAAGGGAGATGTTCTGTTCACTGTTTCACGCCAGTCATCGGGAACGGAGACTCTTGCAATTCGCGCATGCGGTAAGGCAGAGGCTGACATTAATGTAAATGGACAACACTATTCCGCTGTTTTTCAGAAGGGTGGCAGCACTTGGGAAGTGGTCGCGGTTAGTGTACAGCTGAAAGCGGGAGAGAACACTATCATTGTCAGCAGAAAGGACGGAGGTGTAACGGGAATGTGGGTAGATTATATAGAATTCCAGTAAACTTGGTTTCGTCCATTTTCCGTTATGCCAGGCCACACCCTGACCTCTGTTTGTTATGCCCGGCCCTGCCGGGCATTTGCGTTAGCAAAATCACCTTCCACGCACACCCCTACCAGACTGGCCTACAGCCTGTCACACCGTGGAAGATGCAGACATTTCCCCGCACTATCCACGCAGCACCCCATTACACCACCTTCTGAGGCCCCCTGGCGTGGAAGGTGATTTGATTATCCCGCAGGCCTTAGAGGAAAACTGTTTTCAGGACGATACATCCAAGCTCTTTTTTGCTACCTTTGTATTGTCAACCCCTAATTAACCGATATGAATCCACTTTTCAAATCCGGAAGAGTGATGGTGGCAGCGGTGCTGTTTGCCGTGACAGCGGTGCTGTATTTCATTCCGGCGGTAGCCGTGCCGCACAAGATTTTCATTCCGCTCACCATTCTTGCCCTATTCTCCATCAAACTGACACCGTGGACAATCACGGCAGGACTTGCTTTTTCAGCACTGGGAGACCTTGCGGGCTCATTTAAGATGGGAGGCGGCACGCAGGAGTTCTATGCCTTCGTATTCCAGATGCTCTTCTTTGCTCTGGCGCATATCTTCTACATCATCACCTTCTTCAAACTCAAACCTGTAAGGACAAGAACACTCTGGACGCTTGCGACCTGCGCTCTTTGCGCGGCAATCTATGTCACCGCTCTTGTCAAGGTGGTGCCTTGCGTTGAAGACACAATACTCACCTTCTGCGTAATCGGCTATGCCACAATCATAACCGTAATGCTGTTCAGTGCGCTCAAGACTGCGGACGCGGTGATTGCAATCGGAGCCTGCCTCTTCGTATTCTCGGACTTTATCCTTGCCTGGAATATGTTCGTGGGCAAGGTGGAGGGCAGCAGGTATTTTATAATGGTGCCGTATTACCTCGCCCAGGTTACATTTGCTGCAAGATTTGCATATATTCAACTCAAAAAAGCGTATATTTGAGGTATGGATTTCAATCATATGCATAAAGCTCATCCGTGGCACGGAATCGACCTTGGGCCAAATTGTCCGGATGAAGTCAGGGCTTTCGTTGAGATTGTCCCTACCGATACGGTAAAGTATGAAGTTGACAAGGCATCAGGCTATCTCTGTCTGGACAGGCCGCAGAAGTTTTCCAACATTGTACCAAGCCTTTACGGCTTCCTGCCGAAGACATACTGCGACACCAATATGGCTGAGCTCACCAACAAGGTGCTTGCCAGATACGATGTTGAGGGCGACCACGATCCGCTCGATATCTGCATACTTGCAGAGAAATCCGTCACCCACGGAGACATCATCGTAAAATGCATTCCGATTGGAGGCATAAGGCTTCTGGACCACAACCAGGCCGACGATAAAATCATTGCCGTGCTCAAGCACGACTCGGTTTATGGCCATTATACGGATATTGACCAGATTCCTAAAGACATAGTCCGCAGACTTGTGCACTATTTCACAACCTACAAGGACATCCCGGGAGACCTGCGCAAGCGTATGGAGTTCGTCGGACTCTACGGTGCAGAGGAAGCCAAGGAAGTCATCAGAGCGGCAATGAAGGACTACGAGAATTTCAAGAAAACGATGGAATAATCCTGTCAGCCCTGAAGCTGAGAGAGCATCGCCTGACAGGCATTGAGGATATCCTGAAAAGTCGTCTCGAAATCACCTGTGTACCAAGGGTCGGCGACATCCCTGCCACTGCCCGTATATGACATCATCAGATGGATTTTCCCTTCCGGGTCATCGGGGATAATGCACCGTATCCGGCGAAGGTTGGAAGAGTCCATACAGATAATCCTGTCGAACTTCGCGTAATCCTGCCTCGTTACCTGCCGGGCGGTTTTGGCATTGTCGAACGGCACGCCGTGCTGCGTGAGGCATCTGCGTGCAGGAGGATAGATGCCGCAGCCTATTTCTTCGGTAGATACAGCCGCGCTTTCCACATAGAAGTGCTCTGCCATCCCGTAAGCATTTGCGAGAGCCTTGAATAT
>SAMEA3663208__coassemble_456_pt1 | contig 12111 bp, 7 predicted proteins | sample SAMEA3663208__metabat2_low_PE_018 | metagenome-assembled genome bin SAMEA3663208 (sample SAMEA3663208) | pig gut metagenome | biome: pig gut; feature: pig-associated habitat; material: faeces | place: China | collected 2013
GAGCTGCCGTTTCTCCTTCTGTCTGATCCGGAGCTTCAGGCAATTCAGGCCTATGGCGTCTGGCAGGAAAAGAAGCTCTACGGTAAAGTGAGCATGGGCGTGGTGCGGACGACCTATATCATTGATGAACAGGGAAGAATTGAAAAAGTCATGCCTAAGGTCAAGCCTGACGGTTAAAGGGTTAAAGTGAGATTTCAATTTCGGTCTCAGGAGTCCAGTCGCTAACAGTAGCCTTGAAAGTGATGGCTCCACCGATGATGGACTTACCAGCATCAGGGGGGTTTGAATCTCCGTCAAGCTCACCAGGATTTTCAGGGTCTACATAGCCTGCACCGTTGTTCGCGAAGAACTTGATAACGAAAGTGTACTTGTGTCCCTGGAGGAATCCCTGTGAAAGCGGAATTGCCATCCAGGCATACTCTTCGCTACCGGAAGCAGGATAAATCTTCAGTGCTCCAGCGTTAGCAGTAATCTTCACCTTGAGAGCGAGGTATGTATGCTCTGAAGAATTTGTGGACTCAGTTGCCTGATTCCAAGCAGTAACGGTCTGAGGAACGAGGTACCATTTGTTGCCAGTATTAGCGGTCATAACTTCCTGAGCTTCAGCAGTAAGAGTCTTTGCGTTAGCCGTAAACTCTGATGAATAGGTCTCGTCAGCGGCATCAGTTGCTACTTCAGTACTCTCGGATGAGAAGGTGTACTTCACTTTGTTTTTCATATGAGCAATCTTAACTCCGGCAACCTCAACTTTGTATGTAGAGTTGGTGTTCAAAGCTTTAACAACAACCTGAGTAAGGTAGTGATTGAAGGTAAGAGAGGTAGCTCCTCTTGGGTCTGTCTGATCCTTAGCAAAAGCAGCTACGAGGTCCTCCTGCTCTGCAAGAACAGTTGAAGGAGTGAATGTGAGAGTCTGAGGGTCAGTTGCATTGATGGTCCTGCCGAAAGTTCCCTTTTCAGGAGTGTTATAAGCATAGAAGTTGAGCTTAAACGCAGGCCAGAAATATACAGGATTACTCTCCCAAACATTAGAAGCACTTTTCCAGTTGAAGGTCACATTATCAAAGTACACAGCATTATTACCGATAGCAGAAACCTGGAAAGAGTTGAAGTCTTCGGTCGTAACATCCTTCTGCGCAGCCTTGGTCGGCTTTGCAGTGTAGGCAGAGAAGCCTATGCCCCTCTGGGAACCCTGAGCATCGCAGCTTACGACCTCAGTCTTGGTGCAACTTGCCGCAAGCAGGGCAAGAGCAGCGAATACAATAGTTGATTTGTTCATAAGTACTTAATTATTAAATTGTTAATATATTTGTTACATAGGTATGTCCACTATTTCATCCACCCAGTCATTAATATCCGTATCAAATCCCCCTTCTTCATCTCCCACAGTCTCCGGAAGTTCAATCTCCAGAGTCATATTCAAATTCAAACTCAGCGACAGCGTTACATCAACCTTAATCAGTTCCGTCACATCGAATGACAAAGGGTACAAATCTCCGTTGAGCAGTACAAAATTGAGGTCAAGATAGTACCTGCTGTCAGTATTTCCATCCCCCACAAGGCCCCAGGAAAGGAAACTTGACCTCACCGTACCGTCGGTATCGGACCCCTCGTCAAACTTTCTGTTGTTCAGCACAAAAGCCTGCGCGGCCTGCTCTCTGGTATTCTCTTCCAGTCCGAGGCAATGTCCGGCGGCAACACCCCTCATATAGCACATCATAGTGCCCCTGGCGTATTTGAGTCCCTTCACGTGCGCCGTGATATTCACCTGCGAAATCACGCTTTTCGGTGCGGTCCTGACTTCGAGTGCAGGCACTTCGGCCTGGCCCGTCTGAGGCATATCATAATAATAGTCAATCTGCTCCGGGGTCACATGCACGCCCCTCACCACCGAAACCGCAAGTGTGTCAGGCTCCACGATGCAATATTCACCTCCCTTGCTTCTCGTCTCGTCCTTGAGGCCCAGAGCCTTGAATGTGGCGAGGTTCTCTTCCCCCGTGAAGACCATACTTCCGCCGAACTCCTGAGGCGAATCGTTCATAACCACGAGGGTGAAGTCGCCTTCCGGCAGTCTGACGAAGCACTGCTTGTCCGCACTCACCGGAGGAAAACGCTTGTACAGTGCCCCGTCGTCCTCGCGGAATGCATAAACGCTGACTCCGTTCGGATGCAGTCCCGATACGCTCCAGTCCGGCTCGACCAGTACGGTGGCAGTATTGGACGAGGCATAGTACAGATGATCCCTCTGACAGGAGGCGCCAAGTGCCATAATCATCAGGAGTCCCAGCATCTTCCTTGCTTTCATCTCCTGCCTCCTTTCTTTGAGGATATCATCCATACCAGGGACACCGAGAGTTTGGTCGGCATCACTCCGCTTGTCCTCTTCGCCTGCCAAGGGTAAGGGATTACCTTGATATTTCCGAATTTGGTATCCTTCACGCTGATATATTCGTAATACTCAGTCTTGAGATAAGCCAACCCCGCACTGTATTCCAGCCTGAGGTTCCGTCCTATCTTATGGGCGTAGCCCGCCTGAAGTCCTGCAAGCAGGAAGACATCACCCTGTACTCCGTTTCCGTCCGTCAGACGTCCGAGTTGGAAGTCATAGTATCCTGCTCCGGCATATATTCCTGCAAACAGACCCGTCAAAGTTTCCTTTCCTGCCCTTTCCCCAAACCAATACTTGGCGGAAAGTTCGGCTTCGAGCATCTGCATCGTGAAATCCTTGCGCGGATTGCTCCACCAGGGGAAAACGGCATCAGCACCAAGGCTGAAGCGCTGTCCCAATGGGACTTCCACTCCCAGGTTCACAAAACCGAGTGCATCGAAGAGCAGATTGCTCTTCAGTGCAAACAGCGGCTTTTCAAACCTCACCGGCTCCTTTAGCTGCTCCACAGGGTGTGCGGCAAGCGCATTCTGGTCGTGCCATACAAGTCCGGGGGCGGGAGCAAGGTAATCCACCTTTTCTATCCTTACCGGCTCGGGATAATAATACAAGGTCATTGTTGCCTGCCTGAGCATAGGATAAAACCTTCTTTGCGCCTGAGCGCTGCTGAGGGCAGACTTGCTGAGCAGAATGTTATATGAATCCCAGTCCGGTCCTACCGACAATATTTCAAAAGAACTTACAATTGAAGACCTGCTCTTAACCAGAGAGACAAGGCTTTCTGCACGCTTGAGGCTCAGAAAATCATTCCTTCGTTTTCCTCCTTCCGGCGATGCGGAAGAACGGATGTGAGCTATGTTGTCTATGCTGATTCCAGACCGTTGTGAAAGAGAGTCGAGGCTTTGGAAGAAAGCGTCAACCCTATACCCGTTGTCACAAAAGGCAGAGTCGAAATTGTAGTGTCCGCAGCGGAACAGAAGTTTAAGTGTTAAAGAATCGCGTTGAAAACCATTTATGCTTTCTTCGCCTGGGGCAGCTGATGCTACGCTGACTGACCCAAGAAAAAGGAGAAATGTTAATACGAAGAGCGCATAAGTTTTCTTCATCGAATCACTACAAACTTTGCAAATATAAGGCGGTTATTTGAATTATGCAAATTTTTTAAAAATTCCTGAGCTATTATTCTTCGGTTGACTGATTGTTCCGCAATAGTGTGTACTTTTGGTAATCTAAATGATTGTTATCCCCCTCCCGCCTTGCTTCCAACCACCTCTTCCGTCATCCTTGCCGTGAGGGCAATTCCAAGGGGTGGTTTTTGCGCTTTTGGGTCCCGGAAGGGCGGCGGTGAAATTTCAGGTCGTTTTTTTGCTTTTGGATAAGTATTTTAGTCTCAAAAGCAAAAAATCGCCAATTTTTTGCACGGATATGTCCGTCTTCACGCCTGAGAGCGAATGGGACTGCTCAAAGCCCGCTAACACTTCGGTCTGGAAGATCAGAGCTAAGCAAACATGGTGTCAAGTACCTCGATAGAAATTTTCAACAATCTGGAAAGTTGTTTCTTGCCTGCATTGAAATCAAAATGGAGCCTGCGGGCCAATTCCAGTTTCAGTTGAACAGGAAGATCCGACAGCCTGGCTGTATCATAATTGGCTTTTGCAATTCTTGTGGCAACAAGAAACAAGTCATTATCGTTGTAATACATAGACTCTCCAATAGACTTGGCTATCTCTGAAAAGGATTCAACATTCTTGGAGATTATATAGAAATACTGTTTTGCGTCCCTGAACAACTGCTCTGATGCGGATATATTGCAGTATTGCAACGGAGAGATGTATCCTTGTACAATCGGAACGTTCTTGTACTTATCCAAAAGCCTGGAATGCAGGAGTTCACGAAGTGCTTTAACACCCAGTTTTTCCGATGATAACGACTCCAATTGCCTTGGCATAGAATTGAAGAAGTATGCACTTGTTCCCCAAGGATATGAAAAAGGGGTATGATTGTCGTTCACAACAAAGCCATTGCGGTTCACATAGGCGACAGCATTTCTGAAATATCCGAGATTGTCAATAGGAAACAGTTTGATGCCGAAGCTTTTCTCAATTGCTTCTTTTCCAAAATGTCTTCTCAAATGGTCTGAAAACAAATCGAAAAACTCGAGAATTCTGGACCGTTGCCCGCCAATCACGAAATGGAAGTGATTGCTCATTATCTGAAAAGCAAACAATTGAAGATCAGAATACTCCATTTTGCAGATGGCAAGAATAGTCATAGCAGACTTGTAATCATCAGCATTCGAAAATATAATCGGATGATTCTCAGGTGTATTGACATTAAAAACAGTTCCTGATGAAAGGAATTTCACCTCACAATCCTGTTCCTTGTTAAAGAAGGCAGATTTTTCCATAGTTCAATTCAAATTTTGAAACACGAAGTTTCGGATTCAACATATTATGAAGATGCCATTAGGCATAGTTGATTGTATCGCCTTGGCGACTTACAAATATAAGCTGTCCATTACAGAATTGCAATATGATTTTGAAATTCGTGCTTCCTGAATTGACAGAAAACTGCCGTAATACATAGTTTAGTCGTAAGCTGAAGTCCCCCGACCTGGTATGACCGTGTGCGCGAGCAAAAAAATGCCGAAAAATTGCTTTTGAAGCAAAAAATCCTGTCCAAAAGCAAAAAATCGCCCTAAAATTTCACCCACGCCTTTCCAGAAACCCCAAAAGCAAAAAAATGCCGAAAAATTGCACGGACGCTCCCGTTTACACCACATATACCCGGTCCAGGCCGGGTCATCACGCGAAAAAGGCAAGGCCCGGGTCATCACGCAAATAGCGGGCGAGGAGAGGGAAGGGCTACAGGGCGCTGATTGGGATGAGGCGGATGCCGAGGCGCCCGATGGCTTCTTTGACCTTCTCGGAGCAAAGGCAGTCGGTCACTCCCTGGCGGTCCACAGCAACATTGTCGTACCCTATGTGATACACGGTCTGCATCTCGCAGTCATTGTAGGCAGGATGGTCTATGAAGTAATATCGCTTGCCGCTCTGCATTGACTCCAAAGAGCGTATGAAACTGTTGATTTTATCCTCGGAAGTGGCTGACTCTCCCGTATATCCTGTCATCTCGAAACCGTAGGTAGCGGCACCCTCCATAACATCGGTGCAGATCAGACCGTATTCGGCGGCAAGCCTTCTGGTCAGTTCGTTCACCTCCTTGTTGAACATAGTGGAGAACATATGTCCGGAAATATGCGTGAGCTGAGGTATATTTTTAATTGCAAGTTCGATTTGCGCCCGGAACTCGCGCTCCAGCTCCTGCATATTGATTGAATCCAAACGCTCCAGCACTGACAGACCCGGATATGCCGGGTTAGGCCACATCATAGGCAGAAAATAGCCGTTGTCATCCACCAGGGAAGGGCAGTCGGTCAGTGGCTTCCACTTCACATTCTCCCACTCGCTGGTAATTGCAAGATGCACTCCGGCATCGAGACCCGGGTTCTCCCGAAGCATCTTTACAGCCTCCGGAAACCACGGTCCGACGCATAATACCTCCACCGACTGGGCAATCCCGTTACGGTAGGACTCGATACAGGCCTTGTTGACGCTGTGAAGCGCTCCCATATCGTCAATTCTCAAAACAAGTTCCTGCGCTGAGGCCGAAGCGGCAAACAATAGCGCGCAGGAAATGGCAATCAACAACTTTTTCATTTGATGAATTCGCTTGGGGAAACTCCGAACTGCTTCTTGAAACTGGTCGAGAAGTGGGACAGGGTACTGAAACCTGTCATATCGGCTATTTCCGAAATGTTGTATTTATGTTCTTTCAGTAGTTGTGCTGCACGGTTGAGTTTGTAGCGTTTGAAGAATACGCTCGGATTCTCTCCCGTAAGACCCTTCACCTTGTAATAGAACTTTGTTCTGGATATATGCAGCCTCTCGGTCATTCCGGTGACATCCAGCTCATCGTTGGAAAGTTCCCTTTCCATCAGGGCATAGAGGTCCTTCATAAAGGCATTATCCTGCTCGGAGAGCACATTGTCGTCCAAAGCACTGACCTCGGTGGCCTGAGAAAGCAGTGCGCGGATTTTCTCCCTGTTCTTGATCTGGGAATTGACAAGTGCCATAAGGTACTGAGGCTCGAACGGTTTGGTGACATAGGCATCGGCCCCGCAGTCGAGCCCCTGCACCTGGTCATCCACGCCGGCCTTCGCGGTAAGAAGTATAACAGGGATATGCGAGAGCTGGAGCGAGCCCTTGATGTCGCGGCAGAGCTCATAGCCCGATTTGCCTGGCATCATAACATCGCTGATGACTATGTCAGGAGCATCCTTCTTGACGGACAGGAAAGCCGAATCCGCGTCGTAACGGTAAAGTACATTGTAGCGGGTGGAGAGAAGTTCCTTCATATACCTCACCACATCGGTATCATCGTCCACAATCAGCACAGTAGCCTTTTGCTCGTCAGGCCTCTCATCTTCCTGTATCTGAGTTACATTTACCGCTTTCTTTCTAACGAAATCGCCCTCCTTGGCCTTTTCTGCTTCAGAATAGGAGGATTCACTTGCAGGAAGCAGCAGGATAAACATAGCTCCCTGCAGTCCGTCGTTCCTGTTTGCAGCCTTCAGCCAACCGTGATGCATCGCTGCCAGGGTCCTTGCGTAATACAGGCCGATGCCCGTGCCCCAGTTATAGGCTCCGCGCACATTGTTGTCCAACTGGTAATATCTTTCGAATATCTTCTCCAACTGGTCTTCCGGGATGCCGGGACCGGTGTCTTTGACGGTTATTTTCAAATATTTGTTGTCATTGTACTGCATACAGTCCCCGAAGAGTTTCTGCGCGTCATCCCTTGTGAGGCAGTCGAGACTGATTTCCACCTTGCCTCCCTGGCTCGTGAATTTCATTGCGTTGGAAAGGAGGTTGAAGCATATTTTGTCCAGCTTGTCGTCATCTGCCCAGGCGCTGAGCGAATCCTCAATTCCCCAGGTAACCAGACTGATGCCTTTCTCTTTGGCGCTGACCCTGAAAATCTCCACCAGATAGTTGAGCAGTGATACAACATCTATGTTTCTTACCTTCAGTTTCAAGGAGTCATTCTCCAGTTTGTTGAAGTCAAGCAGCTGGTTTACAAGCCTGAGCATTCGCTGAATGTTTCTCTGCACTATCCCCAGAAGGCGTTTCCCTTCATCGTCAACGCTAGCGGACTCGGTAAGCTGAGCTATAGGTCCGGAAATCATTGTAAGGGGAGTCCTGAATTCGTGGGAGATATTGGCGAAGAAACTCATATTCATCTCATTGACCTTCTTCTCCTGCTCCCTTTCCATTGCCGCCTTCTTCTTGGCTTCCCTTTCTTCGATGAACTTGCGCCTGTACACAACTATTATGCAGAGAATGGAGATGGCCAGGATGATGTAGAGGGTATAAGCCCACCAGGAGCGGTACAGAGGTCTCCCTACGCAAAGATCAAGACTGTTTTCAGCGAGTACATCCGTCTGCTCGATATTGGTAATTCTAACTTTGAAGATGTATTTGCCGGATGGGACATTGGCGTAATTCGCCTCCCTGTTGGTGCTGGCATTTACCCAGTATTTGTCATAGCCTTCAAGCATGTAGGAGTAGCGTACCCTTTCGTACTCGCTGTAGTCCAGGGCGGAGAAGGAAATCGCAAAACTGTTTTCGCTGTATTTGAGCTTGACTTCAGGGTTGAATGCCATTGCTTTACTGATGCAGCCACCTTCGGAAGGCATTACTGTCTTGTTGTGCACTTTCAATTCCTCGAAACAGAGGGGAACAGTCCTGTGCGTCATCAGCTCAACAGGATTGAACAGGGTCACTCCATGCGTGCCTCCGAAAATCAGAGCTCCGCCCGGAAGAATTGCGGAGGACCTGTCGTAGAACTGGTTGCCTCCAATACCGTCGGCTTCGAACCAGTTGATGAAGCGCCCCACACTGCGGTCGTATTTGGCAAGCCCGGCCTGAGTGCTGATCCATAGATTGCCCTGCAGGTCTTCTTCAATACTGCAGATGTCGTTGCATGGAGTTCCCGGCAGGGGAGTGAGTTTGGAAGTTGACGGGTCATATTGCAGAAGACCGTTTGCTACTGTGCCTATCCACACTTTTCCCTGACTGTCAGTTTTGAGGGAGGAAGGAATGAAAAGGGATCTTGCAATGCACTTGTCCCAATCTTCTTGAGAAATCTGTATTTTCTTGAACTCCAGGGAATTGCGGTCGATTTCAAAGAGTCCCTCACCGAAAGCGGCGACTATCACCTTGCCTGATGGCAGAAAATCTATTCCGCCGACGAAAGAATAGGAGTTCTCAGGAATGCCGAGCTTGATGTAATCCGTCCTGCTTCCGTCCTCGCTGATTCTTGCAACGAATCCGTTGAAGAGTCCTATCCACATGTTGCCATCACTGTCAGGCTTCATGCAGAATGCCCAGGGACAATCCCATTGACGCAGTACTTTCAAAAGGCTCTTCTCCTTGCGGCATAGGAAAATCTTGTTTTGAGCTCCAATCCAGAGTTTACCGTCCTTAGCTGCTCTCAGACAGGATATGTACTGCTTGTTTTTCCTGTCGATAATGTTGTTTTCCTTCAGTCTTTCGAGCACTCCGGCTTCCACATCGTAATGATAAATGCCGTCGCTCAAGGTAGAGAAATAAACTTCTCCCCCGGAAGCGTCCATACTCAGCACCGATTTTCCTCCCAGTTCGGCATTGAGCACATTGTTGCTGAACTTGCCTTTGTAGGCGTATGAAATGCTGTAGCCCTGGTCGTAGGAACACCACCAGATGTTCTTTTCAGAGTCTTCAAAGACCGAGTTCATCCTGAAATCAGGTACGTCGAAAGGGAAATCCGGCTCGCCCTTGCGGACGAAGTTCCCGTCCGCGAGATTGTAGCTGAAACAGTCTCCCGATTCAGTGATGAACAGAAGGCAGTTGCTCACCAGAAATATCTGGGAGATGTATGAGGCCTTGAATGCTTTGTCGGAGGCGATTGCAGACGGCAGGGGAAGGAATCTTTCCTCACTAGTGCTCAGCACGCTCAGTCCTTTGTCGGAGTAAATCCAAATCCTCCCGTCGGGGCTCATGCAGATCGAAACCGGATTCCCGCAGCTCAAATCAATGCAGCGCTCAAGCCTGAAATTGTCAAGATTGTAGCAATAGATTCTGTCTCCGAAAACCCATAGCCTGTCATCAGGGGAGATGAAGGCGCCGGACATGAACTGCCAGTCGTTGGAATAGACTGTAAGCCTGCTTTCGAAGCAGCCGGATTCACTGTTGTAAAGGCTGATGGCGTCGGCAGTGTTGATGAGCACCTTGCCGCTGCGGCTTTGAAGAATCTGCACAACATTGTTGCTCCGGGTGCCATAGATTGGAATATAATCGAAAGAATCGTCCTCGCGGTAACGGCAGATTCCGTTCACGGTTCCGACCCACAGACTTCCTGTCCTGTCGCTCAGCAGGCATTGTATCTGGTTGTCCGGCAGCCCGGTGTTGTCATCGCTGCTGCAGAAATACTGATGGTATTCGTGGGAGTCGTATCTGTTCAAGCCGCGGAAGGTGCCGAGCCAGATGTGCCCCTTGCTGTCCTGGGCAATGGCGGTGATCCTGTTGTTGGACAAGGTGGTCGAAGTAATCCGCTCGGAGGATGTTTGTGCGAAAGACCAAATGCAAGACACAACAGCCAGCGCGGAGATAAGGAGTCTTTTCATTATGCGGTTTCTAATTTCATACGAAAGATACATAAAAATGCGTCTCGAAGATGCTAATTAAGTCTGTTTTGAACAAAAAAGAAAACTTATGAACGAAATGGAAAACAGTTTGAACCGTAATGTAACATTCCTGAACAAAACAGCAAGACAGATTACCGGTTTATGATGAACTTTGCAAACATAAACCACTATACACTGAAAAGATGAAAACCATTTCAAGAATCTTAGTCCTGCTTGGCTTTGCCGGAGTAGCTGCATCCTGTGGCGGCAGAGCGTCGCGCAGTGTGTCTGCTTCCGATACAGCCATTCTTGCATCCTCTTCCACAGCCGTAGTCCAGACCACACAGGGTCAGGTAGCGGGCTATGTTCAGGATGGCGTATATATCTATAAAGGTATCCCTTACGCAAAGGCGGAGAGGTTTCAGCCTCCGGTAGAAGCCGACAGTTGGGAAGGCATACGCAGCTGCCGCCAATACGGTCCCGTCAGTCCCCAGGGCGAGCGTTCAGGATGGGCAAATGATGAAATAGCATTCGCTTTCAACTGGAACGATGGAGTTCAGGGCGAGGATTGCCTCAGGCTCAATATCTGGACCCCTGCGACGGATTCAAAGAAAAGGCCTGTTATGGTATGGCTTCACGGTGGCGGATATTCCGCCGGCTCAGGGCAGGAACTTCCTTCATACGACGGCACATCACTCGCCGCAACGGAAGATGTGGTGGTAGTCACCGTCAACCACAGACTCAATGTGCTCGGCTTCCTCGACCTTTCTGCCTATGGAGAGAAATATGTGAAGTCCGGAAACGCCGGCCTTCTCGACATCGTAGCTTCGCTCGAGTGGGTAAAGGAGAATATAGCAGCATTCGGAGGTGACCCTTCCAATGTAACAATTTTCGGTCAGTCAGGAGGCGGAGGAAAGGTCACTACACTGCTCGCAACTCCTTGTGCCAAAGGGCTTTTCCATAAGGCAATAGTGCAGAGCGGCTCAATGCTCCGCACCATGGAGTCCAAGTACTCCCGCCAAATAGGCGTTGCCACAGTGCGCAATCTCGGCCTTGATGCGTCCAGCATAGACAAAATCGCCGAAGTCCCTTACAGGGAGCTGCTTGCGGCAGGCGAGAAGGCTGTCGCCGAGGTTAAGGCCCAGGCCGAAAGGGATGGCGTTGCCAGCTTCATCTTCGGTTGGGCTCCTACAGTGGACGGCGCTGTGCTGCCTGCCCAGCCATTCGACCCTCAGGCTCCCGCCATCTCCGCCGACATCCCTATGATAATAGGTACAACACGCCTCGAATTCACAATGACTACCTATGTGCCGGCTCTTCGCAATGTCAGCAGGGAAGATGCGGTGAAGTTCCTTGAAAGCAAATATGGCGACGGCACAGCCAAGTTCCTCGAACTTTTTGCAAAGGCATATCCAGGTTACAGGACAGCAGACCTTTTGGATGCGGACTTTGACTTCCGCCCTGGTGCGGTAGAGCAGGCCCTGCGCAAATCCATTCAGGGAGGGGCTCCGGTCTATATGTATATGTTCAACTGGGAGTCTCCGGTGCTGGACGGCATACTGCGCAGCACCCATTGTATGGAGATTCCTTTCGTCTTCAATAATGCAGACCGGCACGCAAGTATGACGGGCGGGGGGCAGCAGGCTCTTGAGCTCGCTTCGAAGATGAGCCACTGCTGGGCCGAGTTCGCCCGGTGCGGCAAACCATCGGCCGAAGGCCTGCCGGAGTGGGAGCCGTTCGAAGGAGAGAAGAGGGCTACAATGTTCTTCGACAATTGTTGCAGGATGACTTATGGCCACGACAAGGAACTGATCAACTTTATCAGACAGTTTCCTACACGAGGATTTTAATTACACTTAATATTAACTACCAACCATCAAAACAATGAGAACCAAATCAACATTCTCAAGAATGATCGGCACTGCTCTGGCAATGCTCCTCATTCTGGCCGGCTCTCTCTCGGCATCCGCACAAGGACAGCTGAAGGTGACCGGTAAAGTCA
>SAMEA3663208__coassemble_488_pt1 | contig 11460 bp, 12 predicted proteins | sample SAMEA3663208__metabat2_low_PE_018 | metagenome-assembled genome bin SAMEA3663208 (sample SAMEA3663208) | pig gut metagenome | biome: pig gut; feature: pig-associated habitat; material: faeces | place: China | collected 2013
TCGAATATCAAATGTTGATCTCGTCAAATCTCGGGGAAACCGGGTTACATGTCAAAAAAATTTTTGTATCTTTGCGCCCTTGAATTTCCTCCAGCTGCAGTTTTGGCCTCTGCCATCCTGTATCTAGGATAAAATCAGTTAGAGATTGAATATGAGTTTTAATAAAATTCTGATTTCACAGACAGCCCCAAGCAATTTAGCCGCATATACCGCATTGGAAGAGAAATACGGGGTTAAAATCGACTTCTATCCTTTTTTCAAGATAGAGCCTCTGACATCGAAAGAATTCAGGACGCAGAGAATTAACCTTGCTGACTACACAGCTGTGGTGTTCTCTTCGCGTGCAACCATCGATTCCTACTTCAAGCTTTGCGAAGAGGCCAGATTCAAGGTCCCTGAGACTATGAAGTACTTCTGTACCAGTGAATTGGTGGCAATGTACCTGCAGAAGCACATCGTTTTCCGCAAGAGGAAAATCTTCTTCGGGGATGGCACCCCGGATTCCATACTCAAACTGATTGGAAGCAAGCACAAGGGCGAGAAATTCCTCATTACCACATCCGATGCATCCAAGGCCGGCGCAATTATCAACATGTTCGAAAAAGCGGGTCTGGATTTCAGCGTTGCGGAGCTGGTTAAGTCTGTAAATCAGCCGCTTCAGGAAATCAATCCTGCAAGCTACGACGCCATCGTGATGTACAATCACGCCGACGTAAGCTCTCTTCTGGAGAGTTTCCCGGATTTCAAACAGGGAGAGACCAAAATCATCTCCTATGGCAAGGGCGTAGTAAGCGCAATCAAAGAGGCCGGGCTGGAAATCGCCATCCAGGCACCTACCCCGGAAATCACATCTGCAGCAGCTGCTATCGAAGCCCTGCTTTCAAACAAATAGTATGGACGGGGAGAAGCTCCATAGCTTCCCTAAATCAGAGAAACTCTGCGGGAAACTGAGAATCGCCTCCCTGATGGATGGCGGTCGTTGGAGTTCGACTGCGCATCTTCGTTTCTGCTGGAAGCAGGTTTCCGAAAGCGAAGAGCCTAACCGCCTGGTTATCAGTGTCCCCAAGCGCCATTTCAAGCGCGCAGTGAAGCGCAATCTTCTCAAACGGCGAATCCGCGAAGCATATCGCCTCAACAAACGGGAGCTCCCGCCTTCGGGGGTGGATATCCTTTTCGTATGGAGCTCCGCCGAGCTTTGCGATTTCCGCACAATCGAAGCGGAAATGATTCAGAGCCTGCAGCGTATTGCCGCAAAAATCGGGGAAACCGGGTAAAATATTAAACTTTAGTTCAGCGCAAAAGTAGCACTACAACGGCTAAGCCGCGGTGCTGCAATTGCTAAATGATTGATTATTAATAAAATTTCGTTTATAATATTTGCTGTTGTCAGAAAAGTTTTCTAAATTTGTAGTGCTACATAATACTACATTATAAGATATTCTGACATGGCATTTATTCGAGTTCAAAAACTGGTGCGGGACACTGAAGGAAATATTCTCAGCGGCAGCGCTGCAATCAAGGAGTCGCAATACGTGAAGGATGGAGGAAAGTTCCATTCCAGGCAGATTGTGCGCGAACGGCTCGGAAAGGTCGTCTGGCTTGCGCCTGACGGCAAGTCCGGCATATTCCTTTCCCCTCAGAGAGGCCTTGTTTCCTACGATTCCGTTTCCGACAGTTTTGAAGAGGTTTCCCGTAGCGATGAGCGCCTGTCCGGTAGTGGCGTTGACGTTTTTCCAGACACTGAAATCCATACTGTCTTCGGTGATGCTCACCTTCTGCTTTGCTTCCTCGCGAAAATCGGAATGACTGAGATCCTGAAAACTGCTTTCCCTGAAGAAACTGAACGCGAGCGTATCCTGTGTCACATTCTGCACGGCATTCTCCGTGACGGGAGCCGCATAAGCTGCGATAACTTCATCGAAAAGTCCTTTGCTTCTTACATTCTCGGGGATATACCCACAGCATCTCTCCGTTGCGATACAGCATACTTTTCTATGATGGGTAGAGATGACGCCCGAATCTCTTTCTTCAAGGCTTTTGTGGAAAAGATGCGCAAGACCAACCCTGACTTCGGTAAGTGTTGTTACGTTGACTCCACTCCTCTTCCCAACGATATTGACAACAACCCTTTCAATGCTCTCAGTTGTCATGGAGTTGATTCCTCCTCTGTTCAGACAAGACTTGTCCTTGTACTTGACGAAGAGACCGGTTTTCCTGTATGGTATGATATCATCCCAGGTAATGTTCTTGACATCAACACCATAATGACAGTGATGAATGACGTTGCCGTAAGCCTTGACATAACAATCAACTCTCTTGTGCTGGATGCCGGATACATCTCCAAGGAGGTGATACACGCCTTCCATAACGGCACGGAGAAGTCGCTTATTGGCAGGATGCCTGCCAGAAAAGGCTTTCCCTTCAAGACGCTCTACCACGAGTTCAAGACAAGTCTGGACAAGGGGAAATACCGCTTTGTCCGCGGTGGACATGTCTATTTCGGAAAGAGGAAGGAAATCGAAATCTTCGGCGAGAAGATCTTTGCCTACGTGTATGTAGATAAGCATAATGCTCTCCAACGGGAGCGTAACTATATGCTTGACCACCCCGAGGAATATGCTGCTCTGAAGGACAAGGAGAAAGACTGGATGTCCGTACGCTTCGGCTACTTCGTCCTTCTGTCCAACAGGAAACTGGCTCCCGTGGATCTGCTTACCGAATACTTCGGCAGAACGGATATAGAAGGCGTCATCAAGACGAGCAAGGAGTATCTCGGTCTCTTGCCGTTGTCCAAATGGTCTGTCGATACTGTCAGGGGAAAGATACTCAGCGACATAATAAACACCATTGTCCTCCTGAATATGAGAAAGGCACTGGACGAAAGCGGATTGTCGGTCAGCGAAGTGACCGGCAAGGCCCAATCCCTTATGTGCTTCCGAAACAAGCATGGAGAAATATTGATAGAAACACCTAATAAAAAAGTCAAAACGTACTACAAACTCATCGGAGAGACCATCCCTGCAAGTCTGAAAATCAAAGACTTCCGCAGAAAGGTCTTGCTCTCGTAAATGTAGTGCTACTTTTGGCATTATCTAAAGTTAAATAAAGACTATTCTTTTCACACCGACCTGCTCACAGTATGCCCTTGAGGATTAATCGTGAATCAACTCCAAGTTGGTAGGACAAGCATCCTTCCATTGTTTTACTTCGCGTTTGGAAACTCTTGAATAAGTTCTCACAAGCACCTTATTGTCCACATCACCATGCGCAGTGATATAAAAGTTATTTCCGATGTACACTACTGTTCTATAGTTAAGGTTGTTTGCAGTCTCATCATAGGACACTGTTTGAAAAAAGTACCCCTTCTCTTTAAATATATACATCACCATCTCTTCGTCTGAAACAAGGGCAAATCTTAATGCAGTATCACCGATTGTACATTCTTCCCAATTTCCATCTATATCCACCAGCTGTCTTTTTGTTTCCTGCCAACCATAATGTCCCAATTTATTCAAGAGTGTGGTCTTGGAGATTGGGTGATTAGCCTTTACCTCAGGAAGAAATCCCTCTCTAGTCGTGAAAGAAAACAAGTCTTCATAATCAATGTGTTCTTCTTCATATTTACTGCATGAAGAAAGCAGTAGCACACAAGATAGCGATAGGATGATATTCAAGATTATTTTCATAATGTAGTGTAATTAGTATTGTGTTAATTCAGGAACATGTCTATTGACAACAGAATAATCTCGCCTGTCAATATCGATAGGGTTAGAGTATTGGTATATTTCCTTCATAAGATAATAATCGATAGGTATTGAAGTACTACCTTCCGGGACCACAACTGTTTCATATGTAATGTCATTTGATAAACTGCCTTATGCATTAGTACGTGACCAATGCTTCGCTAACCTGATAATCCTTGGGAATTGAATGGAGACAGGAATAGTACAAGCTTTATCTTCGTAGAATCGGATGATTACATGAACCCAAGCTTGATATCTTTCCTCGTAGTATGATTCAAAATCTTCAACAACTCTGTCAACTGTTGTTTCTAATCGATGATATGGAGGGCCATAAATTGACTGTATTGCTTCAATGTCTCCTGCCGAGAGTGTGGACCCTGATACTGTAGGCCTGCCAGTATCTTTTACAGTAATTGTGTACACGGAGGGATTTATCACAAAATTGGGGTCTGTGATTATGCCATCGTATAACATGAGAGAGTTGAAATCAAACGGACCCGTATTGTATCCAGTGTATTGAGACTCAGAATATTTCGCAAAATTAAACTGTTTCTCTTGTTTAATATTATTGAAGTTTATGGTGATATAATCGTCCCTATCTGTTCGGGAGTGTTCGTGAAATATACCTAATGAATGCAAAATCTCATGCATAATTACACTTATATTGGTAACATTCTTTATATTGATTACTTGTCTTCCGCCCTGCATACCAATATAAGAGTTATTGCCAGACGAGGAATGGTAGAAGTAAATATAATCAGATGTATTTGCTGTTTTTGGATAAAAAACCAAACCAGTAGCGGCAGCAATACTATCCATTGCAGCTATAGCATATTGTTCATATTCTTCAAAATTGCTATTGAATGAATATGCAATTCTTCCATTTGGCCAATAAAACTGAGCTTGATCAGCACGGACAGCCCCTCTACTTGATCTTGATGAAATAGCATCAATATTCAAATCCGACATTAAAATATCCCCCTCTAAAATATATGCGCTATCTACAACCTCAACAATAAGGCCATTAGAGAGGGTATCCAATTGACAGAATTGAGTTGATGCGGCTGATTGTAACAAGGGCACCTCTATAGACCCCCGCTGTAATTTTGACTTGTTGCATAAAAATTCTCACGAACACAAGAAAGCAATAATGAACTAAAAACAAGTAAAATAAACAGTATCTTTTTCATGCAACAAAGGTTAGTGTTTCTGCAAAGGTAAAGTAAAAATACGAACAATCAATACAACATCCGGTACCTTAGTCTTCCTTCGGGGCGGGTTTGACTATCGAGATGGAGATTTCGTAGAGAAGATAGATTGGGCAGAAGACGACCGCGAGGGTGAACGGGTCTCCTGTCGGAGTGATGACCGCCGCAAGAATCAGCAGCACCACAATGGCGTGACGGCGGTAACGGCGCAGAAGCTCCTTATTGATGATTCCGAAACTGGAGAGCACCCAGGCGAGGACCGGAATCTCAAACACCAGTCCCATTACGAAAACAATTGACAGGAAGGTGCTTATGTAGGAATCCAGAGCAATCTGCGTAACTATGTCCGTACCGATATGATAACCTGCAAGAAAGCGGAATGTCAGAGGGAACACCAGCAGATATCCCACCGCGCAGCCCATATAGAAAAGGGTTGCCACTCCGAGCAAAGCCGCTCTGATACCTTTCTTTTCTTTCGGATAGAGCGCCGGCTTTACAAACATCCAGAGTTCCACCAGCAGATAAGGAAAGACCACGATGAGAGCAAGCCACAGGGAGGTCTTCATATGGGTGAAGAAAGGGGTGGTGACATTGATGTTGATGATATCCACCTTGAAATCTCCCGGAAACAGGGCGCCGAGAGCTTTATACATAAAGAAATCTCCGTTTGCAGGAGCAAGAATTACAGCGTCGAAAATGGAAGGCATCGCGGCGAAAGCAGCGACAAAGACGACTACCAAAGCGATAAGCACCCTGAAAATCGACCAGCGCAGGACCTCCAGATGGTCCCAGAATGACATCTGACCGTCCGACATTGCCTATTTCTTGTCTTCGTCGTCCAGATCGAGTTCCTTGCGGACGTCATTCATTCCGTCCTTGAAGCTTTTGACTCCCTTGCCGAGTCCACGCATCAGTTCAGGAATCTTCTTGCCTCCGAAAAGAAGGAGTACAACGAGGGCAACGATAAGAATCTCACCGGTGCCGATATTCTGCAAAAAAAGTATATTTCCCATTTCTAATCAAGTTTGAGCACTGCCATAAACGCCGACTGAGGCACCTGGACGGTACCTATCTGACGCATTCTCTTTTTTCCTTCCTTCTGCTTTTCGAGCAGCTTGCGCTTGCGGCTCACATCACCTCCGTAGCATTTGGCCGTTACGTCCTTGCGCACCTGCTTGACGGTCTCGCGGGCGATGATTTTGGCCCCGATTGCAGCCTGAATAGGGATGTCGAACTGCTGGCGCGGAATCAGGTCCTTGAGTTTCACGCACATCTTGCGACCCAGGTCGTAGGCGTTATCCTCGTGAATAAGGGTCGAAAGAGCATCGGCTGGCTCTCCGTTGAGCAGTATGTCCAGACGTACCAGCTTCGCAGGACGGAAGTCCGTCAGGTGGTAATCGAAAGATGCATAGCCCTTGGAAACGGTCTTGAGCTTGTCGTAGAAGTCAAAGACTATGGAAGAAAGCGGCATATCGTAGTTCAGCTCGACGCGGTCGGCGGTGATATAGTGCTGGCTGATGAGCGTGCCGCGACGGTCGAGGCAGAGCTTCATTATCGGCCCGAAGAACTCCGTTTTGGAGATGATTTGAGCACGGATGTACGGCTCCTCGATATGGTCTATGAGAGTAGGTGAAGGCATACCGGACGGGTTGTGCACATCTATTACCTCGCCCTGGGTGGTATAAACCTTATAGGAAACATTAGGGACGGTGGTGATGACATCCATATCGAACTCCCTGAAGAGGCGTTCCTGCACGATTTCCAGGTGCAGCAGTCCGAGGAAGCCGCAGCGGAAGCCGGAGCCCAGCGCCAGCGAGCTTTCCGGCTCATAGACAAAGGACGCATCGTTGAGCTTGAATTTCTCAAGTACGGTGCGCAGCTCTTCGAATTTGGCCGCATCCACAGGGTACATACCCGCGAAGACCATAGGCTTGACCTCCTCAAAGCCGGCAATTGCCTGATTGCACGGGCTCTCCGCGAGGGTTATGGTATCGCCCACCTTCACTTCTGAGGCGCTCTTGATACCGGTTATCACATAGCCGACATCTCCGCACTCCACGCTCGGGGTAGGGATGAGTTTCATACGCAGAAGTCCCACTTCCTCCACATCATAATCTTCGCCCGTGGCAACGAAGCGCATCCTGTCGCCTTTGCGGATGGAGCCGTTCTTGATTTTGAAGTAGGCAATGACTCCTCGGAAAGGATTGAAGACAGAGTCGAAGATAAGGGCCTGCAGAGGCGCATCCGGGTCCCCGGTAGGGGCCGGGATTCTGTCAACTATGGCGTCCAGTATAGGTGCCACACCCTCTCCGGTACGCGCAGACACCCTGAAAACATCCTCCGGGTCGCAGCCGATGAGGTCGCAGATTTCGTCGGTTACGACTTCGACCTGGGCAGAGTCCATATCGATTTTGTTGAGCACAGGGATGATTTCAAGACCGTGGTCTATGGCCATATAGAGGTTGGAGATGGTCTGAGCCTGCACTCCCTGGGTAGCGTCCACCACCAGAAGGGCACCTTCGCAGCTGGCTATGCTTCGGGAGACTTCGTAGGAGAAATCGACATGACCCGGAGTATCGATGAGGTTGAGCTTGTACTGCTCGCCGCCGCGCTTGTACACCATCTGAATCGCGTGGCTTTTGATTGTGATGCCCTTCTCCTTCTCGAGGTCCATATCGTCAAGGACCTGGTTTTCCATATCTCGCTGCGCGAGCGTACCGGTAAGCTCGAGAAGCCTGTCGGCCAGCGTGCTCTTGCCGTGGTCGATGTGGGCTATTATGCAGAAATTACGTATGTTCTTCATTCCGGCACGAAAATACACAATTTCGGCGAGAATTATTGCCATACTCCTCTATTTTTGCTAAATTTGCGGCACTTTTCCTAGAGGAGAAGTTGTTATTTGAAACAAATTCATTCAAATCTTAATAAAAATGAGAATCGTACAAGTTACAGGTAGGGAAATCCTCGATTCAAGAGGAAACCCAACAGTGGAAGTCGAGGTTGTTCTCGAGTCCGGCATCAAGGGTGTTGCAGCTGTTCCTTCAGGAGCATCTACAGGTGAGAATGAGGCTCTCGAGCTTCGTGACGGCGACAAGAGCCGTTACGGCGGAAAGGGCGTGCTCAAGGCTGTTGCCAACGTCAATGACGTTATCGCTCCGGCTATCATCGGTATGTCCGCTCTCGAGCAGAGGTCTATCGACAAGACCATGATCGAACTCGACGGCACTCCTACCAAGAGCAAGCTCGGCGCAAACGCCATCCTCGGCGTCAGCCTTGCAGTTGCACACGCTGCAGCAAACTATCTCGATATGCCGCTTTACCGCTACATCGGCGGAACCAACACTTATGTACTTCCGGTTCCTATGATGAACATCATCAACGGTGGTGCACACTCTGACGCTCCTATCGCATTCCAGGAGTTTATGATCCGCCCTGTAGGCGCAAAGAGCGAGGCTGAGGCTGTCCGTATGGGCGCTGAGGTTTTCCACGCTCTGCAGAAGGTCCTCAAGGGACGCGGATGCTCTACCGCAGTCGGTGACGAGGGCGGTTTCGCTCCTGCACTCAAGGGAATCGATGATGCTCTCGATTGCATTATCGAGGCTATCAAGGCCGCAGGTCTCGAGCCTGGCAAGGACATTACCATTGCTATGGACTGCGCAGCTTCCGAGTTCTGCTTCGAGGAGGACGGCAAGTTCTACTATGACTACAAGCAGCTCAAGGACGGCAAGAAGAAGGATCCTAAGGGAAAGAAGCTCACTACCGAGCAGCAGATCAAGTACCTTGAGAAACTCATTACCAAGTACCCTATCGATTCTATCGAGGATGGTCTTTCAGAGGCTGACTGGGAAGGTTGGGTTAAGCTTACCAAGGCTATCGGCGACCGCTGCCAGCTCGTAGGCGACGACCTCTTCGTTACCAATGTGAAGTATCTCCAGAAGGGTATCGAAATGGGCGCCGGCAACTCTATCCTTATCAAGGTTAACCAGATCGGTTCCCTGACCGAGACTCTCGATGCTATCGAGATGGCTCACCGTCACGGCTACACCACCGTTACCTCACACCGTTCAGGTGAGACTGAGGATACCACCATCGCCGACATCGCAGTTGCTACCAACAGCGGCCAGATCAAGACCGGCTCACTCAGCCGTACAGACCGCATCTGCAAGTACAACCGCCTGATGAAGATCGAGATGGAACTCGGCGACACTTGCCAGTATGGCTACAAGAAGCTGAGGTAGTTCTGGCTTTTGCCCAAGATTTCACACTAAAAAAGGGATGACCTGTCGTTCAGGTCATCCCTTTTTGCGGTAATGAGAGTGCCCGAGGCCGGACTCGAACCGGCACGCCTTTAAGGGGCAAAGGATTTTGAGTCCTTCGTGTCTACCATTTCACCACTCGGGCAAAGAGAGTACAAAGTTAATACTTTTTTCGAAAAATTTACTATCTTTGCATCCGCTCTCGTGAAGGGCACATAAATTATTAATTATTAAACAAACAGATTCACAATGGCTGTTAAAATTCGTTTACAGCGCCACGGAAAGAAGAATTTCGCATTCTTCCACATTGTAGTGGCAGACGTCCGCTCAAAGCGCGACGGTCGTTACATCGAGCAGATCGGTTCTTACAACCCTAACACCAACCCTGCAACAATCAATCTTGATTTCGACAGGGCTCTTGCCTGGTACAAAGTAGGTGCTGAGCCTACACTCGTATGCCGCAGGATTCTCTCTTACGAGGGTGTTCTCCTCCGTCATCACCTTGACGGTGGCGTAGCCAAGGGTGCTCTCACCCAGGAGGCTGCTGACAAGAAGTGGAACGACTGGAAGGCACAGCGTGACGCCAAGATTGCTGCCAAGGTTTCCGGTCTCAAGAATGAGGCTATCGAGAAGGCTAAGGCTGCAAAGGCAGAAGAGACCAAGGTTAAGGAAGCAAGGGCTGAGGCTATCGCAAAGAAGGCCGCTGAGCTCGCTGCTCAGAAGGCTGCTGAGGCAGCTGCCGCTGAGGCTCCTGCAGAGGAAGCTACAGAGGCTTAATGCTTCGCATAGCAAAAGTTCTCAAATCCAACGGCGTGGATGGCGATGTACTTGTAAGTGCACCGGACGTTGCGCTCGAAGAGATTCAGGGACCGGTACTTATCGATTTCGATGGGTTACCGGCCCCGTTTTTTATTGAATCCTGCAGCCGGAGAGGCACGGGGAAGTACATCGTACACCTCACAGATGTCTGCAATCTGGAGGATGCAGAAGAACTTGTCGGACGGTTCCTGATGTCTGATGAAGTTGAAGAGGAAGATGATGCCGTGCAGGATTTCACAGGATGGAAAGTCCTGAACAGAGGCGACTATGTCGGGACTGTGACCGACTGCGAACCTATTCCGGGAAACCTATGCCTCTATCTTAAACCGGCCGAAGATGCCGATGAGATAATCATTCCTCTCCACGAGGACCTTATCATTTCTATCGACGAGGACTCCCTCACTCTGAACCTCAATCTCCCTGATGGTCTTCTATAAGGAGTGAATCCGAGCAGCGTGCCAGTAATACACTTGTTAGTAATAACTCAGAGTTCATCTTCCGCGTAGAGATAAGGGAAGACGGCTTGGTCGTAGTCGAAGTAATCCTCCTCGGTAAAGAAACGGGAGAGTTCTTTTGCAGCGTTCTCCAGACTGTCAGATGCGTGAACCACATTCTCCTGATGGCTCATACAGTAATCCCCTCTCAGAGTTCCCGGAGCGGCTTTTCTTCCGTTGGTCGAACCGGTCATTTCCCTGACAACTGCCACAGCGTCGACTCCTTCAAGACAGAGAAGCAGCACGGGTGCCGCCATCATTGACTTCTCTATTATCGGGTAAAAAGGCTTGTCCACCAGGTGGCTATAGTGCTCTGCACACTTCTCCTTGGTGAAGCGGTACATTTTCAAGGCAACAATCTTAAGGCCCTTTCTCTCAAACCGGGTGATAATCTCCCCGGCTATTCCCCGCTGCAGTGAGCAGGGCTTGACAATCACAAATGTTCTTTCCATAACGCCTGCAAAAATACAAAAATGTGAATAGGTTTCACACTTTGAAACAATAGATAGAGTCTCCTTGTATCTGTTACCCCTGCCGCAATGTTGCGTCTGTAGTGACAAACGCCGTGACCGCTCAATCTGCTATCGACAAGTATTTCGCTGACCACCAGATGCCATTATTCTATCAGATAAATGGGAATTTATTTTTTAGGAGTTTTCATTCCCAATATATAAAACACTGCAAGTCCAATCCCTCCAAGAATGATAAACAGACTATACAGCAAAGTGTCAGATAAATTGAAAGAACTTTTACAAAGGCTCATAACGGTATCAACAACAATGCTGATTATTACAAATAGAACAAGTGACTTGATGACTGTTTTCTGTTCTTTTGATAGATTCATGGTCAAATTGCAATTTATCGGGGTAAAGATACTTCTTTTCGACCGTATGTTATATACCCGACGGAAAAATTTAGGTAGTGTTTCATCGAGTGTGTC
>SAMEA3663208__coassemble_493_pt1 | contig 11423 bp, 10 predicted proteins | sample SAMEA3663208__metabat2_low_PE_018 | metagenome-assembled genome bin SAMEA3663208 (sample SAMEA3663208) | pig gut metagenome | biome: pig gut; feature: pig-associated habitat; material: faeces | place: China | collected 2013
CAAAAAGTCGTCGTTTTGGGATGGACATGCCTTGCAGGGCCTTCTACGAGGGGGTAAATCCCAAAACGATTTTGAACAACTGCCACCAATGCCAGGCGCAGGCAGCTGCCCTCCGAAAGCTTCCGCTTCGCTCCATCCCGTCGCTTGCCACTGCGTTCACTCCGGGTCTTAGCGACATACTGTCGCTCGCCCCGGCGCTTCACGCAGTGCCTTCGCGCCACCCATTCACATGGCCATGGGCGGCCATGGGTTTCGCGAGGGCACAGCCTGCCGCCTGCCTCGCCAACAACACACACCGACTCCTCACCGGCAACACTCCGGCAACATCCCCCTCGACGGTACCGGTGGTTGGCAGTCACCTTATCTGCCAGGTGTTGGCTCGCTATTTCCTGATGTGACACGTCAGGATCCACTGCGAGGTGAAGCATTCTTTAGATATCATATTTCATTGTAGATTTTTTCAAGTTCTTCCTTTACGCCACGTCTATTAGCGTATCTCAATAATTTAGTCTTGTTGATATTGAAGATAGTCATAGCATTCTCAGCAATTCTGACATACTCACTACCTTGTAAGTAACTGAAATCCGGATCACAGTATATGTCCACCAATATTTTTTCCAATGTTGATACAGGAATGTCGTCAACCTTCTGAAGTGGAGCCTCTGAAACAAGATTTTTAACGAATACATTCCTCTCATCCAAATTGATATACCTGTAGACCATGTCTTGGTCAGGCTTATAAAAGGCCTTTACTCCATCAACCCTCAAGTGGTCAAACACAAACTCGGACGCATCCTTTTCAACTTCAACATATATTGTCTGATTAGAAGCAATGTGATGCAGCAGCGGTGAAATCCAGGGGCCTTCATAAACACAGATCTTTGTGAAAGGATACTTGTTTTTGAGGGTCTGATATATTTCCATAACATCACGACTTAATTGAGGACGGAATACACCTTTATCTGGTTTTAAGTAAACACCTCGACTTGGACGAATCAGTTTTCCATTATTAACTAGACGCATAAGGACTTTTCTAATATATGGTAACGTTGACTTTTCCTTGGTCAGGCAATACTCAAATGCATCATCCGCATTAAACTCCAGATGATTTGAAGCAAACTCCATTATTATGTCATCAATTCTACTCATCTCTTATTTTTTTTCAAAAATAGGTAAATTACGGCAATAAATCAAATTATTGCCAATATTTACCCAAATTATCCGAGATTCACACTATGACAGTAGTCATGGTAAGTTCTTTGAATTCGATTTGGTAAGTGCTGGGAAAGTGGTCCTGAAACGAAGAAAGTAGTCACATTTAGTCGCATTTGACGCAACTTTTACCTACCAATAAAGTTACCAAATCAATTAAGAATCGCTATCCTATGAATGTAGAAAGCACATAATCACATTCTTTAATGAGGAGGAGTATTAACGAATTTTAGCAGTAAATATTACTGAAAATCAACAAGTTATAAAAAGCAGCGGATGGCTCCGCTGCTTTTTTTGCTTCCGGAATGCCCTCAGAGCAATTTGAGGGGGAGTTTTTTGCGCTTTCAAATGCAATATCCATCCCAGTGTTAGCCCTCCTCCTTCCTGATGTGGAAGATGAGGAGTGAAAAGTGCGTGGGAGGCCGTTTTTGCTCCTGATGTGACACATCAGGAATTCCAAAATGTGGCGTAGAGGGCGGTGTGAGGCAGGTTTGCGTTTTCCCGAACTGTTAGATGAGGAGGGAAAAGTGCACAGAATGTCGTTTTTGCTCCCGATGTGATAGATGAGGAATATGGTGTGGGAGATGCCATAGATTATGAGAAGAGAATGCGACGGAGGGTGCCAGAGCGTGGCGCAAAGCTTACACTTAGCTTTCAAAACACTGCGAAAATGTGATTTTTTAGTTAGATTTGCATAGTGTTTTGATATGAAAAGAATATTATTTGCGATTTCGTTATTGGTTATGGCATCGGGAAATGTTTTTGCACAGACTGCCGGGGAGGCAGACCTTGATTTGCAGTACGCAACTGAGTTGTTGACCAAGGGGACACAGGCTCCGGATTTCACACTCAATGATATCAACGGCAAACCGGTAAGTCTGAGTGACTTTGCCGGACGCAAGGTAGTTCTCCAGTTCTGGGCATCCTGGTGTCCGGACTGCCGTGCGGAAGTTCCTCAGATGAAAGCAATGCAGGCTGCAGCCGACCCGTCGGAAGTAGCTTTCGTATCAATATCTTTCGACAGAACTTTCGAGGCCTTCAAAACCTATGTATCAGAGAATTACCTCGGAGGAGTGCAGCTCTTTGACCCTGCCGGAAAGAAGGAGTCCGAAGTCGGTGCCGCATACCACATCAAATGGATACCTTCCCTCTATCTTATCGACGAGCAGGGCAAAGTGGTTTTCGGAACCGTTGTAGCCGACAAAATCGCCAAAGCTCTCAATGCAGACACCCATACTGCTCTCCCGGGTCGCGGAGTCTGCACTGAGGAAGGGTGCTCATTATAAGTTTCTTCCAATATGAAACTCCCTGCTCTGATTCTGTATTTGCTGCTGTCCCTTTTTGTAGGGGATAGGGTGCAGAATACCCGGTCGGCAGAGCAGTTGCAGGCCTCCGCGACAGGTTCACGGATTTTAGAAGAAGAGAAGGACTGCAATACTTACACCTGTCCCAAGAGTGATTTATGTCTGACTCCAGGGCAGGGAGGAACATTCACAGGCCAGAATCCGTCCTCTCAGCTTAAATCGAACTTCAGGCTTGTCAGATACGGCAAGCTCACCAACCGCTCCAATCTCAAAACCTTCCTGACGGATGCTGATGTCACCCTTTCGGGTTTGCATACATCTGCCAGATATCTGTATTCCATCTGCAGGCTGAGGCTTTAGCAGATAGCTCAGCTCCGCTTCTGGCGCTCATTGCGCCTCACTACTCTTTAAGACAGACCAACGGGAACTCCTCCCGGAGGCTGTCGGAATATGGAATATCAAACATTTGAGACAATGGAAATAACTTTCAAAAAGGTCCATACAACAAAGGACCTCGTTATATCTGCAATCCTGGTGGCAGCCGGAATCGGCCTGTATTTTCTGAATGCCGGACTTGGCCTGCTTCTGGCTGTCAGCGGCCTGCTGATGCTTATTTTCTACAAAGCAGGGTACAAGTGTCAGGGGGAGAATATTCTTCTGAAAAAGTACGCAATGGACATTCCCCGCACCTGCAGGGATTCCATCAAGGAGTTTCTCGAAGGGAAGAATGTGGAACCGAAGATATGCAAAGATGACAATGGTGCCGTAGTACGGCTGGAGGTTTACTGCAATGCCGCCCGGTCCGTGGCCTATGCCCAGCTCTTCGATTTTGAAAACTATGCCTATGTGCCGCTAAGCGGGATAGTAGAACTGCGAGGTCCGAGGGCGGACAATCTTATCCGGAAGTTGCGCGGCACAAATTGACGCAGCCCACTCTAAAACGAATGCATATACCCGAAGCACTTGTCGAAGCGTCGGGCGGCAAGGTCTTCGGGGGATATGAGAAGGCATAGCATGCCGCAGTCGAAAAAGCGCAGGCCCCAGTCGTCATTTTCGTCTATCTGGAGCAGGCAGATGCACTCCGGATACTGCTCATAAACTTCATCGAAATACGGCTTTCCCAGCAGCTTGAAAGAATCCAGCCGCTCTGCGCAGGACTGCAAATCCATCCCGACAGCGGGGAAGAACACATCTTCCCCGTCTTCGTAATGCATCTCATAGGGCTCCAGATTATCGCAGCTTGGACTGTACAGCACCCTCACGTGCAGCTTGTCCCACTCTCCGATATGGGGCGAAACGGGGCTGTCCAGTCCAAGGAAATAATCCACCGCCGCAAAGAAATACAGCATACCTTCGTGCGGGAGCAGACCTTCGCTGTCCACTTCCGCAAGGTCCTCGCAGCGGATCTGGCACAAAAAGGTCAGCGGCTCGCAGTCGTCTTCCTCATCCAGAGGCAAAACCGGATATGGTGAGCCGGCCGGAAGGTCCGGCGCGCCCCACCATTTGCTCCTGCTTGAAAGCTCTCCTGAAGCTTTCCTGAAAGATATGCCTATAGCCATAGCTAGTGTATCGTCCTGAAATAGTTTACTAAAAAAAGGTCTGTGCAGGCTTCTTGCGAATTAAAATCAAAATTAATTCGCAAACTATGCGAATTATTACCCTAATGTTCTACTGCACTCGAAAAAGAGAGTAGCCCAAGGCGACCAGGGCAATGCCGGCAACTACGCTGAGTGCGACATAGAACGCGAAATTCCAGTAATTGCCGAGCTGCAGCATCATCAGTGCTTCTTTGGAGAAGCTTGAGAAGGTGGTGAAGCCTCCGCAGAATCCGGTCATCAGAAAGACTGTCCAGCTGCCGTTCGCACCGGTGCTCCGACCCAGAAATGCCCAAAGCATACCGATAAGCAGGCAGCCGAGCAGATTCGCTGCAAGAGTAGCCCAGGGGAACCCCTTGCTCATATTTTTCATCAGCAATGACACTGCATACCTGGCTGCTCCTCCCAGGAAACTGCCGGATCCTACCAGCAGTATGTTTTTGAGAATTTCACTCATCTGTCCTGTCCTTTAATCCATTCCGTACAGGAGAAGTCCTCCTGGTGTACAAATATAGTCAAAAACCCCATTATGTACAGCAGAAGCCCCTCCTGGTGTACGAACTGACGCGCCTCTCCTCGAAGGTCTTGAGGCCAATACTGCCTATGTGCTCAATATTTCCGCTGTCAACGGATCTTACTCAAGTCACCCGAAGGAGACCTGGGCGCTGATAACTATTACTGTTTGCCTGTACATATCAGGCTGAGCAGCGACAAAGCGTTCAATTATTTCTGTATCTTTGCCTTCGCAGCCGTGAAAAAGAGATTATATCCGCTTCCGGTCTGACCGTTTATGCCGTAATCAACAAACTTATAGAACTTTAACTTCAGATGAACTCATTCAATTGCAACGGAAACTGCCGGTCCTGCCCTCTGATGGCTTCCAAGGGAAACTGCATCAGGGTGGCGGTGACCTGGGCAGAAGGCAAAATGCAAAGCCGAACCGTCAACTGCGACGGCTATCAGGTGCGTTTCAATGTACTTCCGGAGATTTCGTCAATACTCGATACTCCTTCGGATTTGGTTCTCCATATTGTGGATGCAATGCGTCTTGAGGATACCCTCTATCCCGTGACCAAGCTCAACGATATGGATGTCAAGGTCATAATCGCATTGCGGAATTACGAACAGTATAAGGCTACAGGGCATTCTCTCGATATTGGTCAACTTTCGAGGATGCTTGGGATGCCCGTGCTCGTGTGCGATGAGGATGATGCGCTGGGTGAGATGGCTCTGATCGGCAAGATTGCAGAGGCTGCGCGGGAGCCTTTCGAGCGCAAGGTCAGCGTGCCTTACGGACAGGATGTCGAGAAAGCAATCAGCCGGATTTCGGCTGCCTTCCACGAGGGACACGAGCCTTGGCTCCATTTCTCGGAGCGCTACATTGCAGTGCGCTTGCTTGAGCATCAGGACTATATTATGCCTTATGTCGAGTCTCTTCCTAATGCCGGAGAGGTGCTCGCGGTGGCCCGCAAGGAGCACGACCGCTTGGAAAGGGATTTCGGCAAGCCTTCCGAACTGTTGGTGGCGCAGGCCAGACGCGGTTTTGTCGTGGGAGCGCTTCACGAGACGGTTAAGCACGGTGGCGACTCGTCAGACCACAGCTTTGCGATGAAGCTGGATGCGGTGTTGACCAGCAAGTGGCTGGGGTTCCCGATTATGATTCTTATCCTTATGGCGGTATTCCAATGCACTTTCACCCTCGGGGCCTATCCTCAAGGCTGGATTGAGTCCGGGGTTAATGCGCTTTGCCTCTGGCTGAAGGGGGTGATGGCTCCGGGATGGTTTACCAGTATGCTGACTGACGGCGTGGTTCAGGGTGTGGGCTCTGTGCTCGCGTTCCTGCCGAACATCATCATTATGTTCTTCTTCCTCTCGCTTCTTGAGGACTCGGGCTATATGGCGCGTGCCGCCTTCCTTATGGACAAGATAATGCACCTTGTCGGTCTGCACGGCCGTTCGTTCATCCCTATGCTCATAGGTTTCGGCTGCAATGTGCCTGCCATTATGGCGGCCAAGCAAATCGAGAACAAAAGGGACAGGACGCTGACTATGCTTATGATTCCTTTTATGAGCTGCAGCGCCCGCCTGCCTGTGTATCTGCTCTTTGTTTCGGCTTTCTTCCCTAAGCACAAGGCCCTGGTGATGGTCTCAATCTATGCAATAGGCATATTTCTGTCCATACTTTTTGCCTTTGTGATGAAACATACCCGCTGGTTCAGAATGGAGGATGAGGATTATGTTTCCGTGCTGCCGCCTTTCCGTGTTCCGACCTGGAGAAACACGGGCCTGCACATCTGGGAGAGAGTTGCGGATTATCTGCAGAAGATTTCCACAGTGATTCTGGCGGCCTCTGTGATTATCTGGGCGCTGGAGTATTTCCCTGCGGACAAGACTCAGCATGGGGAGAATCCGGAGGAATCCTACCTTGCGATGGTGGGCAAAGCTATGTCTCCTGTTATGGAGCCGCTGGGCTTCGACTGGAAGATGAATGTGAGCCTGCTGACCGGTCTGCCTGCTAAGGAAGCTATCGTGAGCACTATGGGCATACTCTATCACGGTTCGGAAGATGAGTCAGAGGGAGGAAGGCCGCTGGCAGAAGTGCTTCGGGAGGAGAAGATTTTCACTCCTGCGACGAGCTGGGCATTTATGCTGTTCGTGCTGCTGTATTTCCCTTGCGTTGCTACCATTTCTTCGCTCCGCAAAGAGGTCGGCGGGAAGTGGGCTGCCTTTGTGGTGGTCAATTCCCTGGTCCTTGCTTGGGTGATGGCCTTCCTCGCCTTCAAATTCGTCGGGCTGCTGCTGTAATGAATTTATTATCTGCATATTATGAAATCAGGAAATTTCTTTTTGACTCTGGGCATTGCCCTGCTTGCACTGTCCTGTTGTGAGAGTGCTTCCGACAAGCCCGTTTATCTGGACGAAAAAAAGCCTCTTGAACTGAGGGTAGAGGATGCCCTTTCCCGTATGACCCTGGAGGAGAAAGTGAAGGTGCTACACGCACAGAGCAAGTTCTCATCTGCAGGTGTCCCGCGTCTTGGGATTCCTGAGCTTTGGTGCACCGACGGCCCTCACGGCATTCGCCCGGAAGTGCTTTGGGACAAGTGGAGGCAGGCCGGATGGACCAATGACTCCTGTGTGGCATTTCCTGCGCTGACTTGCCTTGCAGCCACCTGGAGCGAGGAAATGTCTGCCCTCTACGGCAAGTCCATAGGAGAAGAAGCGCGCTACCGCGAGAAAGACGTGCTGCTCGGTCCGGGCGTAAACATCTACCGAACCCCTCTGAACGGACGCAATTTTGAGTATATGGGCGAGGATCCTTGTCTCGCCAGCGTAATGGTAGTGCCTTATATTCAGGAAGTTCAGAAGAACGGTGTGGCTGTGTGCGTGAAGCATTATGCACTTAACAACCAGGAGGCCCAGCGTCACAACTACGACGCAGTCGTGGACGACAGGACACTTAACGAGATATACCTTCCTGCGTTCAAGGCTGCCGTCCAACAGGGTGGAGCCTGGTCCATTATGGGCTCATACAATCTCTACAAGGGGCAGCACGTCTGCCATAACCAGTATCTGCTCAACGACATACTGAAAGGGGAGTGGGGCTTCGACGGCGCAGTCATCTCAGACTGGGGCGGATGCCACGACACTGACGAGGCAATCACCAATGGACTTGACCTTGAGTTCGGCACATGGACCGACGGCCTTACTATGGGAGCTACCAATGGTTATGATGCTTACCATCTCGCAGATGCCTATCTTCAGAGACTTCGTGACGGTCGGGCGAGTGAGGACGTGCTCAACGACAAGGTGCGCAGGGTGCTCAGGCTCAATTTCCGCACAGCTATGCGCAGCGACAAGCCTTACGGTTCTCTCTGCAGCCCTGAACATTATGAGGCTGCGCGCAGAATCGGAGGCGAGGGCATAGTGCTGCTCAAAAATGAGGGCGGATTGCTCCCTGTCAAGGCTGATGCGAAGAAGATTCTGGTCGTAGGTGAGAATGCCATCAAGATGATGACCGTAGGCGGAGGCTCCTCTTCGCTTAAGGTGCAGAGGGAGGTCTCTCCACTAGACGGAATCAGGGCTGCTGCTCCTGCAGGAGTTCAGGTGGTCTATGAGAGGGGCTATGTCGGCGATGTGTCCGGCTCCTACAACGGAGTCGTGACAGGACAGGACCTTTCCGAGAGCCGCAGCTCCGCTCAGCTGATTGCCGATGCCTGCGCCCAGGCAAAAGATGCCGATGTGGTTATCTTCGTCGGCGGACTCAACAAGTCTTCCCATCAGGATTGCGAGGATTCCGACCGCTACGGTTTGGAACTTCCTTACAATCAGGATGCTGTGATCGAGGCTCTTGCCGCCGTCAATCCGTCCCTTGCGGTTGTGATTGTTTCCGGCAATGCCGTGGCAATGCCTTGGGTGGAGGATGTGAATGCCATCGTCGAGGCCTGGTACGGCGGTTCCGAGGCCGGCAACGCCATAGCCGATGTGCTTTTCGGCAAGGTCAATCCTTCAGGCAAGCTGCCGTTCACTTTCCCGATTCGTCTTGAGGATAACGGTGCACACGCTCTCGGGGCTTATGACCCTAAGGCTACCGAGGCGCATTATTCGGAAGGCATTTTCGTTGGTTACCGCTGGGCGCAGAAGCACGGCATCAAGCCTCTGTTCGCTTTCGGCCACGGACTGAGCTATACTGCTTTCGAATATTCAAATCCTAAGGCAAAGCGCAGCGTGATGCGCGCGGACGGCACCCTAAAGATGAGCGTTACCGTTACCAATACCGGAGAGCTTGCCGGCAAGGAGGTTGTTCAGCTGTACATCAAGGATGTTGAGGCGTCGCTTGAGCGTCCTGAGATGGAGCTTAAGGCTTTCCGTAAAATTGCCCTTGAGCCGGGTGAGAGCAAGGTTGTTGAATTTGTGGTGACGCCGGATATGCTCAAGTTCTACGACCCTGCCAAGGGTGACTGGGTGCTCGAGCCGGGACGCTTCGTCGCCTGCATAGGAGCCTCCTCCGAGGACATCCGCCACCGCATTGGATTTGAGGTGAAGTAGGGGCTTGGGGCAGGCAGCTATATTGTTTCCCTGTAAGTGTCGAGGTACTTTCTGACATAGTTGCGGAAGTCCGGGGAGTCAACAATGGTGATTTCCTGGAGCAGGCCGACACAGAAGCGGCAGATGCCGGCGAAATTGTATATTTCCGTATCCAGAATCCAGTATTCGCCGTCCTGCTTCAAATCCTTTTCTGCCAGAGGGAACTCCTCTACAAGGAGATTCTTTGCCATAAGACTCATCCGGAGTTTCACCCGGATGGGTTTTATTCCTGTCATCCTGAAGACATCCATTCCATTTTTAGCGTGGCAGGACTCCGCAGTCCAGTCTTCCTCGGTGACTTCCACCTCTCCTATTCGGGAAACCTTGAAAGTCTTGTTGTGTCCGTCCTCCAGGTCGTATGCCCATACATCCATATAGTCCCTTGTAAAGGCGAAAGGCTCCACATTGCGGTCGCGTATGGTGTGTGAGTTGCCCGACTCATAGTTCTTCAGAATTACCTTTTTCTTCGCTTTGGCAGCATCTCCGAGGGTCTCCACGTGCGCTGCAGTGAACTTGTTGTCCACATAATCCGCCACAGTAGTGCAGTTGTACACCGCGCTCAGCTTGTCCTTGAGGTTGGCGCGCAGGCTGTTGCTGGGCACGAGCCTGTCAATGAGCGAGTTGACAAGATAGGCCTCCTCTTCCGAAAAATATATCAGATGGTCGATATCCACGGCATTCCTTGGCATTTTCCCGAGTTTGTAGATATTGCCGTAGAGTTTGGTCACCACGAAACCGGCTGCTTTGAAGGTGTCAATATAGCGGTATATGGTCCTGTAGGACATATCCAGCTTCTCCGCCAGTTCGTCAATCGTATAATTCACATTGCCTGACATATATTTCATCAGGCGCAGCATCCTCTCAATTTTCGGTTGGTCCATAGGTGACAGGGAATTACATTTTGACAAATTTAGCAATTATCCTTTTACACGGTTGATGCTGTTCGCCATATTCGATATATTTGCAAAATGAAAAAGACCGCTATCCTTTCCTTGCTGCTCCTGTGCGGAGTTGCCGCAACAGCCCAGCCGGGCTACGTACCGTCCGAACAGAACCTCAAAGCCAGAGAGGAATTCAATGACGACCGCTTCGGTATCTTCATCCACTGGGGCATATACTCTATGCTTGGCCAGGGAGAATGGGCAATGCAGGTGCAGAATCTCAATTATCAGGAATATGCACATCTTGCCGACGGTTTCTATCCGTCAAAATTCGATGCCACGCAGTGGGTGCGCGCATTCAAAGCCGCTGGAGCGCGTTATCTCACGATAACATCCAGGCATCACGACGGCTTCTCTATGTTCGGTACCAAAGCAAGCGGCTACAATGTCGTTGACGCAACGCCTTTCGGACGCGATGTGATTGGAGAAATCGCACAGGCCTGTCAGCAGGAAGGTCTGAAACTTCATCTCTACTACTCACATCTGGACTGGGGCAGGACTGACTTCTATCCGCGAGGACGCACAGGCAACGGCACGGGTCGCCCTGACGAAGGTGACTGGAACAGTTATCTCAGCTTTATGAATGCACAGCTCACAGAACTTCTGACCGGATACGGCCCGATTGGGGCAATATGGTTCGACGGAGTCTGGGATATGGATGACTTTCCTTACGAAGACCAGCCGCGGATATGGAATCTCTATGAGCAATATGAGCTGATTCACACTCTACAGCCATCCTGCCTCATCGGTAACAATCACCACAAAACTCCTTTTGAAGGAGAGGATATGCAGATTTTCGAAAGGGACATCCCGGGTCAGAACGAATTCGGTCTTTCAGGGCAGGAAATATCCAGATTGCCTCTTGAGACCTGCCAAACTATGAATAGGAGCTGGGGATACAGGATTACCGATACTGACTACAAATCGGCTGAAGACCTGATTAAGCTTCTGGTCCGTACAGCCGGAAAAGGAGCCAATCTGCTGCTCAACATAGGCCCGCGTCCGGACGGTACCATTCCGGAGCAGGCTCTGGAGAGGCTGGAAGGGATAGGGAAGTGGCTTGAGCAATATGGCGAAAGCATATACGGCACTGATGCCGGCTATCTTGGGGACCTGAGTTGGGGCGTTTCAACCCAAAAGGACAATGCGCTCTATTTGCATGTACTTGAGCATCAGGACAGTATAGAAATCCCGGCTGGCTCGAAGCCGCGCAGCGTGACTCGCCTTCGCGATGGCAGCAAGCTGGATTTCAAATACAGGAAGGGTGTGCTGACCATCTCCTTCGG
>SAMEA3663208__coassemble_494_pt1 | contig 11406 bp, 13 predicted proteins | sample SAMEA3663208__metabat2_low_PE_018 | metagenome-assembled genome bin SAMEA3663208 (sample SAMEA3663208) | pig gut metagenome | biome: pig gut; feature: pig-associated habitat; material: faeces | place: China | collected 2013
TTGCCTATGTAGGCAGGCAGGGACATACGCATCAGCATACCCTTGGTGCGCTTGTCGTAATAGTCGAGGGATAGCGCCAGGGCGTTCCCGAAGAAGCCGAGGTCGAGTCCTATGTCGGTCTGATGGGAAGACTCCCATTTGAGGGCAGAATTGGAATAGGCACTCGGGATGAGGCCGGGAGCCAGCGCGACCTGGCTGCCCACGCCAAGCATATAGCCCGCAATGCCTCGCATCATCGAAGTGTAGGCGAAGGAGCCTATATTCTGGTTTCCGTTCATTCCCCAGCTGGCCCTGAGCTTGGCGCGGGAGAACCATTCCGGCCGCCCTGCCATAAACTTCTCATTGGTCATATTCCAGCCTGCGGAAACTGAAGGGAAGCCGGCCCATTTGTTTTCCGGGGCGAAGTTGGACGAACCGTCGTAGCGCATAGTGAACTCCAGCATATACCTTTCGGCATAGTTGTAGCTCAGGCGGGCGAAATATGACGCCAGGCGGCTGTACGGGCTCGGGGCTCCTGAGGCGCTGCGCTCCATTGCCTCCTGGTCGGTGGCGTCTATCCACGGCTGGGAGACATTGCGTATCTGGTAGGAAGTGCCGCTCACATAATCTCCCCAGCGGGAATAGGCGCTCTGGCCAATGAGGGCGCTGATATTGTGGGACTCCCCCAGCGTACAGCTGTAGGAAAGGGTGTTCTCCAGCTGCCACAGGAAGTCGCGGGTAATGGTGGACCATACGCTCGAACCGTAGCCCTGATGGTTGGAGTTCATATAGTAAGGTATGGAGAAGCCGTCATCCTTGGTTATCAGCATATCCGCACCTATGGAACTCTTGAACTTGAGACCTTCCGTCAGTTCCAGCTCCGCGTAAGCCCCCGCTACTATCTTGTCGGTGGTGTAGGTGTCCACGGGCATATGCAGAAGCGCTACGGGGTTAGGCATATTGGCGTACTGGTCTCCGACTATGGAGAAGGGGCGTCCCTGCGAGTCCCGGAGCGCGGTCGGATGCTCGGTGAGCACTTCCTCCGGATTTTCCGCATAGACGGGAAGAATAGGGGAAAGGGTTATGGCGCAGCCCAGCACCGAGCCGCGTTCGCTGTTGGCCGGTATGGACTTGGACTTGTCGTGGGCGAAAGTGACATTGGTGCCCAGTTTCAGCCTGGTGAAAAAGCGGCTCAGGCCGGAACGGTCGAATACGATATAGTTATTGTTGGCCCTTACCGTAAAACGGTCGTAATTGGAGTGGTTGTAATTGCCTCCCACTATGCCTTCGTTGTAAAGGTAACTGCCTGATATGAAATAGTTCGACTTGGCATTGCCGCCGGAAACGCTGATTTGATGGTCAGTCCTCGGGGCATTGGCATTGAAGACTTCCTTCTGCCAGTCGGTGCCTTTGCCGAAGATGTACGGATTCTCATAGACGGGCTCCTGCCCCATATTCATATACATCTCGTTTATGATGAGGGCATACTGGGTGGCGTCCAGCACATCGAGCTGCTTCCAAGGATTGGAAATGCCGAAGGATCCGTTATAGCTGACGGTGGCATTGCCTTCGCTGCCGTTCCTGGTCGTGACGAGGATGACTCCGTTGGCTCCGCGGGAGCCGTAGATTGCAGCCGATGCCGCATCCTTGAGCACCTCAATGGACTCGATGTCGGCAGGGTTGATGTAGTCTATGCCTCCTGTCACCGGCATTCCGTCCACTATGTAGAGCGGATTGGAATCGTTGATGGTGCCTATGCCGCGAACCCTTACCTGGGTTGGAGCGCCCGGCTGGCCGGAAGACGAGGTGATGGTGACACCTGACACCATTCCCCTCAACACATTGTCAAGACGGGTCGGCGCCACGGTGGAGAGCAGCTCGGATTTGACTGAACTGATGGCGGCAGTCAATACGGATTTCTTCTGGACTCCGTATCCCACGACCACAGCTTCGTCCAGTACTGAAGTTTTCACCCGAACTGTTGTCTCATAGCTCGAAGCTTCCGTAAGTTTTATCTCCGTGTCTTCGAAGCCCAGGCAGATTACCACCAGCGAGCCTGAAGACTGCGGCACGGTCAGGGTCCAGAAGCCGTCGGTGTCCGAAAGGGTTGCGAGCTTTGTCCCGGCAAGCATTACGGCCGCTCCGACCAGAGGCTCCCCGTTCACATCTTTCAGCACTCCGCTGACCGTGCGCTCCTTGCCGGCGGCGCTGTCAACTGGCGCAGCGGCAGGACGGTAGATCTGAACCTGCTTTCCGCGCAGGCTCCATTTGATGTCCGAGCCTTCAAACAGTGCGTTCAGAATATCTTCTGCAGACGCGTCCTTGAGGTCGATGCTTACCTTGCGGGAAAGATCAACATCGGAATTGCGGACGATGAGGCTGCCTTCCATCCGTTCACAGAGAATGTCGAGCACTTCCTTGACCGTTCCTTCGTGGGATATGGTCAGACGCAGTCCATCCTGTGCTTGGGCTGTGATGACAGTTAGAACTAGAAAGACGATTGTAACCAGTTTTTTCATAAGATGTTATTTGCCGTATATTTCTATGGTGTTGTCCGTGCGGCGCCAAGCGTATTTTCCGTCCACATCGATGTAGTTCAGCACTTCGTCGATGGAGAGGTTGTAGGAAATGGTGCCGGTGAAGCGCTCATCCCCGAAGAGGGAGTCGGCGTAGGTGAAATGCACACCGTAGTTGCGCTCTATGTTGTGGAGAATTTCGGGAACACTCTTGTCCTCGAACATATATTTGCCGTCTATCCAAGCGGAGGCCATTGGGGTGAGCGGCTTCAGTTCTATGCCGTTGCCAGTTCTGGAAACCACTCCGCAAAGGCCCGGGGTCAGGGCGACTTCTGATTCTGGAGTGTTCAGGACAACAGCGCCTTCGAGCAGGGAGACGGTGATTTCCTCCTCGTCCCCGTAGCTGCGCACATTGAAGGTGGTTCCCTTGACGCTTACACAGGCATTGCCTGTATGGACGCGGAAAGGACGCCTGCTGTCGTGAGCCACTTCGAAGAAGGCTTCTCCGTCAAGCTTGACTTCGCGGGATTTTCCCCCGAAGCCCTCCGCGAGGGTGAGGGAGGATTGGGCGTTGATGCGTACCCGGGTGCCGTCAGGCAGAGTGGCTTCGGTGCCGGTGCCGTTCTGGGAGACTATGGTCAGGCCATCCATTCCGGAGGCGTTGCCTAGGGCATTGAAGTGCAGCAGCAGGGCTCCGCCGAATAGCAGCAGGGCCAATGCGCAGGCGGCTGCAGGGATGAATTTCCAGAATGTCCTACCGCTTCTTGAGCGCTCTTGGATTGCTCCTTCTATTCTCCGGAAGTCTTTTGTTTTTTCAAATGCGGGGATGCAGGCGGTGATATACGCCCGGTCGTATTCTCTGAAAGCTTTTGCGAAAGCTTTGTCGGTATGGAGATAATTGATAAGTTCAACCCTCTGGGGGTCCGTAATCTGGTCAGCGAAATAAGCTTCCAGCAGTTGCTCTTGTCTTTCGGTCATTGTTTCGTGCATTTTCAGCCAATTCAGCTATATATACACGAAAAGAGGGGCGAGCGTTTATGCCTCAGGCATTATTTTTCATTTTTTCTCTGATACGGTCGAGGGCAAGCTTAATCTGGACCCTCACTGTGGACGGGGCTATGCCCAGACGCTCTGCGATTTCGGCTGTGTCCATTCCATCGTTGTAATGGAGGGTGAACACTTCTTTGCAGGCCTGGGGAAGGCTGTCTGATATTTCGTTGATGAGCCTGACTATGTCTTCAACTTCGCTTTCGTCGTAAGGGCAGCAATCCGGAAGCTGTTCCATCAGCACGAGGGTGACACCGCTGGCTTTCTTTGTGTCGCGCAGATAGTTGTAGCAGGCATTGCGCACTGCGGAGAAGAGATACGGCAGTGGTGGATATTTGAGTCTGGACCTGCGTTCCCAGACACGGATGAAGACGTCATCAACGATTTCCATCGCAGCTTCAAAGTTATGGACATAACTCACCGCCATTCCGCAAAGGTATGAGTAGTAGGCGTCATACAAATCGCGGAAACACCCTATGTCGGAGTGTACAATACCACGTACTGTTGCTGGTGTAATCGTTGGCATACAGACAGCAAAGGTAGCATTTCGCACTCAAAGCATCAAGAGGGGATAGTACACCAACGGCTGGCGAGTGCCAGCCGGCGGGCAGGACAAATACGATAAAATTCCTATATTCGCGGTATGAAAGATGTTCGGATTACAGCGGTGCGCAAAGTGCTGCATCAGGACCTGGTGGCAAAATACGAAAACCCTATCGAGCACGCCTGCGATGTGCACGAAGGTCAGGTCTGGCTCAGCATAGGCGGAAAGTGCCCTGCGGATTTCTGCCCGGAAGCCTGGAAATCAATTAGGGAATATGTCGAAGTACTCGCCTGCGGTGGCGGAAACTTCTTTGACGGCTGGATGAAAAATCCCCACTCGGCCCTGCTGAGTTGCAATGACGGTTTCCGCCCTGTCAGCTTCCTTCTGGAAACAGTCGAGTAGTAGCTGCCGGACTTCTCCCGTGCAACCACCTATTCCGTGCGCAAAAACGCCTCTCTTGCGCACCAACTGCAAAAATTTCCACTTCCGTGCGCAGAACCGCCCTTTCTGCGCACCGATGTTGAATCCGGATAACACAACCAGTCCAATACGATACTTCACGCATTTCCCGATGTTACACATGTGAAAGGAAAACCGTGTCAAAAGCCCCCGGATTGCTCCGAGGACTGTGGGCTTTAAGTTGCTTGCGGTCAAGACGGTCGAGCCTCTGAAATATCTGCGCATTGGCAACGAGAAATCGGCGCATGGCGACAAATGCACGCATAATCAATATGTTTACCTGCATAGCCGTTTCACTTCTCAGAAGGCCGGAAAGCATAGATACTCCTTGCTCCGTAAAGACATACGGGAGATATCGGTCACCGCCTCTGGATTTTGAGATGCCATTTTGGCATTTCAAAGATTTTGCACACGCGTCTGCAAAATTTGCAGGATTCAGATTACTCAACCAAGCAATCAACCGGAGTTCAATCGCCAAGATGACGTTTTACTTCCATCCGTTCATGGAGAATACGGACGATAAGAATGTCTCCATCGGGGAGTGGAGTATAGAAAATGAGATGGTGACCGGCCCTGAATCCGTAAAGGTTCTCCGCGATGTCACCATATGACTTTGCAAGACGGAACGCGCTGGAGACGACCTTCTTGCAGGAGGATACCAGCATATTGTAATACTCATCCGCCTGTCTTTCAGACCAAGTCCGGTATGTGTAGTTCCATATAGATGTCAAGTCCTCGACCGCCTTGCTGCTGAAGCGAACTTTAGCCATTATGAGCTGCAGACTTGAGAGTTCTCAGATGTGCAGCCGGATCAAAATCCTCTGCAATACCGCTGTCAAGGCCTTCCTGAATGGCCTTCTTCAATGCCAAGACCTGACTCTCATTATCTTCAAGAAGGCGCAATCCAGCACGAATTACCTCACTGGCATTGTTATAACGTCCCTGAGCTATCTGAGCCTTGATAAAATCATCAAAATATGAACCGAGTGCTACTGATGTATTTTTCATTCTCTTTCCCGTTTGTTTTCGCAAAGTTACCAAAATTTGGTAACTGAACAATAATTCCAAAGAAAATGTCAAGAAGAAGTCCTGTCCGTAAACAATCTTTATCAGATTGCCATCAATTCCCGTCCCAGACTATGCAGAGAGGAGACAATCTCCTGTTTGCGTTTCTCGCTTGGCTTCTTAATTCCGTAGATGTACTTTGAAAGCAGGCTCTTATTGATAACTATGCTTCTGGCGACCTCGGAAACATTCAACTGAGGGAACCGTGCGAAAATCATAGCAATGTCATTAGTGTAATCCGGCTCCGCTGTTTCTTCCAGAAAACTGGAGATGTGGATATCCTCATCCAATGACGGCCAGCGGATATCATCACCGAAGCGACCAATAGTAAAGTCAAGTCGCTCCTCCCCGCTGGCTTCGAGCAGTAAAGGAAATGCCTCCAAAGGTCTTGAATATACCTTTGCAGCATCCGTCTCTATATAGACTCGCCTTGAGTCAAACCATACTTTACTTATCTTCTCCATAATTCACCCACAAATATACATATTCTTTTGTGAATTTATGTCAAGTTTTTTGCGTAATAAACTTGACTTTTGTATATTTGCGGAAAACCCGGAAGATGATAATTTCAAACGACATAAAGAACATCATCCAGTCCTTCCCTGAAGGGCGAGTGTTTTCCATCTCGGACTTTGCCATTGATCCGCAGTATGATATGGCTCTGGCCAAGCTGCTGAGCCGCATGTCCGCCAAAGGCGAAATCAAGAAAATAGCCAAAGGAAAATACTATAAGCCGCAAAGGACTCCTCTCGGAACCCTGTCGCCTGTGACGGCAGAACTTGTAAAAGACTTTCTGGAAAAGGACGGAAAGGTAACTGGCTATATTACTGGAACTCAGGCCTTCAGCGCGATGGGCATCGGCTCCCAAATCTCAGGTAGCATTCTCATAGGCACGAACAAATATCGCAGGGCCTTGGACCGGGGTGGCTATACCGTCCGTTTCCTCAAGCAGGAAAATGAAATCACCGAGGAGAACATTGAGCTGCTGCGCATTCTTGATGCTATCCGTCTTATTCGGGAGATTCCTTCTGTGTCGCCAAATGAAGCCTGTGCCTCCATCATCGAAATTATCCGGGTGCTCGATCCTCAAAAACAGCAGGAGCTTGGCACTTTGGCATTGGCATATACTAATTACGTCCGGGCTATTGTAGGAGCAATATTTGAAATGCTCGGTCTGCAGGCGACAGACCTTCGCAACTCACTAAACGGAGTGTCTTCCTACAAGTTACCTATTTCCTCAAACGTTCTACCGACAAAAGACAATTGGAGAATATATGAACCTGCACGATAATCAATCACTGTTTGCTGCTGCTGTGCAGTTTGCATCAAGAAGCAAGGAAGATGGAGGTCTTGGGATAAAGCCAATATTCATCGAGAAGGATTATTGGATTTGCCGCTCACTTAAGTACTTGTCTGACAGTGAAGTATCAGGCAAGGCGGTCTTTAAGGGCGGGACTTCGATTTCCAAGGCATACGGATTGGGTGGACGTTTCTCAGAAGATATTGACATCGCAATCACCAAGGATGAATCAAGGACTGAGAATCAGACCTCTGGGTTGGCAGAGCAAATCATTCTCAGAATCACCTATGCTTACATCCTTCGATGATATTTGGGAGCAGCTAAAAAGCACATACCTCAGGGAACTGCCTGATTTGGCATACCAAAACATCCCTTCGGAACAGGAAATCAAGCAGAGTTTCATTGAGCTCTCCTCTCAACTCTTCTAATCTGTAAGTTACTTTCAGTTAAAAAGCGCCGTCCCCGTCTACCTTTACAACGTGGATCAAACGACAGCGGCAGGGCACATTTCGGTCTCAGATATTTCGCACAGCTGCGCTCCAAGTACAAGGGCGAGCATCTTCTATGCCGATTCAATCGGTAATCCCCATCATTTCCAGATTATTGTTTCTTCATCAGCATAACGGCTGGGACTGTCTTCCATTCATCATCAGTTGTCTTATATCTATATGTCCCGACTTGATAAAAAGCTGCTTTTTTGGATGACTTAATTTCCAATCCATCATAAAAATTGGATTTTTCACTTCCAATAATATACACTGCATTATTGATAGGAGAAGGAATATTTATGAAAGCAGAAATGGCAAGCATTTCCGAATCCACAGCTAATGCATGATTGTGGTCGTGCGTCTGAATAATCATATACGATTCAGTATCCATCATTTTGCCTCGCTCCTTAAACATAGTAAGTTCGTCAGAAAATGAATTGGTCTTATAGATAACGAAAACAGCGGCAACCGAAAGCGCAATGCCTGTCAGTATGCCAAGAAGATATGCAACACCCTTACTCATAATACTTTAGATTAATTTGATACTTGTATCGCGGCTCTCCCAGAGTTATTTTTTACGAACTTACAACCGAGGATACTCGACGAATTGGATTTTCGAGTAGTCGCGGGGCTTAGCCTGAGGCTCCTCATCCGGGTAGCCGACTGCAATCATATACAGCAATTCATACCCCTCACTCAACTGAAGCGCCTCATAGAGCTCCGCCGTTTCCGGTTTGCCCGCAATGAAAGCAGGAGCGCCTCCAAGGCAGCAGGTACCCAAGCCCAGGGAGTAGGCGGCGAGCATTATGTTCTCACCCAGCAGACCGCAGTCAACATCTGTAAATTTCCCCGCTTTACCGGCCACTGCAATAACCGCAGGGGCATTGCGGAACATATTCTTGAAATTCGGGTCCCTCTGTGCAGCATTCGGATTGGCTTTGAGGAAGAGTTCGGTAGCCCGGGCGATATATGCCGGACTGTCGATAATGCGCACTTCCCAGTTCTGGCGGTTCATTGCATTGGGCGCGTGCACTCCGCATTGGGCAATGAGCAAGAGTTTTTCCCTCTCCACCGGAGTGTCTTTATAGGCCCTGATGGAACGTCGGCCCATAATAGCCTCGATTACAGGATTTCCCTCGCAGGATACTGCCGTTTCTTCGGTATTGCCGTCACCTCCTGCAGGAGCGGAGGATGTTGCCACCAGTGCCGTAAGGCCTATGGCTATCAAGTAAATAAGTCTCATATTGTAATGCATGATAATCCTCACTATCACAGCAAATTTACAACAAATCGAAGTAATCACAAGCCTTTTTGCGCTTTCGCAACTTTTTTTGTCCGGAGCGCAATTTTGACCCCTATTTTTGCTTTCTCCCTTCCCAATCTGTCAGATGAGGAAGGAAAAGAGTGTAAGTGCCCGGGCCTGATATATGTTTACCGGAATTGCCGTGCTGGGAGTGCTGGGGTGTCGGGTGTGCTGGGGGGGTGAAATTGTAGCATCCTGATACACAGGTGGTTAAAAATTTCGTATGGGTGAAAACCACCCATACGAAAAATATAATGTATTAAGTATCAACCACTTATATTTTCACCATCCTGAAACACCCGATCCAATCCCTTGGACAGGATTGCCGAGCAGGTCCTATCCCTTGGCCAGGATTGCCGGTCAGGACAGATTATTCCACCGGTTTTACGCAGCGCACGGAGCAGCCCCAACCCGGATAGGCGTAGTTCTGCAGTGTGATATCGTTGTAGGTGCCATTGCAGCGGAATCTCCAACTGTATGGGTTGTCATTAATATCTGTATTTGATACCCAGTAATAACCGTAAGCATAATCCGAGCCCGTATTGTTGCGATTGAGTGCGGTTTCATCAATTGCCTGGAATTTTTGCTGACTCATCTCGGTATAACCCTCGATATTTCCAGCTGAATTATCAATGGTTATAGTACTATTTATGTATCCGGCAAGCGGGAATTCCAAATACTCATAGCCATTATCTTTCCAAAGCACCCATACGTGAGCTTCGTTATTGTATGTTTTTCCTTCAAAGCTGGCTCCGCAATGCTCGGAAAGACTGCATATTGACTTCCAACCAATATTATCCAACAGATTTTCATACTCATCACTGGTTGGCATTCTCCAACCTTCAGGACAAGGATTGCCTTTGCCTTTGTCGCGTCCGGAGTCATCGGTTATCCAAGCGTCTGTGTCCATATTGTCACGAACATCACCTAGTACATCCCACGAGAATTTATTGCCATAGAAGGTATCATCAGCAGGAGTACCGTTGAAACGGTAATATCTATCTCCTTCTTCTACGGAAGTTTTATAAGCGGCAATTTCATATTTGGTCGAATGGTCATCACAATATGGATACTGCCCGGCATATCTTCCATACTGGAAATATTTTCCGTAAGGATGACTCCTGTCAAATCCCACATTCACCGGATACCACAGCAGGTTGCCGAACTGCACAGGGTCGGCGGTCCAGTCATCAGCGAGATTCACGATAGAACCCTCACCGCAAGCCTGAGTGTAGGCAATGCTGCCGTTGAGATATTCGGAGCCGTAGCAGAGGAAGGAAACAGGTATGCTGCCCTCCACAGTGTTTTTGATGGAATGGTTAGGCTTGTGAACAAGCTCCATTTCAAACTGGGTTATGCCTTTCTCAGGTTCGGAAATTCCCGTACATTTGAGCGAATAGACATTTGTTGCAGACTCTATGTTGCAATTGTATGATTGTCCGGCATTGGTCCTGATGAAGAAAGTCTTCTTTCCTCCGGTCCTCGGAAGCTCGATTTTATCCACTGCCGGTCCGTCTGCAGTATTGCGAAGCTCGAAGAAATATGGGCTCAGGGTCTGCTCCGACATATTGACCTTCAAAGTCGAAAGCTTGTTCTTCTCGAACTTGATGCCGGCCTCTCTGGCGGTAATGGTTCTTTCAATAATGCCTGCAGCAGTATATAGGGAAACTTTCAACTCATCACCCGCAAAGAGTTCTGTCGGCTTGGTGCAGAACCACAAATCAAAGGTTCCGTCGCTGCCAACTTCCCTTCCGATTGCGGCAGCCTTGGTCTCCTTGCCGTCAACCGGTGCAGGGGTGTAATTGAGAATCACATAGTTGAAGTTTGCCTTGTCGTCCCCCAGCTTCTTATTCATCACATTGATATAGTAAATTCCGGACATTGTGCACCACTGCGGAGCTGTGATTACAGCCTTGGAAACGACGGTGCCAACCGGCAGATTGGTAAGGGTAATCTTGCCGTGGGTCACGAGCCTGTCGAAAACCATATCCAGATTCATCCCGTCGGTAATCGCGGTGCAGGCTTCTTTGGATATTCCGAGCATCACATCGGCATTAGGGTCGAAATTTCCGACCGGAGGGAACTGTCCGATTCCATCATGACGGGTACCGACCCATACTCCCCAGTCCCATATAGACCAATTGCCGAGGCAGAAGCTTGCGCTCTGAGGATAAACCGCGTGGAAACGGTAGGTTCCGCCGGACGGGATGCTCGTTTTCGGGTCAAAGGTGATTGAAAAGGTGGCTGTTTTGCCATCTGCGGACACGCTCGCCTCATTGGAGCTCATAAAGCCGGCAAACTGCGGCACTTCACCTCCATCGTATTTGTCTTCTACCAATGTGGCAGAATTGGAAATTGCAACCGCCAATTTCTCTCCGGTCTGACTCCAGAGCACTCCGCGCGATACCGCGTCATAATAGGTTTTGGTCTCCCCTTCCGGTTTCTCACCGTTGAGGTAAATGGTCACCCCCTGAGGGACTTCCTGCTCAAGGTCAGGATTTATCTGGCAGGAAACAGCGAGCACTGCCAGAACTGCAAGGATATAGTTCTTTTTCATAATGGTCTTCCTTTTAAATCAATACTCTCCATTGTCAATGTTACCGTAGCCATAATCCGCAATATTCGGATCTCCTATGATTATGCCCCCTTCGGACTTGAAGCCGAACTGTGTACTTTCACAGATGATGGTTTCAGGCGAGAAGCCG
>SAMEA3663208__coassemble_496_pt1 | contig 11353 bp, 9 predicted proteins | sample SAMEA3663208__metabat2_low_PE_018 | metagenome-assembled genome bin SAMEA3663208 (sample SAMEA3663208) | pig gut metagenome | biome: pig gut; feature: pig-associated habitat; material: faeces | place: China | collected 2013
AAGTCTTGCGACAGGCGCAAGCCTGTCGAGCGAAGCGAGACGGTTCTGGAGGGCAGCAGCCTCCCTGCCTGCGGCGGCACACCGGCGGCGGCACACCGGCTGCGACACACCAGCAGCCTGCCTGCGACGGCACACCTGCAGCCTCCCTGCCCCCCCCGCGAAAACTAGATCGTAAACGCGTCGAAGCCGCCGTCGACAACGCAGACGGTGCCGGTGACAGCCTTGGAGGCATCGCTGGCAAGGTAGTGCAGGGTGCCGAGGATTTCGTCAGGCTCCAGGAAGCGTCCGAAAGGAGTATGCCCGAGAATCGAATGCGACCTGTCGGTAAGCGAACCGTCAGGATTGGTCAGCAGAGTGCGGTTCTGATTTGTCAGAAGGAAACCCGGAGCAATAGCATTCACCCTGATTCCCTCACCGAACTTCATCGCCATCTCAGCACACAGATACTTCGTCCAATTCACCACCGCAGCCTTCGCAACACCGTAGCCCGCCACCCTCGTAAGCGGCCTCAGCGCAGACTCCGAAGCAAAATTGATAATCGACCCCTCTCCCCTTTCGGCCATAGACCTTGCAAAAACCATAGTAGGGATAATAGTTCCGAAAAGATTCAGGTCCGCCACCTTGCGCACAGCATCGATATCCAAATCGAAAACAGTCTTGTCCGGCGGCACGGTAGCGGCAGGCATATTGCCTCCGGCAGCATTCAGCAGCACATCCACCCGGCCATACAGCCGGATCACCTCCTCGTAATTCTTCTCCAGCAGAGCCTTATCCATCACATCGGAAAGCAGAAAAACAGCCTCTCCGCCCTGAGCCTTTACCGACTCCACCAAAGCCGCCCCCTTCTCTGCAGAACTCTGCCTTCCCAGGAGCACCACCTTAGCCCCCTGCTGCGCAAAATACTCAACCGCAGCACTTCCCAGAACGCCGCAGGCACCGGTGATAACTATCACCTTATCCTTGACATCAAACAGATTTGTCATATTCCATAGATTTGATAATCCCTTCCTGCAGTCCGCGGAGCTCCGCCAGACTGCGCATACGCCCGTAGCAGGAATATCCCGGGTTCGACTTGCGGTTCAGGTCATCGCACATCTGGTGCCCGTGGTCCGGACGCACCGGGATGCTCACACCGCGCCTTTGCTCCACTTCCAGCAGAGCCTTCATCATAGCATACATATCCACATCACCCTCCAGCAGATTGGCCTCATAGAAGTCCCCTTCCGGGCTGCGCCTGGTGGTGCGCAGATGCACAAAGCCCACCCTGTCGCCGAACTCGCGCAGCATTGCCGGGCAGTCATTGTCCGCCCTCACCCCGAAAGACCCCGTACACAGGCAAAGCCCATTGGAAGGGTTGGGCACTGCCTCAACCAGCGTGCGGAAATCCTCAGCGGTCGAGAGTATGCGGGGCAGACCGAGAAGCGGATAAGGAGGATCGTCGGGATGTATAACCATCACGCTACCGCACTCGTCCGCAACGGGACATATTTCCCGAAGGAAAAAGATAAGATTGGCGCGGAGCTGCTCAGCGCTCACCCCGCGGTAGCGCTCGAGGGCCTGGCGGAACTGCGAAAGGGTAAAACTCTCCTCGCTGCCCGGAAGGCCCGCAATCATATTCCTTACTATCAAGGCCTTCTCGTCCTCGTCCATAGCCTCGTAGCGCTGCCGGGCCCTCTCTATCTCCTGCGGAGAATATTCATCGAAAGCCTCGGGCCTTCCGAGTATGAAGAGGTCGAAAGCCATAAAGGCCGCCTTTTCGAAGCACAGGGCCCTGGAGCCGTCCGGCATAGTGTACTGCAGGTCAGTCCTGGTCCAGTCGATCACCGGCATGAAGTTGTAGGTGATGCAATGGATACCACACTCGGCAAGGTTGCGTATGGTCTGCTTGTAGTTCTCTATGTAGCGCAGATACTCCCCTTCCGCCGTCTTGATATGCTCGTGCACAGGCACGCTCTCCACCACCGACCATCGAAGGCCGTGGGCAGCAACCTCCTGCTGCCTCTTCTTTATCTCTTCAACTGGCCATATTTCCCCATTGGGGATATGGTGCAGCGCAGTAACGATATCCGTCACGCCCGCCTGCCGGATATAATCCAGGCTCACCGGATCGGAAGGACCGTACCAGCGCCAGCTTTCAGTCATTCTGTACATCAGGCGCCTACAATTCTATTCCCCAGCCGGGTTCGTATTCCCTGCCCCAGTACTTCATAGCCTCGGCATCGTCGAGAATGCGGCCGCTTACTGGCTCTATGCGCAGGGACCTTCCCACTGTCTGGGCTATATTGCCGAGCTGCACGAGCTGGGTGCTGATGCAGGCCTCCTGGATGTCAGAATTGAGCTTCTCGCCCTTGCGTATGGCATCGAACCAGTTCTGGAAATGGAAAGCATCCAGCTGCTCGCTTGGGTTCAGCAGGTTGCCGGTTTCGAACTTCAGTTCGCTCTTGACATCCTTCACAACCTTGCCTGAGAGGTCCACAATCTTGTATTCGTTGCCCCCGTTCAGATAGAGGGTGCCGGTCTCGCCATAGAAAGCCACTCCCACGCCGTTGCCGTCCACAGGGGAATTGTTGCAGCTGCGACCCTCCCAGGAGCCTGAAGCCTTATCCCCGAACTGATAGGTAATCAGCTGGGTATCAGGGAACTGCCAATCATCCTGATAACGATATCTGCCACCGATGGAGCTCACCAGGGTAGGATATTCCACATCCAGTCCCCAACGCAGAAGGTCAACGAAGTGGGTGCCGTTGTTCAGGGCCTCGCCTGTTCCCCAGTTGCGGAACCAGTGCCAGTTGTAATGCACAATGTTGTCCCTGTACTCTTCCCTCGGTGCAGGACCCTGCCAGAGATTCCAGTCCAGATTCTCCGGGACAGGAACCACCTTACCTGTGCCTATGCTAGGCCTGTTGTTGACATACCAGGACTTGCCATACTGCACGCGGCCTATGTTGCCAGCCTTGATTTCGGCAATGGCAGCCTGGATATTGGGCCAGGAGCGCCTCTGGTTGCCCACCTGCACGACCTTGCCGTATTTGAGCGCAGCTCTTACAAGCAGCTCGTTCTCTGCCGGGTTGTGGCTGGTAGGTTTCTCCAGATAAACGTGCTTGCCGGCTTTCATAGCCATAATGGCGGCCTTGGCGTGCCAGTGGTCCGGCATAGCGATTACCGCAGCATCGAAATCCTTGTGCTCCAGGAGTTTGCGTATATCGGTCTCAGCCTTAGGCCTCTTGCCTGTAATGGCCTTAACCTGCTCGCAGCACCTCTGAAGCGCATTGCGGTCGCAATCGCACACATACACCACCTCGCAGCCCGGCATCTTGGCGAAGCTCTGGGCAAGGGCGCTGCCGCGGGAGTTTACTCCTATCACACCCAGACGGATGCGGTCATTGGCTCCCAGTATCGACCCTTTGGAGGAAACGGCAAAACTCGGGATAGCGCCGGCCAGCGACAAAGAAGCCGTAGCAAAGGCGGCAGTCTTTAGAAATTCTCTTCTGGAACTCATACTCTTTTTATTATTTTCTTGATTATCAAATACAAAACCCGCAGCACCAGCAATACAATCCAGATCGCCAGCGCGATTATGCACACATAGCCTATTTGGGTAAAAAGCTCATACCAGGGCTTGGCATAGGCTATTACCGCACCCGCATTGACGGCAAAGGAGGTCAGGAAGCAGCCCAGTGCCACCCACAGTTCCCGCCTGATTCGGGAGGCCTTGATTACTATATCTTTCATCTCAGAACTTCATATAAGGAATCTTGTAATACTCAGGGAACAGAATCGTTCTCTGTTCCTCCATAGCCTTGTTGCCCAAAAGGCAGAGAACAGTGGCACAATAGGCCTCCTCCACCACATTCACGGCCTTTTCGCCCGTGATGCAGGCTGAGCAGAAGGCGGAAAGGATGACATCGGACCCGTCATTGTCCACACCTATCATATTCTGGCCTCCGTTGACGCTGATTTTCCCTTCGACAATGTTGTGCGGGATATATTGCCCCTTGACCTCGGGCCTCCAGCTCGGACCTGCGAGCGGCACCGAAGTCAGGACCTTTTCCTTCATACTGTCGATAAGGCATTCTATGCCTGAGCGGGAATTGTCCTCCTCCAGATAATACACGCCCTTGGCCAGTTCCATAGTACCCTTCTTCCCGAGTATCTGGTCTTCCATACCGTTGAACTTGTTGGAAATCAGGGACTCGTAGTTGATTTTGCGCCCGTCGGCATAACGGTAAATCACATTGACCGAATCATAGACCTCGCGTCCGTCCTTCCAATAGACTATGTCTCCCATACCGCTGATGCTCTGCGGGATACGGCCGACAGCGAGGTTGCAGACCTCAATCTGGTGGCAGGCCAGTTCAGTCATCAGGCCGCCCGAATGCTCTTTGTAGAGCCTCCAGTTGATCTGCCTTTCCAGCTCGGGCGAAGGCACTTCCCTTCTCCAGTCGGCATTCCTGAACCAGTGGCAGCGCATCCCGACTATCTCCCCTATAAGGCCATCGTGCAGGAGCTTCATTCCCCGAAGATACTTCTCGTCGAACATCCTCTGCATACAGAAATACAGCACCTTGTCGGACTTCTGATAGGCGTCATATACGGCCTTGCACTCGTCCAGGGTACGGGCCATTGCCTTCTCGCAGAAAACGTGCTTCCCGGCGCTCAGGGCGTCAAGGGTAATGGCGGCGTGGGAGCCGAGGGGTGTGGAGATGATAACTCCGTCTATATCCTTGTCTTCCAGCAGCTTGCGGTAGTCCCGGTAGAGTTTTGCGCCCGGACACAGCGCGGCCGCTGCCTGGAGGTTTGGCTCGTAACAGTCGCAAAGGGCAACAATGCGGGCGTGAGGGATGAGCAGCAGGTTATGGATATGGTACTGTCCCCTGGAGCCTGTGCCTATAAGGGCAATGCGGGCCTTCTCCCCGCTTATTTCCCTGATTCTTTCCGGGGTGCAGGAACTCAGCCAGGGAGCGCCTGCAAGCAGCGCTGCCCCGCCGGCTACACAACCCAGCTGCTTCAAAAATTCTCTTCTGTCTTCCATCTATACTTCGTAGCTTTTTATCACAGTATCATCAATTTCGAGCTTCCCGCCGCAGACCATAGCCGCAGTGCTCAACACCTCCGCATCGAGAGGGTCAGCGCATTGCACGCTGCAAAGCCTTCTGCTTCTGACGGGCTCCCCGCTTCGGGGATCGACTATGTGAGCACTGTAGGAAGGACTGTTGCCGGATATGGACAAGGCCCCGTCCTGCAGGCAGAAAACATCGAGCAGAGTCCCGTCGTAGGGAGAGCGCAACTCCACCTGCCAGGGCGCCCCTGCCGGGTGCTGTCCCATAGCATATATGCTGCTCATACCGAAATCCAGAAAGGCGCTGACCACGCCTTCCCTCCGGAGCAGTCCGACAATGCGACCGAGGGTCCAGCCTTTGGCAAATCCGCCGAAATCCAGCTCCGTACCCGTATCGCTGCAGCTCAGGCAATGGTCTTCGAGCTTGAGGGCGGAGAAATCCCTTCGGGTGATATCGAAAAGGCCCCCCGTGAGCTCCTTATAGCGCCCGCTCTGCACGAGAGCCTGCTCCAGTTCTTCGCTCAGGCGCACCGACGTGCCGGCTTCAAGCGCCTTGTTTACGGCAAATACTTCACTTTCAGGGGAATACCTGTCGAAGACAGCCTCATCCCCACGCACCATAGCGCAGATTTCATCCCAAATCCGGGAGGATACGCTTTCCGAGAGTCCCCTTGCCAGAACATCGAACTTTGTTCCCATAGCCCGTCCTATCGAGCCGTGGAAAAACACCTGTCCCGGGTAATATGTGAACTGGGGATTCGTCATTGTTTGTTTGCGAGCGCGACAGCAGAGGTTGTAAGGAAGTATTTGCTCAAAGTATTGTCTGCTTCCCAGTCCGGGACCTTTTCGCCCCTCAGGTAGTCGAAAAACCGGCCGGCCACGAGATTGAAATGGTCCTCGTGGCTTATCCTCAGGCTCTGCGGTATCACAATGTGCCACTCGTCCTTGCCGGATTGCTCCACGCTAAGGCCCTCGTAGGCACTGCAGACTGCCTGAAGTGCACAAAGGTCAACATTTCCCCGCAGATAGAGTTCCTTGCGCGAATCGCCAGGATTCTGCCTTACAATCAAATCGCAGCCTGTGCCTTTGTACAGGGCCTCGAAAGAGTCCCCGCGGCCCTTCTTCGCTTCCCAGTTCCAGAGCACCTCGATACGCGCAGGGATGCCTGCAAGCGAAAAGTCAATGCTTCCGTTGGACATCACATGAAGGTCCTTCCTGTCAATCGGGCAGGCACAGGTAGATTCAACATACTGAGCATAAGTCACTTTGGTAGGATAATGCTCCGCTGCCACAAGGGTCACGTCGCTGCAGCCAAGGCTCTTCCCCGGGAAACACTGCCACATCAGCAGGTCCACAAGGTGGGTGGTGACATCGGCTATGCCCTCACCCTGCACGGCGGTATCGTAGTACCAGACAGGGCGGTGCAGAGTCTTGCCGTCAACTTTTTTGAAGAAATGATGCACGCTGCGCATCTTCACCGCAGGGCCGTCGCTGCTGTCGAACTCTCCGAAAAGAGCCTTGTCGGCAAGTATGTCACGGCTCAGGATGTTGACTATATCGTACCTTTCGGTCATCATATCCATTATCACCAGCCCCTTCTGCTGCGCAAGAGCGTAGGCCTTCTGAAGGGTGTGCAGGCCCTCTTCATCTATTGCCATAGGCTTGTCTGAGAGCACATTGTAGCCTTTCTCGACTGCCGCGAGTATGTACTGGGCCTTACGGTCGTTCCTTCCGGACAGAATCACTGCCTCCAGACCCGAAGCCTGGGGCAGGCTGTCCAGATAATCACGCGATACTACTTCCTGCAGCTGCCATCCGCAAGGGTTGTCAGCCCTGCCGTTATATTCGCTTATCGCGATTCTGAAGTCAGACAAGTCGGTGACATTGACCGGAGAATAAACCCTCACCACGGGGTCTATGCCCTTCTGCATATTCTTGAAGACCAGGGAGGCGTGGAAATGCCCCGGGTCCACCACGGACAGCTTCACGGGGAGATATTCCTTGAGAATCTGCGCCGCATCCTTGCGTCCCAGCTCCATTGCCTCCTCTATGCTTACGGCAGCGCCTCCCCTTTCAAGGCTCATATTGGATGCCTTCATAAAAGCGAAAATCTCTATGGTCTCCTTCGGGTCTATAGGCGCCTGCCCGGTAAGGAAATAATCCAGTATCTTGTCCAGCAGCCCCTTATAGCCCATATAGCCGCCTGCCGCAATGGTCCCGGTTTCGGTAATGGCGGTACCTCCGTAGATATTAGGGCCCTTGCTTACAGCCCTGAAGGTGCCGAGCCTGCCGTCTTCCCATACGCCTGACACTATGTCTCCATAGTCCGAATGCACCCTGCTTACGCTCTTGCAGCCCGGCCCCATAACGGTGTAGAGGGTCTCGACTCCGTGGATGCCGTAGAAGCCGAAGTCCGGATGGGTAGGCTCAGGATGATGGGGTGAATAGCAATCAGCCCCGAGCACCTTGCCGTAAGCGCCTTCCCGCAGCTTTACATTTTCGGGAGAATAGCGCAGCGCGGAAGATGAGAATATCTGAATGCCGTACTCCTGCGCGAGGCGGTAAAGGGCTATGGTCTCCCCGAGGGTTGCCCCCGCAGGCTTGTCCACATAGCAGAGCTTGCCCGCCTTGAAGACTTCGACGGCCTGCTCCACGTGAAGCCTTCCGTCATTGGTTTCGAGCAGCACGCAGTCCACCAGGTCCAGCATCTCAGAAATTGAAGAGCAGATGCGCACTCCGTATTTCTTTACTTCCTCGATATAGGCCGGAATCCTCCTGTAGCTGGATTCTATGGTGGTGGAGCCGTAAGGATAGGCTGCCACCACCTCGAAGCGCTGCACATAAGGGTCCTCGCCCGGGGTATTGAGAAGTTGGGTGAATGCGGTGGAATGGGAAGTATCCAATCCTATGATACCCAGCCTGATAACATCTTCCTGAGCATAGGAAGCGAAGGCAGTGCACAAAAGGGCAAACAGTAGTGTCAGTGGTCTTTTCATTATGCAATCGTCAATAAAGAAGCGCTATCGTTATTCAAATATAAGCAAGAATTCCGTTTATTGCGCAGAATACTTGCAGGACAAGCTTCACAAATTTCTTCTTCGAGCATACGGCGCACCGCCTCGGCCTTGTTGGTGAAAGGCACAATGCAGAACATCCAGTCGGCTCTGAGCAGGGCCGGAATCGTAAGGGTAATGGCCTCGCGCGGCACTTCGTCCAGAGTATCGAAGCAATTTTCCCTTACTTGCTGTCCCCTGCATACCGGATCCAATTCCACCACCTTGACCAGTTTCGGGTCGTTGAAATCGGCAAACGCCGGGTCGTTGAAGGCAATATGGCCGTTCTCCCCCACCCCGAGGCAGACTATGTCCACGGGATGCTCTTCCAGAAGACGGGCATACCTGCTGCATTCCTGCTGAACTTCAGGGGCAACTCCGTTGATATAGTTCACGCTCCTGAAAGGCAGCAGCGAGAAAATCGAACGGCTCAGGAAATTGGCAAAGCTTTGCGGCCTGGAGGCATCCACACCTATGTATTCGTCCATATGAAACACATTGATGCGGGTCCAGTCTATATCCTTCTTCTCAATGAGGCTTTGAAGAAATGCACTCTGGGAAGGAGCTGCGGCAAAAATCATATTGATTTCTTCCTTTTCCTTCAACAGCAGTTTGATGCGCTCTGCAAGCTCGTCTGCTGCGCATTGTCCCATTTGAGCGGTGGTGTCTAACACCTTAACTTTCAGAGAATCTTTTTCAAATGTTTTCATTTCAGGCTTGTCGGTTAGATTGATAAATAGTTTTAGCTGCAATTATGGTGTACAATACATTGATATCCTTGTCGAAAATGACCAGATCGGCATTCTTGCCCGCTTCAAGGGAGCCCATCACGGAATCGAGTTTCATTATTCTGGCTGGAGTGAGAGTCATCATCTTGACTGCATCCTCAAGCGGAACGCCTGCCATACTGACCATAGTGCGCACCAGCCTGTCGGTAGTCGCTACGCTGCCGGCAAAGGCGCTGCGGTCCGGGAGTTTGGCAACTCCGTCCTCCACGATTACCGTCTGTCCCTTCTCCAGGCTTCCGAGCAGATACTGCCCGTCAGGCATTCCGGCAGCCCTCATCGAATCGGTGCAGAGGGCTATCTTGTCCGGGCCTTTGAATCTATAGACGAATTGGAGCAGCGGAGCCGGGAGATGCACTCCGTCAGCAATGATTTCCACCGTAGTATTGTCCAGAAGATAGGCTGCCTCCACCGCCCCTGCCCTTCTGAAAGCATTTCTGCGTGTTACAGAAGACATTGCGCAGTACAGATGAGTGAAATGGCTGTAGCCGTGCCGGGAAGCTTCAACCACCTGCTCATAAACGGCATCGGTATGGGCTATGGAAGCGAGTATCCCGCGCTTCGAGAGTTCATCCCCGAATTCGAGCGCGCCATCAAGCTCCGGAGCCACGCTCCAGCGCAAAATATCCTGCGAAGCATCAAGTATGGGAAGATATGACTCCGGCGCCGGCTTTTTCAGGTAGGAAGGGTCCTGCGCTCCGCTCTGGGCAGGCGAGAAATACGGCCCTTCCAGATGCAGGCCGAGCAACCTTGCTCCATCTGCATTATTTGCCTTGGCCTTGCGGAATACTTCGAAGGTGCGCAGCAGCTCATCATCCGTGCAGGTAAGGGTGGTCGGGACCATAGCGGTAGTGCCGTGGGTGGCGTGTATGCGCGCCGCGCCAAGGAAGGCATCCTGCGTGCCGTCCATAAAGTCGTGGCCGCCGCCTCCGTGCAGGTGTATATCTATAAATCCTGCGCTCAGATAGGCTCCTCCAGCATCCAGCAGTTCATCACCTTCCTGAACCTGCGCGTCAGGGCAGATTCTGACTATCTTGCCGCTGCTCTTGTCGCATACGAGGTCAAGCCCCTCGCAAATTCCCTTTTCGAAGATAAGTTTTGCACCTTTGATTATCAGTTTGTCCATATCTAAGCCTGTTTGCGCCAATAATTGATTTTATGTCCTTTCAAAGCAAAGAAGATAAGGTACAGGAAGCAAGGAATCAGCACCCAATACCCCGCCCTGAGGCTGCAGTTCTGGGCAATGAGCCCGTAAATCTGAGGCATAATGGCGTTGCCGCACAGACCCATAATGAGAAGCGACGAGCCGATTTTGGTGAATTTGCCCAGATTGTGTATTGACAGAGGCCAGATGGAGGCGTAAATCAGCGAATTCGGGAAGCCAAGTGCGCAGAGGAAGAGCAGCGAGAGGTTGATGTGATGGCCCATAAAGACTACAGGGCAGTCAACCAGCACTGCGCAAAGCGAAAGCACAAGTCCCAGGAAAGAGCATATCACGAGCGCCTGCTTTTGGGATATTACCCTTGGTATCAGGAAGATACCTATGATATAACCAATCATCGTGCAGGCCAGGGTGTAGGACGGGAAGACCTTGGCTTCAAGCATATCCACGCCCATAGATCCGGCATAGTTGATGACAGTATCGATAGCTACCACCTGACTGCCGACGTGGAAGAAGATGGCAAGAGCTCCGAGCACCAGATAAGGATAGGAGAATACGCTCTTGCGGCTCGCTTCCCCGCTCAGCTCCTCAGAAGCATTCTCAGATTCGGTATCGATTTCCGGAAGGGAGGATTTCTTTACAATAAGCGAGAAAACCACAAGTGCGGCACCCAGAATGGAATAAGGCACGATTACCCTTCTGATAAGGTCGTCGAGAATAAGACTCTTCTCCATATCACCAAGAGTACCGGACTCGATGAGGGCAAAGAGCTCGCTGTCGCCCGGGTCGAGAATAACTGCGGCGAACACCAGAGGAGAGATGATTCCGGCGATTTTGTTGCATATTCCCATAATGCTCATCCTCCTGGCGGCACTCTCAATAGGCCCGATGATGGTGACATAAGGATTGGCTGCGGTCTGGAGAATGGCAAGGCCGGTTCCTATCATAAAGAGGCCGAGAAGAAACAGCCCGAATTCCCTTACAAGTGCGGCAGGAACGAAGACAAACATACCTGCGGCCATTATCAGGAAGCCTATCATTATGCCGTTCTTGAATCCCGTCTTTTTGAGCAGTATGCTGGACGGTATCGCCATCACGAAATACGCAATGTAGAAGGCAAAGGTTACGAAATAGGACTGGAAATGAGTCAATTCGCAGGAGATTCTGAAATACGGAATCAGAATGGAATTCACCCAGGACACAAAGCCGAAGATGAAAAACATTATGGCGAGAATAATCATCGCCCCTATATTGGTTTTATTCCTGTTCATCGCGTGTTCTGTAAGGTCTGCTT
>SAMEA3663208__coassemble_508_pt1 | contig 11121 bp, 11 predicted proteins | sample SAMEA3663208__metabat2_low_PE_018 | metagenome-assembled genome bin SAMEA3663208 (sample SAMEA3663208) | pig gut metagenome | biome: pig gut; feature: pig-associated habitat; material: faeces | place: China | collected 2013
TATATCATCGTTATGTATACAAATATAATACATAACGATGATATTTGCAACTATTTTCTTAAAAATCAGCAATTTATATTTAACTCGTTAGGTAATTGTCGGGAATGCAGGATGTAACTTTGGACGGATATTTCAAGCTCCGTTTTCCCCTTTTCAGCAATAGGGTTGATTTGACCATTTGGGGTGGACCTGCTCTTTGCCGCTTCCTCAGGTTTCCTTTGCTGGCAGACGGGTGCGCATGCGCAAAATGATGCGGCGATGTACGGGTTTCTCGCCGGCCTTCGCCTCGGCCTCAGCTACCACTTCCACGTGAAATAGCCCCTACCTGACTACCTCCGTTTCAGCCAGTGCTCCTTGAGCCATTCGCGGACAGGCTCGTCATAAACCTTCAGCAGGCCCCAGGCGAGCACAACTGACATCACCACAACGCCGATGTTCATCGCAATATGCATCCAAAGCGGTGCGTCGTAATGCGCGGCGACCCAGTTCATCTGCATATACATAATAGGGTAATGCGTTATATATAAAGGATATGAAATATCTCCCAGCCACTTGCACACGGCTGCGCTGCGCTTGTCGGTAGTCACCGAGCCGGAGCCCGCAAGCACTATGAGAGGGAAAAGCAATATGATGCATACCGCCTGGTATATGCCGTCCGCAGGGCCTCTCTGGCCACCGATGCAAGGTATGGAGAAGAGCACGATAAGCAGCAGCGAGCACCACCAGAATCCTCCCTTGAGGTGGATGGGCGAGCCGCTCGGGTTGCTCCCGCTGCGGTGCGAAGGCAGGATGCGGGATATCAGCAGGCCGCAGAGGAAAGGAAAGAGCAGGCGCGAGAAGCCTATGTATATCTGCTGCGCGGTAAGGCTCCAGCCACCGATTACCGTATATTGCGGGCCATCCGGGAAGAGGCCGAACACATCCCAGCCGAGCGTCAGGTCGAGGGTGAAGAAGGCGCAGACAGCGCAGAGCACCGCGAGTGCCACCTTAGGAAGGCGGCGGAATATGAAGGCATAGAGAATATTCGCTATATATTCAAAAGTCAGCGACCACTGCGGCCCGTTGAAGGAGTTGAACTCGCCCCAGCCGCGTATATCCAGGCTGTTGGGGCAAGGAATCATAAACAGCCCCATCACCATACAGAGCAGGAACTTCCATAACGGAATCTCCAGGGTCTGGGGGAATGCTGCGCCGGCGAAGAAGAACAGCGATACTCCCACCACCATTCCGGCTATGACCATAGGATGCAGGCGGGTGAGACGCCTCTTGAAGAAGCCCCAGGTGGTCATCTTGTCCCAACGGTCGTCATAGGCATAGCCAATCACAAAGCCGGACAGGATGAAGAAGAAATCTACCGCCAGATAGCCGTGGTTGACGATTTGGGTACCGAATACCGGGATATAGGTCTCGAAGCAATGGAAGATAATTACCATCAGCGCAGCCACGCCGCGCAGTCCGTCCAGAATCTCATATCTGGGCTTGGACGCAAGATACACATTCTGCTTCGCCATATCTGTATTTTGTGCTGAATTTCCAAAGGTACGAAAAAATCACCAATAAAGGTGGTCACATACCACCTTTAAAAGTGGTATGCTTTTATATAGATGGAATGATGAACACATTCCATTCTCCGTCTCTCTCCCGACGGGCAATGTAACCCTTATCGGTCATAGACTTCAGATGCTTCTGGATAGCAGACTTGTTGATACCTATCTTCCGAGCCAGTGCAGCGATAGTAATTCCAGGTTCTGTCATAAGCACATTAAGGATTCTTCCTGAGTTCAAACTGCGGAAATGAATGCGCTGACCGTCATACCACCAAACGTTTGCATCCCGGGTCCGGATGAAATCAATGTCGGTTTGGACTTCCTCAATCATCATCTTCTTAAACCAGTTAACGAATACGCGAGCTTCACGTAAGCCGGCGTGAGCGCCGTCGCTTGGGACGGGACCTGCGACCAAATCTGCCTGGTGCAGTGCTTCAAGATAGTCCTTCTTCTTACGGCTGCGAACCACAACCATCGGATAATCGTGTCGGGATAGTATATAGTTTACCAGCAGACGGGCTATACGCCCGTTTCCGTCTTCAAACGGATGAATTCTGATATACCGGTAGTGGAAAAGTGCCGTCAACTCAATCGGATTGAAATCTCCAGTCGCCTCGGCATCATTGTACCAATCCACCAAATCGCTCATCAAGGCTTCGGTTTCCTCCGGAGCGGCATAGTCAAAGCGGTCGCCGTAGCGGGTAATCACGCTATTGGGACGAGTCTTATATGTCCCTGCATGTATGACATAGCTGGCCACAGTCCCGTCAGGGAGGGTTCGATAGACATTGTAGTCCTCACGAAGAAGGGTCTTGTGCAGCTGACGAATAAAAGTCTGCGTAAGAGGCGTATTCTTCAAGGAAGACTGTTCCTTCATCATCAGAAGCCCTACGTTGCTGGCCTTCATTTCTTCAAGGTCTTTCATCTCAGCTTCGCCGACTACTTTTCCGAATAACAGCAGAAGCTCCGTCTGGCCATAGGTCAGAGTATTACCCTCAATATGGTTGCTGTTATAGTTAAACTCAACGGTAAACTTACGGCTCAAGCGGTCTCTGTCCCTGTCGGAAAGAGGTTGCAAAGCGCACCATGCCCGGTATGTTTCGTCCCAATTCATATTCGTATTTTTTGCAAATATAGTTAAAAGGTGGTAATGTACCACCTTTAAAAGTGAAAATTGTTAGTAGTAGCCGAAATAAACTCCCACCCCAATACGGTCCCCAAGCGCCATTTCAGCCCATAGTATTTGGCTATATTGAATTGTTGCATTACACAGGAAGGCGAGGGTCCAGTGCTGAAACGCGGCAGGATAAAATATTGTATATTTGTCCCGCAGGTTTGAGTTAGGAAGATGGACTATATATGGCACTATGACTCTCCTCTTGGAGGTATGACGATGGCAAGCGACGGGCAGGCCCTTATAGGGCTATGGTTCGATGGCCAGAAACACTTCGGGGAAGTATTGGACAGCGGATATGAGGAGTGCTTACTCCCGGTATTTGATCAAACCTGCCGATGGCTTGCTGTCTACTTCAGCGGAAAAGTCCCAGACTTCATGCCTGCAATCTCCTTGCGCGCTTCCGCATTCCGCAAAAGGGTCCTGAAGATACTTCTGACGATTCCTTATGGGCAAACAATGACTTACGGACAGATTGCTGCCAGACTTGCGCATGAGAGCGGAATGGAAAGAATGTCTGCACAGGCTGTCGGAACTGCTGTCGGGCATAACCCTATTTCCATCATCATTCCTTGCCACCGTGTGACCGGGTCTGCAGGCCGCCCGGGAGGATATGCCGCCGGTCTCAAAACAAAATCGGCACTCCTGCAACTGGAAAGCACTGCCTGCCGGTGATGTGAGGCTTGTTGGTGTATATAGTCCTGATATAGGTTTACCGAGTGCAGGAAGGGTGAAATTGTAAATGCTTGATACATAATACTTTAATTTTTTCGTATGGGGTGTTTTACCCCATACGAAAATTTTAATATCCTAATAACCAGCGGGTTGCAATTTCACCTGCTTGCAGGGTTTCTGTTCCACTCTCAATTATTTCTTCCGGATTCCTATATCAACATCATAATTCATTAGGATAGGGCAATGATCGGAGGCCCCTGCTATTCGCGCATGATGTTCCGGGGCTCTATAACCCGTTCAGTATTCTTAATGCGCTTGACAAAAAGAAACTTGAATCCTACTGGTTTGAAACCGGGACTCCGACCTATCTGGTGGAACTCCTCAAAAAGCACAACTACAACCTCTCCTGTCTGGAAAAGGAAGTTCTGTCCTCCGATGAGCTCAACAGCATAGATTCGGCTTCCTCCAACCCCATTCCGGTAATATATCAGAGCGGGTATCTGACAATAAAGGGGTATGACAAGGAATTCGGACTATACAAGTTGGGCTATCCGAACAAAGAGGTTGAGGAGGGATTTGTAAAATATCTCATTCCTTACTATACCGATATAGAGAATACAAAGTCAGGTTTCGAGACCTCAATACAGAAATCCAAACAGCCACAATGGGATTCTTGATCCGGTTCCGATTTCGGTATTGTCAACGGCAAGAAAACTGTCCGGCTCATCCTTAATCTGTTCAAATGATTTTCCTGCTCCACCGACTTCAAAAAGATATTTCCCACAGACAAGGAAATCTCCTTTTTTGGGGTACTGGAGCGGGTTGTATGCCCCTACCTGGTTTGCAAAAAATGTTTCCCTGATTGTGCCCGTTTCAATATTTCCCCCTAAAGCATACATTATGTTGGGGTTCCCGAGAAATATTTTGTCCGGATTCACCAGCTTCTTGTAATTCTTAAGCTCGGTTGTAAGGAGTATCATTATCCCGGCCCTGTCAAGGGCATATAACATCTTAAGGCAGGAATCACGAGTTGTTCCGAGTGCTTCGCAAAGACGGTTCACATTCGGAACAAAAGGAAGGCTTTCCGCTATTATCATCAGGAGCTTTTTCGTTTTTTGAACCGTTTCGAAAGTCACATCCTCAACAGCTGTGAGGTCACTTTCAAGAGTCTGGATTACCGCTTCCGACAACCTGATATGAAAGTCGGAATATGACTCTTTGTAGAACGGATACATTCCGCGGGACAAGTAATCCTGAAAATATTTCAGCACTTTGACTTTGGATGTGATTTCAATCGCATACTTTACGTGATTTTTCAGCAAGTCCTCGAATGAATAAGCACCGAAAGAGGCGATTCCCTCGTACTCAAGATATTCTCTAAAAGATAGATTATTGAGTTTGTACAGTGTTTGCCTTCTTGAAAGATCCACTCTTGAATTGTCAATCTTCAACATTGACGAACCTGTATAGACAATATTGAGATTCGGATAATTGTCATAGAGATTCTTCAGAACAAGTGTCCAGTCCGGGCACTTGTGGATTTCATCCATAAAGAGGTAATAAATGCCATTGGCATACAAATAGTCCACAAGGTCCATTATTGAATGTGTCTTGAACCAGAGATTGTCCATTGAGACATACAAAGCGTCATCGGGATTGTCAAATGCTTCTTTGATATGCTGAAGAACAAGGGTGGTCTTTCCAACGCCCTTTTCACCCTTTATTCCAAGCATGCGCACATTCCAATTTATCGAGAAATACAGACTTCTCTTAAATTGCATAGACGTTTCGGCCAGCTTTCTGTGATAGACCGTGATGAGAGGCAGAACTTCCTTTGATTCCATATGCTTCAGTTTTCCCCAAAGATATAAATTAACTTTTGGAAAAGCTAATTTTTGCCCGAAATTAACTTTTGCAAAAGTTACTTTACTGTGAGATATCTACATGCTTCCCTGCAAGTCTGCCCCCGGCCTCTGCGCTTTGGGCCTTCAGAGTGCCGAAAGCGCACTCCCGCGCATCACGAACTACTGTCCCGCGAGGGCATCCCGCCAGGACGGCAGGATGACAACGGTCATTCCGACGCGCACGTGCCCGACCAGCTGCCGGAGGTCATCATTATGGAGGCGGATGCAGCCTTCGGTGTCGCGGGTGCCGATGGACTCCGGCTTATGGGTGCCGTGAATGCCTATTCCCCTATGCCCCGGAGTCACAAGACGGATGAAAAACGGGCCGTATGCCCCGGCAATCTCACCTTTCCCGTCACCGAAATCGTGAGTCCAGCCTGAAGCATCCACTATCTCGGAAATGCTGAACACCCCTTCCGGCGTCCTCATATCTCCCGGTTTCTGCTTGTTGCCATAATTCTTGCCGCAGGCGATGGGGTACTGCAGCAGCACCTGTCCCTGCCCGTCAAGCAGGCGGAGCATCATTTCCTCCTTGCTGATAACTATCAGCGAAGCCTCGTCGCCCTCCTGCGCCAGAAGCTCGAACCCGCACGCTGAAGGCAACAGCATCAGCAGCGCGGCAAACAAATATACAAGCCTTTTCATATACTCCGTAAATATACGAATTATTTGACTGAACGCAGCTTCCTATGAATTCCGTATTACATTTTTCAAATAAAAGTATTACCTTTGCATTGTATGATTGCCCTTGCCGACTGCAATACCTTCTTCGCCTCCGTCGAGCGGGCCCTTCACCCGGGGCTCAAGGGCAAGCCCGTATGCGTGCTCTCCAGCAATGACGGCAACATAGTGGCCCTCACCTCCGAAGCCAAGGCGCTGGGGCTGAGGCGCGGCGACCCGTTCTTCAAGGTGAAGGACATCATCGAGCGGAACGGCGTAGCCGTATTTTCCGGAAACCTGATGCTCTACGCGGCGATGTCCAGGCGGGTGCAGAGCATAATGCGGCGTACCGTCGAGCGCACGGAGTGCTATTCGATAGACGAACAGTTCCTCTACCTGGCCGGCTACGGGAAGGGCTGCGACCTCGTGGAGCTGATGCGCGGGATGGTGCGGCAGATAGCTCTCTGGACCGATATCCCGGTGAGCGTGGGCATTGCCCAGACCAAGACGCTCGCCAAGGTCGCAAGCAAGTTCGCGAAGCAGTACAAAGGCTACGGCGGCGTATGTATGATAGACAGCGACCAGAAGCGGCGCAAGGCCCTCTCCCTGTTCGAGCTTTCGGATGTATGGGGAATAGGGCCCCGCTCCTTCGCGAAGCTCTCCGCCCTCGGGGTGACCACGCCCCTGCAGTTCGCGGACAAAAGCGGCGAGTGGGTGATGAAATATTTCCATAAACCGGGCTACCAGACCTGGCTGGAGCTGAACGGGCATCCCTGCATCGACACTTCGGAGCTGATACGGCGGCAGACCATCACCACCAGCCGCAGCTTCGGCAATATGATTTCTTCCAAGGAAGACCTCAAGGCTTCGGTTGCCTCCTTCGCATCCAGCTGCTGCAGCACCCTGCGCGGGCAGGACTCGGCAGCGGGGCGCGTGTCGGTCTTCGCCTGCAGCAACCGCTTCCGCGAGGACCTGCCGCAGTATGGCAACATAGCGACCCGGCGGCTCAGCGTTCCTTCGGCGGATACGCTCGAAATCACGGCGGCGGCGCTCGATCTGGTGGAGGAAATATATCGCCCCGGCATTCTCTTCAAGAAGTCGGGGGTCATCCTGTCGGATATTACGCCGGGCTGCTGCCACCACCTTCTTTTCGACCCGGTGCAGAAGCGGGAGGAGCGTATGGAGCTGTCGGAGACGCTCGACAGGATGAACCACAAGTACGGAGTCAGGACGGTGGGACTTGCCGTTGCCGGAAGCGGCAGTGAGGACTGGAAGAACCGCAAGGAGCACCTGACACCGAATTATCTCACGGACATCGACCAGATAATGACGGTGAAGATATAGTTGCGGGGTGCTGGCGGTTGGTGCCGGTTTGGGTGCCGGAGGGGCTGGTTGGGGTGCCGGCTGGCTAGTAGATTTTGCGTTTGAGGGAGCGGTACAGGTTGAACAGCTCCAGGCAGCTCTGCCTCTCGACCTCACTCATAAACCCTTCGAGCTTATCGCGGCCTCCGAAGATTTTGTCGAATTTGTCGTCACGGAAGCCTATGAGGCCGTTGTCTTCAATCGTGCAGCCGTAGTAAATCTTGTCGATATTCGCCCACATACAGGCGCAGAGGCACATATGGCAAGGCTCTCCGGTCGTGTAGAGGGTGCAGCCCGACAAGTCGAAAGTTTTCAGACGGCGTCCTGCCTCCCTGATGGCTTCAACCTCGCCGTGGGCTGTCGGGTCGTTGTTCAGAAGTACCCTGTTGTGCCCCGTGGCTATGACCTCTCCATCCTTGACAATGACCGTTCCGAAAGGCCCTCCGTGGTCATTCATAATCCCTTCCGTAGCCTCGTCAATCGCCATCTGCATATATTTCCTGTGCATCTCTGAGTTGTTCATCTCCATTTTGGTTATTGTTTTCCTGCCGCAGCCACAAATATAGCAAATAATTGCCTTCCGTACCTTCCGCGAGCAAAAAACGGGGGTCGAAATTGCGCTTTGCGCCCTCCGGCAGCCCCCGCGAGCAAAAATCAGGGCAAAAATTGCTTTTCCGCCCTTCGGCAACCCCCGCGAGCAAAAAACGGGGCAAAAATTGCTTTTCCGCCCTCCGGACGCCCGAAAGCGCAAAAACACCCCACCGTTTTTGCGCTTTGCGCGGCCCTGCCGAGCCACAAGTCACCATTGCCGCGACGCAAGCAAACCCTGCCGGGCCGTATTGCCCGCAGTTGGCCCCGCTATGACACGAGGCCGTTTTCGTTTCGGTTGATGAGACTCGTTATCGCGTGAAAGTGAGGAGGGTTATGGTCAAGGAATCTGATGAATATGAAGATTCCGAAAAATTCAGAGATTGTAGGCATACTCAATCAATCTTGTTTACAAATATAGTGAAATCTTATGTATTCCGGACGATACCCGTTCACTAAACACCAGCTACCCACCATGCACCGCATCCTATTCATCTGCAGCGGCAATATGTACCGCAGTGCCGGGGCGTAGTTCATCCTCCGCAAGAAGCTCGCTGACCCGAGCGGCAAGATGTGGATGATGGATCCGCTTCTTGATGATTTGCGAGCAAAACTGCCAATGTTCGGGCGACTCTTCAAGAACTTTATCCCGTCCGGCTTTTATTCGATTTGCAATATGTATTTCACATTCGGACTGCTGGAGACATTGACAGCCTTGTGTGCAATTTATAGGCAAACCAAACCGTGTAGGAAATTATGAAAGTAACGATAAGAAGATGGAACAGGGAAGATGCGGCAGATCTTGCCGAGTCTCTTTCAAACCCTAAGGTTCAGGCCAATCTGAGGGATGGGTTGCCTTATCCATACTCTGAAAAGGATGCGCTCGAGTATATTGATGCTATGCTCGCCGCCGACCCTCAGAAAACCTTCGCCTTCGCAATAGATGTCGATGGAAAGGCCGTCGGGAGTATTGGTGCGTTCAGGCAGGGCAATATACACAACAGAACTGCGGAAGTCGGGTATTATGTCGGCGAGCCATATTGGGGAAAGGGCATTATGACGCAGGCCCTGATGCAGCTGTGTGATTATATCTTTGCCAATACGGACATACTCAGGCTTTATGCTGAACCTTTTGCCTATAACAAAGGATCAAGGCGCGTGCTTGAAAAATCCGGATTCCAGATTGAAGGGACCCTCAGGAGCAATGCAGTGAAAGACGGGAGGGTTCTGGATATGGTAATGTATTCAAGGATAAAGGAATAGAAAGATGGAAAAATCCTTCTCTCTTGACCCTATCATTCCATTGAGCACCCAAAGCAAATAAAACCGCAGTTCGAATATAATCAGTACATCCGGGACTTCTTTGCCGACAACAAGGGAGCAACCCTCAAGGATGCCATCAGCTGCTGGCACTGGAAGAAGATTCAGCCGGGAACTCATAGATATGAAAAGTCAGACCTTGACGCAGTCAAGGAGTTAGTACTCAACGAAGATTAGATGAAAGCATACACTTCCGTGATAGATTCCGCCCGCTTTCCCGCTCTATAAGGAAAAAAGAAGATATCAACCATGAAGATTAACCTGAAATCCATCCTCAATGCCACCTGGAAGGTGGGCGTGGGGCTGTTTGGCGCAGGATTCGCATTGCTCTGCGTCCTTTATGCAATAGCTTTCTGTCAAAGACACTACGGAAGAGCAGAATGGTTTGACCGTACCCTGTCTCCCGATGTGGTAATGCGCGTTTACCGCAACAACACCGTGCGCCTCTGGGACAAGGCAAACGGGAGATACACCACGGAAAAGCTGCGCTGGGTGTCCGGAGAGCCTTGTGCGGGCGACAGCCTGACCGTCTTCTGCGATTTGGAAGGCTGGCGCGGCTTTGTCAATGTCAGGACCGGTGAAATCGTAATCCCGGCCCAGTACCGCAAAGCCTGGAACTTCTCCGAAGGAGTAGCCGCCGTGCTTGGCGAAGACAACAAAGTCGGCTTCATCGACAAGGCCAATCAGCTGGTCATCGACTACATCATCCCTTATCAGAGTGGTGAGGACTATGTCTTCAAAGGTGGATATTGCAGAGCAATGCACAGCGAAGATCAGCACGACCGCTGTGCCCTGTACCGGAAAGACGGTAGCCTGGCACTTGAATGTAATTACATCGATATTGAGGATATAGAATGCGGATACCGGATTGTGAGAGACAGCACGGGATGCTGGCTTCTGGACCCCGAACTCCGCAAGGTATTTCCTCAGGCCTATGACGAAATCCTATTCGCAGGAAAGAATTCGGTATTTGTAATGAAGAATCATGTCAAGCAGCTTCTTTCATACGACGGAACGGTCATCGAGCCTTTCGTGATTGACGGCTGCCTAACCTCGTACTACCGGTCCGATTATGAAGATGGTACCATAATTGAGGATAAGGATATACTGATGTATATAGTTGGCCGCTTGTGGGGTCTTATGGATGCCCATACCGGGGACATTCTCACGCCTGCCATCTACGAAGATATCAATCAGGTCAGCCCGGAACTGTTCTGTGCAGAACTCTATGGCTATGATGGCGAAAGTATCCTTCTGGACAAGAAGGGCAGGGTAGTGGGCTCGGATAAGACAAATGCGGAATCTCTTCTTCGCTCTCACCTTGGCGAGGATGTTGAGGCTGCCTGCCTTGTGTTGAAGGATGTGAAAACCGGAGCTGTCCGTGCCCGTATCGATCTGGTCCGCTCGGGGAATGGGGATTTTGTTGATGTTCCCGGTGCAGTATCTTCACTTGAATATGAAGCAGGGCGCGTGGCAGAGCCTTTTGCTCCCGCCTATGGTTCAAAAGTGACTCCTATGCAGCTGTTGGATTTCTATACTATCGCAGCAAAAGAAGAGAGTCTTAAGGCATATTGTGAGGGCAATTTGGTAGGAAAACAGTCAACTGCCCATCTCTGGCTGGAAGACAGCAAATCTTATACTGCGAAAGGGAATCTCCACAAATATGTCTCTACCTTCGCGGGATACTTCCCGGCAGGCGCTCCGAAATACTCGGCAGTCTGTGTGGTGGTGTCAAAACTCAGTTCAGGCTATCCTAAGTGTATGGCCGTGCCGCAAAAGGTGGTGAAGGAACTAAGACCTTACCTCCGCGGGTCGGCGTGATTAGCACCTGGCGGTGCTCGTCACTTACCTCCGCGGGTCGCGGAGCAAAGCGTGGGGTGGGTAAGCGGCA
>SAMEA3663208__coassemble_524_pt1 | contig 10801 bp, 9 predicted proteins | sample SAMEA3663208__metabat2_low_PE_018 | metagenome-assembled genome bin SAMEA3663208 (sample SAMEA3663208) | pig gut metagenome | biome: pig gut; feature: pig-associated habitat; material: faeces | place: China | collected 2013
GTTGGGGTTGAGGGTGAAGTGGCCTACACCTTCGCTTGAGACGCCTTTCTGGCGGTATATGCATTTGTGGATAGTCTGGGCAGGGGCGCCTGCAAAGCCGCTGAGCACCTTGGCGGCGCGTCCGGTAGGGGCGAGCAGCACGGAATTGATTCCGTAGTCCTTCAGGGAATTGATGACAGCGGCAAGAGCCGAGGTTTTTCCGGTGCCGGCATAGCCGTTCACTACCAGGATATCGGCATCATCTCCGGCAAGGAACTCTCCCATAGTGTGGAACAGTCTTGCCTGGCACGGGGTGGGTTCGTAGCCGAACTTCCCCAGGAAACCGTTTTCGAAGAAGGCCGCCCTGTCCATATCATTCAGTCTTGCTTCCCGATTTCAGGGCTGTGATGCGGCGGCGAAGCTGGTCGTTCTCTTCCGCAAGCTCGCGTATGCCGTCGTTTATCTGCTTTATCTGGTCGTCACCCTCGAAGTCCACATTGTATTTGCGGTTCTGGGTGGAATGGCGCTTGAGGGCTGCCGCTATCCTGTAGAGCGGCTTGACATAGTAGAACTGCAGGAAGAAAAGCAGCATCAGCACAAGTACCAGCCCCACTCCGGCAGTCACGATTCCGGGCATAATGCTGCGGTAGTAGCCGCTGTCGAAGTCCTCCGACTTGCCCCGGAGATTCTCGTATATGGCCTGGGAAAGCAGGTCTATGGAGCGCCTGAGCCTTTGGTAACGCGGCTGCAGACGGTTGAAGTACCATTCCCTCGTGTCGATGAAATCGGAAGAATAGACTTCCGGAAGCTCAAGGGAGGTAAGCATATAGGCTGCATAAGAATATTCTACGGAGTCTGCGAGCGCGAGGGTGGAACCGTTGCTCTCCTTCAGAGCGGAGCGGAGATTGTCGCATTTGTCCATAAAGGACTCGGCATCGAACCGGGGCATCTGCTGTCCGCTACCGTCCCCAATCAGGGCAAGAAGGTCCAGATTGTACTCATTGGCAACATCGGAGAGCTGCCTTGCCACATTGATGCTGTTGATATCCTTGGATATTCCTTCTGAGACATAGCTGCTCATTTTGGAATACTCCATTACCGAAATCACGCTTGACAAAAGAAGGACTGTCGCAATTGCACCGAGGCTCAGGGAGAGTTTCGGACTCATTCCCAACTTCAGTTCTTTTTTAGTTTTTTTCGCTTTCGCGGACGCCATTTTTAAATTTTTTGAAAAAATTTCTAAAATACCCTCAAATATACGAAATGTTTTTAATAAATTTGTGAGTTAATACTATATCAAGAGGATAAAAATATGACGAAGTTGAAGCCTATAGAAAAAGACATTCTGAGGCTTTGCATAGAAAACGATACCTACAGCATCGCGGATTTCAGCAAGAGCCTCAATGTCAGTGTCCCGACCATAACCAAGACCGTTCTGGATATGATAGAACGCGGCCTTCTGCAGGATGAGGGCAAGGTCGGCACCAAGGGCGGACGACGTCCCAGCATTTATGGGCTCAATCCTGATGCCGGTTATTTTGTAGGCGTTGACATTTCCAGACAGCATTTCCATCTTGCCGTCTGCGACTTCAAGGGCAATCTGCTGGCTTTCATCCCGGAGATTCCTTTCGTTCTGGAAGCAAATGCCGATTCTTTCAAGAAAATCTGCCAGTGCGTCAAGGACGAGGTAGCCAAGATAGGCATACGCTGGGACAAGGTGCTGGGCGTAGGAGTAAGCCTTTCCGGAAGGGTCAATCCGGAGAAGGGCTATTCGCTGACCTATTTCGTAAGCGACGATATTCCTATGCGCATTCTCTTCGAGCAGCAGCTGGAAGTGCCGGTGAACATCGAAAACGACTCCAGGGCGATGACCTACGGAGAATATATGCATCTGGGCAAGGATGCCGACAAAAATATGATATTCATCAACCTCAGCTGGGGCTTGGGCATGGGAATGATACTTGGCGGAGAGCTCTACTACGGTAAGTCCGGTTTCTCCGGAGAAATAGGCCACTTCCCCGTTCTCGACAACAACCTTATCTGCCGTTGCGGCAAGGTTGGCTGCCTGGAAACCGGCGCATCCGGAAGCGCTCTGCACCGGATGATATTGGAGAAGATTTCTTCGGGGCGCAAGTCATCGCTGGCCAAAATATTTGCCCAGAAGGGAGAAATCCACCTCAACGACATTCTGGATGCAGTAAAGAATGAGGATGTGCTTGCCATCGAGTGCATTGAGACAGTGGGTTCCACTCTCGGACAGGGTCTTGCAGGTGTAATCAACATCTTCAATCCGGGTCTCGTTGTGATTGGCGGACGCCTGATTGTGGGCAAGGATTACCTTATGCTCCCAATCAAGACTGCCGTGAACAGGTATTCCCTTTCCAAGGTCAGCTCGGATACCCGCTTCAAATTCTCCGAACTCGGTCTGAAAGCTGCCGGTGTGGGAGACTGCCTGCTGAGCCGCTCCAAAATACTCGGAATTTAAGACCCGCATATAATGAAAAGATTGCTCTTCTCTCTTGCAGCCGCCCTTATCTGCATTTCGGCGGCCGCACGCTTAAGCGTTAAGGAACCTTGCAGTGACGGTATGGTGCTCCAGCAGCAGACTTCCGCCCTCGTATGGGGACACTGCAGCCCGGGAGCCAAAATCAGCGTCAAGGCTTCCTGGGACAACAAGACCGTCAAGGTAACGGCAGACAGCAGCGGTACCTGGCGCGCACGGCTCCAGACCCCGGAGGCTTCCTATACTCCCTGGACCATTGAGGTGAAGGGTGACGGGGAGCGTATGCTGCTGCGCGATGTGCTGGTCGGTGAGGTATGGCTCGCAAGCGGCCAGTCCAATATGGAAATGCCTATGCACGGCTATTCGTCCAGCACGGTAGAAGGTGCTGCGGACGCCATCGCACTGTCCGTGAAGCTCGTGGGCAAGATGCGTATGTTTACGGTCAAAGTGACTGAGTCGGAGGAAATTCTGAATGATGTTGCAAACGGCACGGGCTGGAAGGACCCGCTTCCGGAAAACACCCGCTGGATGAGCGCGACCGCCTTCTTCTTTGCCCGCAGGCTGCAGGAAGTGCTGGATGTGCCTGTCGGCATACTTTCCTTCCCACGCGGCGGCGCCAGGGTGGAAAGCTGGCTTCCCAAGACTGTGCTGGAGGCTTACGGGGACGAGGATTTATCTCCCGAAACGGTTGCCGCACGCCAGTGGGGCAAGCCTTATATGATGTACCACGGGATGCAGCACCCGATTCAGGGCTATACAGCCAAGGGCTTCATATGGTATCAGGGATGCTCCAATGTGGGTCTGCACGACACCTTCGTTCAGAGGATGAGCGATATGGTGGCCCTTTGGCGAAAGGACTGGGGAGATGAGGACAATTCTATGCCTTTCTATCAGGTTGAAATCACCCCTTACGATTATGCCAACGAGCCCGGCCAGGGCGGTCAGGCCTGCCTGCTGCGCGCAGCCCAGCTCGAAAGCACCAAGGTGATTCCGAACTCGGCCATAGTGATAACCGACGATCTGGTGAAGCCTTGGGAATATGACAATATCCATCCTTCGATGAAGGAGCCTGTGGGATGCCGGCTTGCCGCCCTCGCCCTGAACCGCGACTACGGCTTCCCGGGGATACGCATCAACTACCCTGAGGCCCTTGGAGCAAAAATGCAGGCGGACGGACTGGTGAAAGTGAGTATGAGCGGAGCCCGTAACGGCTTTGACAGGACCCATATGATTGAGGGTCTGGAAGTGGTGGATGCGGCAGGCTCCGTCCACAAAATCAGCGATATCATCTACGACTGGAACGGCAACATTCTGGTTGATGTAAGAACAATAACGGACCCTCGTGAGGTCCGTTACTGCTGGGGAGATTTCGTGCCGGGCAATCTCCACAATATCGAGGCCAACCCGGTAGCCCCTTTCTGCTGCCCTATAGAATATTAATTCTCAGGCTTATAGGAATCCTTGAGCGTCACGGTTCTGTTGAAGACCGGATGCTCAGGGGTGCTGTCTGCGTCCTTGACATAGTAGCCCACACGCTCGAACTGCACAGCGAGGCCGGATTCGTCCTCAAGCAGGGCCGGCTCGGCGTAGCCCTTCACTACCACGAGGCTCTCAGGGTTGAGGAAGTCCTTGTAGTCCTTGTCCTCAGGCACCTGGCTCATATCGGCGAGGGTGAAGAGGCGGTCGTATTTGCGCAGCTCGACTTCCTTCATATAGGCTGTGGATACCCAGTGGATGGTGCCCTTGACTGAGCGCCACTCGCCGCTGCCCGGCCTGGTTGAAGTGTCGTAGGTGCACTTGAGCTCTACCACACGGCCATTTTCGTCCTTGATGACCTCATTGCATTTGATGATGTAGGTGTATTTGAGACGCACTTCCCCGTCCGGTTTGAGGCGGAAGAACTTCTTAGGAGCATCCTCCATAAAGTCCGCCCTGTCGATGAGCAGTTCGCCTGTGAAAGGCACCTTGCGGCTCGCACCCTCAGGGTCTGCAGGGTTGAGCGGGCAGTCGTACCATTCTACCTGACCTTCAGGCCAGTTGGTGAGAGTCACCTTGATTGGGTCGTCCACTACCATATAGCGGTTGGAACGGGCATTGAGGTCCTGGCGTACGCACCATTCGAGCAGCTGCAGGTCGATGAGCTGGTCGCGCTTGGTGACTCCGATTTTGTCGCAGAACATCTTGAGGGACTCGGCGGTATAGCCGCGGCGCCTTACTCCGCAGAGCGTAGGCATACGGGGATCGTCCCAGCCCGATACGAGGCCCATCTGCACGAGTTCTAGGAGCTTGCGCTTGGACATCAGGGTATAGGTGAGGTTGAGTCTTGCGAACTCATACTGGTGGGACGGATAAATGCCGAGAGTCTCGATAAACCAGTCGTAGAGCGGACGGTGCACATCGAACTCGAGGGTACAGATGGAGTGGGTGATATGCTCTATGGAGTCGCACTGGCCGTGGGTGTAGTCGTACATAGGATATATGCACCATTTGTCACCCGTGCGGTGGTGGTGTGCGTGCTTGATGCGGTAGAGAAGCGGGTCGCGGAACATCATATTCGGATGTGCCATATCGATTTTGGCGCGGAGCACCTTCTCGCCGTCGGCATATTTGCCCTCCTTCATCTCACGGAAGAGACGGAGGTTCTCCTCGACGCTGCGGTTGCGGTAAGGACTCTCGATGCCCGGCTTGTCCACGGTGCCGCGGTGTGCGGAGATTTCCTCCTGGGTTTCGTCATCCACATAGGCGAGACCGCGCTTGATAAGCTCCTCGGCCCACTCGTAGAGCTGGTCGAAGTAGTCCGATGCGTAGCACTCCTTCTCCCACTGGAAGCCGAGCCACTTGATGTCTTCCTTGATGGCATCAACATATTCGGTGTCCTCCTTGGTAGGATTGGTGTCGTCGTAGCGCAGGTTGGTCTTGCCGCCGTACTTCTGGGCAAGTCCGAAATTTATGCAAAGGCTCTTGGCGTGTCCAAGATGGAGATATCCGTTCGGTTCCGGAGGGAAGCGGGTAAGAATGGAGCTTACTTTTCCGGTTTTCAGGTCATTTTCAATAATCTCTTCGAGAAAATTGAGCTTCTTTACTTCTTCTTCCATAAGGCTGGTTTAATAAAATCGGACAAATATAGTATATTTGCGGCAGTTTTTAATACTCTTGCAATGGTAAAATCAATGACAGGCTACGGCAAAGCCGTCGCAAATCTCGAAAACGGCAATCTCACCGTAGAAATCCGCACCCTCAATTCCAAAAATGCAGACATCAACCTCAAGAGCAGCCTGCTTCCTAAGGACAAGGAACTGGGAATCAGGACCAAAATCTCAGGCGCCCTTCAGAGGGGAACGATAGATGTGTTCCTGACCTGGGAGCCCAATGCGGCAGAGAACGCCAAGCTTGTGAACATGGCTCTTGCAAAGGAGTATTTCAGGCAAATCAGTGAGCTGGGAGCCGAAATCGGTGCCCGCAATCTGATGCTGGACAATCCCAACGAGTTGCTGGCAAATATCCTGAGGATGCCGGATGTGATAGATGCCCGCAAGCAGGATGTGATTACCGAGGAGAACTGGCCTTCAGTGGAGGCAGCCTTTGACCGCTGCCTTGAGGCTGTGAACTTGTACAGAGCCCACGAGGGAGAGGTGCTCTACAGGGATGTGACGAGCCGTGTCCACAAGATTGAAGCCATCTACGACGAGGTGGAGACCCTGATTCCGGAACGCGTTGCTGCAGTCCGTGAGAGAATACTCAAGGCTGCGGAGGAGCTCAGCCTCAAACTGGACGGCGAGAGACTGGAGCAGGAGATGATTTTCTATCTTGAAAAACTGGACATCAACGAAGAGCGGGTACGCCTGCGCCAGCATTGCAAGTATTTTATGGATACCATTGACGGCGAACCTTACCCGGGCAAGAAGCTCGGCTTCATCATCCAGGAGATGGGAAGGGAAATAAACACAACCGGATCCAAGGCGAATCACGCCGGGATCCAGAATTGTGTTGTGCGTATGAAAGACGAGCTCGAGAAAATACGCGAGCAGTCGATGAATATCCTTTAGAAGCTTACCGTTACCTCTCCGACTTCAAGGCCCCAGCATCCGTCGGTTACCACAGGCACTTTCTTGCCTGAAGCGTCCTTGGGATAAACCAGATCCTCCACAAAAGTGTGGGTATGGCCTCCGATGACGAGATCGAGGTAGCGTGTCTGCGGGACGAGGGCAAGGTCATCCTCATAGCCCAGATGGGAGAGGAAGATGATAAGGTCGCATTTCTCCACCTTGTGCAGATATTCGGCCCACTTCCCCACTGCCTCTGCAGTGTCGATTTGGCGGATACGCTGAGATATGCTGGCGGCCACATTGGAGCGGAGATCCGGAGCCGCGCCTATTATACCTATCTTCTTACCTGCTTTTTCGATTATGGCATAAGGACTTACAAGGCTGGCAAGAGGCGTTCCGCCGAAATCCACATTGGAGCAGACCACCGGGCATTTCACCCTTTCCAGGCGAAGCGCAAGGTCTTCGATACCGTTGTCGAACTCGTGATTGCCGAGGGTGATGCAATCATAGCTCATGGCATTGATAACATTAACTTCAAGATACCCTCCCAGCTTGGTGTAGTAGGATGACCCCTGGTTGAAGTCTCCCGCGTGCACAAGCAGCACATTCTGCGGGCCGCGTGCGTTGCGCACGCTGTCGAGAATTGCAGCCCTTTCTATGATGCCTCCTTTAGGAGGGTCGGTGCGCAGGGCTTCGTGATGGCTGTGGGTGTCATTTACGTGAAGGATGGAGAGCTCCTTACGGACGGCGCAGCTGCAAAGTGCAAGCGCGCAGGCAGTTATGCATAATATCTTTCTCATTTGCTTACTTGGACCCTCCCGTCGGTCTTGTATTCAAAAGGTTTTGATTCTTCGGTGAAGCGCTTTACTGCAGGAAGTATTGCATCGCGCAGCAGCAGCTCGGACTGCACCAGTTCTATGGCATCCTTCCCCAGATAATAGTGGTCGCCTCCGCCCAGAAGGAAGTCTATGGAAACGAGATTATAAACTTTGTCATCATCCAGAGGCTGCCCTCCGACTTCTGCGCTCACCAGCTGCCTGTTTTCTATGGCTATTCTGGCTCCGCCTATGATCTGAGGGCCGGTCTGTGCCATTTGGGTAAATATTTCCCTGAGCCTGCTGCCTTTCACCCTTATGAGGCAAAGGCAGTTGTTGAACGGGAACATTGAAATGATATCGTCCAGCAGTATGTCTCCTTGCGGCACATCGCACCTGACTCCTCCCTTGTTGAGTATGGCTACATCCATCTTCTCACCGAAAAGTGCGGTTCCAGCGTCGAGTACAGCGTCTGCCGCAAAGTCGTAGAGTTCGCATTCCGGGCTGGTGCGCAACATTGCCTTCGGAGCATAGCCTATCACCTGCTTGAGTTCACGCATTTCAGGCTGCGCCTGAATGAGCAGAAGGGCCACATCCGGAGTACAACCGCCTTCGAAGAGTGTTCCGTTGGGGGCGTGGTAGCTGCCGGCTTCCACCGTGCCGAGTGCTTCGGTCACATTGTCTGCCGTGGTTGCCGTGACTCCCGTGCGGTGGCTGTCAGCAGGAATTGCCTTCCAGCTGTAGCTCGGGGCGCAGGCAACAAGTGAGAGAGTTGCCGCAAAGAGGGCTGCTGTTCTTTTCATATCTACTTCATTCTGAGCCACTTCCAGAGGTCCTTGAAAGTGGATTTCTTGCCGAACATAAGGATTCCGACTTTATAGATTTTGGCACTGAGCCAAGCCATTGCGCCTGTGGTCAGAAGCAGAAGCACAATGGAGAGGGCAATCTGCCAGCCGGGCACTCCGAACGGAATGCGGGCGAGCATTACGATAGGGGAAGTGAACGGAATGAGCGAGCCCCATACCGCGAGCGAGCTGTCAGGCGCGTTGAAGGCGTAGAGGGCTATGATATAGCCTATCATCAAAGGTATGGTTACAGGCATCTGCAGTTGCTGGCTGTCGCCTTCGTTCTCCACCGCCGAGCCAATCGCCGCGAAGAGCGAAGCGTAGAGCAGGTAGCCGAGGATGAAGAATATTATGAAATAGAGCACTATAGCTCCTATGTTGATGCCCTGGATGGTGGCGATGACGCTGCCCAGCTCGCTGCTTTGGCTGAGGGTTTCCATCATATCGGAAGCGGCGTTCATACCTTCCACCGACTCCATTCCTCCAGTCATCTGCCCAAGCATTTCGGTAGGGTCGGCTTCGCCCATAAGTTTAGGGGCGATTATGCCCATACCGGCACCGACGAGCACTCCGGTGAGGAGTATCCAGAGGATGAACTGGGTGAGGGCTACTGCGGCTATTCCTATGATTTTGCCGAACATAAGCTCTGTGGCGCGAACGGAGCTGATGAGCACCTCCACCACGCGGCTGGCCTTTTCTTCGATTACTGCGGACATTACCATTCCTCCGAACATTGTGATGAAGAGGAAGATGATGATGCCGAGCACCATTGAGAGTATGGAGTTGACTCCGGCGTCAGAGGCCTTTTCTTCTCCGGATTCGGTGTCTATGGTGTAGCTGTTGATGTGGACATCCGCCTTGACGTCCTTCATTATCTTCTCCAGGCCGTCAATGTTGTAAGTGCTTATCCTATAAGCTTCTACTGCTTCTTCAATGCGACCGGAAATAAGCTCTGTGGTGGTCATTCCTATAGGCTTGAGCGAGGTGAAGTCGGCGCTTACGCTCTTTTCGGCATTGATTGGGGAAATGCCGAGAACGGCGTCGAGGTTGTATTCGCTCAGATGCGCTTTGACACTGTCAAGAGGCGTATCGGACATATCCACATAGCGGATGACCTCATTGCATTCCAGATACGGCATTACAATGCCCGACCGGTCCACTACTGCGACGCTCTTGGTGTCCTCCTTGGAGTTCATCATCAGCAGAATAGGCACAACGCAGAGTGCGGCCATCAGTATAGGCACCACGAAGGTGGTGATGAGGAAGCTCTTTTTCTTTACGCGGGTGGAGTATTCGCGCTTGATTATTATTCCTATTGTATGCAGATTCATAGTTTACCTCCCTTCAGTTACGAGTTTGATGAAAATGTCGTTCATTCTAGGCATCAGCTCTTTGTAGGAGTTGATGGTGACACCTTTTGCGATATAGCTCTCGAGGGTGCTGGTGCCGTCGGTTTCTTTCGGGAGGACAAGTTCGTGACGACCTTGGTCATCCGTATAGATGAGTTCGACATTGTTGTTGCCGTATTCGCGGCGGATGTCGCTTACGCCTCCGGTGATTACGAGCTTGGACTGGTTGATGAGGGCTATGTTGTCGCAGAGTTCCTCGACGCTTTCCATATTGTGGGTGGAAAGGATGATGGTGGCTCCTTCGTCTTTGAGCCTGAGAATCTCGTTGCGGATAATTTCGGCGTTGACCGGGTCGAATCCGGAGAAAGGTTCATCGAGTATCATCAGTTTCGGCTTATGGACTACAGTTGTGATGAACTGGAGTTTCTGGGCCATACCTTTGGAGAGTTCTTCGACTTTTTTGACCCACCAGCCTTCTATGCCGAAGCGGACGAACCATTCTTTGAGGGCCTGCTGGGCCTGGGAGGAAGTCATTCCCTTGAGCTGGGCGAGGTACATTGCCTGTTCGCCGACTTTCATTTTGCGATACAGGCCGCGCTCCTCAGGCATATAGCCTATTTTTTCGACATCGCGCTGGGTGATTCTCTTTCCCTGAAAGAGGACTTCCCCGCTGGTCGGGATGGTGATTCTGTTGATGATGCGGATGAGGGTGGTTTTTCCCGCTCCGTTCGGTCCGAGCAAGCCGAAGATTTTCCCTTCGGGGATTTCGAGGCTCACATTGTCGAGAGCCACCTTCGGTCCGAAGGTCTTGCTTACGTTTTTGATTTGGATGATTGACATAGTTTGTTATTTGTTTATCTGCTGCCTCCGCGTTGCTGCGGCTTGGCAGTTGCTGTTGCTGCTGCTTGGCCTGGCTGCTTTGGCTTGGCATGGCTGCTGCTTGGCTTGGCTGCTTTGGCTTGGCTGCCTGGCTTGGCCTGGCTGCTTTGTCGTTTGCGGGGCGCACAACTTACAAATATACAAAAATATTGCAAAAACCATCGGAAGACATGCGGCTGCTGGCTTCTTCTCCCAGCCCGCGCCGGCAGGCTGTGCCCTCCAGAACCGTCTCGCTTCGCTCGACAGGCTTGCGCCTGTCGCAAAACTTCTCAACCCCAGTCAGCTTTGCTGACAGCCCCTTTCAGGGGCACACGGCCTTCACGATGTTGCGGCCGGTGGCTCCGCTGCTTCGGTTTTCTACGAAAACCTCGCTGACGCTCCACCA
>SAMEA3663208__coassemble_548_pt1 | contig 10418 bp, 9 predicted proteins | sample SAMEA3663208__metabat2_low_PE_018 | metagenome-assembled genome bin SAMEA3663208 (sample SAMEA3663208) | pig gut metagenome | biome: pig gut; feature: pig-associated habitat; material: faeces | place: China | collected 2013
CATACGCAAACCCATGTAGCGCTGCGCAACTGCTTCATATAGTGCCGCTTGAGGTAATTCCAGGTATAGCCGTTATCCAGATTCTTAATCCTCCACTTGCGGGTCTCCTCCCCAATTCCTTCCGCGTGCAGAATCCTAAGCAGCCTGTCGCGGTTAGGCAGACGGTAGTCCCTCTCCACCAGTTCAATCAGTCCCGGCCAGTTCTCCGCAAGAGGACTTATCTTAATCTTGCCCTCATTGAGCCTGGTGGTATCAGCAGCAAGCTCCAGCAGCAGTTCCTTTGCCGCAGCGGCTCGCTTCTCCGAAAGCCATACATTGTGCGGGTAGTCTCCCTCAGGAGAAGCCCAGGCATAAACCGTAATGCTGTCGATATGCACCGAATGGGTAAGGCAGAAACGGATAGTATCTATGGTAGCGGCATTGTCCATATAGGTGGAATCGACGTCGATTTTGTCGAAGCGGTAATGGATGGCAAATTCACGCTTTTCCTTCGGCTGGGCAAGCGCAGTCGAAGCACAGAAAAGCAAGCCCGCGAGCATCGCGAACATAATGAACTTATATGAACTTTTACTTGACAAAACCACTCTTATTTCGTATATTGCGAATTAGCCCGCAAAATAGTAAAAAACCATCTATAAATCAAGTCAATAGATGAATTTTTATACTACCCCCCCCATTCACCAGAATTTCTGCGCAAAAGCGCACTTCCGGCGTACACGAATCAAATATTTCTGTACTGGAGTGCTCCCTGGCTTAGGTCAAAACAGGAGCGTGGGGGGGGGAAATGTTTTGCAAATGTACAACTATTTTCGGAAATCTATGCGAAAAATTTAGAAAAATCGCTTGTAATTAGTAACTTTGGGTGCTTATGTCTGTCAAAAAAAGAATAATTCAAGCATTGATGGGAATTTTCTCTGCGCTGCCGCTTGGAGTGCACGAAGCTAATGCCCATCTTGTGGGATGGATAGCGATGCACATTGTGCATTACCGCCGCAAAGTGGTGGAAGAGAACATAGACCGCAGCTTTCCGGATGCACCTGCGCAATTGCGCAAAAAATATGTAAAGGATTTTTACCTTCATTTCGGACAGCTGGTGTGCGAAACCATCTGGTTCAGCCATACCACCCCGCGGAGGATGGCCTCTTCCAAAATAGTCAGCGTTGTGCATCCGGAGGAGACTTCCAGGCTTCAGAGCGCAGCTCCGGGCACCATAGTTCTTGCGGGGCACTATGCCAACTGGGAGATTCTGTTCGGCTTCGAGCATTTCGACCTTCCGCCGGGAAGCGAAGCGTGCTATGCGCTCAAGCGCAGCAATGTGGCAATGGTTTACAAGAAGCTCAGTTCCCCGCTGTGGGATGAAATCTTCAGGGAATGCCGCCTGCGGCTTCTCGGCACTGATTTTGAAAACTACATAGAGTCCGCAAACATTCTGCGTCACGTGGTGGAGCACCGCAACGACGGCTATTTCTATTTTTTCGACACCGACCAGAGGCCTTATGCGGGCGCGAAGGCGGTGATGGATGTGGAGTTTATGGGACAGAAGGCACAGACTATGTATGCGGGCGCGGGAGTGGCGCACAAGTACGGCCTTGCGGTGGCATATTTTTCGATGCGCCGCAAGCCTTCGGGCAGGGGCTACGAGTGCGAGATGAAAACAATTTGCGACAACGCCTCCAAAATGGAGGTTAAGGATATAATGAATGAATTCTACCGGCTTCTGGAAGAGGACATACGCAGGGACCCGGGCGGGTACCTTTGGTCCCACAGACGCTGGAAACAAGTGAACAAGAGAACAATATGATACTTGCATCAGCAATTCTTGCAGCCGCCCTTGCGGCGGAGCCCCAGACGGTGAGCTATTCGCTCCCGCAAACGGTAATAGTTGTGGAAATCAGCGCGACCCGCGAGCAGTGGGAGGCGGGCCCGTATTCGCAGTGGGCCTCAGAACTGCTCGGCATCGAAGCAGTAGAGGCGGATTCCACTGCCTACAGCATCAGCGGCATAGACATACGCTGCGAAGCTGAAGCCGACCAGAGCAGGCGCTACAGCCTGCGCCTGAGCGAAGGGGCCAGGCCCGTATATCTTTCGATGACAAGGCAGGGACTGGTGGCAGGCAAGAATCTTCAGCTGCGCAATGGTTCCGCTATCAACAGGCGCCTGAGCCCAGTGGAAGCCCCCCGGCTCGGAGCGAAGCTGCCGGGTTCGGGCAATATGAAAAAGGAGGCCCAGGCGGCAGCAAAGCGCATTGCGGAGCTGCAGCAGGCGCGCTATGACATACTCATAGGCAATACCGACGCGACCTACAGCGGAGATGCGCTGAGGGCTGCCGTGGAGGACCTGCGCAGGATGGAGGACGAGCTGATGCTGTATTTCACAGGAACTTACAGCAGTACAAGCGAAAACTATACCTTCGAAATCGTGCCTTCAGCCGAGGGCACTGCGGTCTATGAGGCGTTCTGCCTGCTTCCGGGCGAAGGAATCGTGCCCGCAGGCTCGGTGGACGGCATTCCTTACTACCTGGAAGTGGATGCGGAGCCTGTTGCGACAATAGAGCGCGACCCCGAACCGGAGCCGGTAGAGGAAGAAAAGCCGAAAAAGAAGAAGAAGAAAAACGAACCAGAGCCGGTGCTGCCTTCCCAGTACATCACCTACCGCATTCCGGCAATGTGCCAGGTCAGGCTGAGCGACGGGGAGAAGACCATTGCGGAGCTGCGCCTGCCCGTTTATCAGCTCGGAATAGAAGAACAATACCCGATATACAATTAAAAGACAACAGAATATGACCATCAAAGATTTGACCCCGGCCGTAGTGTGGAACAATTTCTACGGCATCACCAGAATCCCGCGTCCTTCAAAGCACGAGGAGAAAATACGCAAGTACCTGCTCGACTGGGCAGCTGAGCATAAGGTCGAGGCCTTTACCGACAAGACCGGCAATGTGATTATGCGAGTTCCGGCCACCCCCGGCTACGAGAACCGCAAGGGAGTGGTGCTTCAGGGACATATGGATATGGTTCCGCAGAAGAACAGCGACTCCAACCACGATTTCCTCAATGACCCTATAGAGACCCGTGTGGAGGGCGATTGGCTGAAAGCCTGCGGCACCACGCTGGGCGCCGACAACGGACTGGGACTTGCACTCGCAATGGCAGTGGCCGAGTCAACGGATGTAAAGCACGGACCTATAGAGATCCTCGCAACCTACGATGAGGAGACCGGAATGACCGGAGCCGAGGCTCTGGAGCCGGGCATCCTGAAGGGAGATATACTCATCAACCTCGATTCCGAAAGCGAGGGCGAGCTCTATGTGGGCTGCGCAGGAGGACTCGATGCTTCCGCCAGCGGCACATACCGTCGCTGCGAAGAGCCTCAGGGCTACAGCTGTATGAGCCTTGCCGTGAAGGGCTGCCAGGGCGGACACTCAGGTATGGACATCATCCTTTGCCGCGCCAACGCCAACAAGGTGGGAGCGCGACTGCTCTATGCCCTGCTCACAAAGTGCGATGCCAAACTGATTGACTTTGAGGGAGGTACGCTGCGCAACGCGATTCCGCGCGAGTTCTTTGCTACCGTCTATGTGAAGGACGAGGCCGAGGCAAAGGCAGTGGTAGAGGCCGAGGCAAAGGCAATCATCTCCGAATACAAAGAGACAGACCCTGATATGAGCATCAGCCTTACCCCTTATGTGGAGAGCGAAGCCGAGCCTTGCGACCACGAGGACTGCAAATATGTTGAGGATGCCGATGCGCTCCGCATTGTGCGCGCTATTCTCGCCTGCCCTGACGGAGTGGAGAGGATGTCCGCTTCCGTTCCGGGCCTTGTGGAGACTTCCAACAATATGGCAATGGTGGGCCTGAGTCGCGGACAGTGGTTCGTGAAGTGCCTTATGCGCAGCTCTGTAGATACCGCAAAGGCAGCTCTTGCCGCAAAGATGGAAAGCGTGTTCAAGCTTGCGGGCGCCGAAATCGAGTTTACCGGAGGCTACAGCGGCTGGGCACCTAACCCGGATTCGACCATACTCAAGGTGATGAAGGAGGTCTATGAGAAGATGTTCGAATGCGAGCCTAAGGTAATGGCCATCCACGCAGGACTGGAGTGCGGAATTCTTTCCGGAGCCTACCCTAACTGGGATATGGTTTCCTGCGGACCTACCCTGCTGAGCCCGCACTCACCTGACGAGCGCGCCTACATTCCTTCTGTACAGAAGGTATGGGACTATCTGAAGGAGGTACTGGCCTCAATTCCTGAGCGCTAGGATGCTGCCTCAGACAAGACAGCTGCTTATCGACAGGGCCGAACGCTTCAACGACCCTGTCTGGTTTGCCGAAGACCCGATTGCGTTCCCAAGGCAGATTCTCGAGCGCGGCGGGTCGCTTCAGGATATAGAAATCGCGGCAGTGTTTGCCGCGCATTTCGCCTGGGGGCGCAGGGCTATGATAGTGCGCGACTGCACCCGCCTTATGGACGAGATGCAGTGGAGGCCGTCGGACTATGTGATGGCGGGCGAGTGGAGGGATGACGATACGAGCATACACCGCACGGTGAAATGGAGCGAAGTGGCGCGCATCTGCGCCAATCTTCGCGGGTTCTACCTCTCGCAGCCCAGCCTCGAAGTGCTGAGCCCCGCGCAGATGCGCACCCGGATTTACGGCCAGAAGGAGGACCCCAAGGCCGCAAACAAGAAAATCAATATGCTGAGACGCTGGATGGCAAGGCGCGACGGCAAGGTGGACCTTGGGCTGTGGAAGAACACCGACCCGGCCTCTCTGGTGATTCCCCTTGATGTTCACGTTTACAACCAGGCCTGCGAACTCGGCCTTACCGACAGAAAAGCCAAGGACATCACAACTGCCCTGCAGATTACCGATGTCTTTCGCGAAATATGGCCGGACGACCCTCTGCTGGGGGATTTTGCACTGTTCGGCTATGGAGTGACACAACGCAATGCCTAAGTTTTTCATCATTTCGGGATGCAACGGTGCAGGCAAGACCACCGCATCATACTCCCTGCTTCCGGAGCTTCTGGACTGTCGCGAGTTCGTCAATTCCGACGAGTTCGCCAAGAGCCTGTCCCCTTTCGACCCGTCCGCAGCTTCGGTGTCGGCGAGCCGCTTTATGCTCAAAAAGATTTGGTACCTGCTTGAGCGCGGGGAGGATTTCGCTCTGGAGACCACACTTGCAACCCGTTCGCTGATGAAAATCATCCAGGCGGCCCGGCAGAGGGGGTATTCCATCACCCTTCTGTATTTCTGGCTCAATACCCCGGAGCTTGCAATACGCAGGGTCAAGGCGAGGGTTGAAGCCGGAGGACACAATATCCCCGATGATGTGGTGCGCAGGCGCTATGTGATGGGGCTGAAATATTTCTTCGAGGACTACAAGCCGGAGAGTGACCACTGGATACTCGCGGACAACTCGAAGAGCCCTTTCGTGGTTGTTGCGGAAGGGAGCAGGACAGAGACTATAATAAGAGATGCAACCAAATACGAACTTATCAGAAACATTTGCGCTGAGCAGCCGTGAGCTTGAAACGCTGGTGGCCGAGGCCCTGCGCTGCGGCGGGAACTGGTGCGACCTCTATTTCGAGAACACGACCATTTCCAACCTGATGCTGCGCGACGGACAGGTTTCCTCGGGCGGACACCATCTGGATTACGGCTGCGGCATCAGGGTGCTCAGCGGAGAAAAGACGGGCTATGCCTATTCGGAATCCACCGATATGCCCTCGCTGCTGAAGGCGGCAAGGGCGGCAGGAGCCATTGCGGAAGGCAAAAGCGCTGTGGCACCCGCTTTCGGACGCAGCACTGTGTGCGTGCAGAAGCAGGACTTCTACCCTATGCGGCAGAGCTGGAAGGGCTGCGACCCTGCTGGCTTCGTGCCGGGACTGCTTTCGATTGAGAGCGCAATCAAAGCAAAGGACAGCCGCGCAATCAAGGTTATCGCAATGCTGGGCTGGTCGCTGAGCGAAGTGATGATGTACAATTCCTTCGGGGAGCTGTGCTGCGACCTCAGGCCCACGGGGAGTCTCAGCGTTTCGGTGATATATTGCGACGGCAGGAGCACCCAGACCAAGAACGCTTCGCGCAGCTTCCGCCAGGGGGCCGAGTTCTTCTGCAAGGAGAATATCGATGCCGTGGTGGAGGAAGTTACCCGAGGGGTGGACGCCCTGTTCGAGGCACGCAGGCCGAAGGGCGGGCAGATGAGCGTTGTGATGGGAGCCGGAGCTTCGGGCATTCTGCTGCACGAGGCTATGGGCCACGCTTTCGAGGCGGACTTCAACCGCAAGGGGCAGTCCATTTTCGCCGGGCGCCTCGGTGAGCAGATTTGCCGCAAGGGCATCAACATAGTGGATGATGCTACGCTTCCAGCCTGCCGCGGAAGCCTCAACTGGGACGACGAAGGAGTTCCCGGACAGAAGACCTATATGGTGACGGACGGAGTGCTGACCAGCTACCTGCACGACCGAATCAGCGCCGGCTGGTACGGGGTGGAGCCTACGGGCAACGGGCGCAGGGAGTCCTTCCGCTACAACCCCATCCCGAGGATGAGGGCGACCTATATGGAGAACGGCAGCGACGGTAGCCTGGAGGACCTTATCGCATCCGTGAAGCACGGAGTCTATGTGGACGAATTCTCCAACGGCGAAGTGAAGATAGGCGAAGGCGACTTCACCTTCTATGTGCGCAGCGGCTTTCTTATCGAAGGCGGGCGCCTCACTATGCCGGTTAAGGATATCAATATCATAGGCAACGGTCCGCAGGCCCTTGCCGACATAAGGGCTGTGGCAAGCGACCTTGTGGTCGATCCCGGCAAATGGACCTGCGGGAAGGGGCAGAGCGTCCCTGTAAGCTGCGGAATCCCGTCAGTGCTCATAGACAACCTTACAGTCGGAGGAGAATGATAAGCAAGCAGGAAAAAGAACTGGCGCTGCAAAGCCTTGAGCTGGCGCGCCGGGAAGGTGCGCAGCATTGCCGCATCTGCCTGAGCAAAAATGTTACCGATATGGTGGATACCCTGGACGGGGAGGTGGACAAGATTACGCATTGCCTTGACAGGAGCCTGAGCATCAGCCTTTTTGTGGACGGTCGCTTCGGCAGTTTCTCCACCAACAGACTGGATGGGCAGGAGCTGCAGGGCTTTATCCGCGAAGCTGTGGCGATGACCCGCCTGCTCGCAGAAGACCCTTGCCGCAAACTGCCGGCCCCTGAGCGTTGCTGCCGCGAGGCCACGGAGGGCACTGAGATGCAAACTTATGATGAGAGTTATGAGTCTTTCGATGCTGAAAGCCTTCGCACTTTGGCTCTTGCGGCTGTTGTGGACAGGACCGGCTACCAGGGCTTCAAGGTGGTTTCCGAGGAAGGCGAAGCGAGCGCTTCGGAGTTCGACACCATCACCGCGGACAGCAACGGACTGATGTGCCGCCTGCGCGAGACCAACTTCGACTACTCCTCACAGGTGACGGTGGAAACCCCCGACGGACGCAAATACAGCGGCTACTGGTGGGAATCCACACCGTTCCTGGGCAAACTGGATATCAGCGGCACAGGACGCGAAGCCGTAAGGCGTGCCGCTGCACAGATAGGCAGCGCACCGGTTGCAGGCGGAAGGTACAATATGGTCGTCAGCTCCGAGATGGGCTTCAAGCTGGTATCCCCGGTGCTGAATGCCCTTGGAGGCTACTCCCTTCAGCAGAACAACAGCTTTATGGCGGAGAGCCTGGGCAAGCAGGTCTTCAGCGGAGGACTTACGGTCATCGATGATTGCTGGAGGAAGGGAGAAAGCGGTTCGCGCCTGTTCGACAGCGAGGGCGTGGCAAGCAGGCCGGACGACATCATCAGAGACGGAGTCGTGAAGAAATATTTCATCAATACCTATATTGCCGGCAAAATGGGCCTCTCCCCTACCATCGAAGAGCCTGTAAGGGCAAGGGTAATGCCTTACCCGGAGCCGGGCCTGGACAGGGATGCGATACTGCGCAAAGTGGGCAGCGGCATCTATGTGACGGGCTTCAACGGTGGCAACTGCAATTCGGCCACGGGAGACTTCTCCTACGGCATAGAGGGCTTCCGCTTCGAGAACGGAGTGCTGAAGGAGCCGGTGAGCGGAATGCTTGTCACGGGCAATTTCCTGGAGCTGTGGAAGAAGTTCCTGTATGCGGGAGATGATGCGAGGAGCTGTATGTCCAAACTCATACCTACCCTGGCCTTTGCCGAGGTGGATTTCAACGGATAATCAATTAATTTTCAAATAGATATGAAAGTAAGCAAAAATTCTGTTGTAGCTATCAGCTACGAACTTATGGTTGACGGAGGCCTTGCAGACAAGGCCGTGGCCGAGAAGCCGCTGGAGTACATCCACGGCACAGGTATGCTTCTTCCGCGTTTCGAGGAGGAACTCGAAGGCAAGGAGCAGGGAGATGATTTCGCATTCGTGCTTTCCCCTGAGGAGGGCTACGGTGTGCACAATCCGGAGTATGTGTTCGACCTGCCTATAGAGGCTTTCGCCATTGACGGCGAGGTGCGCAGGGACCTGCTGCAGCTCGGACGCACCATTCCTATGCTCAACTCTGCAGGACAGGTGGTCCAGGGCACCATACGCGAAATACGCGATGAGGCCGTGACTATGGATTTCAACCATCCTATGGCCGGCAAGACCCTCAATTTCTCAGGCAAGGTGGAGAGCGTACGCGAGGCTACCGAGAAGGAACTCACCGAAGGACTCCACGGAGAATATCTCCCTCAGGAGGGCTGCCACTGCAAGGGAGGCTGCCACAAGGGAGAAGAAGGAGGCTGCGAGGGTGACTGCAACTGCGGGGGCGATTGCGACTGCGAAGGCGGCTGCAGCTGCGAGGGCTAGTTGAAGATGCGCTCCACCTTCCGGGCGCTCTGAGGGCTGGTGAAGATGACCACGCGGTCTCCTGCCAGCACCTGGGTGTCGCCTACGGCTATGAAAGCGTCATCACCTCTGGCAATGCCTCCTACCAGGGCATCCCTAGGGAAATCGACATCGCGAAGAGGTGCTTTCGTAACAGGACTGTCAGGCGCGGCGGTGAATTCCATCACCTCCGCGTCTATCACATTCATATAGCGCACGAAGCGTGCGTTCTCGCTCAGCGTAAGCCTGAAGATGCGGTTGGCTGACACGGATTTCTTGTTGACCACGCAGTCCACGCCCATTTCCTCTGCAAGACGCACATATTCCATATTTTCCACCTCTGCAACGGTCCTGCGCACGCCGAATTTCTTGGCTGCAACGCAGGCGAGTATGTTGACCTCGTCATTTCCGGTAACGGCCACGAAGGCATCGTATTCGTGTATTCCCTCTTCGTAGAGGAAGTCAGAATTGCGTCCGTCCCCGTTGACCACGGCAACCTCGTCCGGGAGCTTGCCCGAAAGGGTCTCGCATTTGTCGAGATCCAGCTCTATCAGCTTCACATCCTGGATTTCCTTTGAAAGGCTGAGTGCTGTCAGGTAGCCGACCATTCCGCCTCCCATTATCATCACCTTGTTGATTTCGATGTCATCCACTCCCATAAAGTCGGTCATAGCTTTCAGTTCGTCCGCGCGGATGGTGATATATACCACATCGCCGTAGCGGAACTTGGTATCGTACTGAGGGATGAAGCTGGAATTGCCTCTGGAGACAGCTATCACGCGGAAAGCGACATCGTTGTCGGTGGAGAAGAGTTTGGTGAAGTCCACAAGGGTCATATCCAGCAGAGGGCTGTCCTCGCCCACGCGGAAAGCCTCTATCTGGAGCTTTCCTCCGGCAAGGTCCAGGGTGTCCGAATCCACTCCCCGGCGGAGCTGGGAGACGATTTCGTCCGCACCGAACTTCTCCGGGCAGAACGCCAGGTCTATGCCCATATCCTCAACGATGGGCTGCACCCCTCTTGAGAGCAGCTCGACATCCTTGATTCTGGCCACCACCTTGCGCGCTCCCATCCTCTTGGCCAGCATTGCAGCCACCATATTGACTTCCTGGTTGACATAAGGATAGGTTGCGATAAAGAGGTCAGCCTCGTCCACACTGGCTTCCTTGAGGGCGCTGACCGAAGCGGGTTCACCCTCTATGGCCTCAATATCAGTGTAGGCGGAGACGCCTTCCAGCCTTTTGCGGTCATTGTCTATTACCGTAATCTTGGCCCCTTCACGGGCAAGCATTTTCGCAAGATGGGAACCAACTTCACCGGCTCCGTCAATCACTACGTTCATCTGTTCAGAAAATTAAGTAAAATAAGTTTTCCGCTGAGCACCCGGGGTCTCGGCCCGGTGCACCCGCAGGGCTCTATATGCCTTCTGGAAGCATCCCTGTGGGCCTGGACGACAGCTTTCGCAAAGTCGTGACGGCCTCCGAGAAGATATACCAGCGCGGAGCCCCAGTCCAGAAGGCGGCGTGCAGTCAGCTTGAGAAAGGCC
>SAMEA3663208__coassemble_570_pt1 | contig 10147 bp, 6 predicted proteins | sample SAMEA3663208__metabat2_low_PE_018 | metagenome-assembled genome bin SAMEA3663208 (sample SAMEA3663208) | pig gut metagenome | biome: pig gut; feature: pig-associated habitat; material: faeces | place: China | collected 2013
CATAGTCTGTCCTGTAAACAGGGTTCATATCGAGATATGACCTGTCGAAATACTGGGCGTTGACTTCAAAGAACCAGTAGTTGACATTGTAGTTGAGAGCAAGTTCGGTTGCGAGCTGTGGAGATGAAGGAACATAGTGCTTGACTCTTCCGGTCTCCACGAAATTGCCGTCCACATCCTGATTGTAGATAGGTGTGCCGTCTTCAGTAGTTCCGACAACCTCATATACCGGATGGCTTGACCAGTAAGGGACATCACCCTCGCGTACAATCTGGGAGCTGTTGTCCACGGTCTGCACCATATGAGGAGTGCCGACATAGATATGCTCGCCGATGGCTGCGACTGCAGAAAGGCTGAGGCCGCTTACAGGGAGAGGAATCTTTGCACCGAGTTCGATACCTGCGTGACGCTGGTTAATGCCTGTCATAGCGAAGTTGGTGAATGAGTTCTGTGAATCATCGTAGAAACTCATAACCTTGGACAGGTCATTGATAGCGGTATAGTATCCGGTCAACTTGATATTGTAGCCGTTGTTGAAATACTGGTAACTCAGCTCCGTGGACAGGGTCTTGACATTGGTAAGACCCTCAAGCAGGGAGTTGCGTGTCCTTGCGGAAATGAAGGACTGGCTGAACTTAGGGGCGTCGAGGAAATATCCGGCGCTTGCGCTGAAGCGGTGTCCTCCAGGGATATCGTAGCTTGCGCTAAGCTTTGCGCTGCCGGTTCCGAAGGTGGAAACTGCTGACTTGCCCTTGGAGGTAATCACATTTCCTTTCGAGTCATAGCTGGTAAGCACCTTGCCGCTGGCTGGGTCAACTATCTCTCTGCCATTGTCGTCAAGACCTGCGAAGAGACCCTTGCGCACAAGGCCCTCCCTCCAGAAGGACTCGACTCCGGCAGAAAGTGCAGCGTTCAGAGTGAGTGCTCCGAACCTGGCGGTAGCGCTGGTCCATGCATTGGCCTTGCGCACCTGTGCGAGATAGTCGTAGCCATATTTGCCGCCCTCAGTAATCTTCTCGGCCTCGCCGTGCTCAAGGTAGTAGTCAAGGTCGTTCTGGAGCTTGCCCTGGTTGGCTGCGAAATCGCGCTCTGCAAAGGAATCGACATTGAGGAAGTATTCACCTCCGAGAAGGTCGTCAATCACCTTGTAGTACTCGGTACGGTTGATTTTGCCGTTGAAGCCGCCGCGAAGGGTGATATTGTTTGACATATTCCACTTCGCATTGATTGCGAGGTTGAGGTCATTCTGGTCGATATGACGCTCCTCGACAGCATACTTCGAGCGGCCTCCCGCCATATAGTTCACATTGTAGAGGCGGTCCCAGTCGAGATGCTGGTATTTGTTGAATTCCTCACCCCTCTCGGTCCAGCAGAAGGTTGCCCAGGCTGCCTTGTCTTCATTCTGGCGGTTGTAGTCGCTATCCTCCATATAGGCGTAGGACGGCAGGCTGCGGTAGTAGTCAGGACGAGGGTCGGCTGCGTCATACCAGTCGAGAGCAGTGCTGCCGTTGCGGCCGGTACGGAAAATCAGGCTTGCGCTCAGGGCGAAGTCCTCGGACGGAGTCAGGTCGTACTTTGCAAGGAATACAGGCTCGAAGCTCCTCTTTACGCGGGAGTTGCGCACCTTGCCGTTCTGATATCCCCAGTTGCTGTTGTACATATTGTCCCCCATAAGGTCATAGACCTCCTGGGTGCTGGCGTTCTGGCTTCCGCGCTCGGTAGGAGCTGCAAATACTGCGAGAGCCAGCTTGTCGTAGTCGTCAAAACTCTTCTCGGCTCCGGCATAGACTGAAAGGGTCTTGTAGTAAACGCCCTTCACCCAGTCGTTGCCTCCGAGACGGCTGCTGACATTGACAGCATAAGACCAGCCGTTGTCAAGCACGCCGCTTGCATAGTTGGCCATAAGGCGGAGCCTGTACATAGCGGAGTTGCTGAGGATGGAGAATCTCCAGCCCGGACGGACGCTGGACGGCACTGCGTGGATATTGGTAACACCGTTGAAGCTGCCCGGAGCCACATCCATACCGGCAAGACCGTTGGAAGTGTCCTTGCTGCGCATTGCCTCATTGAGTCCACTCCAAAGAGAATAAGGAGAATAGCCCGTGAGAGCATCGTTCATAGGTACGCCTGCAAGGTAAACCTGCTGGGTCTCGGAATTGTAACCGCGGTTCTTGTAGCGTATGGAACTGAAGCCGTAGCCCACTACATTGGTGAACGGGTCATTTGCGTCGAAGAGTATGGTCGGTGAATCGGAATAACCGGTATCAAGGAGGTCCTGCTCTGCAAATGAAGAGTCGTCCAGAGTGGTGTCAAGAGTAGTCACGGCTGTCATTGTGACGAACATAATGTCTCGTACGAAGCCCTTCTCGACCTTGACGAAGATGTCCTGCTGGAGGAAGCCCTCCGCATTGACGCGAAGCTGGTAGCTGCCGTCTTCAAGTCCTTCGAAGAGGAAGGAGCCGTCACTTGCGGACTCCACGGCATCCAGAGCAACTGAAGCCTTGAGCACGGTCACTTGGGCGCCCTCGACAGGAGTTCTTCCCTGACGGTTGACCACCTTTCCGGTAATGCCGCCTGTAGGGTCCTGCGCGAACATCACGACGGATGCGCAAAGTGCCGCAAACAGGGTTATAAGTCTTTTCATATTGATTTTACTTTGTTAAAACTATGTATGTCGGATAATGGTCCGAGTAGCCGCCGATGAAGGCACCACCGGAGAATGTGCGGAACGGAGTACCCTTGTACTGGCCGCTCTGCTGGGTAAGGAAAGGAGGGTTGAAGATGCGTCCGTAGTACTTGTTCTTCACAATCTTGCGGATGCGCAGGCCGCCCTGAGGTGCAACTGCGAGGTTGTAGTTGACCTGCTCTATGTCGTAGATATTCCATTCTCCCCTGTATGCCAGAGAACCGTAACCGGCCTTGAGCATAGAGGTATAAGGGTCGAAGAAATCGCCCGGCTGGACATCCTCAATATTCTCCTTGCCGCGAAGCCATACTGCCTGGCTGTCATCGGTAGGGTTGTCGTTCATATCTCCCATCACCACAATCTTGATTCCCGGGAACTCCTGCTCGAGTTTCTGCGAGTGCTTATAGATGATTTCAGCTCCGCGGCTGCGCAGGTCCTGTCCCTTGCCGCCGATGCGGGAAGGAAGGTGGCACACATAGAAGGCGAACATTTCGTCATTCATAGTGCCGCGGACCATAAGGATGTCGCGGGTGCGGAAATAATCCTGCTCCTCTTCAGAGAGCGTAATCTCCACTTCGGTATCCTTGAAATCGAAAGGAATGCTCTCGGAATCGATATAGGTGAAATATGCCGGATGGTAGAGAAGCGCCACATCCACGCCTCGACGGTCAGGGCCGTCATAATGGACAATCTGGTAGTTGGCGTCGATGATGCTCTCCTGGCTTACAAGGTCTTCGAGAACGAGACGGTTCTCGATTTCGCTGACTCCAAGGATGGCATGCCAGCACTTGTTCTCGTCGTGCATGGCACGGATAACGCGTGCCATGTTTTTGAGCTTCTTGTTGTACTTTTCTTCAGTCCACTTGTTTGCCCCGTCAGGGAGGTATTCCTCGTCATTGTGGGCGGGGTCGTCATAAGTGTCGAAAAGGTTCTCGAGGTTGTAGAAGCCTACAACATACTTGCTCTGGGCTTGTGCGCCAAAGACTGCAAGAGCAAGGGCGAGAATCAGTGTAAAGATTCTTTTCATACGGATTAAAAAACTAGTTGTACCACCAGCTGTCAACGGTAGATTCCACCTTGGCGGCAAAGACAGCACCTATCTTGTCCGGAAGATTGACGAAGAAGTCGATTTCCAAGTCATCTTCAAGTTCATCGATGCTCATCGCCTGCCCCATAATGGTTTCACGGCTGTCGGTGTAACTCTTGTGGTCGAAATAGAATGCGATTCCGGTATAGCCTCCGGTTGAAGCCATTCCGGCAAACTGGCCTCCCTTCTTGTAGCCGAGAAGGACTTTGTAATAGCCTGTAGGGATGGTGACCTTCTTGCCGTAATTATCTGTGCAATAATCTCTTGCACCACGAACATCTGCACCGGTCACAACATAGAGCGTATCGAAGCTGTAGCTCCAGCTGCGCACTGCGCTCTCGAGACTTGCCCAGCATCTCTGATTGAGCTCGGAGAGCTGCGGGGTCATATTGGTGCCGTAGAAAGTGGCTTCATTGGCTTCCTTCTGCAGGCGGTCTGCCGATGGCAGCTGATGTCCGCGGTCGTAACGGCGTCCGTCGCTCGCATTGCGGAATCCGCTGAACAGCGCAGGCTGCATATCAGCAGGAATCTTCGGGTCGAGACCCCACGCGTCAGTGCGGGAACCGGAAGATATAAGCCCCTTGTTGAGAGGATATGCCACCCACCTTGAGACAAGATTGTCTGCGTCGTAGTAGATGGAATAGCTTCTGCCGGAGTAAGTGCCGACTTTCATATTGTGGGTTATGAAATACAGGTTTTCATCATCGGTAGCAGGGAGCTCCAGCCATCCCGGCACGGGGTCGGATTTGATTTCAGAGCCGCTTCCTCCACCGGTGTTTCCCGAGGTACCAGCCTGATTGACGGTCACTGCTGCTTCCGCACCGTCGCAAATGAGCACCAGACGGGCTGTCCTGAGGTCCTCTGCGGTATTGGCGTCCCATTTGAAGAGTATGCCCTGAGCCTCACAACTTGTGCCGGAAGAAGGACTGAGTGAAATCCATCCCTGTGCATCTCCCTGATAATCAACTGTTATCTCCCAATCTGCGTTGGCAGAAACATAAGCGAACTGGCGTCCGGCAGCCTTTCCAAGCCCGGCATTCGGCACTTCAAGTTTCAGTTCGATGTCCGGCTCGGGACCGACAATGATTTCGAACTGGCCGCAAGAAGGCATAAAAGGCAGCACCGCCAGAAGCAGTGCCACCTTTTTTAAGAGTGTTTTGATATTAGTCAACAAAGTCAAATTCAATCATTGTAAAGCGTACCTGTCCGGCATTTGCCTGCACGCCATAGTGAGTCGATTCTGCCTCAGCCTTGATGGTGAGAGCGGCAGTATCGAGAGTAAACTTGATATCTGCAGGCTCAACTGCTGTGAGGTCCAGGCAATACTTGGTATCAGAGCAGGTAAAGCGTACAGCCTTGAGAGTCTTCTCTGAGTCGATAAACAATACGTGGGTCTTATAGAGTTTGAGAAGGTCTGTAGGAGTAACGGCAGGGGTGCTGTTTGTGCAGAAGAAACTTACGGTAATGCCGTCCTTGGTGCCGGAGAAACCGTTGTTGTAGCCCTCACGGGTAGCCTCGGCGAAGATGTCCTTGACATCATTGACAACCCAGGTAACATCAGCCTTGAACTCCTTATCCTCGATTGGACCGGCCTGTGCACCCTCGGTAATCTTCACATTCTTGATTTCCCAGCTGCCGGCCTTTGCGGAGGTGCTGACATACTTGAATGCAAGCTGAACCTTCTTGCCTGCGTAAGAGCAGATGTCGATGCTTCCGGTGTTGCGGAATGACCAGCCGAGAGACATAGGCCAGGTAGGAACTGTGAGTGCTTTCCACTCGCCACCCTCTACACGGATCATAGGAACAGCCTGCTCCTTGGCAACATCAAGAGATGAGAAATAGTTGACAGCCTGCTCGTACTCGAGATATGCGCTGCTTTCTGCGGTGAGGTCGATTACAGGAGATACAATCCAACTTTCGGAATCGTGGTCGGCAGAGTTTACATAAGCGGAAGCCATAATGCAGGCATAATCGGACTTCTCCACCCAAATTGTAATTGCGTCAGGGTTGCTCTTGTCTTCGATGGTCCACTCGCCGAAGCTTCCGTTGAAGCTCTCGACATAAATCTCACCCTCGACTGGAGGAAGCGGGTCACCATCCTCAACCTTGAGGATAGTACCGTTCTTCATCTGGTCCTGCTTCTTGTTCTCGTAGTAGTTGTAAACGCCCTTGATGGTGACCTTCTTGCCAACGGTAATCTTGTCAACATACTCGTCCCAGTTTGCAGGGAAAGGACAGCTCAGGGAGCCGGTCTCATCCTGGAGCACGATGCCCCAGTAGGTAGCGGCGGTAGCCTTCTCTGTCACTGTTCCACAGATTGTATTCTCGTTCTGGGTATCCTTGAGAGCGAGGAACTCGGCAATGGTGATACCATCTACTGCATCGCCCTTAGGTCCGAGCTGGGACACATTGAGGATTGCCTTCTGGAGCACATTTCCGTAGAAAGTGAGGCTTGCGCTGCGGTTGCCGCCTTCGTTTGCAAGTGCGGTGAAGGTTACGGTAACATCCTGGTCGGAAGCCTTGCCGCTTGCAGGGCTGACAGAGAGCCACTGCTTAACCTCATCGGTGTAGCCTGAGAGTTCCCAGTCCATTCCGGCGTGGAGAGTGACAGTCTTGGTACCGCCTTCGATTTCAAAAGCAAGTGAAGTCTCGGCAATGGAAATCTTTCCGTCTCCTTGATTGGTTGATTCCGGATCACAGGATGATACGAAAGCAGCGGCAGCAACGGCTGCGACTGCGAAGAAAATTTTCTTGAAATTCATAAATACTATTGATTTTATAATAATTAGCTTGTTATGCTATCCCAAGCGGGTTCCAAAGTTAGCAATATTTCGCGTTTTTACCTAATTTTGTACACAAACCATATTTTTATGAAACGGACCAATCTTCTTCTTGCGGCCGCGTTGTTGGTCGGCCTTCTTACCCCTTCCCTGCTGAGAGCGGAAATCAAACCGGTGACCGGCACCTTTATGAACTTCTTCTGGCAGGACGAAAGAAACAACTATATGAATCAGCGCAACGTGGACCAGACGGACCCGCTGCTCTGGGAAACCAAGGTCAGGGAAATGCACGGAATGGGCATAGACTACCTCGTCTTTATGGCCGTGGCCAATGAGGGCAAGGCCATATATCCGAGCTCCTTTATGCCTTGGGCCTACCCGGCAGAGCGCAAGAGCCCCATCGACGCAATTATGGATACAGCCGACGAGCTGGGGATGCACGTAATCGTCTCCACCGGCTGGGCGAGGAACCAGCTGGACGACCTCAAGGACCCGTATGTCATTGAGACCCAGCGCAAGATAATGGAAGAGCTGGCGGCGCTATATGGGCAGAGACCTTCCTTCTACGGCTGGTACCTGCCGGTGGAGGGATGCTTTATCCCTTATCTCCCGGACCACGCGGTGGAGGGAGCCAACAGGATTGCGGAGAGGGCGCGCGAGCTGACCCCGGGCGCGAAGGTGCTCATTTCGCCTTACGGCATCTTCCGCGGCGACTTCTCGAATCCGAAGTTCGCGGAGCAGATAAAGCGCCTGAACGTGGATATCATCGCGCATCAGGACGAGATAGGCTGCGTACGCGAGCAGTTCCCTATGGAGAACCTGCGCGAGCACCTGAGGCTGCTGGGAGATATTCACCGCGAATGCGGTATAGAGTTCTGGGTTAACGTCGAATCCTTCACCTGGGACCGCCCTGCCAACAACTGGTACTCTACCCTGATTCCTGCGGCCTTCGGGCGCTATCTCTCGCAAATCGTTGCTGCGAGCGAGGCCGGAGCGGACCGCATTATCAGCTTCGCCGTATGCGGCACCTTCGACAAGCCGGGCTCCCCTTATCCTGTGGGCCAGCCGGTGCTCTCGAACGAGGCTTATGAGAACTATATGGCCTGGCTCGGGGGCGACGCGCGCTGGAAGCTGCTGGAGGAGTTCCTTTCCGACGGCAAGCACGCGGGCGAGGACCCGGGCGATGCGCGCTGGACTTCATATGAGGGGCAGATGGTGCAGACCGTGGACCTTGGAAGCAGGAAAGATATTTCTATGGTGGCGGGGCATTTCTGCGATTACCGCGGCGGCGATGTGGTGATTCCGCAGAGCTTCGAAGTGCAGGTTTCGGACGACGGACACAAGTTCAAGTCTGTGAAGACAGTTGCCTACGAGGGCTGGCCTAACAATCTGCACGATTGCTGGACGGATGTGATTATGGCTGACGGTCTTGACCTGAAAGCCCGCTACGTGAGGGTGGTCGCAACCGCCAGCCGTGGGAAAATTCTCTGCGACGGAATTACGGTGAGGTAGGTGCTGCAGTAACGGGTCAATAGAGGAACCCGAACATCCAAATAGGGATAGTGTTGCCTACGGCATATTCAATATCATCCTTAACTACGAACCCCCTTTCTGCCGACTTGATTTGCCGGCCAGTCTTGTTGCGTCCTCCGACTTCGAATGTAATTCCATCTATTTCAAAATCGGAAATCTTCGATGAATAGACTGCGTACATCCGCCTGGTCCAACTCAGGAACATCGTCTCGCGTATTGTGCCGTCATCTGATTTGTCCAATCCAAGTGCATAGATTATATTCGAATTGTCCAAATACAGTTTTTCAGGCTTCTGCAGCAACCCGTCTCCAGTTGACTTCTCCCTCAGGGCATTGAATAGACCGGACTTCTCCAGATAATCAATATAGTCAGGAAGGGTATTCCTGCTGAGGTCCAAATCTCTTGCAAGGGTCGTATAATTAGGCTTATACGGCACCGATTGGGCAAGCATATACATCAGCTTCTTGAGTTTTACGGACGCAGCCACGGTCATCTCCGCATATTTCGGAATGTCATCCTCCACAGTAGCAATGACTGCTTGCTTGAGTTTGATTAAAAAGTCATCCTCTGAAAAATAAGGATAGCATCCTCTCTGAAGATATTCTTTATAATACTTTATAGGCCTGTGCTCTCCATAAGGGAAATCTACATGCCCGGAAAGGATTTCTTCCAATGAGGCAGTCTTGAGATTCCAGCCTTTTGAGATATTGAGATACTCCCTGAAAGAGAGTATCGGCATAAAATATTCTATCGTTCTTCTGCTCAAATCAGCCTTGGCACCTTTCTTCAAATCCAAAACGGAACTGCCGGAATACACAACTTTAAGAAGAGGCAGCTGGTCATATATCATTTTGATTTCAGTGTTCCATCCGGAATATTTGTGTATCTCATCGATATAAAGCTTCTTGCCGCCACGTTGAAAGAAGGCAAGAGCCAAATCATAAATCCTGTGATCGGCAAAATAAAAATCATCTGCCTGCACATACAGGGATTCACTGATGTCATCATACATCTTAATGTGCTGGAGAATCATAGTTGACTTTCCCACACCTTTCTGCCCAAGAATACCAATCAATCGGTTATTCCAATTGATAGTATCATGAAATGACCTTACATAAGCAGTTGGTGTCAAATCCAACCTCAGTCTAAACGATTGCAGTAATGCCTCCATAACTCATTGCACTTTGATTAGTGCAGCAAATATAATAAATCGCACTGGATTTAGTGCAGAATTTTGAAATTTTGCACTAAATATTGTGCGATTTATCTGAATTTTGCACTAAAGTCAGTGCAATATTACTCTGCAGGCGCTTCGTAGCCGAGGGCGAGCAGGCAGAGTATGCTCATGCCGTCCCTTACCCCCAGGAGCTGCCTTACATAGTCTTCAGCGGTTCCTGGAACGGAGCCGTCCTTTGACCTTTTGCGGCCTCTGACCTGCACCCAGCAGCTTCCGAGGCCGTTTGCCGTTGCGGCGAGCTGGAGGAAGGTGGCAGATATGGAGGAGTTTTCGACCCACATGTCAGAGAGCTCGCTGTCGCCGAGCACTACAATTACCACCGGGGCTTTATCCATGAAGGCGCACCCGCTTGTGCGCATCTGGGAAAGGGCCTGGATGGTATCAGGGTCGTCGATTACCATAAAGGCCGAACTCTTGCAGTTCTTGGATGAAGGAGCGGTCTGCGCTACCGCGATGAGCTGGTCGATGATTTCCCTTTCGACCGGCTGGTCGGTATAGTGTCTTACACTGTGTCTTTTGAGGATGACGTCATTGAATTCCATAATGCATTTGTGTTTTGGTTCAGCAAAGATAATAATATTCATCCTTGTATTTCAGCAATTCATCCTATTTTGCAGCACCTTATTGTGCTGATATGGATTAATATTCATACCTTTCGGAGAATAACACTAGGAGGAGCCTTATTCCATATAAAAGTGTAGCGCACCGACAAGTCCTCAACTTTAAGGAGAGGATTCCGCCGGGGTGCCTAAAACTAGCGACCAATTAACTTTAGTTCTCTGCGAAAGTAGCACTACATCCGTCAAGCAGCCAAGTGCATTTCG
>SAMEA3663208__coassemble_576_pt1 | contig 10102 bp, 8 predicted proteins | sample SAMEA3663208__metabat2_low_PE_018 | metagenome-assembled genome bin SAMEA3663208 (sample SAMEA3663208) | pig gut metagenome | biome: pig gut; feature: pig-associated habitat; material: faeces | place: China | collected 2013
AATTTCGGGTACAGCCCGCTGTAGGTGAAATGTCCCGCAAAGCCCTCGGCCACATTGAAGCCCGCCGAGCCGTAGAGCGTGTTGAGGTCATTCTGAAACATAACGCTCGCTCCCAGCATCGCCGGCAGGGTAACGGAAGACAGGCTCATGGACACCACATCGTCCGCATCTATGTAAAAAGGCAGCCAGGAGTGGATTTTCAGGGCGTGCGCTCCCTTCGAGTAGCGCTTCGGCCCTTCTATGACCACAGAGTCCGCTGCTTCCGCCCACGCGCCCCGCTCAAGGGCTGAAAGGCTGTCCGCGAGGGGGTAGCTGCAGCGCTGCCGGAAGTCCACCTTGCGTACAGGTAGCACAGCCTGAGGGGTACGGCATATCATACGCCCGCGCGTAGAGAGCACGGTGTAGTACAGATACCCCTCCATAAACACGAAGTCCGTGCCCCCTCCCCGCAGGTTGCTCAGCTGAAGCACGCTTCCATCCTCAGTATCAAGGCAGTACAGCTCGTTCACGCCGCTCCGGTCGCTGACAAAGAGCAGCCGCTCCTCCTGGGACGAAAGGTGGTTTATTTTCACCGGGGAAGGCTCCAGCACGGGCACGAAGCCGTCCGCGCGATATATGCCTTCGCCTTCGGCAGATAGTGCGGCGACATATAGTTCCCCGCCCATAAAGCAGCACTCGTACGGCTGCAGGCCGGAAGGCGCGATGATGCGCTCTATCAGCTCTCCCTTCGGGGAATACAGCTCCACCGCCTGAGATCCGTCGTATGGGCTTGCGCAAACGGCAATCAGCGAATCGGCGCTCACACAAGGGTTGAAAAGCCTTCCTCCGCCCACCAGGGTGCGGTTTCTGCGGCCGTCAAAGCAGCGCAGGGCGGAGGTGGACTGCATCTCCCAGCGCAGGTCCGGAAGAGCCTCGGTCCACAGTATCTTGCCATCGCACAGCGCAAGACGCGAGGCCGCTGCGCAGTCCGAAAGCACTTCCAGCTCGCGGCTTTCCGCATCCAGACGCACGAGCTCACGGTGCCGGGCCTGGCCGGAGCGTATGGCGAAAATCTGCCCATCCGCGGCAGCAAGGCCTTGATATTCAACGAAATGGTCCTCCTCCTCGGTAAGGCGCTCGCTGCACATAAACGGCGCTCGCGAGTCCGCATCCTCCTTCCAGATGGCGGCGCTTTGCCGCAGGGTCCTATCGAAGTTCGCGCTAAGGCTGCGGCCGGTCTCCCGCTTGACTCGCCGGTTGAAATCAAAAGAATCGAAGCCCCATTCGCTTGCCTCCCGAAGGTGGTCCTTCACTATATCCGGCCGTCCGCCCCAGGTGCGCAGGCCCGCCATAGTAAGGTATCCCACTTTGTAATAATCCGGCGTGAATAGCTTCTGCGAGCCGTAGCGCCAGCGTGCGTAGCTTCGCAGCTGCCCCTCGTCCGCCGCTGCCCGGTAATACTCCAGAAAATCAGCGGTACGCCCGCGTCCTGATAGGGTAAGGCCTGTTTCCGCCGCAACCGCATCCCCTTCGAGAAAGGACGGTTCCGTAAAAAAAAGCGACAACCCCGCAGGCAACTCACCGCTCACATAGCTCAGCGCCCGCATCCAACCCTTGCCCACATACTGCATCTGCGACAGGTGGCGCCCTTCGTGCAGCGCGAGCATAGTCATCCAGGGCACCGGGTCGGGCGAATACATCTGGGGTCCCGTGTACATTTCCATACGGCGCGGAGTCCACACCACACTTCCGTTCGAATAGCCCAGATACGGATGCAGAATCACAGGCATAGGGCGGCGGTATGCTTCATTGGGCAGCAGCCCGCTGCTGAAACCTGCCGCACCGCGCACCCTCTCCCACTCAAGCGCATAGGCGCGGGCGAGCGAATCGCAGCCCTCGGGATACACGAAACGGTAGTCAGGCGTGGAGATAGTGCGCCACCTGACCTTTGCCCCTTCGTTGCCGGCGACATAGAACTGCGCCCGCGCGGGAGCGGCGAGCAGCAGCAAAATCAGAAGGGCAAACAAAGGTTTTTTGGTCATAGGGACAAAGTTAACACTATTTTTTAGTAACTTGGGCCCAATTATGGATATCACTAAATACACCCTGACCAACAGCAAAGGCGCTAGCGTAACTCTGAGCAGTCTTGGCGCCTGCATCACATCCATTATCGTTCCAGACAAGGACGGCAAACTCGAAGATGTTGTTCTCGGCTACAAGGATGACGCCAGCTGGATGGCGGACGGCCCTTGCGCCGGCAAATGCCCCGGACGCTATGCCAACCGCATTGCGCGCGGCCATCTGGAGCTTGACGGAAAGGTTTATACCTTACCAATCAACAACGGCCCGAACCACCTTCACGGAGGACCTGACGGTTTCCAGAACAGGATTTGGGAATCCCGCCGGGACGGTGACGCGGTCGAGTTTATGTATTTCTCCGAAGACGGGGAAATGGGATATCCCGGCAATCTGAAAGTCGTAGCGCGCTATGAGTGGAGCGAAGAGAACGAGCTCAGGCTCACCTTTACCGCCCAGTGCGACGCCCCGACTGTCCTCAACCTCACCAACCACGCCTATTTCAATCTTGACGGTCACGGCAGCGGCAGCGTGCTCGACCACTCTCTCAAGCTCAATGCCTCACTCTATCTGCCGACCGACGACACCCTCATCCCTCTGGGAGAGGCCGAGCCTGTTGCGGGAACCCCTATGGACTTTCTCAAGAGCAAGAAGCTCGGGCGAGACATCAAGGAGGACTTCCCGGCCCTTAATTACGGCAAAGGATATGACGCCTGCTGGATTATCGACGGCTGGCAGGAAGGACAGCTTCAGGAAGCCGCGCAGCTCGTAGCTGCAAAGAGCGGGCGCAGCCTTACGGTCTATACCACCCAGCCCGGCATTCAGGTTTACACCGGCAACTGGCTCGCAGGCTGCCCTGAGGGCAAGGATGGTGCCGTTTATGAGGACTATAGCGGAGTCGCCCTCGAGTGCCAGCATTTCCCGGACAGCCCTAACCGTCCTGAATTCCCGACAACCCGCCTCAACCCTGGGGAAACCTTTGAGCAGGCAATAATCTTCGCATTCGGATGCAACAGTATCTAGACCTTCTCCGCCACATAATGGAAGACGGCACGGTCAAGACGGACCGCACCGGAGTCGGCACCAAGAGCGTGTTCGGCTATCAGATGCGTTTCGACCTGAGCAAGGGCTTCCCGCTTCTGACAACCAAGAAAGTTCATCTCAAATCCATAATCTACGAACTTCTGTGGTTTATCAGCGGCGATACCAATATCAGATATCTCAAAGACCACGGAGTATCCATTTGGGATGAATGGGCCGATGAGAACGGCGACCTCGGTCCTGTCTATGGCCACCAGTGGCGCAGTTTCCCGACCCCGGACGGGGGAAGCGTGGACCAGCTTGCGCAGGTGGTTGACCAGATAAAGAACCATCCGGACTCACGCCGTATGCTGGTTTGCGCCTGGAATCCCGGGGAAGTGGACAAGATGGCCCTGCCGCCTTGCCACTGCCTTTTCCAGTTCTATGTTGCGGACGGGCGCCTCAGCTGCCAGCTGTACCAGCGCAGCGCCGACACTTTCCTCGGTGTGCCATTCAATATCGCATCCTACGCCCTTCTGACGATGATGCTCGCCCAGGTATGCGGCCTGGAGCCGGGCGAATTCATCCATACCACGGGCGATACCCATATTTATCTTAACCATTTTGAGCAGGTCCGCGAGCAGCTTTCGCGTGAGCCGAGGCCGCTGCCGGTGATGAAAATCAACCCGGAGGTGAAGAGCATCTTCGACTTCAAGTACGAAGATTTCACCCTTGAGGGCTATGACCCGTGGCCTGCCATCAAAGCCCCAGTAGCAGTTTAACTTATGCAGAAATGTCTCATCGTTGCCGTAGCTGACAATTACGGAATAGGAGTGAAGGGAGGCCTTCCCTGGCATATTTCCGAAGACCTGAAGTATTTCAAGGCCCAGACCGCCGGCTACCCGGTGATTATGGGCAGGACGACCTATTTCTCCCTGCCTTTCAGACCGCTGAAGGGGAGGCTGAACATAGTGCTCAATCTCGGCGGCGACCCGATTGAAGAGGTGCTTTGCGTCAACAGCTTCGATGAGGCCTACAGGGCGGCAGAGCAGTCCGGAGCGCAGAAATGCTTCGTGATGGGCGGTGCTTCGGTCTATAAGGCGGCTATGCCGGAGATGGACTACCTCTATGTGACCCACGTCCATACGGTGGTGGAGGAAGCGGATGTGTTTTTCCCGCAGATAGACCCGCAGCAGTGGGAAGTGGTTTCAAAGTCAGAAACGCACAAGGACGAGCAGACAGGATTCGAATTTGAGTTTGTAGTGTATAAAAACAGAAGGTAACAAATGGCAAGAGAATCATTTGCCAACAGAACCACCGCTATTCTGGCGATGGCTGGCTCAGCCATAGGGCTGGGCAACATCTGGAGGTTTCCCTATATGGTGGGACAGTATGGGGGCGCGGCCTTCATTCTGGTGTATCTGCTGGCCGCCATCTTTATCTGTGTGCCTATTTTCATCAGTGAGGCATACATTGGCAAAAGCACCCAGCTCAGCACCTTCGGAGCTTTCGAGAAGCTCGCTCCGAACACGGGCTGGAAATGGGTGGGGCTGCTGACTGTCATTAACCCCATCATTATTCTTTCCTTCTACAGCGTGGTCGGAGGCTGGTCGCTGGCTTATCTTTTCAAGTCGCTGACTCTTTCTTTTACGGATGCGAGTGCGACCCAGGAGGCTCACGGGGCTGTGTTTGGGGCTCTGGTGGGCAACAAATGGGCGGGAATTGCCTGGCTTACGGGTTTTCTTGTGATGAATTTCGGAGTGGTCACTCTGGGAGTGAGCAAGGGGATTGAGAAGTTCACCAAGATTACCACACCTATACTCTTTGTGCTGATGGTGGCTATAGTGTTCTATTCGCTGTCAATGCCGGGAGCCAAGGCGGGAGTTGACTATCTGGTGAAACCTGATTTCAGCAAAATTAACGGGCACGTGATGCTTTCCGCTATGGGACAGGCTTTCTTTTCCCTGTCGTTGGGAATGGGTACCATTCTGACCTATGCCTCCTATATGAAGAAGGAGGAAAATCTGGTTTCTACTGGCGTATATACGGTGATTTTCGACCTGATGTTCGCACTTATCGCCGGCTTTGCGATTATGCCTGCGGTTTTTGCTGCGGGGATTGAACCGGGTGCAGGTCCGGGGCTTATTTTCGAGACTCTGCCGTACATCTTTTCCACTATGGGCAGGGATTTCCCGGCGCTGAGTGCGGGGGTTGCGATTCTGTTCTTTACGGCTGTGCTTTTTGCCGCACTTACTTCTTCGGTGTCAATGCTGGAGGCGGGAGTGGCCTATTTTGTGGACCATAAGAAGATGGCCAGAGGCAAGGCTACCGCTATTGTCTTCGGGTGCTGCTGGATTTTCGGCTCTCTTTGCTGTGTATCCACCAGGCTTTTCGATTTCTGCGACAGGCTTACTTCGGATTTCCTTATGACTTTCGGCAGTCTGCTTTACGCCGTGTTTGTCGGATGGCGCCTCAAGAAGGCCGATGTGCTCCAGGAAATCCCGCGTCCGATTTACTTTATGGTCCGCTGGATTATCCCTCTGGTCATCATCGCCATCTTCATCTCCAACCTAGTGATGAAAGGGTAGGGGGCGGATTTCAGCATCTTCACCCTGCCTTGCAGTGAATCACAATCGGGTAGTGGTCACTGACTCCGCCCAGGTAACGCGGACCGGAGAAGGTGCGCAGCGGCTTGACACCACCGTAGTTTTTGTCTGCGGTGGTGAGCATATCCAGATTGCACACCTGAAGGAAACAGTCCATATCCCGCACAAGGCAGCGGTCAATCTGTTCCCACTGTCCTTCGAACTTGATAGTCCCCGCAAAGCCCTGCGGCTCGATTTCGCGAAGGCTTCCCATCAGCGAGTCCGACTGCGCGCTGCGGGTATCATTGAAATCCCCCATCACCACCAGAGGCCCGCTGACAAGTCGGGACAGGGAGTCGATTGCACGCATCCCGCACTCGCGGCGCTGCTCAGCTTCGAGCGAGCCTCCCCGTTTTGAGGGCAGGTGACAGACCAACAGAGTCAGAGAATCAAACTCACAAACCAGAATGTCACGGGTAGCCAGTGTGTCCGAGTCCATCACCAGAGGCACAGCCCGGCTGCGCGGGGCCTTTCCTCTGTAAAGAAGAGCGCAATCGATGCCACGGTGGTCCCTGGAATCGAAATGCACATAGCGATAGCCGTAGCTGCGCAGAGCAGTCTGATAGACAAGCTGCTTGAGCACATAGTCATTGTCCACTTCGGCAAGTGCAACATAGTCCGGCGGCGTGCCCGTGGAGTCTGCGAGCGAAAGCACCACCTTGGAAATGGCGCGCGCCTTGGTCATCATCCTGGACCTGGTCCAGTACTGAGGGGCGGAGGCTGAGCGGGGGTCGAAATAGTTTTCGACATTCCAAAAAACCGCTACGGCTGAGAAGAGAAGTATCATAGTCCTTTTCATACCGCAAAAATGAGGAATTTTCCTTAAATTTGTATGCTATAGTTATAAAAATATGTCTCTAAAATGCGGTATAGTCGGATTGCCTAATGTCGGCAAGTCCACACTTTTCAATTGTATCAGTTCGGGCAAGGCGCAGAGCGCCAACTTTCCTTTCTGCACCATAGAACCGAATCTCGGCTCAACCAATGTCCCTGACAAGCGCCTTGAGGTGCTCAGCGACATCTGTAAGCCTCAGCGTACCATTCCCGCCACGGTTGATATCGTGGATATCGCCGGTCTCGTGAAGGGCGCAAGCCACGGCGAAGGTCTCGGCAACCAGTTCCTTGCCAATATTCGCGAATGCGATGCTATTCTGCATGTGCTTCGCTGCTTCGATGACGGCAACATAGTCCATGTGGACGGCTCCGTTGACCCGGTGAGGGATAAGGAAGTGGTGGACACCGAGCTTCAGATCAAGGACCTGGAGACCGTTGAGGCCCGCCTCGGCAAGTGCGAAAAGGCCGGCAAGGCGGGAGACAAGGAGGCGGCCAAGCTCGCTGCCCTTCTGACCCGCTATCGCGAGGCCCTGCTTCAGGGCAAGTCCTGCCGCAGCGTCAAATTCCTCAACGACGAAGAGGCAGCCCTCGCCCGTGATTTATTTCTTTTGACCAATAAGCCCGTGATGTATGTCTGCAACGTGGACGATGCCTCCGCAGTCAACGGCAATGCCTATGTGGAGGCCGTCAGGGAGGCCGTGAAGGACGAAGGCGCGGAGATTCTTGTGATTTCCGCCCGCACGGAGGCCGATATTGCCGAGATGGAAGACTACGACGACAGGCAGATGTTCCTTGAGGAAATGGGTCTGCAGGAGTCCGGAGTCGTAAGGCTCATCCAGGGCGCATACCACCTCCTCGGCCTTCAGACCTTCTTCACCGCCGGCAGCGACGAGTGCAGGGCTTGGACCATTCATAAAGGAGATAAAGCACCGAAGGCCGCAGGTGTTATCCATACCGATTTCGAAAAGGGCTTCATCCGCGCCGAGGTCATCAAATATGAGGATTTCGTGAACCTCAAGACGGAGGCTGCCTGCCGCGCCGCCGGAAAGCTGGGCGTTGAGGGCAAGGACTATGTAGTGCAGGATGGCGACATAATGCACTTCCTCTTCAATGTATAGGCTATGGAAGTAAGAGCCAAGAAAGCCCTCGGACAGCATTTCCTTACCGATTTGAGCGTTGCACGAAGGATTGTGGATGCACTTTCGGTCAGCGAGGTGAGGGATGTGCTCGAAATAGGCCCGGGAATGGGTGTGCTCACCCAATATCTCATTGAAAGGCCGGACCTTGACCTGAAGCTCGTGGAGCTCGACGGCGAGTCGGTGGTCTATCTGATGAACCATTTCTCCGGTATGGCAGGAAAGCTGATGGAAGCCGACTACCTGCGCCTGGATATGCGCAAGGTCTTCCCCGGTGACTATCGTGTCATAGGCAATTTCCCATACAATATCTCTTCGCAGATTTTCTTCAAAATTCTGGAAGACAAGGACCGCGTGCCGGAAGTGGTATGTATGATTCAGAAGGAGGTAGCTGACCGTATCGCCGAGGGACCGGGCAGCAAGACCTACGGCATACTTTCTGTACTTCTGCAGGCCTGGTATGACATAGAATATGTCGTGCAGGTGGGTCCGGGAGCATTCTGCCCACCTCCAAAAGTCAAGTCAGCCGTCATCAGACTGGTGCGCAACTCCAGAACCGATTTGGGTTGCGATGAGGCACTTTTCAAGCAAGTGGTGAAGACAGCCTTCAACCAGAGGCGCAAGACGCTCAGAAACGCCCTTAAACCGCTCCTGCGCGAAGATATCGACACGACGGACGAAGTGTTCAACCTCCGGGCTGAAGCGCTCGGGGTCGAGGATTTTGTGGCATTGACAAAAAGATTTGAAACCAATAATTAAAAACATGAAACAGAGAATTCAGGACAAGTTCAAAGAACTTTTCGGGCAGGGAGGTCATCTCTATGCCAGCGCAGGCCGCATCAACCTCATCGGTGAGCACACCGACTACAATGGAGGCTATGTTTTCCCGGGAGCTATTGACAAGCAGCTGATGGCCCAGATCGCCCCTAACGGCACCGACAAGGTACGCGCCTTCTCCCTCGACTACAACGAGATGTGCGAGTTCGGACTCAATGAGGAAGATAAGCCTGCCAAGGCTTGGGCTTGCTACATCTTCGGCGTCTGCCGCGAGACACTCAAGCGTGGCGGAAAGGTGGAAGGCTTTGACACCGTATTTGCAGGTGACGTTCCTCTCGGAGCAGGTCTTTCCAGCTCCGCAGCCCTCGAGAGCTGCTTTGCCTATGCCATCGATACAATCAACGGCAATGGTTTCGACCGCTTTGAGCTTGCAAAGATAGGCCAGAGCACCGAGCACAACTATTGCGGAGTGAACTGCGGCATTATGGACCAGTTCGCATCCTGCTTCGGCAAGGCCGGCTGCCTTATCCGACTGAACTGCAAGACTCTGGAGTACAAATATTTCCCGTTTGACCCTGAGAAGGCAGGCTACAGGCTCGTACTGGTGGATTCCTGCGTAAAGCACGAACTCGCTTCTTCAGCCTACAACAAGCGCAGGGCTTCCTGTGAGAACGCTGCTGCAGCTATCCGCAAGAACCATCCTGAGGTAGAGTTCCTCTCCGATGCCAAGAGACTCTGGCTGGAAGAGGTCCGTGAGGAGATTCCTGAGGAGGATTTCCTGCGTGCGGAGTATGTTATCGGTGAGGTGCAGCGCGTGCTGGATGTGTGCGATGCTCTTGAAAGAAACGACTACGAGACTGCAGGTGAGATGATGTACCAGACACACTTCGGTCTCAGCCGTCTGTATGAGGTGAGCTGCGAGGAGCTTGATTTCCTCAACAAGCTTGCCCGCAAGATGGATGTCACAGGTTCACGCGTGATGGGTGGCGGCTTCGGCGGTTGCACCATCAACCTCATCAAAAAGGAACTCTATGATGATTTCGTAAAGGCTGCCACAGAGCAGTTTACCGCGAAGTTCGGTCACGCCCCTAAGATTTACGACGTTGTCATCTCCGACGGCGCCCGTATGGTGGAATAAGCCGTCCGAAATAGCTTATTGCAAATAAGTTAAAGGCTTATAAAACAATGACTTGTAAATAATCAGGTGCCTTTTTAAGGTACCTGATTTTTCATAACCAACTGTAAATAAAATAGTTAACCCTACGCACCCGTCCGTTACCAACTGCCACCATAACTCAGCAAGTTGGCAGTGAGCAAAATCACCTTCCACGCACACCCCTGCCAGACTGGCCTGCATCCCTGCCCACCGTGGAAGGTGCAGGCTTTTCCCCGCACCTTCCGCGCAGCACCCCACCACACCACCTTCTGCGCCCTCCTTGCGTGGAAGGTGATTTTGATTACGCCCTCAGGCCTTCATGTCTTCACCAAGCCGGTAGGCTGCTGCTCTCCAGAGCCGTCTCGCTTCGCTCGACCCCACCGCTGGGGCGCGGTTTTCCCGTTATTCACCCAGTTTGTACACCAGAAGTCCTTCTCCTGCACCAACTGCAAGTTTTCACCCGGTTCGTACACCAGAAG
>SAMEA3663208__coassemble_583_pt1 | contig 9970 bp, 9 predicted proteins | sample SAMEA3663208__metabat2_low_PE_018 | metagenome-assembled genome bin SAMEA3663208 (sample SAMEA3663208) | pig gut metagenome | biome: pig gut; feature: pig-associated habitat; material: faeces | place: China | collected 2013
AATGCAAAGCAATTCGGACGCTGCACGCAAGTGCAGCGTTTTTGCGTTCTGCACAGCGCCGTTGAAAGCTCGCTTTCATAAGGGGCTGCGCAGAACCGCAAAAGGAGCCGTCCCGGCTCGTTCCGAATTGCTTTGCTCTCGGAGAGAGGGGGACGAGCCGCGCGCAGCGCGGCTAATCCCTCCTCATTGTTCTCAACCACCAGCATAAGGTCAGAGAGGAGCCCGGTCTTCTTGGTAATGCCAGATGTCGCACCGTTTTGCAAATCACCGAGCGGGCTCGAGTTTTATAACTAATTGATAATCAAATGGTTGATTTTCCAAGACCTGCCAGGTGGGTACTATTTGCTTCCACCGAGCGGATTCCAATTTTTCAAAACATTGATAATCAGTATGTTATGATTATTCCGCCTGCTCGGTGATTTGCTCGGAGCCTGTCATTCCCACCTTGCGCACTACCAGAAACACTGCAGTTGTCATAAGCGCGACATTGGGCGAACAATATGGAAGAAAAGTTCCATGGCTTCGATGAAGAAAGAACGAAAAGTTGTCTGCCCGGTCCGGTTCTATCCTTCCGCTCGGGTACGAAGAAAGCACCTCAGTAAGGGCTGAAGTGCCTTATGTCGTAATCTCTTGACAAACATGTCTTGTCACTGTAAAAGTGCGAATATTATGTCTGTTTGCAAATATTCCATTTTTTTCTTGCATTTCTCGTATGAGTCTGCTTAATTTGCATCCGATATGATGAATTTCAACGCATATTGGTGGTGGAGCCTTTTACAACCTTTCCGGTCGTAAGAGCTTGCCATCGTGCGCATAGGTGCATACAGGAGCCCGGCCGGAAGGTCGGGCTTTTTTGTACAATACGGTTGAAAGCACAAAGACCCCAGGAAAACTCAACCACCCGTAATCAAGTAAAACGAAAAGTATAATTAATTCAATAGCAATGAAACAGACCATTCCTTACAAAATCTACCTCAGCGAGGACGAGATGCCCCGCCAGTGGTACAATCTGCGCGCTGATATGAAACAGAAACCTGCGCCGCTTCTCAATCCCGCAACCCTCAAGCCCCTCAAGGCGGAGGACCTCACCCCTATCTTCTGCGAGGAGCTTGTAAAACAGGAACTAGACGACACCACACGCTTTATTGAAATCCCCGATGAGGTGCTCAATTTCTACAAGATGTACCGCCCGTCGCCCCTGGTGCATGCCACCTTCCTTGAGAAAGCCCTCGGTACTCCCGCCAAAATATTCTACAAATTCGAAGGCAACAACACCTCCGGCTCGCATAAGCTCAACTCGGCCATAGCGCAGGCGTACTATGCCAAAAAGCAGGGCCTCAAAGGCGTAACCACCGAGACCGGAGCCGGGCAGTGGGGCACCGCCCTTTCTATGGCCTGCCGCTACTTCGGCCTTGACTGCAAGGTGTTTATGGTCAAATGTTCCTACGAGCAGAAACCGTTCCGCCGCGAAGTCATACGCACCTTCGGCGCCTCCATCATCCCGTCCCCGTCCGACACCACCGAGGTCGGCCGCCGCATCCTGAATGAGCATCCCGGCACTACGGGCTCGCTGGGCTGCGCGATTTCTGAGGCAGTGGAGACGGCAGTCACTAACGAGGGCTACCGCTACGAGCTTGGCTCAGTGCTCAATCAAGTGCTTCTGCATCAGACTATTATAGGCCTTGAGACCAAGGCGGCCCTGGACAAGTACAGCATCAGGCCCGACATACTCATAGGCTGCACGGGCGGCGGCTCCAACCTCGGAGGCTTTGCGGCACCGTTCCTCGGTGAAATATTGCGCGGCGAAGCCGCTTATAAGATAATAGGTGCTGAGCCGGCCAGCTGCCCGAGCTTTACGCGCGGAGTCTTTGCGTACGACTACTGCGATACGGGGAAAATATGCCCCCTCGCGAAGATGTACACCGTCGGCAGCCAGTTCATCCCGTCCGCGAACCACGCCGGCGGCCTGCGTTTCCACGGAATGAGCCCGGTGCTCTCGGAACTGTACCACCAGGGACTGTTCGAGGCCCGCGCTTATGAGCAGACCAGTGTCTTCGAGGCCGCCGAAATATTTGCCCACGCGGAAGGCATTCTGCCTGCTCCCGAGAGTTCGCACGCCATCCGCGCCGCTATCGACGAGGCACTGCGCTGCCGCGAGACCGGAGAAGAGAAGGTGATAGTCTTCAACCTTTCGGGAACGGGCAATTTCGACCTGTACGCCTACAAGCAGTTCAACGACGGCACGATGACGGACTCCATCCCTAGCGATGAAGATATTTCTGCGTCCCTGAGGCAGCTGCCTAAGGTGGAATAGGTTATAGACCGGCGATGTCGGCAAAGAGCCGGGCGATGAGAGGGAGTATGGCTTCTATGTAGCGTGCTCCCTTTTCTGCGCTGGCTTCGCGGGGATAGCCCACTCCGGTGTCCGGCGCGGCTACGGTCCAGTTGCGCGGCATCCATCCCGTGCCCTTGTCTATGCTCGGGATGCCGCAGGGGTGGGATTCCCCCGTGCCGGCAAGGTCCATACGCACCAGCTCAGGATACCAGTGCAGCATCATCGAAGTTTCTTCCTCCCCGGCGTGGTCGTCCACAGGCTGGGAGAAGAACTGCGATTTGTCCTTGAAGATTTTGAAGTATTCGCAGACGGCAATCCTGAAGGAAGGGAATTTGACCGAGAACTCCCTTACCAGGGCCCTCAGAGAGTAGCTGTTACCGCCGTGGCCGACAAGAATCACGAGTTTGTTTATCCCCTGGGCGCTGAGCGAGCCCACCACATCCTTAAGAATTTCGCGCATAGTTTTCACAGTTACGTTGATGCAGAAGGGGAGTTCGACCTGTCCGGGGTTCTGCTGGCCGAAAGGTACTGCGGGGAGTACCATTGCGTTTGTGCCGAGCTGTTTTGCGAGCACAGCGGCTTCAGCTGCCACGCGCTCCGCGAGCAGGTTGTCGGTGCAGTATGGGAGATGGTAGCCGTGAGGCTCGGTTGCTCCCCAAGGCAATACGGCCAGGTCCCATTTTTCATTTTTCACCTCGCCCCAGCAGGCGCAGTTGATGTTGTGTTTGAGGTATGACATAGTGGTGCAAAGTTACACATTCTGCGGAGAAAAATGTGTTCCCTGATTAGTCCATCTTGTCTTTCAACAGTTTGACTTTACCTCTCCTCTAAAGCCTCTGTTTACGACTATTTCCATTTTGGAAACAGTCGCATCTTGCATAACTTATACTTTGAGTTGGGATAGAATACTGTGGATAGTGACAAATTGAGATATATTGCATTACAGAATGAGAGAAAGCGGCTGATAAGACCCAATTGATTCTTGAGAGGATTTATATTTTTGTGGATTGTTTCACGATAATTCTAACTATATTTTCTGAACTCTGGATCATAGATATCCTTGGTTTATTGAATATTTTCGGAACCCCGTTGCGAATCTGGAAATAAATGCTATTTTTGTATGAAATCACGTTTGTAAATCAAAAGTGTTAAAAAACTTCAACAGAACTCTGGCTACTAATCATGAAAAAAATATTGTTTTCAGCCATTGCATCCATCCTCCTCTTTTCTTGCAAAGGCCCTGAATCAGCGCTATGCTCAAGGCATGGTATGATGAATGAGGACGGATGGTTCAATGTTCAGGACATCACTCCGGAGAACGGGCAGGGCAAGGTGTACATGATAAGCGAGCACGCCGCCGCTACTTGCTACCTTGTCACAGGCTCCAGATATGCCATGCTCATCGACACCGGCATCGGTGTCGGAGATCTCTCCGGTCTGGTTGAATCACTTACCGACCTTCCATTGATAGTTGTCACCACCCATGGCCATCCTGACCATATCGGTGGCAACTACCAGTTCTCTCAAGTCTGGATGCCAGAGAAAGATTTGGACATTATGAAGTCCATGGATCCTCTTAATTCTCCGGACCTTGAGGCTTATGTGGCATCCTATGCAGGTGACTTTGCCTATGATAAAGAGGCTGTAAGAGGAAACATTGCTGAAATCAAAACATATCCAGACTATGAACTTCGCCTTTTCGGTCCCGGCAGAAGTTGGGACCTCGGAGGCAAAGTCATCACAACTCTGGAACTCGGTGGTCATACTCCCGGAAGCATTCTTTTCTTGGATGAAGCTGACGACATGATTTTCAGCGGTGATGCAATGAACGGTTATCTTTGGATGTGGTCTGACCACTGCCTTTCCCTCGATGAATATGAGAAGAACCTGGCAGCAGTTGTTCCTGAATTGAAAAAATATGGCCATATTTATGGTGGTCATGAGTTCAGGCCACAGGGAATGGAGCCCGCCCAGGCTGAAACGATGCTTGCCGACCTGCGCTCTGCCCTTAACGGGGAAATCCAGCCGGTACCGACTCCGAAGCCTATGAATGAAGAGGGAACCGTGAATGTATATTATTTTAAAACCTGGCTTCTTTGGGCTAAATAATCCAGAAGAATGAACAAGACAATTGTGTTTGCTGCCGCCCTTGCCTTAGTTGCATGTGCATGCGAGCCATCATTCGAACAAACAGAGGAAGTGGGACCATTTACGGTCTCACTTCTTGAAAAGAATGTTTGGCATATTGAAGACTGTACCTCATCTCATCCTCATGGATTTTCAGTCAAGGAAGACGGATCATACAGTTTCTATTCAAGCTCTGACATGTACATTGTCAGAGGAAAGAAAAAAGCCATTCTTATAGACTTGTCCAACAATGTCAAATGGGCAGAAGGGGCAGATGAGGCCCTCAGAACCATCTTCTACTCACGTGCAGGCAAAAGGGACAAGGTCATTACTGTAACCCACAACCATGGAGACCACACAGGAATGAGCTACGCCTTCGTCAACGAACCGGATGTCACATTCATGTTGCCTGAGAATGATTTCCAGAATGATACACTTTTCCCACATGACAGGATTCTGCTCAGGGACCGCGACTGCATAGACCTCGGTGGAGAAACAGTGGAATGTGTACAATGTGAAGGTCATACACCTGGTTCAATGGTATTCTTCCTCAAAGGACACAATTGTGCCTTCTCAGGAGATGCTTTCGGCTCTGGAACAGGTGTATGGATCTTCGATGCCAAAGGATTTGACAATTACAGGGCTTCGATTTCACGCCTTGTCGAATATCTCGACTCTCCTGAGGCCGGAATAGACCCGGCAATATTCAAGTTCCACGGAGGACATACCTACCAGAACTCGGGCTTTGATCTTGGAGTGCAGACCATACGTGATGCCCAGGTGCTCAATGAGCAGATATGCAAAGGCACAGCCCAGAGCGAATCGACCCAGGTCGGTTTCTCTTCAATGGACATTACATTCAAATATGGTCAGGCCATTGTAGTGTGGAATAAGGTAGCAAGTGAGGAATATGTCGCTTCATTAGCGCGATAATCCCAGTTATCATATCAAGCACGGCGGCGTTCCCCGTGCCCAATCTCCGCTGCTGTCTTCCCAAAGGGTAAGCGCGCTGCCGTAGCCCAGCCCTGCGAACACCCTCAGCCATTTGTTTATCCTGTAGCACGGCCCCAGACTCGCCTGGGCCGTGAAATATGATACCTCTCCGCTGGTCCATATTGTCCCGTAAGAGGTAGTGCCGTCGGAAAGACAGGGTATTCAACTGAATTTTTGCCAGATGATTGCCTTTGTCCATGCGCAAAACCGGCGTTTCCGTTGTTCCAAATCGTTTTGGGATTTACCCCTGCCAGAATGCACTCTGTGGCCGGTCAATCCCATAACGGGGCAAAAAGTCGTCGTTTTGGGATTCGCCCCATCCAGAGGGCTCTCCAGGGTACATCAATCCCAGAACGATTTGGAACAAGGCAATTCGATTTACTCGGCAGGCTACCACTTGCAGCGGACAGGGGATACTATGGCCCTGTCCTTTTTGAGCTGGTCGTGGTCGGAGGAACGTGCAATATATTTCATAAATAGATATGTCATGTTTGTACAAAGTGTATCTTTGTGCTCAGCAAATTGAATTTATGAAGAATAGAATTTTTACACCTATTTTATCGTTCATATGCTTGTTCTGTTTGGCAAGTTGTGAAAAACCACTTATATTATGAATTCAAACGAAATTGACAGAGAATCGGCAGATAAGAGAATCGAAACACACAGACTCATCCTTAGACCGTGGCGGGAATCCGACGTGGATGCGCTGTTCAGGTACGCCTGCGACCCGGATGTGGGGCCCCGGGCGGGATGGCCTCCCCATAAGGACTTAGAGGAAAGCAGGAGAGTGATTCGCGACATATTCACCAATGACCGGACCTGGGCCGTGACGCTTCGTGATACAGATGAAGCGATAGGTTGCATAGGGTACTACATCCACGGTGAGAGCAACATCGCCATTGGGGAGAATGATGCTGAAATCGGCTACTGGATTGCCAAACCGTACTGGAACCGGGGAATTGCTACGGAAGCACTTAGGGCAATGGTTGATTACTGTTTCAATATCAAGGGCTTCCTCACTCTGTGGTCTGACTTCTTCATCGACAACCCGGCCTCAGGACGCGTCATGGAGAAATGCGGATTCAAAGACACCGGAGAAACCAATTGGTGCAGTCATCTCTATCACGGGGATGACAGACCGGTGCACATTATGAAATTGGAGTATGCGCTTGATTTTGGCGAGGAGTAGCATTAGGTGTCCCAAGAGTCGGAAGTAATGACCCTTGCCCTTGCGGAAGCTGGGCTCTCCCTGCCCTAGAAATCGTAGCCGATGCCTAGCTGCAGTTCGCTGAGCCGCAGAGCGGTGCAGGAGTAGCTGAGGCTGAAGTTCACCCTTCCGAGGTTGAAGATGGCGCCCGCTTCGAAAAGAAGTCCGCGGGGGCTGCGGTCCAGAACGCGCGCCCACCGGCCGCTGGTGTCCTCCCAAAGGGTAAGGGCAGTGCCGTAACCGAGGCCGCTGTAGAGCCGGAGCCAATTGTTGAGGCGGTAGCACGGCCCCAGGCTCGCCTGGGCCGTGAAATATGACGCCTCTCCGCTGGTCCATATCGTTCCGTACGAGGTAGTGCCGTCGGAAAGACAGTCATAGCCGAAGCTGCGGGAGGCGAAATTGCTGCTTGCCCGGGCATAGGCACCAAGGCGGGCATCTATCGGGTCAAGCGCAAGAAGAAGGCCGTAACTAGGCTTGGGATAAATACTTATGCAGACTATGCCGCTTAGGTAATTCTTTCTTCCAAGCAGCAGCGATTTGCTTGCGGGTTTCTTTTCCGGCAGAGGAACATCCAGTCCATCGCTATGCTCCCATACCAGCTGCTGCGGACCCGATACCGGCTTTTGCGGCAGCTCTACAACATAGTCTTCTGGATTGATTGGGGGTGGTGGCATTTGCCGGGTGACAGGCCTTTGAAGCACAATAATCTGAGTTGGGGCAATGGCCGGGGCCTGAACTGCGGGAGCCGGAGGAACAGGAGCCTCTTCGCGCTTTTTGGAACCCTGAGCTTCAATGAAGCGGTCCCTGATGCTTGCAAAACGCTCGGCCTGCTCCACGCTCATCTGCCCTGAGGCCTCCTTGAGTTCACTTTTAAGGGTACTCAGTTCCCGGACAAGCTTGCTGAATTTGTGTTTCGGAATCTCCTGCCCCGAGTCTGCCTGCTGCTTGAGTTCAAGGCATTGCTGACAGAGAATCTCGTATCTGTCAAGCACTTTGTCCCAATTTCTGGCCTTCGGGGAAGCGAAGGTCAGGCAGCTCACAAGCAGAAGAACAAAGCATAGCGCTGAACGGCAGGATTTCATAACAAATTGTAAATTTACGCATTATTTTGTAGTTTTGGCTTATGAATACCTCCTGCGTATCCGGATTTTTTGAAGAAAATGACTGCTCACTCACACCCCAGGGCGAGCTTGAGTTGCTGAGCCGTTCGCAAAACGGGGTGTTCATTCTGTACCGTTGCCAGTCCGAGGGTAGGTATTATGTGCTTAAGGCACTGCAGCCTGATTACCGTGGTCAGCAAGTCTATGAAGAGATGCTACGCAAGGAATATGAAATCGGGGCTGCTCTCAAGCATCCCAATATCAGGGAATATTACGATCTTTTTGAGCATCCGCTGCTGGGCAATTGCATCCGAATGGAATGGGTGGACGGAAGCCCTCTTGCGGCAGATGCCGTCCTGCCTAAGTCGGTGCGAAGGCGCCTGCTGAGCCAATTGCTTGATGCTGTGGCCTATATGCATCTGCATCAGGTGATTCATAGAGACCTCAAGCCTGACAATATCCTTGTCACCCGCAACGGCCAGAATGTCAAGCTCATAGACTTCTCGCTAGCGGATTCGGATTCATATTCGATACTGAAGGCTTCTGCCGGGACACCGCTTTATGCCTCTCCCGAGCAGTTGGAAGGGCGTAAGGGGGATTGTCGGAGCGATATCTATTCGCTTGGCGTCATTCTTTCCGAATTTGCGGAAAACAAGAGGCAGAGAGCCGTAGTTGCCAAGTGCCTCAGGGCGCGCAGCGAGCAGCGTTACGGCTGCGTTGAGGAGCTGCGTAAGGCATATTTCCCTTCTGTCAAGAACCGCCTTCTGCTGATGCTGGCGGTGCTGGTGCTTATTCTGTCAGGAGTGGGGTTCATTCTGACAAGCAGGCTCCAGGAGGCGCAGAGCATCTATCAGTCCGAGACCATCGACAGCATATTCCAGCAGGCCACTGAGATGCTGGAGGAAGCGGGGGAGTCTTCCTACTGAAGCTTTTCGACCATATTGAGCCCGCCCTGGCGGCCGGCAATGTAGGAAGGGGTGTATTCGCCGTTACGGAGGATTCTGGATACATACATAGGATAGCCCGGCAGGAAATGGGCCTGAAAGAAGCGGTCGCCTGCGCAGAGCTGCGAATTGATGCTCTCGAGTACTTCATACTCTCCGTCTCCGAGATGGCGCAGCCTTACGATTCTGTCCGGCTCCCAGCCTATGCGCAGTTCGTCTCCTTTCTGGAGCTCGTCCGAATGCAGGGATGCGTTGCTGAAAAACTGGGAACTGAATTCGCTGTTGTTTTTGAGATTCTGCACGAAATCGCTGAAGCTTCTGAAGCCTATGTATCGGCACAGGATGTCGAGAGTGCTCTTGCGCGGGGTTGGTCTCATGCTGACATAGCCGTAAAGCCTTTTGAGAGTGGAGCAGGAGAGAAGTTCTCCCGTTTCCTTTTCTATTATGATGGAAAGGGCCTCGTAGTCGGCTGTGGTTGACAACTTCCGGCCTACTTTCTGTTCGACCTGTCTGAGCAGGCAGTTGAGTTCGGGTACTATGGTTTGTGACATCAGTCTTTGTATTTGAAATCTATTGAGTTGTCGGCGATTATGGTTTTGATTCTCTGGCCTCTGGAGAGGTAAACCGTCTTCAGGTTGTTGCAATCGCTCAGGTCAAGGTAGTTGAGCTTGAGGTTGCAGGAAAGGTCAAGGGTGGTGAAATTGTTGAGTCCGCAAGTGAGCTCCTCCAGGCTCGTGCACTTCGAGAGGTCTATGGTATCGAGATAGTTGCCGTAGCAGTCGAGTTTCCTGAGCTTGCCGCTGCCCTGGAGCTTGAGGGTTTCCAGTTTGTTGAAGCGGCAGATCAAGGTCTCGAGTCCGGACGGCAGATTCATATCTTCTATTTGATTGTAGCTGCAATCGAGGTAGCTGAGTGCGGTGTTTTTGCTGAAATCTTCGCAGCTCAGCTTTCCTTTCCATACACTTCCTTTGGCGCTGAGGCTTTTCAGCTTGGTGAAGTACTGGATGCCGTCGAGGTAGATGATATTGTCGGTGCACAGGTCCATTGAGCTGACACTCTGGGCCTCTGCGGAGCTGATTGCTTTGTCGCCGTTAGCATCGCACAGACTCAGCAGATAAGCCTCGAAGTTGTCGTCTGTGATGACAATGCCCCCGCTTGGCGGCAACACCGGAGCCGGTTTGGGCTCGGGCTCGGGTTCCGGTTCGGGCTCGGGTTCCGGCTCCGGCTCGGGCTCCGGTTCCGGCTCCGACGGCCCCTGGGAGCC
>SAMEA3663208__coassemble_597_pt1 | contig 9798 bp, 6 predicted proteins | sample SAMEA3663208__metabat2_low_PE_018 | metagenome-assembled genome bin SAMEA3663208 (sample SAMEA3663208) | pig gut metagenome | biome: pig gut; feature: pig-associated habitat; material: faeces | place: China | collected 2013
GAGCGGAACGGGTAAGAGCACCCAGAGCAGTATGTGGCTGCGCTGCATAGAGGGAGCAAGGCTGCTGAATGACGACAATCCAATAGTACGGATAATGCCTGACGGCAGCGTGAGGGTTTTCGGTTCCCCTTGGAGCGGCAAGACCCCCTGCTACTGCAATGAATCATATCCCGTCGGGGCTTTTGTGCGCATCAGGCGCTGCTCCGAAAACAGGATGACGCGCCTTGGCGTGATTGAGGCTTATGCTTCGCTGTATTCCTCCTGCTCGGGCTTCAAGCCGGACGCCAGGATGGGGGATGCCCTTCACCGCAGCATAGAGGTGGCCGTTTCGAAGGTGCCTTGCTTCGTGCTCGACTGCCTTCCGGATGAAGATGCCGCCAGGGTTTGCTGCAGGGCGGTAAAGGAGGCTCAGCTATGATAGTGCCCAACGCGATTCTGCTTGCCGAAGTATCTGCCCTCGTACAGGAAGGCAAGGAAGTGGAGCTTCTCACCAAGGGCTGCAGTATGCTTCCCTTCATAGTGGGGGACCGGGATAGCGTGAGGCTGCGGAAGGAACCCGTTGCCGTGGGGGATGCGGTCCTGGCTGAAATAGCTCCCGGACGCTATGTGCTCCACAGAATCATAAGCCTGGTAAAGGACAGGGTTGTGCTGATGGGTGACGGAAACCTTTCAGGAGTTGAGACCTGCGGCCTGTCCGATGTGAAGGCAAAGGCCGTTGCGGTCATCAGGCCGCGCGGCAAGGAAATAGATTGTACAACAGCCGGTTATGCGCGCAAAGTGCGGTTCTGGGGCTCCCTTCCGCGCATCGTGCGCCGCGTATGGCTTGCAATATTAAGAAGAACGATATGCAGATAATTGAAGGATTCAAGCTCAGGACTGTGCTTGACGAGAATGTGGTCGTGCCGGAGAGCGTCGGCCTCGTTAATTTCAACAAAATGATTTCCCTCAACTCCACCGCCGCTTTTCTGTGGAAGAGCGTGGAAGGACGCGAATTCGATGTGCAGACTCTTGCCGACCTGCTTGTAGGCGAATATGAGGTGGATCCCCAGACCGCGTTGCGCGATTCCGAGGCTCTTGCCAAAAAGTGGATTGAAGCAGGAATAGTAAAGGAATAATTCCCATGAAGGATCTCAAGGGCTGTCTCAAGGGACTGTGGCGCATGCTTTCGCTGGTGCGCGGCAGGGTGCTGCTGTGCAGCGCCATATATCTCGTAGAGGCAGTCTGCGCCCTTGCCTTCGTCTGGTACAGCAAGAAGGTTATCGACATAGTGACAGGCGGCAGCTCCGAGCCTCTGATGGCATCTGTCTGGCTGCTGGTCGGCATTATGGTCCTTCAGGTTGCCGCCCGCATCGCTTCCCGCTTCGTGGAGGGCAAACTTACGGTAGATGCGAAGATCAGGATGCGCAGCATCGTTTTCGACAAGGCGATGCGCAGCACCTGGCAGGGGAGGGAACGCTTCCACAGCGCCGATGTGGTGAACCGTCTTGAGGAGGATATACGCGTGGTGTCGGATTTCATCTGCTCCAGCCTGCCTTCCTGCGTGGTGACGCTCTTCCAGCTGGTTGCGGCAACCGTGATGCTCTTCGTGCTCTCGCCTTCGCTTGCGTGGATACTCATTTGGATAATGCCTGTTGCGGTGGTGGGTGCAAGGCTTTTCTTCCGCAGGCAGCGCCGTCTGACCAATGAAATCCGCAGCCTGGACGGACAGATTCAGGGACATATGCAGGAGCATCTGCAGCACCGGGTGCTGGTGAAAACCCTCGGAAGCGTTGAAGATGTGGTGGATGACCTGGACGGGTTTCAGGAGCAGGAGCGCAGCAAGACGGTTACCCGCCTGAGCTATTCGGCCCTTTCGCGAACCTTTATGCAGGTGGGCTTTTCGGCGGGCTATCTGCTCGCCTTCCTCTGGGGCTGTTTCGGGATTAAGGACGGAACGGTGACTTATGGACTTATGGTCGCTTTCCTCCAGCTCGTGGGCCAGGTCCAGAGGCCTGTTGCGGGGCTGGCGTCATATATCCCCGCCTTCATCCGTGCCATTTCTTCTGTAGAGCGACTTCTGGACATAGAGGCTCTGCCTCAGGAGGAGGATGTGAAGGAAAATATGCTTGAGGGCTGCGCTGGTCTGCGTGCAAGCGGGCTGAGCTTCGCCTATCCTGACAGCGGACCGGAGGACGGACTTGTGCTGTCCGAACTTGCGTTCGATTTCAAACCGGGAACTATGACAGCCATTTGCGGTCCTACCGGAAAGGGCAAGAGTACGCTTGTGCAGCTGATGCTGGGACTGCTGGAGCCTACAGCAGGGAAAGTGGTTCTCTATGATGCTGAGGGCGAAGAGCTTGAAGCCGGTCCTTCTGCGAGATGCAATTTCATGTATGTGCCGCAAGGCAATTCGCTGCTCAGCGGAACTGTGAGGGACAATCTGCTTATGGCGTGTCCACAGGCTTCCGAGCAGGATATGAAGGAGGCTCTGCATACGGCAGATGCGGATTTCATACTGGAAATGCCTAAAGGGCTGGATACTGTGTGCTCCGAGAAGGGAAGAGGCCTGAGTGAAGGACAGGCGCAGAGGGTGGCCATTGCCAGGGCTCTTCTGCACAGGGGCTCCTTGCTGATTCTGGATGAAGCTACTTCAGCTCTGGACAGTGCTTCCGAAAATAAAGTGCTCGGCAGAATTCACGAGCGCTACCACGGGTTCAAGACGATAATCTGCATCACTCACCGCCCGGCAGCGGCTTCTATCGCGGATTTCACTTTCAATTTGTAATTTTTTAGAATTTTTATTTTGAAATCCGAAAAAATGCCGTATCTTTGCATCGGTTAGTTAGTTATATGATATCAGCCGAAAGCTGAACAAGATTAGTCCGAATCAATTGATTGCAAGATTCGGGCTTTTTTGTTACTATTAGGGCTTTTTTACTTACAGTTTGAAACCAATATTGCCTCTGCAACCACAAATGTACTGCCTCCGATGTAGATTATGCTTTCAATTTGAGACTTGGATACCGCCATTTTTACTGCATCTGCAACCGAAGGGACGTCCTGGAGCCTGAGTTCAGGGCGCAGCATTGAGAGTCGCGCGTGAAGTTCCTGCACTGGCAGGGCCCTGTTGCCTTTCGGAGCGCAAAGTATGTAGTCGGCATCTGCGGGCATCAGTGGGGCGATATCGTCCAGAGCCTTGTCGGCCATAATTCCATATACTATGGTGAGCGGGGTGCCCATACTCTGCAGCTGGGCGAAGTTCCTTGCGAGCGCCGCCGGGTTATGGCCTATGTCGCAGATTATCTTCGGATGCTCGCTAAGCGTTTCCCATCTTCCGCGAAGTCCGGTGCGCCGGGCGGTATGCTCTATTGCCTCGGCTTCAGCTTTTATTCCAAGAAGGGATAGGGCGGCGAGGGCCGTGCGCACATTGTCCCGCTGGTATTCGCCGCGAAGGTCCATAGCCTCGAAGTCAATGGTGTTCAATATCGGTTCGCTTATCAGTTCGTCTGCGTAGTGCAGATGCGCACCCGAGTTGCGGGCGCATTCTTCGAATACCGGGTCGGTTTGCGCATCGTGCCCCCATACAAGGGCTTTTGCTCCGCTTTTGAAGATGCCGCCCTTTTCGGAGGCGATTTGCTCGCGGGTGCTGCCCAGAAGGGCGCAGTGGTCCAGGCCTATGCTCGTTACGACGGACAGTTCGGAGTCAATGATATTGGTGCTGTCGAGCCTGCCTCCGAGTCCCACTTCGATTACGGCTATGTCAACCTTGCAGTCAGCGAACCATTTGAAAGCCAGGCCGGTGGTGATTTCGAAAAAGGAAAGATGCTCTATTTCGTCCGGGCGGGTTTCCAGAAAGTCCTGGACATAGTCTTTGCTGACCATTTCCCAGCCTTTCGGGCCGACGGTTTTGATTCTTTCTCGGAAGTCAAGCAGATGAGGCGAGGTGTAGAGCCCGACGCTCATCCCGCTTGCGGCTAGGCAGGATGCGAGCATTGAACTGACTGAGCCTTTGCCGTTGGTGCCGGCAACGTGGATGATGCGGTACTTGCGCCAGGGAGAGCCGAGTTGCGCGTCGAACCCGCGCATTGCATCGAGTCCCGCTTTGTAGGATTTTGGACCGAATCCGCTCACCTGAACGCTCGGATGGCGGGAAAATATGTCTTCAATCAGTTTGTCGTATTCCATAATCTCCTTTATGGCTTTGCCAATCAAATAGGGAAGACAAAGGTAAGGAGATTTGGGTAGAAGCGCAATTTGTTGAAATACTGAAATATTTTGTATTTTTGGCAGTTAATCTATGATGAATTCGTTTTTGTTTGATTCCAAGTTCATCATCGACGGACTGCCGATGGAACTTACACCACGCCAGATTCTCGGCGGGAACCAGTGCACATACCCTTCGGAAAGCATAGTTGACGAAAGTCTGGACCCTTCCGTGGGCATTTTCGAACTGGATGAAAACAGGCTCCGGGACTATCTCGCCCTGGTGCTCAAGCAGAGTTCACGCAAACTGCTGTTCCCTTTTGTAGGAGAGTACGCCCGCACCCGGGTTGCCCTGGCCCTGCTTGACGCAATATGGACAAAAGGTCATTTCGTCCTTGAAGATTTGTTCCTTAGCGCCAATTGGCATTGGGCTGATAAAGGCGTAGGCTCTATGGCTGCCCTGTATGAGAGCGTATCCAGCCTTGCCGACTATGCGACAGACCTGTACCTTCAGATAGGGGAGTCTTCAATAAATGAAGGTGAACCATGCATCGAAGTCAAAGTCGCTGTGCCCGAGAGTGAAAGGGCCTTGCCTTCCCGTCTTGAGGGCGATGCGGACAGCTGGCTGATATATGTTCCTTTCGATACCTCCGAATACAAGCTTGGAGGCTCCCTGCTCTCGCAGGCTCTCGGCGTTGTGGGAGGTCCGGCCCCCAAGGTTGAAGATACGGGCTATTTCGGAGACTGCTTTGAGGTGGTCCGCGAATTTGTCGAGGACGGAGTGGCCATCTCCGGATGCACAGTGGGGGACGGAGGACTGATGGCGGCTCTGGACAGTATGTGCCGGGATGGAGTGGGAATTGATGCCGACATCTCGGATATATGCCGCGCAGCCGGCGATACGGACCCGGTGAGGGTGTTGTTCTCGGAGATTCCGGGAGTCCTGTTCCAGATAAGGGACTCCGACTTCGACTATGTGGATGCCGAGCTGCTGCTTCAGGATGTAATGTATTTCCCTCTTGGACATCCTCGTACGGTCAGTTCAGAGTTGAAGATTATTTCCAGCCGGAAAACCGCCATCGGTAACATACTCGAAGCCTTGATGCGCTAAGTTTGTCATTGTCGGATTTTTTCAGTACCTTCGCGCTCCGTTAACCGCTAACAATATTCTATATCTATATTAATTATGGCAGAAACAAAAAAGAGAGTCTATCGCTTCGGTGGCAAGACCGCCGAGGGTGACGGATCTATGAGAGAGCTCCTCGGAGGAAAGGGAGCCAACCTTGCTGAGATGAGCAAGCTCGGAATGCCGGTTCCGGCAGGTTTTACCATTACAACAGAGTGCTGCGCTGAGTACTATGCTCTCGGCGGAGGCTATTCTGAGGAGCTTAAGGCAGAGGTTGCCGAGGCCCTTGCAGCTACTGAGAAGCTGATGGGCAAGAAGTTCGGTGACACCAAGGACCCGCTCCTGGTAAGTTGCCGTTCCGGTGCGAGAAGCAGTATGCCTGGTATGATGGATACCATCCTGAATATCGGTCTTTGCTCCGCAACCCTTCCGGGAATGATTGAGAAAACCGGAAATCCACGTTTCGTATATGACGCTTACCGCCGTCTCATTATGATGTATTCTGACGTCGTTATGGAGAAGGCAGAGGGTATCGAGCCGGCAGACGGCCAGGGTATCCGCCAGCAGCTCGACCGTATGATGTGCGAGCTCAAGGAGGCAAAGGGCTACAAGTCTGATACAGAGATTACTGCAGACGAGCTCAAGGACCTCTGCGACAAGTTCAAGGTACGCGTAAAGGAAGTTCTCGGAGTAGAATTCCCTGATACGGCCGAGGCTCAGCTTTGGGGCTCCATCGGCGGCGTATTCAAGAGCTGGAACGGAAAGCGTGCAATCGCTTACCGCCGCATCGAAAAGATTCCTGATGACTGGGGTACAGCAGTGAACGTACAGTCTATGGTATTCGGCAATATGGGACCTACTTCAGCTACAGGCGTGGCATTCAGCCGCAACCCTGCAAGCGGAGACAATAAGTTCTACGGCGAGTGGCTCATCAATGCCCAGGGCGAGGATGTCGTTGCCGGTATCCGTACTCCTAACCCTCTCAACGAGGCTACCAAGACCGAGCATAACAAGCACCTCGAGAGCCTTGAGACCGCAATGCCTGAGGTATATGCAGAGCTCGACGGCATCCGCAAGCGTCTTGAGGAGCACTTCCACGATATGCAGGACATCGAGTTCACCATCCAGGACAAGCAGCTCTATATGCTCCAGTGCCGCATCGGCAAGCGTACAGGTATCGCTGCCCTCCAGATGGCTATGGATATGCTCGACGAGGGAATGATTGACGAGAAGACCGCTGTAATGCGTGTTTCTCCTTCACAGCTCGACGAGATTCTCCACCCTATCCTCGACCCGTCTTCCGAGAAGAAGGCAGAGGTTGTTGCAAAGGGTCTTCCTGCATCACCGGGCGGAGCAGTGGGAACCATCGTATTTACCTCCGAGGCAGCTATGGAAGCTGCTGCCGCAGGAAAGAAGACCATCCTCATCCGTGAGGAGACCTCTCCTGAGGACATCGAGGGAATGCGCGCTTCTTCAGGTATCCTCACCACCCGCGGAGGTATGACCTCACACGCTGCTCTCGTTGCACGCGGATGGGGCAAGTGCTGCATCGTTGGTTGCGAGGCAATGAAGATTGATTTCGAAAACAAGAAGGTTTCCTTCGCAGGTTGCGACAAGACATTCTCCGAGGGTGACTGGATTTCCCTCAATGGTGCAAAGGGTGCTGTTTACGGTTCCAAGATTGACACTATGGATGCATCCGAGAATCCTCTCTTCATCCGCTTCATGAGCATAGTCGACAAGTTCCGCCGTCTCGGCATCCGTACCAATGCTGATACACCTGAGGATGCTCAGCGTGCACTTCAGTTCGGTGCAGAGGGTATCGGACTTTTCCGTATCGAGCATATGTTCTACGGCAGGAACAGCGAGACTCCTCTCGCAAAGCTCCGCAAGATGATTATGTGCGACACCGATGAGGAGCGTCGTGCCGCTCTTCTTGAGCTTGAGCCATTCATCAAGGCTTCCGTAAAGGCTACTATGAAGATTATGGACGGCAAGCCGGTTGTATTCCGTCTTCTCGATCCGCCTCTCCACGAGTTCGTACCTAAGAGCGAGGACAAGAGGGCTGAGCTTGCAAAGGACCTTGGCGTGAGCGTAGAGGAAGTTGACAAGCGTGGCGAGAATCTCCACGAGGTCAACCCTATGATGGGTCACCGCGGAGTACGTCTGCACGTGACATATCCTCTTATCGCAGAGACCCAGTACCGTGCCATCTTTACTGCTGCTGCAGAGCTCAAGGGCGAGGGTCTGAATCCTCAGCCTGAGATTATGATTCCTGTGACCGTATCTGCACGCGAGCTCGAGTTCCAGAAGGCTTACTGCGAGAAGGTTCGTCTCGAGGTGGAGGCTCAGTTCCATATGACCATCGACTACCACTTCGGTACCATGATTGAAATCCCTCGCGCAGCCCTTACCGCTGACCGTATGGCCCGCACTGCAGAGTTCTTCAGCTTCGGTACCAACGACCTTACCCAGATGACCTTCGGCTTCAGCCGTGACGATGTGGGAACCTTTATGGGAGACTACCTTGGCAATAAGATTCTCGATGCTGATCCGTTCCAGACCATCGATGTCAAGGGTGTGGGCAAGCTCGTAGAGCACGGAGTGAACGCAGGACGCAGCAAGAGGCCTGGCCTTATGTGCGGTATCTGCGGTGAGCACGGAGGAGACCCTGATTCCATCAACTTCTTCAACAGAATCGGTCTCGATTATGTCAGCTGCTCTCCATTCCGCGTGCCTATCGCACGTCTTGCAGCCGCTCAGGCAGCCATCAAGCAGAACGCATAGATTATAATTTATGAAGAAAATGAGGGTGCTGTTTGCGCCCTCTTTTTTGCTTTTCCCCACGGCGGTAAGAGAGCGTCCGATGGTCTGGAGAGCGGTCTGAGGGAGGTGGTCGCTTTCCCGATGTGATGGATGAGGAGGGGGTAGTATGTGAGGCACGCGGAGGGCCTGCTTACGGGATTTTAACCTCAAGATGTGTACCGTCGCCGAAGTCCCCAGCTTGTTGTGGCTGCAGTCCGTGCGCAAAAACGGCCTTCCTGCGCACCGAATGCATTTTTTTCAAGTTGGTGCGCAAAATCGACCTTTCTGCGCACCGATTCCGCTACGCTACATCCCTGCCTCCGCCGTCGCGCTAAGGCGCGATGGGACCACATGCCTGATTTTTTACAGGAGAGAGGCCTCTGGTGTACAAACCGATGCCAGTCTCATCTCACTTTGTCAATAACTGTTTCTTCGGATGCTTACGATTTGATAAGTGTTTTTTTTAGAAGCTGTGCTACTTCCTGTGTGATCTGCGGTAGGCCAGCGGGGAGTCGCCGGTTTTGGCTTTGAAGCGGGTGCTGAAATAGCGAGAGGTGGAGTAGCCCACTTTGTCGGCGATTTCAGCTACGCTCAAATCGGTTTCTGCGAGCAGCTGCTTGGCCCTCTCCATACGTTTGCTTTCTATGTATTCTCCTATGCCGGTGTCGTAGGTGCTCTTGACCTTGGTGTAGAGCGTTGCGCGGCTCATCGCCAGGGCTGCGGAGATTTCATCCACATTGAGGTTGTTGTCCTCGAGATGCTCTTCAATATATTTCTCGAACTTGCTGATGAACTGGTAATCTTTGGCGCGCATTTCCTTCTGGATCGCCTCACGCGTCTTCTTCTGCACGTAGAGAGCAAGCAGTATAAGGAGCCCGACTATAATGACCAGATAGGCTATGAGCATAAGGGTAGAAGTATACCACGGTCTTTTGACTGTCACTTCCACTACTTCCTGAGGCTCGCTCCACTGCCCTCTGCTCTGCAGATATGACACTTCCACCGTATAGTTGCCCGGTTTCAGGGTAGGGATGCTGACATTATCCTCATAGGATTCGATTTCAAAGGAGGATGCGCCGCTCACTATGTATTTGTATGCCATCTTCTCGAGAGGGTCGGAGCCATATACGGAAACACGTATCCTCAGGTTCTTGAAATCGTGCGGCAACTTGACCATTCCGTTTCTGGATTGGACGTTGCTGTCTTCCACGGTAATGTCGTGCAGGGAAATGCGCTTGCTTACCTCATCCCCCGTAAATACATCCTCACTATTCTTGATTTCCAGCAGTCCGGCAGTTCCTCCGAGATAAATTGTGCCGTCATCGGCAATGGCGCTGGTCTTGAGCTCGTTTGCAAATACGCCCATATTCTCTCCAATCAGCTTGAAGATCCGTTTGTTGAGACAGAACAGGTAATTGTCAGCACCTATCCAGATGCTTCCTTCCCTGTCGCAACACAGGTCGGTAATCCTGTTCATCAGGCCGGTACTCAGTTCGTTGGACTCCCCGCTGACAAAATCATAGGAATACAGTCCGCTGTTGGTGCCGTAGAAAGCCAGGGAATCGTTGCATATCAGGGAATTGATGGCTTCGCCCCTTCCCCTGGAATCATACAGCATATTCAGGCACATATTATCCAGGTCGATCTCGAATATTCCGTCCCGGCAGTAAGTATATCTGTCTCCC
>SAMEA3663208__coassemble_599_pt1 | contig 9750 bp, 10 predicted proteins | sample SAMEA3663208__metabat2_low_PE_018 | metagenome-assembled genome bin SAMEA3663208 (sample SAMEA3663208) | pig gut metagenome | biome: pig gut; feature: pig-associated habitat; material: faeces | place: China | collected 2013
TCTCTTAAACTGTACAAATATACAAATTAAATTCAAAACAAACAATAGGTTAATGACCCAAATATCAATAAATTAGCAATTATTTGTACAAAATGTTTGAAAACTCATGGTGGTGTTGCGGAGAGAAACGCGGATAGAGCTACCCCAGCAGTTCACGGGCGTTGGCGAGGGCGGCGGGGGTGATGAGCTCGCCACTGAGAAGGCGGGCGATTTCCTGAACGCGGGCTTCGCTGTCGAGAAGACGGATGGAAGAAACCACCCTGCCGGACGGGTCTTCACTCTTGCTGACCACATAGTGGGCGCAGCCCTTGGCAGCAACCTGCGGCAGATGGGTAATGGCGAACACCTGCATATGCTCTCCCATAGTGCAAATCATACGTCCCATCTTGTCAGCCACGCTGCCTGAAACTCCGGTATCGATTTCGTCAAAAATCATAGTAGGCATACCCACATAGCGCGCCATCATCTCCTTGAGGCAGAGCATAATGCGCGAAAGCTCACCTCCGGATGCGCACCTTGAGAGCTCAACAGGCGAACTGCCGGTGGAGCTGAAAAGAAACAGTGCATTGTCTGCACCGAGAGCACCATACGCGCTCTGCTGCACCTCAACCCGGAACACAGCACGGTCCAACTCCAGGAAACGCAGACCGGATTGGATTTCGGCAGCAAGTTTCGGGGCGGCCTCAACTCTGACCTTGTGAAGCGCGGCTGCCGTGTCGTCATAAGCCTTCCGAGCAGCAGCCTGAGCCTTCACGAGTTCATCTTCCCGAAGTTCGAGAGCCGAGCTGTCAAACAGGGCCTCAGCATAGCGGTCACGTACAGCCACCAGTTCTTCTACCGTACGCACATTGTGTTTTCGCATAAGCTGATAGAGAAGGGAAATCCTGTCCTCAACCTGCTCCAGCCGCTCGCCGGAGATGCTCAGCGAAGCATTGCGCGAGCTGACCTCCGCTGCAATATCTTCTATTTCCAGACGGGAAGAATCCAGACGGGAGGCAAGTTCTGCGGCAGCCGGAATGAAGGCCGAAGTCTTCTCCAGAAGCTTGCGGGCCTCGCGAAGGCGGTCCGTACAGTCGAGAGCCTGCTCCACAAGTGAAAGATTCTCCTTAATCTGCTCTGCATTGGCAAGCTGCTTCTGCTCTTCTTCAAGCTCCTCCAGTTCGCCGGCACGAAGACGCGCCTTGTCCAGCTGTTCCCACTGGGCCTGGTTGTATTCCTTCTCCGCAGCAAGGCGTGCCAAACGCTCACGCAGCTCGGAGAGTTCGCGGTTCACCCCCTGAAGGGCAGCCCATTGCGTAGAGCAGACAGCGCGAAGCGCATCATTTCCCGCAAAATGGTCCAGCAGAGCGAGCTGGAAACTGCTCTTGGTCAAAGCCAGGCTCTGATGCTGGGAGTGGATGTCGATGAGTTGCTGCGACAGCTCGGAAAGGAGCTGTACGCTGACCGGTGAATCATTGATAAAGGAACGAGAGCGGCCCGAAGCGTGTACTACACGCCTTATCAGGAGTTCCCCGTCGTTCCATTCGACCTCCGCCTGCTCCAAAGCAGCCTGAAGGGAGGCCTTGTCCCCTTCCACGACAAATTCGCCTTCGACCACGCAGCTGTCTGCGCCCGAGGCAATGATTCCGGCGTCGGCCTTGGCTCCCGTGAGCAGGCTCAGGGCACCGAGCAATATGGATTTGCCCGCACCGGTCTGACCGGTAATGATGACAAGACCCTCCGGGAATTGAATGTCCAGAGAGTCTATCAATACGTAATTCTCGACGTGGAGGGAACAGAGCATTTTATTTCTTCAAATCGTCCGTATGAGCCTGACGATAGTAGAGCTCTCCGTTTTCGAATTCGGCAATGGCGATGAGGTCCGGCTTAGGCTGACGCTCGTAGAATTTGGAGATTTCTATCTGCTCCTTGTTCTCGAAAACCTCGTCCATATTGTCACGCTCGTTCTTGAACTCCTCAAGCTTGCGGGTGATTTCCTTCTTCTCCGCAAGGGAAATCTGGTTTGCCCTCTTGGAAAGGATTACTGTCGTTTCATAGATATTGCCTGTAGGCTCTGCGAGCTTGCGGGTGTCACGTGTAATGGTGTTGGTAGGTACTTTCTTGATATCCATATTTGTTGAAATTATTGTTCTCTATAGTCTTTACTACAGGAACTGAGGTGAAAGTTTCAAATTATTTCTTTCTTACTTTTTCGTAGAGCGAGTCCAGCTCCTTGCGGTACTTGGATTCAGGGAACTCACCCACGAAATTGAGGTAGTCGTCAACGAAGACCATATACCTCTCCTTCTGCTTCGCAGGCACGCTGTTCAGCGCATACTTGTAGGAAGACATAGCTGCATAGTAGAGGATGTCCTCCCTGTAGATATTGTCCGCATTGTCTTTGAGCACATTCTTGAAAGCCACTCTGGAGGCCTTGTAGTCCTCCATTTTGTAGTATAACTTGGCATTCTCGTAGGCCTTGCGGTCAATCCTTTCGTTGAGGTCCTCGAGCATACGGTCGCAGATAGCTATATTTGGAGAACCAAGGTGCGAAATCTTGTATTCGTTGATGGCGGTAATCGCCGCATATGTCGGCTTCTGGTCAAGCTCATAGCGCAGAGTCGCCCTGTAGAGGCAGTCCACGCGAAGGAACTGGGCGTTCTCGATGAACGGACTTGCCGGATAGTTCTCAATGAAGTGCGTGAGGTTGCCTTCAGCGGTATAGAAATCCCTTTGGTTGTAGTTTGCCATTGCGGTGTAGAACTGCACCGTATCGTCCTGCGGAGTGCCGCTGACCGCAAGCGAAATCGACTCGAAGAGCTGCACGGCCTTGGAATATTTGCCGCTGTTGTAATACTCGAAAGCCGCCTTGTACTTTGCTTTCACGTCGGAGCTTTCGAGAAGCTCTTCGTACTGTGATTTGCAGCCTGCTACGGCGACAAGGGCCACAGCCGCGGCAAGGATAATCTTACTGTATCTCATTCTTGTAGTATTTTTCTGCTTCCAAAGCCGCACGGCAGCCGTCCGATGCGGCTGTCACGGCCTGCCTGAAATCGGTATTGCGCACATCTCCCGCAACGAAAACTCCCGGGACAGAAGTCTTTACGCCGTCGCTGAGGATATAGCCGTTCTCATCCACCGGCAACTGGCCACCCAGCCACTCTGCGTTCGGATGGCGGCCAATGGCAAGGAAAAAGCCGTCGATTCGGATGTCATACAGCTCTCCGCCCCGCTCCAGCCTTGCGCCGGTCACGCCGCTCTCGTCCCCGAGAACCTCTTTGGTTACGGAGCCGAAGAGCACTTCGATGTTGGGGGCGGCTGCAATGCGCTTCTTGTTGGCTTCGGAAGCGCGCAGGTAGTCCTTGCGCACTATCATATAGACCTTGCTTGCGAGGGAGCTCAGATACAGCGCCTCTTCGCAGGCGGAGTCTCCTCCTCCGACAACAGCTACCGTGCGCTTGCGGTAGAAGAAGCCGTCGCAGGTGGCGCAGGCCGAAACGCCGAGGCCGCGGAAGCGGTTCTCGCTTTCGAGGCCGAGGTATTTGGCGGATGCTCCTGTTGCAATAATCAGCGTGTCACCGCTCCAGGTTTCGCCCGAATCGAGGGTTACGCTCCTGGTGGCGAGCTCGCAGCTTACGACGCTTCCGCGCACCATCCTGGCGCCGAAACGCTCGGCCTGGGCGCGCATAGCATCCATAAGGGCGCGTGCGTCAATCCCTTCGGCAAAGCCGGGATAATTCTCGACAATATGGGTAGTGGTGAGCTGTCCGCCCGGTTCCGGGCCTTCGATAACCACCGGATCAAGGGCAGCCCTGCCTGCGTAGATGGCTGCGGTGTAGCCGGCCGGACCGGCTCCTATGATGAGGCACTTCGTTTTTTCCATTGCGTGCAAAGATAACTAAATCAACTGACAAAGCAGCGTAGCCTGGGTGCAGTCCAGCACCTTGACCTTCACATAGTCGCCGCTCTTGTGGACGCTGTCCGTCCAAACGCACATCTTGTTGGTCCCGGTGCGGCCGCAAAGGTCGCGGTCCGTCTTTTTGGACGGACCCTCCACGAGCACTTCAAATACCTTGCCGACATCGCGGCGGTTGCTTTCGAGGCTGAGGCGGTTCTGGAGCGAGATGATTTCGTTCAGGCGGCGGGTCTTCTCTTCTATAGGGACATCGTCCGGATACTTGCGGGCCGCAAGAGTGCCCGGGCGCTCGGAGTAATAGAACATATAGGCCGCATCGAAGCCCACCTGCTCGAAGAGGCTGAGCGTATCTGCATGGTCTTCAAGGGTTTCCGAGCAGAAGCCGGCAATCACATCCGTGCTTATGGCGCAGTCGGGGATGAGCTCGCGGATCTTTGCGACGCGCTCCAGATACCACGCGCGGGTGTAGCGGCGGCGCATCTTCTCAAGTATGCGGTCGGAGCCGGACTGCACCGGGAGATGGATGTGGTGGCAGATGTTCGGGTAGCGCGCCATAGTCTGAATGACCGCATCGGAGATGTCCTGCGGGTTGGAGGTGGAGAAGCGCACGCGCAGCAGCGGGTTGACTTCGGCTACCATTGCGAGAAGCTGGGCGAAGCTGATGCCTTCCCAGTTGTATGAATCGACATTCTGCCCGAGCAGCGTCACCTCGCGGTAGCCTTTGGCGAAGCAGTCGCAGGCTTCACGCACGATGGTGTGGGCATCGCGGCTGCGTTCCGCTCCGCGGGTATATGGCACCACGCAATATGAGCAGACATTGTTGCATCCGCGCATAATGGATATGAAGGCGGATACGCCGTTGCGGTCAATACGTACCGGGGCGATGTCGGCATAGGTCTCCTCCCGGCTGAGCATAACGTCAATCTGAGGATGGCCGTCGGCAGCGGCTTCGAGCAGCTCGGGCAGGCAGCGGTAGGTGTCAGGACCTGCTACAATATCCACCTTGCCGGTGTCCAGAAGCTTTTCCTTCATTCGCTCGGCCATACAGCCGAGTATGCCTATAATGACGGGGCGGCTCTGCCTCTGGAGGACGAACTGGTCTATGCGGCCGAGTATGCGCTGCTCCGCGTTGTCGCGTATGGAGCAGGTATTCGCCATTACCGCATCGGCCTCCTCAATGCTCTCGCAGCGCTCCCAGCCGTGCCTGGAGAGTATCGAAAAGATGATTTCCGTATCGGCTACATTCATCTGGCAGCCGTATGTCTCTATATATACCTTTTTCATAAATCGCCCCAAAGATACGAAAATTATGTATCTTTGGGATGTGAAAAAATATATAGGAATAATAGTAACCGCGCTGGCAGCCCTGCTTTGCTGCTCTTCGTGCAACCCGTACCGCAAGCTGGAGGTGCGGGATATTGCCTTGAAGGAGGTGAATCTCTTCGCCAATCCGGCAACGATTGCAGTGGATATGACTGTGTACAACCCTTCCAGGGAGCTGGAAATTACCGAAATCCAGGGAAGCGTGAAAAACGGAGAAAAGAAGTTGGTGCACTTTGTGACGGATACACTGGTAATCCCGAAGCGCTGCGAATCCCACCTGCAGGCGAGGGTTCAGGTCTTTCTTGCGGACGGAGTCGGGGTGTTCCAGCTGCTGAGAGTGCTTCAGGCACAGGATTTGAGTACCCTGAGCGCTGATGCTTCCGCAACAGTCAAGGATTGTCTCGGCATAAGGCGCCGCAAGGAAATCGTTAATTTCAAATTGTCAGAATTGGAGAAATGAAAAAAATATTGAGCATATTCAGCGCTCTGGCTCTGGGATGCGCCGCTTTTGCGCAGGAGCCTGCCGGAAGCGATTCCGTTGCTGTGGAAGTGGCCCCTGAAGGGTATATGTATGTGGACTCTGTCGTATATCGCCAGGTGCCCCGCTGCAACGAGGAGCTCGAAGGAATGAGCATATATGAAGCCCTTGGAGATGTGCAGGTCAATGAGAGCTATGCGGTGCGCAAGGCAGTTGCCAAGAGGGTTGCCGAAAACAAGGGTCCCGAGGGAGAGGTGGACGGATATCGCATCCGCATATATTTCGACAACAAGCAGAAGTCCAGGGAGGAGTCGCAGGAGGTAATGAAACGCTTCCAGGCTCTCTATCCGGGCTACAACACCTACCTGAAATTCAACAATCCGAATTTCAAGGTGACTGTCGGAGATTTCAGGACCAAGGTGGATGCGCAGATTGCTCTTCAGAGCATTATCAGGGATTTCCCTACCGCTTTTATAGTCAAGGAAAAGATGCGCTTCCCAGTGGTTTCCGACAAGGTGCGTTACTATGTGGATACGGTACGCGTGCTCAGGCCGATTCCCGGTTATAACGCTGTAGAACAATAGCTATGGGAAAACAGGGATTAGGACTTACACAGGTTCAGACACAGAAGTTGTCGCCGCTGCAGATTCAGACCATCAAGCTGATAGAGCTTCCGGTCCAGGACCTGGAGCAGCGCGTGCGTCAGGAGCTGGAGGAGAATCCGGTACTTGATGACACTCCGGATCCGAACTCTACCGAACAGTCTCAGGAAGTGTCTCTGGACCAGCTTCAGGATGACTATATTCCTGATTACAAAACGAGAGTCAACAACTGGGGCAAGGATGCAAGGCCTGAGTACAACACTTTCTCCGTAAAGGAGAGTTTCTCCCAGAGCCTTCTCGAGCAACTGAGTTTCCGCAATCTTTCCGACCACGAAAGGGAGGTTGCTACCTTTATCATAGGCTCGCTGGATGATGACGGTTACCTTCGCAGGGACCTGGAGTCTCTGGTGGATGACCTGGCTTTCAGGGCAAATATTGAGAGCGACCGCCAGGAAGTTGAGAAAGTGCTGAAGGTTATTCAGAGTTTTGAACCGGCAGGAGTTGGTGCAAGGGATCTTCGCGAATGCCTTCTGCTTCAACTCAAAGCTGCGCGACAGACTCCGGAAACCAAACTGGCTAAAGCTATCCTGGAGGAGGATTTCGAGGAGTTTACCAGCAAGCATTTCAAGAAGATAATGTCCCACCAGGGCATCAGCGAGGATGAGCTGAAGGCTGCAATGAAGCGGATTTCCCGACTCAACCCGGCACCGGGAGGGCAAATCAGCGATTCATACAACGATGTTGCGGAGCAGATAGTGCCGGACTTCGTGTTGAAAATTCAAAGTGGGGAGGTGAGCTTCGAGATGCCGCGTTTCAATATCCCCGAGCTGCGTATCAACCGCAAATACGCCCAGATGCTGGAGAAGGCAAATGGGGGAAGCGACAGGGAAAAGAAAGAGGCAAGCGCTTTCGTGAAGGGCAAGATAGACAGTGCGAAATGGTTTATTGAGGCTCTGAAGCAGAGGCAGAATACCCTTTCCAAGACTATGCAGGCAATTATCGATTTCCAGCAGGCTTTCTTCCACAGCGGTGACGACTGCGATTTGAAGCCTATGATTCTGGAGGATATTGCCAATATGACCGGGTTCGATATTTCCACCATTTCGCGTGTGGTGAACAGCAAATATATTGAGACCCCGTTCGGGATTTACCAGCTGAAGTATTTCTTCTCCGAGGGTCTTATCAACAAGGCCGGAGAGGAGGTTTCGACAAGGGAGCTCAAGAAGGTGCTCCAGGAGACTGTGGATTCGGAAAACAAACAGAAACCTTACACGGACGAGCAGCTTGTGGCAGTCCTTGCCGAAAAGGGCTACAATGTCGCCCGCCGCACCATCGCCAAGTACCGCGACCAGCTCGGCATCCCTCTCGCCCGCCTGCGAAAGTCGCTGTAAGCTGCCTGACCATCTCCGTCCGTGGAGGCCCGTCGGGGGGCTGGTCCGGGGAGGCCCGTCGGGACTTGTCCGGGGAGGCGTCTAGGGAGGCCCGTCGGGGACTTGTCCGGGGAGGCCCGTCGGGGGGCTGGGGTGAAATTGTAACTACCTGATACATAGTGGTTTAACATTTTCGTATGGGGTGTTTTACCCCATACGAAAATGTTAACATCCTAATATTCAGTGGGTTATAATTTCACCTGATTGCAGGCAAAAAAACGGGCAGCGTTGCCGCTGTCCGTTTTGGGGTGAGATATGGGGCTCGAACCCATGACACCCAGAACCACAATCTGGTGCTCTACCAACTGAACTAATCTCACCGTGTCAGGAATGCAAAGGTACAAAAAATTTTATTCCTTGCAAATACTTGGGTAACAAACTTTATCTTCCGCGAAAGAATAATATCTGTCATCGCTGATTATGATATGGTCCAGCAGTTCCATATCGCAGGCATAGCACGCTTTCGAGAGAGAATCTGTCTTTTGAATATCCGCTGTTGAGGGCAGCGGATTGCCTCCCGGGTGGTTATGTGCAATAATCAGTGCCCTCGCCCCATCCCCGAAAGCCTTCTTGAGAGCATCCTTCGGCTCAAACAGCACACTGTCTTCCGTCCCTCTTCCAAGCAAATGTACCCCGTTGATGCGATGCGTTGCCGAAAGGCACATCACATAGCACTCTTCGTGGTCAAGGCCTTTAAGCCGCGGAAGCAGATGACGGTAAACCATTTCAGAGCTGGTTATCGGCAGATTGTTGTCGGTGGACTCCGCCATAAAGCGCCTCCCCAGTTCGAAAGCCGCCATTACCACCGCCGCCTTGCTCTTGCCTATGCCGGGAATGCCGCACAATTCACCGAGAGTCAGGCGCGAGAGTTCTACAAGCCTCCCGTCACAGGTGGCAATAAGGTCTCTGGACAGCTCCAGCACATTTTTGTCCGCAGTTCCGCTACGCAGAAGCACTGCAAGGAGTTCACTGTTGGAAAGGGCCCCCGGGCCGCCGCTGAGCAGCCTCTCCCGAGGCCATTCGCAAGGAGATAATTCCTGGAGTTTCATAGCTAAATCTTTTTTCTGCAAATGTCGTAAGGATTATCCGTTTATAAAGGTTTTAAACGTTTAATTTGTCAAATATTGACTTTTACTGACATCGGTTTACTCGGGATAAATCTTATCGTTTTGTGAAATGCACAGAAAAACTTAACTTTGTAAATCCCAAAAAGAATAGTATGATTTCAGCTCCACTTTCCGTAGAGGCGTTCAGACTTGCCCTCAAAAACAAGGGCCTCAAGGCTACTACTCAGCGTGTTGCGGTCCATCAGGCAATGATGGCTCTCGGTCACGCTTGCGCGGACCAGGTATCGGAGTGGATTGAAGAAAACACCAGCGCGACAGTTTCTACTGCGTCGGTTTACAATATCCTCAGCCAGATGGCCCAACTTGGGCTATATTCCCATCGCTACAGCCCGGACAGCAAGATGTATTTCGATGTGAACACCGGCAATCACGTTCATCTTTACGATGCCGAAGCCGGCACTTTCACTGATTTGGACGACCCTGAACTCGTGGCAATGGTTGAAAATCACATTCGCCATCGGCGCTACCGCGGCTATAAACCCGAAAGTGTCGAAATCCAAATCATCGCCCGTCCCACACCTCGAAAGAAGTAACCCGGAACTCACGCTGGCTGTTTCTCTCGCAGCGCCCCATGACGCAAGCTTCTGTTGGCGTCTGGCGTGGAATGTGGTTTTCATTACGTATTACTGACTTACCACCCTGTCTCCCTCCACATTTCCTCCACATTTCCTCCACATTTCCTCCCTGTTACCCCAACCCTACATCCCTACTTTCCCCCTCTGTTACATCGGGAAACCACCAATTGCCTTCACATCGTCGGCAGGCAATGCCTTCCGAGACATTCCGCGCTACGCGACATGCTTGCGCCTGTCGCAAGACTTCTCAACCCCAGTCAGCTTCGCTGACAGCCCCTTTCAGGGGCACACGGCCTTCACGATGTTGCGGCCGGTGGCTC
>SAMEA3663208__coassemble_602_pt1 | contig 9716 bp, 7 predicted proteins | sample SAMEA3663208__metabat2_low_PE_018 | metagenome-assembled genome bin SAMEA3663208 (sample SAMEA3663208) | pig gut metagenome | biome: pig gut; feature: pig-associated habitat; material: faeces | place: China | collected 2013
CCCCAGGTACCGGCACATACCCTAATACAGACACCAACACCGGCACCACCTCGCCCGACACCACCCGCGAGCAGGCCCTGACGGCAATATGCCGCCGCAGCGACACCCTCTATTCCTGGCGAAATGCGCGGATTGCCTTCGTGAACGGCAAAAGGGCCGGGGCGATGGTAAGCTACTCCGGCGAAAGCTACGGCGAGGCCCGCAGCATAACCTTCCCGGGCCTCACTCAGGCCGAGCTTGACGCCACCGACATCGAAACCTTCCCCGGCGAATGGTACCTCGACTCGCTTGCAGTGCTGCCTGAGTTCCGCAAGGGCGGCATAGGCAAGTGTCTGGTAATGGACGCAATAGAGCGCGGCCGCAAGGCCGGCTACACCCGATTCTCCCTGCTTGCCGAAAAGAGCAGCACCCATCTCGTGCAATACTACACCCGCCTGGGCTTTGCCGTCGAAAGCAGCAAACTCTACTTCGGAGACGAATACTGGCGTATGGTCCGTGGAGAATAGACAACAACATTTTTGCGCAAAAGCATACGCAGAAAAAGAAATATTCGTACATTTACAAAAGTTTAATTACTAAAACTTCAGTATTATGAACCAGACAAAGAAAGCAAAAGGCTATGTGGTGGAGGTATTCCACGCACATCAGAACACACTCGACTCCCACGTATATCACACAGTTGCAGATGCTCTCAAGGTTCTGGGTTCAGATCCCCAGGCCGGAAAAGTTTACGAAATTCACAGCAAGCACAGCAGTTCGGTTGACGGATATGCAGTGCTTTGGGCAGACGGCAACCTCTCTCCTCTGGTATATAAGGAGGAAATCGACGCCGACGAAGCCCGCACAGCATACCTCTACGCACATCCGAACCTCAAAGACCCGGGCAAAGTGGTCGCATTGATGGCTGTTGAATGCTAGCGGATATTCTCAATAGGATTAATGATCCTATGGCTACAATACTGGTGGTGCTGCTCAGCATCACCGGTTTGTATTTTACCATAAGGACGAAGGGTGCCCAATTCACAATGGTGGGCGAAATGTTCCGCCTGCTCGGGAAGCCGAAAACCAGCCGGGAAACCGCAGCCCACAAAAAAGTCTCCAGCCTTCAGGCCTTCTTCGTCTCGCTCGCCTCGCGAGTGGGCACAGGCAACCTCGCCGGAGTGGCCACCGCAATCGTAATCGGAGGCCCCGGAGCCATATTCTGGATGTGGGTAATGGCCCTGATAGGCTCCATCAACACCTTCATCGAATGCACCCTCGCCCAGCTCTTCAAAATCAGGGGCAAGGACTCATACATCGGAGGCCCGGCGTACTATATCACCAAAGGCCTGCACAAACGCTGGTTCGCCGTCATATTCGCGGTAGCCATACTCTGCCAGTTCGGCCTCACCAACAATATGGTACAGGCCAACACCATCTCCTCCGCCTTTACTGACGCTTTCAGCATACCTCCTATGGCAATGGCGGTAGCCCTGACCGTACTCAGTCTCGTAGTGGTCTTCGGCGGCATCACCCGCATCGCCCGCGTATGCTCCGTCATCGTGCCGTTTATGGCCCTGGGCTACCTCGGAATCGCTCTCTACGTGCTTGTTGCCAACATCGGCAGCATCCCGGCCGTACTCTCGCTCATTGTCAAAAGCGCCTTCGGCTTCGAGCAGGCAGCGGGCGGAATGGTCGGCACCGCGATACTTATGGGCTTCAAACGAGGCATATTCTCCAACGAAGCCGGCGAAGGAAGCGCGCCCAACGCAGCCGCCACCGCGGAGGTCAGCCACCCCGTAAAGCAGGGCCTCATCCAGACGCTCGGCGTATTTACCGACACCCTCGTCGTATGCACCTGCACTGCCATAATCATCTTGTGCTCAGGCCTTTATGACGGCGGCGCCAACGGCATCGAGCTCACCCAGCTCGCCCTCTCGCACCACATAGGGCCGGCGGGGCGCAGCATTATTGCGATAGCAATTCTCTTCTTCGCCTTCTCCAGCATCATAGGCAACTACTATTACGGCGAATGCAACCTCGCCTTCCTGACCCGAGGCGGGCGCTGGACCAAGCCGGTGATGCTCGGCTACAGGCTGGTGCTCGGAGTGCTCATCTTCCTCGGCTCGCTGATGACCGTTGACCTGGTTTGGGCCCTGGTGGACTTCTTTATGGTAATAATGACCGTCTGCAACCTCATAGCCATACTGCTGCTGGGCAAATGGGCCCTGCGCCTGCTTGAGGACTACCGCGCTCAGCGCAAGGCAGGGCTGGATCCTGTCTATAAAGCATCGACCTGCCCGGAGATAGCGGACGAGACAGAGTGCTGGAAATAGCAAATAATCAGATATTTTTCCTACATTTGGCAAATGAAAACCATCAGACTAACCATCCGCATCGCAGCACTGCTGCTCGCGACGCTTTCGCTAAACAGCTGTTTTGTCGGCAAATATATGTGCAACTATGCACTCAAACCCGAACCCAAGTCCATCGAGAGGGCAAGGGAACTCAATGCCGAAAGATATCCCGGCCTCCAGGAGTGGTATGACGAACTGCACGAAGCAGGAGTATTCAAAGACACCAGCTTCGTTTCCAGAGGCAACAAAATGCACGCGGTCTATGCTCCCGCAGCCGACCCTCAGAACGCCAGGGGCACAGCGATTGTCATCCACGGCTGGACCGACAACCACCTCAGCTTTATGTGTCTTGCGAGGATGTACCGCGACTCGCTCAACTACAATGTCTTCGTGCCCGACCTCTTCTACCACGGCCTGAGCGAAGGTGACCACACCCAGATGGGATGGTTTGACAGGCTCGATGTGGAAAATATGATACCTATGGCGCACGACATCTTCGGAGGCGACTTTATGGTAATTCACGGAGTATCGATGGGTGCGGCCACCACAATGATGGTTTCCGGCGATTCTACCCCGGACTATGTCAAGGCATTCGTCGAGGACTGCGGCTACTCATCCGTCTGGAACCAGTTTGCAAACAACCTCAAGACGGACTTCCATCTGCCGACATTCCCTGTGCTCAACAGCGCCAGCTATGTCTGCGGCAAGAAATACGGCTGGGACTTCAAGCAGGCTTCATCCGTGGATCAGCTCAAGAAGAACACCAAGCCTATGCTCTTCATCCACGGCGAGAACGACGACTTCGTGCCTACCGCGCATGTGTATTCCAACTACGAAGCTACCCAGGGCTACAAGGAGCTCTGGATAGCACCGGGCTCTGCTCACGCCCGTTCATATCTCGACCACCCGGCCGAGTACACCGCCCACGTAAGGGCCTTCCTCAACAAGGTACAAAACCAACAGTAATATGAAAAAACCTATCATTATCGCCGCCCTAGCGGCCCTCTGCTGCGCATTCAATGCCTCCGCAGATGACAACGGACAAATCGTGAAGACCGGCTACAGCTACGGCCCGCTTCCTGCCATTTCCTTCGATTCCGACAAGGGATTCCAGTACGGAGCCCTCCTGCAGCTGTACAACTATGGTGACGGCAGCTCTTATCCTATGTACAAATCCAAGTGGTACTTCGAGATTTCAGCCTTTACCAAGGGCTCCCAGATGTACACGATTATGTACGACAAAATCGAGCTCTTCCCGGGAGTGCGTTTCTGCGCCACAGCCAAGTATATGAAGGATTCGGCCTATGATTTCTACGGCTTCAACGGCTACAACTCAAATGTGGACCGCACGGGGGCGTTCTACTGGCCTACCGGAGCAATCAGCAATCCTGAAATCCTGGGTATGGGCTTCAGTTCCGAGAACCTTCCGTATTTCTCCCCGTTCTACAAGCTCAAGAGGGATATGTTCTTCACCAGAGCCGACTTCATCGGAGAAATCACCCCTCACCTGCACTGGATGGCGGGCTATCACCTGCACTTCTTCAAGCAGGGCACCGTTGATTTCGACAACCTCAACAAGGGCAAGAAGGACGAGTCCAAGTACTACTACACCAAGACCCTGCTCGATTACTACACCGACTGGGGCATCATTCCGGAAGATGAGAAGAACGGCGGCGTTTACAGCTGCCTTCGCGCCGGTATAGAGTACGACACCCGCGACAAGGAAGGCGCGCCTACGCGCGGAATATGGGCTGATGCCCACGTCAATATTGCTCCTAAGTGGCTCGGAAGCTCTTCCGACAGCTACCGCTACTCCCTCACCTGGAGGCAGTATTTCCCGCTTATCGGCAATGATGTGCTGACCTTCGCCTACCGCCTCAACTGGGAAGGAACCTTCGGAAACCACGTTCCTTACTACATTCTCCCTTACCTTACCGTTGTCGGATGCGACAATGATGTGGACGGAATGGGCGGCTCCAAGACCTGCCGAGGTATCGTTCGCGGACGCGTGCTCGGCCTCGACACCGGACTCTACACCGCCGAGCTGCGCTGGCGCTTCTTCCAGAAGCAGATGTTCAACCAGAACATTGCCCTCGGCCTGAACCTCTTCAGCGACGGTGCAATGGCATTCAGGGGCGTGAACACGGCTTATAATCCTGTCAATGCAGAAGGCATTGCAAGCAAGCCTCTCTACGATAAGCTTGTGCTCAACAAGAAGGACACCCCTCATATCTCAGTAGGTGCAGGTTTCCGCTTCATTATGAACGAGAACTTCATCATCGCCCTCGACTACGGTATGCCTATCAGCAAGTTCTACAAGGAAGGCAACCCTCTCAAGGGTCAGGACGGCGACGGAGGTATGTATATAGGACTGGGATATCTCTTCTAGTATGACATTAAGTATCAATAAATTACTGACTGCGGTGCTATGTGGCATCGCAGTCTCGCTTTTCGATTGCAGCGCTGCCGGGGCTTCGTGCAGCGCCGCCGCTCCACAGACCATACGCATAGGCACCAGCTCCACCGAACTGATTCTGTCGGTGGAGGGCGGACGCCTCTACCAGAACTGGCTGGGCCCGAAGCTCTGTGATGAGCAGGACCTCCCTTATGTGCAGAGACCCGGCTACCGCTCCCGCAACGGCACCTACCTCAAGCGTTCGCGCGAGGTCGCAGCCTGCTCCGGAAGCGAGGATTATTTCGAGCCTGCCTGGGGCATAGTGCATCCCGACGGCAACCGTACGACTTATTTTTATTTTCAGAAAATAGAACGCCGCCCTCTTCTCGATGCGCAGGGCCGCCGCTGCGGCGAGCAGGTCGATATTCTGCTGGCAGACAAGGTCTATCCTGTCGAGCTCACCCTGCACTACCTGTGCTGGGAGAAGGAAGATGTTTTCAAAGTATGGTCCGAGCTGCGCAACGGGGCACAGGAGCCTATCGTGCTCAACTGCTTCAACTCAACGATGCTCTATTTCGACGCGGCGAAATATTATCTCACCCAGTTCTCAAGCGACTGGGCGGCCGAGGCGAGGATGAGCACTACCGAGCTGAGCTACGGCAAGAAGGTCGTTGACACCAAGCTCGGCTCGCGCGCCAACCTCTTCCGCGAGCCGTTCTTCGAAATAGGCTTCGACCGCGAGCCTTGCGAGGATGCAGGCACGGTGCTGCTGGGCGAAATCAGCTGGCCGGGCAACTGGCGCTATACCCTCGAAGTGGACAACAGCAATGTGCTCTGCGTGCTGCCGGGCATCAACCCTGCCGCTTCCGACTATACTCTTGCACCGGGGCAGGTTTTCGCAACGCCTGAGTTCGTATTCACCCTCTCCTACGAGGGCGTGGGAGAAGGCTCGCGCAAGCTCCACCGCTGGGCGCGGGACTATGAGATAAAGGACGGGCACGGGGCGCGGCTGAGCCTGCTCAACAACTGGGAGAATACATATTTCAACTTCGACCAGAAGAAGCTCGCTCAGTGCATGCGCGAAGCCCGCAATCTTGGCGTGGACCTCTTCCTGCTGGACGACGGATGGTTCGGCAACGGCAAGGACGCGCGCAACGGCGACAAGGCGGGCCTCGGGGATTGGGAAGTGAACCGCAAGAAGCTCCCGAATGGCATCCCGGGCCTTTGCGCAGAGGCACAGACGGCAGGCGTGAAGTTCGGAATATGGATAGAGCCGGAGATGGTAAACCCTCAGTCCAAGCTCTTCCGCGAACACAATGACTGGGTCATAATGCAGCCGGACCGCGAGCCTTACTACTACCGCAACCAGCTGGTTCTGGACCTTGCGAACCCGCAGGTGCAGGACTATGTCTATGGGGTGGTGAAGGGCATTATGGACGAGAACCCGTCGATAGCCTTCTTCAAATGGGACTGCAACTCCCCTATTACCAATATCTATTCCCCATACGAGGGGCCGCTGCAGGGCAATATGTACATAGACCACGCGCGCGGAGTGCTTTCCGTAATGCGGCGTTGCGCCGAGTCCTGGCCGTCAGTGCCTATGATGCTCTGCTCGGGCGGAGGAGGGCGTTGCGACTACGCTTCGCTCCAATATTTCACCGAGTTCTGGTGCTCGGACAATACCGACCCGCTCGAAAGGCTCTACATCCAATGGGGCTTCTCCCAGTTCTTCCCGGCAAAGGCTATGTGCGCGCACGTAACCTCCTGGAACCGCGCCACTTCCGTCAAATTCCGCACGGATGTGGCTTCGATGTGCAAGTTGGGCTTCGACATAGGGCTTGCCGACCTGAGCGAGGACGAGCTGCAATATTGCCGCGAGGCTGTTGCCAACTGGAAAAGGCTTGCTCCGGCCATTCTCGACGGAGACCAATACAGGCTGGTGTCCCCTTATGAGAGCAACCATATGGCGGTGAACTATGTGAGCGCGGACAAGAGCAGCGCCGTGCTGTTTGCCTACGACCTGCACCCGCGCTACAGCGAGCCGCTTCTGCGCGTGAAACTGCTCGGACTCGACCCTCAGGCGCGTTATCTGGTGAAGGAAATCAATCTAATGCCGGGCAGCCGCTCCGGACTTGCCGAGGACGGCCTGGTGCTTTCCGGAGACTATCTGATGAAAGTCGGCATCGGGGCCTTCACCGGTGCCCAGTGCCACTCGAGGGTGATTGAACTTGAGTGCGTGAGATGAAACAGCCTTCCGTTTGGGCCTCGCTGGCTCCGATAGTATTCCTGATTGTGGAACTGTTCTTCGTGGTGCGCTTCTTCGGCGCTGACGCGATGGACGGAGCCAGCCAGCTTGCGCTTATTCTTGCCGCAGGGCTGGGCATTGCGGTGTCTATGCTCGTATGCAAAAACTCCTGGCACAATCTTGAAACGGCCATACTTGACAACATCCGTTCCATAGGAAGCGCGGTGCTGATTCTCCTGCTGATAGGAATGATTTCGGGAAGCTGGATGATCAGCGGGATAGTGCCGATGATGATTAGCGGCGGACTCAAGGTGTTGACTCCCAAGCTGTTCCTTCTTGCAGTATGCGTTATCTGCGCACTCGTTTCAGTGATGACAGGAAGCAGCTGGACCACCATAGCCACCATTGGAGTAGCCTTTGTGGGAATAGGAATGGCACTCGGCTATTCGCCGGGATGGACAGCGGGAGCTATTATCTCCGGGGCATATTTCGGAGACAAGGTCTCCCCGCTCTCAGACACCACGGTGCTCGCTTCTTCGACCGCCGGGGCATCGCTGTTCAGCCACATACGCTATATGCTGATTACCACAGTTCCTTCCTTCGTGGTAGCCTGCATCATATTCACGATAGTTAGCCTGCTGCATACAGACACGGGAGTGGCTGAGTCCCAGCACATTGTGGATGCGCATCTCAATACTTTCAATTTCAGCCCCTGGCTTGTGCTGGGCCCGGTCCTTACCGTTGTGATCATACTCCTGCGCCTGCCTGCCATCATCACCCTGCTCTGCTCCGCCCTGCTTGCAGGCATTGCGGCGCTGATTTTCCAGCCGGAGCTTGTGGCCGGAATGTCGGGATTGTCAGGTTTTTCATTCAAGAGCGGGTTTATGGGCCTGGCGCGATGCTACTACGAGGGGACCGCCATCGCCACAGGGCTGCCTGAACTGGATGCCTTGCTGGAAACGGGAGGAATGAACGGGATGGTGTCCACCATAATCCTGGTGTTCGCAGCTGCCAGCTTCGGCGGGGTGATGGCAGGAAGCGGAATGATACGCACTCTGACAGAAGTACTTATACGCAGGGTAAAGACCCGTTTCGGAAGTGTGGCAGCCACTGTGGTCAGCGGCATTTTCTGCAATATGATGACCGGAGACCAATATCTCTCCATCATCCTGACCGGGAGTCTCTACAAAGACCTTTACCGCAAAAACGGACTGGAGCCCAGGCTGCTTAGCCGAAGTACTGAGGACTCCGCCACCGTTACTTCCGTGCTCATTCCCTGGAACTCCTGCGGTATGACCCAGTCCACAGTGCTGAAAATCCCTACCATAGACTACCTCCCGTACTGCTTTTTCAATCTGATTTCACCGCTGATGTCAATCATCATCGCACTCATAGGTTTCAAAATACCACAAGCAAAAAAATCACCTGCAGATGGAGAATAAACCGGAGTTTCAAGGAAGGGCTCTTGATTTTGAGGAGCAGATTGCCCTGCTCAGAAGTCAGGGGCTTATCATTAAAGATGAGCAGAAAGCTCTCAGGATACTCAACAATGTGTCCTATGCCAGACTGAAAACCTACCTGGTCCCTCTGATGGAGGACCGCAAGGCGCACCGTTTCCGTGAGGGGGCCAGTTTCGAGGACGCTTATGCCCTGTACGGCTTTGACCGCCGACTTCGCGAGCTGGTTTTCCACGAGATGGAGAAGGTGGAAATCAGTGTGCGTACCAGAATCGCCTATGCTTCATCGGGGTCCGAGAACGGATACTGGTTTTTGAACCCGGACTGGTTCCGAGACCCGAGGGAGCACAGGGACATCATCCGCCGTCTTGAAAGTGAGGTGGAGCGCGCTGACAACGATGCCATCAAGCGTTTCCGCCTGAAGTACTCCAATCCCCTGCCGCCTTGCTGGCTCACTCTGGAGGCTTCCTCGATGGGAACCCTTTCGACCATTTACAATGAGATGCGCTACAGTCCGCTGAAAAAGCGCATTGCCGACTACTACGGCCTCAGTGTCGAGGATTTCAGTTCCTGGCTTGAGCATCTGGTTTATGTGCGCAACCGCTGCGCCCATCACAACAGATTGTGGAACAAGACCTTGACCACCGAGGCATCAGTGCCGTACCGTCCTGCTTTCCGTTTCCCTGCTCAGACCGAGTTCTCGAAAAGTCACGTCTATATGACACTTTGTGTGCTGAAGTATCTGCAGAACACCGTCAAACCGGAAAATACCTTCGCCGAGCGCCTGCGCACCCTCATCGACAACTACCCTATTGTAGATATCTCGCTTATGGGTTTCCCTCCCGACTGGAAAGACGACCCGTTCTGGGGTGTGCCTGCGACCGTCGCTGAGTGACCGTGGGTGCGACCCGGGTATGTGGCCTGGTTTGCCCTGGTTTGCTATGTGGTTTCCCGATGTACCTTGGTGAGCCACAGTGTACCATGGTGAGCCACAGTGTACCATGGTATGCCCCGGTGTATCTTGGTGAGCCACAGTGTACCATGGTATGCCCCGGTGTATCTTGGTGAGCCCCGATGTAGCTTGGTGAGCCACAGTGTACCTTGGTGAGCCACAGTGTACCATGGTAAGCCCCGGTGTATCTTGGTGAGCCACAGTGTACCATGGTAAGCCCCGGTGTACCTTGGTGAGCCCCGATGTACCTTGGTGAGCCTCAGTGTACCTTGGTGAGCCACAGTGTACCATGGTAAGCCCCGGTGTACCTTGTGGCGCCATGAGGTACACC